>WNGK01013901.1_pt1 | contig 10860 bp, 12 predicted proteins | sample 5400601 | NCBI WGS metagenome assembly WNGK01 (sample SAMN13153376, study PRJNA577476) | soil metagenome | isolation source: 60 cm soil or saprolite under Garry oak tree replicate 1 | place: USA:California | collected 2016-06-15
GCCACCCGCTGGCCGGCACCGCCGCGCAGGTCAAGGCGGCGATCTACGACCATGCGCTGTCGGCCGGCTTCGCCCGCGGGTTCGAGGTATCAGCAGGGATCATGCTGATCGCCCTCATCGTCACGATCGCCGCCGTCCGGGTCAAGCGCGCCGACCTGGCCGGCGCCCAGGCCGCGCAGGCTGCGCAGGGCAGCCCGGCCGGGACGACGTGAGCGCCGAGATGGCAGAGGCCGGGTAACCGGCCAGGCCGGCCCCCGCGCCTGATGACCTGAGGGGAGTAACGGACATGTCCTCATCGCCTGATTCACTAAAGCCAGATCGCCGGCCCGAGCGGCGGCTGACGGTGGCCGCGACCTGGCGGGAGCCCGCCGCGATGCCGATCACCAACGCCCGGGCCGAGCAGGAACTGCGCGAACTCGCCGGCACTCAGGCGGCGCTGCGGAGGCTGGCCACGCTGGTCGCCCAGGGCGAACCGCCGGAGGCGGTGTTCGCGGCGGCGACCAGGGAGGCGCTGCGGCATTTCGGCGGCGGCACCGCCAGGATGATCCGGTTCGAGTCCGACGGAACGGCGACGCTCGTCGGCAACGAGGGCACGACCGGCCCACACGTGCGGGTCGGGGAACGCTGGCAGGGCTATCCGCCGGCCGGTCTGACCGCGACCGTCCGGCGGACCGGCCGGGCCGGCCGCGTCGATGACTACCGCGACGTCCCGGGCGGCGAGCCTTATCTGCGCGAGGGGCTGCGGTCCGCGGTCGCCCTGCCGGTACACGTCAACGGCCGGCTGTGGGGAATGATCGCCGTCGGGTCCGGGCACGGGCCACTGCCGCCCGGCACCGAGCAGCGGATGAGCGAGTTCACCAGCCTGGTCGCCACCGCGGTCGCGAACGCGCAGAACCGGGCCGAGCTCATCACCTCCCGCGCGCGGATCGTCGCGGCATCGGATGAGGCCCGCCGGCGGATCGAGCGGGACCTGCACGACGGCGCACAGCAACGCCTCCTCGCCCTGGCCCTGCGGCTGCGCTCGGCGGCGGCACCCCTCGACAGTGACGAGACCGGCACCGAGATCCGGGACGTGGCCGCGGAGCTTGTGGGCGTGATCGATGAACTGCGGGAGATCTCCCGTGGCATCCATCCGGCGATCCTGTCCAGCGCAGGGCTGCGGCCGGCGCTGCGCGCGCTCGGGCGGCGCTCAGCCGTCCCGGTGGACATAGACGTGCGGATCGATGACCGGCTTCCCGAGCCGGTCGAGGTGGCCGCCTACTACGTCGTCTCGGAGATGCTCGCCAACGCGGCGAAGCACGCCCGCGCGTCGGTTGTCGAGGTGGACGCGGAAGCCTCCGGCGGCACGCTGCGGGTGTGCGTGCGTGACGACGGTGCCGGGGGCGCCGACCCGCTACGGGGCTCCGGGCTGACCGGGCTGAAGGACCGGGTCGAGGCGCTGGGCGGCACCTTCTCCGTGCACAGCCCGGCGGGCGGCGGCACGACGGTGTGCTGCGAGCTTCCGGTCATAGCCGGCGGCGGGCAGCCGGATGCCGGCCCGGGCGAGGAGCCGATGCGCCCAGGCGGCAGCCATTGCGCCGGCGCTACCCCAGCGCACGGCGGCGGGGGCGGCAGAACCGACGCGGGAGGACCTCATGCCTCACCACCTCCGGAAGTGACGAAGGTGTCTTCATCACCTGATTCCCGCAACCCAGGGCGCCGGTGCCAGCCGGGGCATCCGTGATGAGCACCGCCTGCCACCAGCAGGTGCGTCGGCTGATGATCCCGGCGGCCTGGCCGGTGCGCTCCAGCCCGGCAGCCCGCCACTGGGCGATTATTTCGGCCGCCCTGGCGCCGGTCCTGCTCACCGGCGGCTACCTGGTCGCGGGCGCGCTCCAGCCGGCCTCCTACAGCCCGATGCGCAAGACCATCAGCGCGATGGCCGGCCAGGCCGGAACCGACCGGTGGATCATGACCGGCGGCATCTTGCTGGTCGCCGGCTGCTACCTCGTCACCGCCGCGGGCCTGACCGGTGCCCGGGCGTCCGCCCGCGCCCTGCTCATCGTGGCGGGCCTGGCCGGCGTCGGCATCGCCGCGTCCCCCGAACCCGTCAGCGGCGCGACCCCGCGGCACCTCGCCTGGACCGCGCTCGGCGCGGTCACGACAGCCGTGTGGCCCGCCTTCGCCGCCCCGCGCACCTCACCGCGGCCGCTGATCCTGAGCGTCTGCGGCTCCGCCGCCGTCACCGCCGTCTTCGCTGTCCTGCTCGGCTGGCTGTTCATCGAAACCCGCGACGGTAGCGTCCTGGGCCTGGCCGAGCGGCTGACGTCATCGATCCAGACCTGCTGGCCGTTCATCATCGCCGTCGCCCTGCGCCGCGCCGGGCCGCGGCCAGCCGCTCACGCTCAGCCCCCTGAACGTCCCGCACCCGGAGCCAGATCATCACCGGGCTACCCGGCGGACCGGCCGAGCGCCCAGAAAGTTCCAGCAATCCCGGGCCGCATAGTGGTCCGCCGGCCGCAAGAAGCAGGCCGTTCAGGTCATTAAGCCGCTCCGGTAGTCCAGATAGGAAAGGCCGGGCCCAACGTGAGAGTCATGGCAAGATGGTGTTCGCGCCATCGCAAGATCGTGCTGGTCTTGTGGCTGGTAGCCCTGGCCAGGTCCTTCGGGGCCAGCCGGGCGGCCGGGACCAGCTTCTCCACCCAGTTCCAGCTGCCGGATACCCAGTCCGGAACGGCACTGAGCCTGCTGCAGAAGGACTTCCCGGCGGCCTCGGGCAGCTCGGACCAGATCGTCCTGCACGCCACGGCCGGCACGCTCCGCGACCCGGCCGTGCAGGCGCGGGCGCAGCGGATGCTCCAGCAGGTTGCCGTCCTGCCCCACGTGCGCGCGGTGGCCAGCCCGTTCAGCGCCGCCGGCGCGGGCCAGATCAGCGGGAACGCTACGGTGGCCTTCGCCACGGTCAGCTTCGACCAGCAATCCCAGAGCCTGCCCAAGGCGGCGGCGCAGCGTGTCATCACCGCCGCCGAGGCGGCTGGCGGCGGCCAGCTCCAGGTCGCACTGGGCGGTCAGGACATCGAGAACGCCCAGTCGCAGAGCAGCTCGAACAGCACCCTGGCCGGCATCGTGCTGGCGCTAGCCGTGCTCGGGGTGGCGTTCGGGGCGCTGTTCGCGGCATTCCTGCCGCTGATCACCGCCCTGATTGCCGTCGGCGTCGGCTACTTTGTCACCGGACTGCTCAGCCACGTCTTCTCGGTGGCCAGCTTCGCCACCATCCTCGGCGTTCTCATCGGCCTCGGCGTCGGGGTCGATTACGCTCTGCTGATCGTCACCCGCCACCGTAACGGGCTGAGGGCCGGGCACGACGTCGGGGACGCCACGGTGAACGCGGTCAACACCGCCGGGCGGGCGGTGTTCTTCGCCGGGATCACGGTGTGCATCGCGCTGCTCGGCCAGTTCGCCCTCGGCGTCTCGTTCCTGTACGGCATCGCCGTGTCCGCCGCGGTCACCGTGGCGCTGACCATGCTGGCGTCGCTGACGCTGCTGCCCGCCCTGCTCGGCTTCTTCGGCACCAAGGTCCTCAGTCGCCGGCAGCGAGCCCGGCTGCGGGCGGCCGGACCCGCCGACGAGGACATCACCGGATTGTGGCATCGCTGGGCCACGGCCATCGAGCACCGGCCGGTCCTCCCGGCCGTGCTCGCCCTGGCCGCCGTCATCGTCATCGCCCTGCCCATCTTCAGCCTCCGCCTCGGCCTCGACGACGCCGGCAGTGACCCGCCCGGCACCACCACCCACCAGGCATACAACCTGCTTGCCGAGGGCTTCGGGCCCGGATTCAGCGGCCCGCTGCAACTGGTCGCGGAGCTGCCATCACCCGCCGCCGAAGCCAGATTCGCCGCCCTGACCCGCACCCTGGCACGCCAGCCCGGCGTCGTCGCGGTCACCCCGGCCGTGCTCAGCCCCGGCGGCACGATCGCCATCGCTGACCTCTACCCCTCGACCAGCCCCCAGTCGGCCCAGACCACGTCCCTGCTCAGCCGGCTCCGCGGCGACGTCATCCCCCGGGCCCAGGCCGGCACCGGCATCACCGTCCTGGTCGGCGGCCCGACCGCCATCCAGACCGACTTCGCCCGCATCCTGTCCTCCAAGCTCATCTTGTTCATCGCCGTCGTCGTGCTGCTGGGCTTCGTGCTGCTGATGGCGGTATTCCGCAGCCTGCTCATCCCGCTGACCGCCTCGGTCATGAACCTGCTGGCCGTGGCCGCCGCCCTCGGCCTGATGAACGCGATCTTCGCATGGGGATGGGGGCACGCGCTGTTCGGGATCTCCGCCACCGCCCCCGTCGAGGTCTTCGTCCCCGTCCTGCTGATCTCCATCTTGTTCGGGCTGTCCATGGACTACGAGGTATTCCTGGTCAGCCGGATCCGCGAGAAATGGGCCCGCACCGGCGACAACCGCCTGGCCGTGACCCGCGGCCAGGCCGCCACCGGCAAGGTGATCACCGCCGCCGCCACCATCATGATCCTCGTCTTCGCCTCCTTCGCGCTGGGACCGAGCATCATCATCAAGCAGTTCGGCCTCGGCCTGGCCGGCGCCATCATCATCGACGCCTTCATCATCCGGACCGCGCTCGTCCCCGCCCTCATGCACCTCACCGGGCTACCCGGCGGACCGGCCGAGCGCCCAGACAGTTCCAGCAATCCCGGGCCGGGTAAGAACACCACCCGGGATCAGCCGGAACGCCGAACTCCCGCTAGATCGCCGAATCCAGGACGTCGCGGCAGAAACGGCGGCTTCGGCCGAGGCCGGCAGGGCGCAACAGAATCCGGCTGCCCGATGCGTCCACGCCACTTTGAGGCCATGGTGATGTCCGGGATGACGGGCGCTCTTCGCGGGTTACGGACTCCGGCTCCCTCCGTCCCCTGGAGCCGGGGGACGCCAGGAAGCATCGCCGTGACCGGCGAGTAGCTGTGACCGACGTCAGGAACAGGCCCTAGTCAAGGGGGCAGCTCACGTCGTTACCGCTGGCCGCCTGCAGGAGCAGGGTGTAGAGCACCTCGCGCTGGCTGTCATCGAGCGCTCCGAGCACCTCGTCGTCAACCGCCGCGAGTGCGCACTCGGCCTCCGCGAGTCGCTTCGCGCCGGTTTCGGTGAGCACTACGACGTGGCGGCGGCGATCCTCGGGCGAGCGCCGTCGCTCGATCAGATCCTCGGCCTCGAGTTCGTTGAGCAGTCCGACGATGTTCGTCCCGTCCATCTCCAGCGTGCCCGAGAGCGCCTGCTGGGTGATGCCGTCGCGACGCCGCAGCACGGTGAGCGCGACGAGGTGGCGAGGTCGCAGCCGGAGCGGCGCCAGCACCGACTCGGCCCGCAGGCGCATGCGGCGCGCGAGATGGTCGAGCAGCGCGCCGGTCCGGTGCACCGGCTGGCTGACAATGGGCTGGGAGGCCATGAGCCGAGTCTAGCCGATTTGCCGTACTATCAATGTTAGGCTAATTGTTTATGTGACACGAACCAACCATGGAAGGTCAGCTAAGTGGCCCACCTGCTGCATATCGACTCAAGCATCCGGGGAGACGCCTCAGTCAGCCGCAAGCTCAGCGCCCGGGCCGCCGCCGTCTGGCGCGCCGCGCATCCCGGCGGCACCGTCACCTACCGTGACCTCGGCCGTGATCCCCTGCCGCACCTTGACGCGGCCGGCGGGCTGGCCGCAATGCTCCCGCCCGGCCAGCACACAGCGGCCCAAGCCGAGTCCTGGGCGCTGACCGAGTTGCTGATCGGCGAGGTCAAGGAAGCGGACACGATCGTGCTGGGCCTTCCGCTGTACAACTTCGGCGCGCCCAGCACCGTCAAGGCCTGGGTCGACCGCCTCATCGCCCCCGGGCTGTCGATCGACCCGGAGACCCACGCTGGCCTGCTCGGCGGCCGCGACTTCGTCGTGCTCGCCAGCCGGGGCGGCGGCTACGGCGCGGGCACGCCACGCGAAGGCTGGGACCACGCCGAGCCGTGGCTCCCGCACGCCATCTCGTCCATGGGCCTGGAGCCACGCTTCATCACGGCTGAGCTCACACTCGCCGAGGTAACCCCGGCCATGGCCGGCCTGATCCCGCTGGCCGCCAAGAGCCTCGCGGCGGCCGAGCAAGCGATCGACGGTCTCTGGTCCCCGGCACCCGCACTGGCCTAGGACCCCGGTGTACTTCTTCACACGACGGATCAGCGATCCCGACGCACGGTAATGAGCTGGAGACTGAACCCGAGCTTCATGTGCTCACCACGACGGCGCTCGATCAGTGCCCGGCCCTCGTCCAGAAAGAAGACCCTCTCCAGGTCCGCACGCGACGGCACCCCGGCGTATCGGCCGTAGGCCGCCGCCCCATCATCAGTCAGGAACTCCGCCGGCATGCGCCGCAAAGTAGGACCGACTGCCGACAGGGCGTCAGTTGGTCGTGGTCTCGGCTGCGTGCGTCCCGGGCCTCCACCAGGCCTACCGCCAGCCCCCGCGTCGCGGCGTCCAAGGCGGCGCCCGCCCCGGTGACGCCTCCTCCGATAACCAGGAAATCGAGGGTTTCCGACGCCATCCTCGCCAGCGCGTCGCGACGCTGCTCAGGACCCAGTTGAGACAGGTACATATGACCTCCTCTCACCACCCGGTCAGTCGAAGTCAACCCAGTCAAGGGTGCGCTGCACGGCCTTCTTCCAGCCGGCGTACCCGCGGTCTCGCTGCTCGTCGTTCCACACAGGGTTCCAGCGCCGGTCCTCGTTCCAGTTCTGCCGCAACGCCTCCAGGTCTGACCAGAATCCGATGGCCAGGCCGGCCGAGTAGGCCGCGCCGAGTGCCGTGGTCTCGGCCACCAGCGGCTTGGACACGGGCACTCCGAGGATGTCGGCTTGCAGCTGCATACACAGGTCGTTGCCGGTAACCCCGCCGTCGACCTTGAGCACCTCCAGCCTCACCCCGGAGTCCTGCTCCATCGCAAGGGCGACATCCTTGCTCTGGTAGCAGATAGCCTCCAGGGTTGCCCGGACCAGGTGCGCATCGGTGTTGAACCGGGACAACCCCACGATCACGCCCGTGCATCGGACCGCCAGTACGGGGCGAACAGGCCGGAGAACGCGGGAACGAAGTAGATGCCGCCGCTGTCAGGGACCTGCCGAGCGAGACTCTCGCTCTCCGTAGCCGAGTCGATGACGTGCAGCTGGTCGCGCAGCCACTGCACCGCCGAGCTGGTGACCGCGATGGAGCCCTCGAGCGCGTATACCGCAGGCTCAGTGCCCATCTGGTAGCAGACCGTGGTCAGTAGCCCGGCCTTCGACCGTACCAGGCTGGTGCCTGTGTTCAAGAGAAGGAAATTGCCGGTGCCGTAGGTGTTCTTCGCCTCGCCGGGAGAAAAGCACACCTGGCCGACCATGGCGGCCTGCTGGTCGCCCAGGGCTCCGGCCAGCGGCACCTCCCCGGCGAACGGTCCGGACGCCCGTGTCGTCCCATACAGCGCAGGATCCGAGGACGGGCGGATCTGCGGCAGCATGGACCGCAGAACGCCGAAGAAGCCCAGCAGTTCGTCGTCCCAGTCGAGGGTCTCCAGGTTCATCAGCATCGTGCGGCTGGCGTTTGTCACGTCAGTGACGTGAACTCCGCCGTCCACGCCGCCGTAAGGTTCCACAGCAGCCAGCTGTCGGTCGTGCCGAAGATCGCGTCCCCGCGAGCAGCGGCATCTCGAACCCCGTCGACGTTTTCCAGGATCCACTGGATCTTGCCACCCGAGAAGTACGTGGCGGGCGGAAGCCCCGCCTTGTCGCGGATGACGCCGCCCCGGCCGTCCCGGTCCAACGCCGAGGCAATCCGGTCGGTACGGGTATCCTGCCACACGATGGCATTGCACATCGGCTGCCCGGTGCGTCGGTCCCAGACGACCGCCGTCTCACGCTGATTGGTCACGCCGACAGCGGCCAGATCCGCGGCTTGCAGCCTGAGGTCGGCGAGCGCCCACTTCACCACTGTCCGGGTCCGTTCCCAGATCTCCACCGGGTCGTGCTCCAGCCAGCCCGCCCGGGGCATGATCTGCTGGTGCTCCAGCTGGTGCCGCCCCACCTCGTTGCCCGAGTGGTCGAACACCATGAAGCGGGTACTGGTCGTGCCCTGGTCGATGGCACCAACGAAGTCAGCCATGACGGTAGTCTGATCTTGCGATTGGCGAGGAACGCTGGTCGCGTGGATCCTGCGGTTGGCGCGCTGAATGTCGCGATATGGGGTACGTGCGGCGCGGTGCCGTGACGTAGCAACGAGGCCCCGGTATGACGCGGTGATCCGCCAAGATCATCGCACCCGGGAGCCTCGTTGCCTGATCAGTCTGCCATGCCGCCTGCCGGGGCGGCCACTGCCGCCGTCCGCGCCTGGGAGGTCCCTGACCAGGGCGAGGGCCTGCTGGCCATGTTGTTCCCGCACCTGGCCGGGCTGCGCGTGCACCGGGTGGAGGACACGGGGGACGCGGTGGTGATCTCGGCATCGCGCCGGGTGCGGCCGGCCTGCTGCCCGCGGTGCGGGCAGCAGTCGGCGCGGGTCCACGGCGAGTACTCGCGGGTAGTCGCCGATGGTGCGGTCGGCGGGCGGCCGGTGCTGATCGCCTTGCTGGTCCGCAGGTTCCGCTGCTGCAGCTCATCGTGCCAGGCGGTCACGTTCGCCGGGCAGGCAGAGGGATTAACGTCCCGCTGCCGGCGGCGCAGCGTGCCGCTGACGGCGATGCTGGCCGGATTCGGCCTGGAGCTGGCCGGCCGGGCCGCCGCCCGGCTGGCCGGGCTGCTGGGCGTGCCCGTGCACCCGTCCACGGTGCTGCGCCTGGTCGCCGCCCTCCCCGAACCGCAGGTCACCGCCGCCCCCGAGGTACTCGGGGTGGCGACTTCGCGCTGCGCAAGGGGCAGGTGCACGGCACCGTGCTGGTGGACATCGCCACCGGCGACGTGGTGGACCTGCTGCCAGACCGGGAGGCGGCCACCCTGGAGGCGTGGCTGAAGGCGCATCCGGGCGCGGCCGTGATCTGCCGGGACCGCGCCGGCGCGTACGCCGAGGGCGCCCGTAACGGCGCCCCGCAGGCAGTCCAGGTGGCGGACAGGTGGCATCTGCGGCACAACCTGGCCGAATACGCCGAGAAAACCGTGGCCCGGCACCGCTCCTGCCTGAACGAGCCGGTACCCGGCGACGCCGCTGGCCCGCCCGACCCCGCTGAGCCGGACGCAGCGGGGCATGAGCAGGAGCCAGCCGGGCCGGACCCCGGGCAGGCTAGCGGACGGGTGCGGCATCGAAGGCCGCCTGGTCACGCGCACCCGGGAACGCTACGCGGCCATCCACGAGCTACTGCAGGCCGGCGAGTCGCTGCACGCGGTCAGCCGGATCCTGTCGCTGAGCCGCCCCGCCGTGCGGCGGTTCGCCCGCGCCGCCAGCGCTGATGAACTGATGGACGGGGCCACCGGCAAGGAATCGAAACTGGACTCGTTCAAGCCCTGCATCCATCAGCGGCGGAACGAAGGAGTCACCGACGCCGCGGCACTCTACGCCGAACTGCAGCAACGCGGTTTCGCCGGCAGCGTGCGGACGGTCCGCCGGCACGTGGCCCCGTTCCGGCAGGCTGCCGCGCCCGATCCGGCGCCGGCGGTGCCCAGGACCCGGCAGATCACCCGGTGGCTGCTGTCTCGTCCCGAGCACCTCAAGCCTGAAGAACAAGCCCGGCTGGACGCCATCCGCGCCAGCTGCCCGCACATCGACGCCCTCGCCGGGCACGTGGCCAGCTTCGCCGAGATGATGACCAACCGCACCGGCGACCGCGACCTGAAGGCCTGGCTAGCCACCGTGGAGGCAGACGACGGCCAGCCTGAGCTGCGCTCCTTCGCCACCGGAATCCGCAACGACCAGCAAGCCGTCACCAACGGCCTGACCCTGCCTTACAGCTCCGGCAAGGTCGAGGGCACGGTGAACATGTCAGACGAAAATGATCAAGCGGCAGATGTACGGGCGCGCCGGATTCGGCCTGCTCCGCACCCGCGTCATCCCTCACCCAGCGTAACCACAAAATTCGCGGCAGAACCTCAGGATCTGCCCGTTGGCGGTCACGATGAGGGCACGGTTGTTATCACAGAGAGTGAGCGCCCCGGGTGTCACTGCGCCGCCAGTCTGCTGCTCCCTGCCGAATCGGTATGCCGGACAATTGCCTTGTTCAAGCGCCGCGACCCGCCGTCCAGGACAGCTATTAGGGAAGGCACAGGGCTGGCGGGAGGGCCGGGTGTGCGCGCCGGGTAACCCGCGCATGATGCCGCCACGGCCAGTGCGTGATTCTAGCGCCGCTGAAGCCGCCGGCGGCCTTGGTCACTACCAGATGGCCGGCTCGGTCTGAGGGTCGAAGAACTGCATGCCGGCGGCGTTGATGGCGAACCTGGCCCGCTCGCCCACCTTGACCGCGACCCGGTCGCCCATCGTCATGGCCTCGACCTGGTCGTGGGTTACGTACATGGTGGCCACGTTAATGCGCCGCTGGATCTGCTGCACCGCGGCGCGCGAAACCGGCAGCCCGCCAATACCGCCGCGCCCGGTATCGGGGCACCCTGGCGATCCGTACCACGTCCTGGCTGGTGTAGCGGCGGTGGTTTCCGATCAGCAGTTCCTCGAGGCCATGGGCCACTGGCTCGTGGGCGGTCATCCGGTCTCACCCATGGCGGTTTGAGCTTCGACGAACTTGGGCTGGTGCACCGCTTCCCGCCATCCTCGTGCCATGCTCACCTGGCGGTCTCGCGGCTCGCCATGTCGGCGATCTCGGCGACGTATCGCCGCACCTCGCGAAGTTCGTCGGCGAAGGCCATCCGGCGTTTGTCGAGGGACGGGTCGTCGGACGCGAC
>WNGK01008202.1_pt1 | contig 10859 bp, 9 predicted proteins | sample 5400601 | NCBI WGS metagenome assembly WNGK01 (sample SAMN13153376, study PRJNA577476) | soil metagenome | isolation source: 60 cm soil or saprolite under Garry oak tree replicate 1 | place: USA:California | collected 2016-06-15
CGCGCTCCAGGGGTCCGGTAAAACCCGTCACCTGGCGTAGCGGCGCCAGACTGGTATCGTGGTGCGGTCGGGGAGGGAGCGAGCCGATATACGTGGCCGCCAGCTCTAGGGCTCGACTCTCTGGGATGTCACCGACGATGGCGACTTCCATGGGCGCTGTGTGCAGCAGGGTATCAAGCCAGGCTTGCGCGGTGGGTAGGGCCTCGGCGCGGGCCTTGACCTGGGCCGGCGTGAGGAGCGCGCGACGTGGATCATTCCCACTCATAGCGAGCGCGGCCGCCTCGCGTGCCCGGGTGTCAATACGCGTACGCGCTGCCGCGAGTTCTTGCAGTTTCTGGTCCTTCCACAGAGTGACACTGGCCGGTTCGATACGCGCCTCCTGCAATAACACATGGGCTAACTGCAAACCGTCCTCCAGGGCCTCTGGAGCCCCAGTGACACTCAGCACCACGGTGTCGTCCGTCGTGCGTTCCTCGACCGCGATGTTCTTCCCAGTCATAATGTCACGAATATCGGTAGACGAGAGCCGTGTGGTGGCCGGCGTGGAGAGGGCAAGGGTTGCCACCTCTGTGAGGCCACGTTGCTCCGCACTTTCGCGGATGACACCCCCGGCCAGCGTGATCAGCACCGTGACCTCGCCCTTCTTAAAATCCATGAAGCGATAGTGCACACGCACATTGTTGCTCAAGGTCACCTGGGTGGTCTCCAGCGGTGCAAAATGCGTCTGCTCGACAATGGTCCCAGGCTGGGGAGGGGTAGCTAACAAGGCGGTGGGCCGTTCCTGGCTCTGCCAGGGGAGCACGGGCTGGGCCAGCACCGTCTCCACGACCGTGCGCAGCTCCTCACGGCTCGGGATGGCCACGCCAGCCTGCTCTGGCATAGAGAGCACGTAGGCGCGGTGCTCAGGCGCAAAATTGGCGGCAAAAGTCGCAGCGACCTCTGCTCTGGTGATACCAGGCAGCAGTTGCCGCAGCAACGCAACCTGCTGGGCTGCTGATAAAGGCCGCTCCCCAAGGGAGAGGGCGCGATTCATAGCCCGGATGAACGCCAGCGCATCCTGCGTGGATTCTGTCTGGGCCATATGCTCAGCCGTGGCCAGGGTGGCCCTTTTGGCCATCTCGAGTTCCTGGTCTGCAAAGCCGTGCAGGCAAGCCCGCTGCACATCGGTGATGAGCCCTGTCAGTGCCTCAGTCCAGGCGGCAGGAGCGGCCTCAGCGCCGGCATTGAGTTCTTCGGTCGTCCCCAGAAACACGCCCTGGCTGACATTGGCCCTCTGGTACGGCGCCGTACCCTCACGAATGCGCTGTTCTATGCGTCGGTTGACCATCCACACCCCGAGCCGTTCGAGCAGTTGGCGCCGCACATCAGCCGTGGTTTTCGCGGGTGTGCGTGGACGCAAGGCCAGCGCTTCGACATTGGACGTGGTCAGCTCTGGGTCGGTCACAACGAGGGGGAGGACGGCGTCGTAGGGTTGGATGCCAGTGCCCTTATCGGCGGGCGCCGCCTGGGCGGGCGTCCACGACGCAAAATTTTTCGTAATGGCCTCCACCATGGTCTCCACCGGGGCATCGCCGACTGCCAGGATCGTCACCTTCTCGGGACGGTACCAGGTGGTGTAATAGGCCACGAAATCGTCGCGCTGCAGGCGGGCAATGGTTTCTGCTAAGCCGATAGGCAAGCGGCGCCCCGCGCGGGAGCCGGGGAGCAACTCGGGAAAGAGTTTGTCCGTGAGACGTTGTTGGACGCCTTTACGGGCGCGTTTTTCCTCCAGAATGACGCTGCGTTCTTTGTCCACATCCTCTGCGGCCAGACGCATACGAGAGGCAATATCGGCGAGATACAACAAGCCCTTATCCAGTGTCTCAGGACGTGTATCGGGCAGGCTGAGCGTGTAGGTAGTCTGGTCAAAACCGGTGAAGGCGTTTTGATGTTGGCCAAAACGCAGGCCAATAGATTCAAAATAGGAGATGAGTTCCCCGGCAGGGAAATGCTCCGTCCCCTTGAAGGCCATGTGTTCCAGGTAATGCGCCAACCCCTCCTGGCCGTCCTCTTCGTTCAGGGAACCAGTCCCCACACGCATCCACAGGGTGATCTTCCCGGGTGGGGTAGCATGTGGACGCACCCAGTAGGTCACGCCGTTTGCCAATGTGCCGATGCGGATGGCGGGCTCTATCGGCAGCGGCGCATCGGCCTGCTCGGCGACGACGATACAGGATGCGGCCAGGCAGACCAGCAGGACGAACAACATCAAGAGCCGGTGGCGCAACAAAGGGACCATGGGTTATCTCCACTTGAGCGAGGGTGACAGACTTACGACAACACGGGTATTGTAGTGCTTTACGGAGAAAAAAGCTGCACCTCAGTAAGGCGCGAAGGCGCTATCAGGCTGGAGAGGCTAGGCGTCCTGGGGACAATGGAATACCTGGTCCCCATGCGCCACCACATAACGGTTCCGCCCTGTCTCTTTGGCACGGTAGAGGGCGGCGTCCGCGGCGCGAATGAGTTCCTCTTTGCGGGTCACTTCGAGTGTTTTGGTACTGGCGACACCGAGGCTGACGGTAATGGGGATCACTTCTTCGTGGTGGATAAAACGCTGTTCTTGGACCTTCTGCCAGAGCCGGCCGGCCAGGATCTGCGCCTGCGCCAGATCCGTGTCGGGCAGAATCAAGGCAAACTCCTCCCCACCGTAGCGCGCCAACAGGTCCGATTTCCGCACGCTGGCGAGGCCGAGCGCCGCCAGTTCTTGCAAAATGAAATCCCCTGTTTGGTGGCCGAAGGTATCATTGATCGCCTTAAAGTGGTCGATATCAGCCATGATCAGCGACAGGGGACGGTTGTAGCGCCGAAACGTCTCGAACTCGCGCTCCAGGAAGTCTTGAAAGGCTGCATGATTATACAGACCGGTGAGCCCGTCACGCAGCGTCAACTCTTGCGTTTTGCGGTATTCGTAAGCGTTCCGCAAGGCCAGGGCCACCTGGTTGGCGAGGGTCGACAGCATGCGCGTCTGAGCCGCTGTGAAGGGTTCATTCGAGAAGCGGTACAGTTCAATAAGGCCGATGTTTTCCCTGGCCACCATCAGATGCGCCGTGGCCTGCACCGGAGCCATGAGAAAAAAGTTGGTATCGTAGAGACGCTCCCCGAATCCCATCCGCCCGGCGACCTCGTACATGACCTCATCCATGCTCACCTGCCGCCCGAGGAGTCGTGGCGAGGCCGTCACAAAATCTGCGACAATCGTTTCGACCAGGCGATGCATGATGGGAAGCGTGGCATGAAAGTGTATCTGCACTTGCGGCCCCTGGAGGAGCGCGAGCATACACAAATCGTAGCGGATCAATTTCGCTAACTCCGAATTGACCAGTGCGATGATCTCTCGCGTGTCCAGCGTGCTACAAATGGCACTACTGAATTCGTTGAGCACATTCAGTTCTCGGGCCCATTCCTTGAGGTGGTCGCGCTCGGTCTCCAGCAGACGTTTTTGCTCGCTGAGTTGCTGATTGGTTTCCTGCAGTTGCTGATTCGCTTCCTGCAGATCGCGTGAGAGATGGTAGATTTCGAGAAACGCTTTGCGGTTTTCCAACCCGGCCGCCACGCTCTTTTCAATCTGGGTCAGCTCCAGTGGTTTGATGAGAAAATCGAAGGCCCCCTCCTTGAGGGCAGTCCGTACCAGGGCTGTACCGGGATCCTGCGACATGAGGAGGATGCACGGATTACTCTGACAAGCCTGCAGCGTCGGGAGGACGGTGAGACCAACGGTCTCCGGCAGCGCGTTTTCAACCAGAATGAGATCAAAGTTTGCATGCGCGGCCTGCCCGAGCCCCTCGTCGAGGTTCCCGCAGGTCTCGACCCAATAGCCGCAGCTCCGCAAGTATGAGGCCAGAGTTTCACGGAATGCCGCGTCTGGATCAATGATCTGCACGCGTGGTGTGGCGAGAGTGCTCATGTGTCCATACACGATGCAGGTTAGGTGGCATGTAATTTCGGGAACAATATGACGTCAGTCAAGAAAACAAGAATAGCAGAAGAAACCTTAAGAAGACAAGCCAATTATAGAAAATGATGTGTACCCTCTCCAGCTTTGCGCTAGGCTCCCGAGGTGGAGTGCGTGGTCTTGGCTTCTTCTAGCCGATGTTTTCCCTCTGGTGCAAGGCTGACATGGTCCACACTGCCTGGGCCATACGAGGTGTGCGTTTCTGTATCGCACCGCGTCGGCCTGACCTTCAAGTGCTGCGGATAGGTCCGCAGGAGATTGTTGATTTGATTGACTGAATACCCCATAGCCTCTCTCTCCGGGTGCATAACTCCGCCGGTGGCTTTATCGTCATACATGCCAAGAAACTTGAATAGGCATGCGCCTATTGGACATGGGGATGGCATTGCCCAGGCGTTGCAACCATGGTGGGTGAGCCCTTGCGCCTCAGCCCAGGGCCATAAAGGGTGGAGAAAGAAGCGCTCTGCCTCTCTCAGGCGGACTCCCGTTTTGCCGGCACCCGTTTAATGCGGACACTCTGGCGGCGACCATCGCTGGTGCGTAAGGTGGAGAGATCGAGCGACACTTTCATATCAGGCGCATCGATCTTCACTGCGAGTGTCCCGCCGTGCCAGATATAGGCGATCTCTTCCTGCGTTAAGACCAGTTTTGCCGTAATCTCCTCCATATGAGTCCTCCTCGACACCTGTTTGCATCGTGCTCTCCTCAGGTACCCGTTGGCCGCGCGGCCTGGCGCGGGGGGTTAGTGGCCATCAGGCCGGCCGTCCCCCTGAATGCGTAGGGTCTCCCCAGGCTCGGCATCATTGAGCGCGATGCCCAATGATCTATATCCGGGGGACCAGCGTATGATATGCTCCCCATCAAAGCTTACCTTCTCCCCAGCCTGGATATGCTCGCTCACGCAGTAGGCCGCAGTATAGATATGGGGAGGCCGCGAGGAGGCGCCAGCATATCCCGGCGCCGGCTGCTGCACAGAGAGACCTTCGAGCACATCCTCTGGCTGCTCTAGGAGGCGCTTGACGCTTGGATAGCGGTCAATCCAATCATGCAGTGGCATAGGGCGTATACTCTACAGTGTGGGAGTTGGGATGCATAAGCATCACACCTTGCACAAAAGCCTAACTACACCATCCTACCATATGCTGGGCCGAGAAACACGGCGATCGTCCACCTTATGGTTTCCAAAATGCCCAAGGAGGAATCGAATGAGGGATAGACAACGCACCTGGCACTATGCCGCATACCGTGGTAGAAGAGGGCTCTGCTGGTGGATACTGGGACTCCTTCTCCTGCCTCTCGTGGCCCAGGCGGAACAATTCACTGGCAAAGTGGTTGGCATCCGCGCTGGAGACACGCTCAGCGTATTACGCAGCGGCAGGGTAGTACAAGTGCGCCTCTACGGGGTTGCGTGTCCCGAACGCCGGCAAGCCTTTGGCACGCAAGCGCGCCAGTTCACGCGTGACGTCGCCTTCCGGCAGACGGTCGCCGTCGTCGTGGATGCCGTCGCCATGGACGCCACCGATCGCCGCGGCCGGCTGATCGCCGCGGTACAGTTGCCCGATGGCCGGGACCTCAGTCAGGCGTTGGTACAGGCGGGGTATGCCTGGCACGATACCCGGTATGCGCCCTATGATAAGAGGCTGGCACAGTTCGAAGCCGAAGCCCAAGCCGCGCAACGTGGGCTGTGGGCGGATGTGAACCCGGTCCCGCCCTGGGAGTGGGACCAGGGACAACGGCAGCCGGCGAGTGCTGAAGTGCCCCAAGGCGCAGACGCTTCCCAGGCAGTGATCATCGGCCACCGGTTTCGCAAAATCTATTACTGGCCCGGCTGTCCTGAGTACAACAGGGTATCCAGAAGGAACCGTGCCGTGTTCCAGGGTCGCGAGGCGGCGGAGCGGGCCGGGTACCGGCCGGCGCAGAACTGCCCATGAGAGCAAGAGACGGGGCCCCTTGATACATACGGACAGCCCCGCCAGGGAACCGCTATCGCCGTGGTCGATCGGCTTGACCACCCTGACGCAAACGCGCTACGATAGACACCCTCCGCGCCACCAGCCCGCGTCACCGCAGAGGAAAGTGCTGGAATGGCCATGAAGAAGGGGTTTCCCTGCGAGCATGGGAGAGCACGACTTATGAGCAGCGAAGAAACCTTGCGGAAATTGGCGTTGCAGGTGCGCAACTGGGGGAAATGGGGACCAGAGGACGAGATCGGGACGCTGAACTACATCACTCCAGAGAAAATTGCCCAGGCGAGTCGGCTGGTGACAGCCGGGAAAGTCTTTGCCCTCGGCATTCCCCTCCAGCGCAATGGCCCGCAGAGCGGCACCCGGCAACGTTTTAATCCCATCCACTCGATGTTCCGTGATGGGGGTGACCAGCCCAAAACCCACGAGGAGGTCATCGCCCTGCAGGGTTATGGTGGCTCAGACGACTGGATCGTCATGCCCCTGCAGTGCGTTACGCAGTGGGACAGCCTGGCGCACGTCTTCGATTCCGGGAAGATGTACAACGGCTATGACGCTACTCTGGTGACTAGCAGCGGTGCCGCTAAAAACAGCATCGACAAAACCAACAATAAGCTCGTTGGGCGTGGTGTGCTGCTCGATGTGCCGCGCTACAAGGGTGCGCCCTTTCTGCAACCGGGCTATGCGATCACGGTCGAGGACCTGGAAGGCACTGCGGCAGCCCAGCGCGTCGACGTACGCAGCGGTGATATCTTGCTAGTGCGCACTGGTCACATGTCGACCTATCTGCAGAAAGGCAACTGGAATTATTTTGATCTCGATACCTCCCCTGGTGTGTCGGTGTACACGGCACCCTGGCTGCACGCCAAGGAAGTAGCTGCCATCGGCAGTGACAATTACGCCGTCGAGGTGCGTCCCTCGGAGTTGCCGCCGTTCCGTAGCCCCTTCCACATCTGCGCCATTCCCAACATGGGCCTGACGCTCGGGGAGATTTTTTATCTAGAAGAGCTGGCTGCAGACTGTGCCTCAGATGGGCGCTACGAGTTTCTCCTGGTGGCCTCACCGCTGCCGGTGACCAACGCCGTCGGCACGCCCATCAACCCGTATGCCCTGAAGTAGCGCCAGCCCCTGCATCTTCCCCTTCCCTCTCCCTCTGGGAGAGGGCTAGGGTGAGGGCCCCCAGAATACCCCGCAGATGCTGCCCCTCCCTCACTCATACCGCAGTGCCTGGATAGGATCGAGCCGCGCCGCTTTGCGGGCCGGATAAAAACCAAAAAAGACCCCGACAGCCCCGGAAAAAGCCAGCGCCAGTGCTACCGCACCCCAGGAAATCAGCAACGGCCACCCCGCTGTCGTACTCAGAATCTGTGAGCCCGCGAGTCCTAGGCCAACACCCACTACACCCCCACTCAGGCTCAGGGTCAGCGCCTCCACCAGAAACTGCCACAGAATATCGCGCTGCTTCGCCCCTACGGCGAGCCGGATACCGATTTCACGGGTGCGCTCCGTCACCGAGACCAGCATGATATTCATAATGCCGATGCCTCCCACCAGGAGCGAGATGGAGGCAATACTCCCGAGCAGGAGGGTCATCACCCGCGTACTCTCTTCCTCGGCAGCGGCCATATCCGCCAGGGGCTGTATCGAGAAATCGTTTTCCTGCCAGGGCTGCAAACGGTGCCGCTGGCGCAGCAAACCAGTGATTTGCTCGATGGCCTGCGGCAGTTCAGCACTGCTGCCAGCCGCAGCCAGGATGGCATAGATGGATGTCGTACCAATGACCTTCTTTTGGGCAGTGGTGTAGGGGATGAAGATAATGTCGTCCTGATCCTGCCCCCAGGCTGATTGCCCCTTCGATTCGAGGACCCCAATAACGCGAAATGGCATGTTTTTGATCTGCATCACCTGTCCCACAGGATCAACACTGCCAAAGAGCATCTCTCGCACCGTATTTCCTAACACGGCCACTTTGCTCGCCGCGTCGATATCCTGCGACGTAAACCACTCACCCGAGGCAAGTGGCCAATCGAAAATGTTCAGATACTCGACGCCAGTGCCTTGCACCGCGGTCGGCCAATTCTGGTTGGCATACACCACCTGAAAACCGCCACGCAGGGAGGGGGTAGCATAGGCGATGGCCGGACATTCTTTGAGGATCGCCTGGACGTCGGGGGCACGCAGGGTCGTGCGGCTCCCCCAGCCATATCGGACCCCGCTCTGCGAGGTCGAGCCGGGCTGCACGATGAGCGAGTGTGACCCCAGGCTGGCGATCTGCGCACGAATAACCGCCTGCGCTCCCTGCCCAATGGCCAGCATGGCAATCACTGCCGCGACGCCGATGATCACCCCCAGCATCGTTAACGTCGAGCGCAGGGGGTTCCGCTGCAAGGCCAGGTGTGCAATGCGCATGGCCATAAGTACTTGCGTCATGATAGGCGCTCCGACTTTGCTGCCGCCGGCGATAAAAACGCACGGCTGGTGGACGCGAATTCGCCCCTGGCCGTGCCACACTGGCGCCGTGCCCGTCCTTCTCGTTCAGGCCGATAATCAACTCCTGGCCTTCCTGCAGGTCGCCGTCTTTCATTTCACTGAACTGATCATCGTTGATGCCGAGACGTACCATAATCGGCGACAGGGTCCCTTCTGGCGTTAGGGTCCAGACCTTCGGGGTGTTTTGCCAGGCCCGGCGTAGAATTGCCCCCGTACTGCCTGGAGCGTGCAGGGCCTGGTGCTGCTGAAACGCCGTGACAAACTGCTCGCGCTCTTTGGACGTGAGTTGCGGCTGGAAGCGCAGCGCTGTTTTAGGAATCTTCAGCACCTGCTCGCGCTGGGCCACCAGGATAGACACGGTGGCCGTCATCCCAGGTCGTAATTTGAGCTCTGGGTTATCGACCGCAATCACGGCATTATAATTCACGACATTTTGAACAATGATGGGTGCCGACCGGATCTCACGCACGCTGCCGCGCATGACCTGCCCAGGGTAGGCATCGACCGTAAACGTCGCCTGTTGTCCAACGACAACCTGTCCGATGTCCGCCTCACTGACGTTCGTGTCCACCTGCATCTTGGTCAGATCTTGCGCAATGGTAAAGAGTATTGGGGCTTGCAGACTGGCTGCCACTGTCTGACCGACATCCACACTGCGTGAAATGACCGTGCCGGTGACCGGCGAGCGGATGAGCGTACGATCGAGGTCGACCTGCGCCTGATCCAGCGCCGCCTGCATCTGGTGCACCTGGGCCTGCGCTTTCTCCACCTGGGCCTCAGCCGCTCCGAACTGCGCCCGGGCCGCGTGCAGTTTTGCTTCGGTCGATTCACGATCCGCTTGGGCCGCGTTGTATTGTGCCACTGCAGTATCATAGGCCGTCTGCGCGGTCTCGACCTCGCTGCGCGGCAGCAGGGAGCGCTCAAACAAGGCCCGCTGCCGATCTAAAATGCGTTTGGTATCGACAATCGTCACCCGCGCTTTTTCAAGCTGGGCGGCCCGACTCACCACGTCTGCGCGCGCCGTTTCGATGCTCGCCCGCATGTTGTGGACATTGGCCAGAGTGTTTTTGACTTCAGCCCGGGCCGTATCCAGATTGGCCTCCGCCTGTACCACCTTGGCCCGGAAGCTCGCCTGATCGAGCTGGGCTAGCTGCTGTCCCGGCACCACCGTCGAATTGAAATCCGCAAAGAGTTTTTCAATGGTCCCGGAGACCTGGGTGCCGACTTGCACCATAATGACTGGGTTCAGCGTCCCTGTCGCTGAGACATAGGCCGTAATATCCCCACGTTCCACTTTGCTCATGCGGTATTTGACACCAGGGTGCGTGCCCCACACATGTTCGGCACTCTGCCATCCTACCAGCCCGAACAGGCCCAGGGTCCCGACCGCCACGGCAAACCGCTTCCATTTTTGCAACACCACAGCTCCCCTCCACACATCGCATGTACGGATGCCTAATCATAGCAGAGGGTGAGCCGATGATGCTAAGTGCTGCGCCCAGCTACTGCGTAGGGCTACTTACCCCCGCCAGTTTGGCGGGGGACTGCGGAGAGCCAATTAGCCGTGCGCAGCACCCCGCCAGTTTGGCGGGGCACCTCCCTGGCTTGCTCCGTGTGGGGAGTTGGAGACGTCCACATATGCCGCCGGCCCATCCCAGCAGGTGAGACGCCAGTCATGGCCGGCGACTGCGAGCGCCGCCCTGTAGCCTGGCGCTGGCGCCAGGTCTTGCAGGGCCCAGCGTGCCGCTTCCTGCGGATCCCAGGTGGTGTGCAAGAGGGCGGCCAGCTCACCGGGTGCCAATGATACATCAAATTGGTCCAGAGGCAGGGCGAGCCCATCGCCTGTCGCTTTTATATAGGCTTCCTTGCGGGTCCAGCAGGCGAAAAAAGCTGTGGCTTGGAGCGGCGTAGGCAACGCCCGCAGGACGGCCACCTCGCGGGGAGAAAAAAAATGCTCGGCAATCTTCTCCTGGACGACTGCGGACCGGATGCGTTCGACATCAACACCCACCTCGCGACCGCGTGTAATCGCATACAGGGCCAGGCCATGAGAGTGGGAAACGTTGAAGCGCAGAGCCACTCCACCCGTGTCAGCGGCGAGTGCCGGTTTGCCATGAGGGCCGTAGATAAAGCGTAGATGCGGCGGGTCTTGTCTCAGGTAGCGGCCCAGAAGCACCCTGAGCAGCCCGCGCGCCACCACAAAGTGCGTACGGTCTTTCTGAAAAACATAACGCTCCGCCCGCTGGCGCTCGTCTACCGTCAGCGTGGACCACAGACTCCGCACCTGCAACTCCGGCACGTCTAACGCGGCACGCCAGACGTGCACCTCGTCACCTTGTAAAGTCAGCGTCTGTGGCGCAGAGTACCAAGGAGAGGCATCCAGAGAGTTCTCCTACCCGTATGCCATCACGGCG
>WNGK01008206.1_pt1 | contig 10858 bp, 8 predicted proteins | sample 5400601 | NCBI WGS metagenome assembly WNGK01 (sample SAMN13153376, study PRJNA577476) | soil metagenome | isolation source: 60 cm soil or saprolite under Garry oak tree replicate 1 | place: USA:California | collected 2016-06-15
GCTGGGGTTCGAACAGGCGCGGGCCGATGAATCGCCCGCCTACGTGGTCGAGGTGACCGACGTGTCCGCCAAGGTAGGCGACCCGGCCGTTCTGCACGCCACGTTGCGCATTCGCGACGGCTACCGCGTTCTCCAGGGCTACAACAATCGCGTGATCGAGCTCTCGTCGTTTGACGATGGGGTAGTGTTCGAGCGTCGCGTGGTGCGGGGCACCATTCAGGAGGGCGGGCTCGACTTCGCAATCGGCGTGCGGGCCACAAAGCCAGGCAGACACCCGATCAACGGCTACTTCAGGGTCGGCTACATCCATGGCCCCGACGAGCTGGCAATGGTGTCGCTGCGCCTGATCGCGAACGTCAATGGCACCGAATAATGGAAGGAGTGGGCCACATGCCGTGCGATGATTGGCTGTACTGTCGGTGCTACAAGCGTCGAACGATCCTCGGGCTGGCGCTTGCGCCACTGTTAGCCGGTCCCGCGCGCGCGGCGGAGGAGGGCGAGGCTGCCAAGCCGCCGGCGCCGGACGATCGCTTCGTGTTTCTGACCGGTCCGAAGAAGGGACAGGTGGTTCGGGCCGAGGACCTTGCGCTCGGCGGCCCGCAGGTGCAGGCCTATCCGATGGCTCTGGACGGCACGGTGCGCAGCGACAACCGCCTTAATCTGGTGATCCTGGCGAGGTTCAACCCCGCCGCACTGACCGACGAGACGCGGGCGCGCGCCGCAGACGGCGTCGTTGCCTATTCGGCGATCTGCACGCACCAGGGCTGCCCCGTGAACATGTGGTCGAAGGAGCGCAACGGGTTCGTCTGCTCCTGCCACGCCTCCATCTTCGACCCCAGAAACGCCGCCGAGGTGATTGGTGGGCCGGCTCCGCGTCCGCTTGCGGCGCTCGGGCTGAAGCTCAAGGACGGCGTCGTAATGGTCGCTTCGACCTTTTCGGGTCATGTCGGCGTCACGCAAAGCTGATCCGCGCCTCACATTGCGAACCTCCGAGCGCCGACAGCAGGATGAACAGGTTCATTTCGACGATGCCGCGCTAGATGTGCTGGCCCTTCGGCGAGAATTCGCAATTGAAGGTCGAACAGATCCGCTCCGTCTAGAAGGTGTCGACCATCGCCTGGCGACATCGGTCCGGAGCAGCCGGACCGATGTCTCCGAGCATCATCTCACGCCTCGAGTTGCTTGCCGATCGGCAGCGCCCGGATGCGCTTGCCCGTGGCCGCGAAGATGGCGCTGATCAACGCCGGCGCAAAGGGCGGCACGCCCGGCTCGCCGACGCCGCTCGGCGGCGTATCGGCACCCGGAGGCACGATGTGGACGTTGGTAACGAGCGGGGCCTCGTCGATGCGGGCCACAGGGAAATTGTCAAAATTGCCCTGTTGTACCTTGCCGTCCTTGAAGGTGATCTCGCCATGTTTGGCAAGGCTCAAACCCATGATGGCAGCGCCCTCGATCTGAGCCTGAATGCGCTCCGGGTTGACGTATGTTCCGCAATCGATTGCGGTGTCGACCCTCGGCACCGTGAGCTTGCCCTTGTCGTCAACAGACACCTCGACCATGGTCGCGATGTAGCTGACAAAGCTCCGGTGTACGGCAATGCCGAGCCCGTGCCCTTTGGGCACGGACCGTCCCCAGCCGCCTTGTTCCGCGACGAGTTCAACTACCTTGCGAAGTCGGGCGGTATCGATGGGATAGCTGTCGTAGGGCTCGCCGTAGTTCCACAAGTCCTTCACGGAAGAGAGATTAACGATCCGTGGAGAGCCTATGAGCTCCAACAGCATGTCCTTTGGATCGCGGTTGGTGGCATGGGCGATTTCGGCGACCATGGACTGGACCGCGAAGGCGTGCGGAATGTTCGACACCGAACGGAACCAGCCGATGCGGGTGTGCGCGGTCGCTTCCGGGTTCTCGCACTGGATGTTGGCGATTTCGAACGGCATGTCGACAAGTCCCATGCCGAGCTCGAAGGATGCCTCATGCACCGTGCCGGCCGCAAACGTCGAAGCGATGCTCGGGGCGACACTGCGGTGCCGCCACGCAATCACCTTGCCGTTCTTGTCAAGGCCAGCCTCGATGCGTTCCGCGGACACGGTGTGGAGAAAGCCGTTACGAACGTCATCTTCCCGCGTCCATTGCACCTTGATCGGCGCGCCGAGCTCTTTCGAAAGCAGGGCCGCTTCGAGAGCGTAGTCGCACTTCGACTTGCGCCCGAATCCGCCGCCGAGCAGCGTGACGTTGACGGTCACGTTCTCTTCCGGAATGCCGAGTGTTTTCGCGACGTCTTCGCGCGTTCCTCCCGGGCTTTGCAAAGGCGCCCAGATCTCCGCCTTGTCACCCTTGACGTCTGCGACCGCGGTGGGCGGCTCCATGCTGACATGGGCAAGATGCGGTATGTAGTACTCACCCACGATCACCTTGTCGGCGCCCTTCAGGGCGGCGTCGACGTCTCCTTCCTTGCGCACGATCAGCCCCGGCTTGCGCGCGGCCTCCTCGAGCTGGGCCCGATAGACAACCGAATCGTATTTGGCGTTCGGTCCGTCGTCCCAGACGACCTTAAGCGCGTCGCGCCCCTTGATCGCCGCACCGGTGTTGCGCGCAATCACAGCGACCCCACCGAGCGGCTGGAACTTAGAGGGCCACGGCCATCCTTTGACCTCCATGACCTTTTCGACACCTGAAACTTTCATGGCCTCGGCCCCGTCGAAGGACACGAGTTTGCCACCGGTTACCGGCGGCCGGGCTATTACGGCATACTTCGTGCCCGGCAGGCGGACGTCGGCACCGTACTGCGCTTTGCCGACGGTAATGTTGCGGAGGTCTACGATGCTGATCTCGCCTTTGCCGAGATAGCGGAAATCCTTGGGGTCCTTGAGTTTCAGACTTTCGATGTTCGGCACCGACTGCTTCGCTGCATCGGCGGCCAGGTCGCCAAAGCTGATGCGGCGCCCACTCGCAGCGTGGACTACCTCGTGGTTGGCGGCCTTCACCTCGGTGACTGGCACGCCCCAGCGTTTCGCCGCGGCCGCTTCAAGCATCATGCGCGCCGAGGCGCCGATCTGACGCATCGGCATCAAATAGTGCCGCGTGCTGCGCGATCCGTCGGTATCCTGATTGCCATATTTGACTTCGTCGCCATGCGCCTGCTGGACGCGAACGCGCGACCAGTCGGCTTCCATCTCTTCGGCGACGACCAGGGGCAGGCTGGTTCGCACGCCCGTTCCCATCTCGGAGCGGTGGGCGAAGATCGTGACGATTCCGTCCGGTGCGATCGCCACGAAAACGCGCGGGTCGACCACGGTACCGTGCGGCATCTTGTCCGCGCCGGTCTTGTACGCCGCGAAAGCGGGGCGTGACATCACGGGAGCGGTGAGCACGAAACCGCCGGCGATGCCAAGACCCTTCAGAATGCTGCGACGCGAAACGTTCTCGACTTTGACTTTCTCGACCTTGATATGTCGCTCAAAGCCACGGAGTTTGTTGGGGTTGGTCAGGATATTCATGGTCACACCCCCGTCGATGCGAGATTGACGGCGTTTTCGATGCGCTGGTAGGCACCGCAGCGGCAGATGTTGCCGGCCATCGCCTCACGTATCTGGTCACGAGACGGTTTTGGATTTTGGATCAGCAGCGCAGCCGCCTGCATGATCTGACCGGCCTGGCAATAGCCGCATTGTGGGACGTTGAGGTCGCGCCAGGCCTTCTGAACCGGATGATCACCCGTCGGATGGAGCCCTTCGATGGTCGTGACCTCCCGGCCGGCCACGTCGGAAACCGAGGTGATACACGCGCGTACCGCGTCCTTGTCGACATGGACGGTGCAAGCGCCGCAGAGGGCTTGGCCGCAGCCAAACTTGGTGCCCGTCAAGCCCATCTCATCACGGAGAAACCAAAGTAGCGGAAGATCCGGGTCGCCATCCCAGCTCTGCTCTTGGCCATTAATCTTCAACTTGATCATGATCGTCCCTCCGCTCTTCTTAAGCTACTTAGGTCCAATGCGACGCAAACCGGAACATGCTTCCATTTCGTTTGCGTCAACCACTCGACTTCTCACACGATTGAATCGTGTCAGGAAGGCTGACAGACCTCATTGCACGACCTGTTCGGTAGTCTGTTCTTGCGCACGCCTCCTGCTTCTATTCAGTTCTTGGTTGTTGTGCAGGCGGACCTTGATCGCGAAGGGCGCTACGTTATCACAAATTGACCTGGAGCTGACTTCACAGACAGTTGTCTTTGCCTTTTTCTTTTGTCGCGGGGCGACTAGCCGGAGCTATTCAATTTTCCACCAAACAAGGTCCGAGAGTCTGCGGCAGCGGCGAGAAAAAACCACTTGGCGACTTCGGGCTGAGGCAGGTGTCCCTGTCGGAAACCTAATCCGGCTAGCAAGTGAGGCCGAATCGCGCAATGTTTCTGTCGTATAAGAGAAGCTTGCAGCCTGGTCTGGTCGGTGCTGGCCTTATTGTTTCGTTCGTGAGCCTCGTTGGAAGCTGAGATCCTGATCCTTCGTCATCAACTTAACATCCAGCGGCTGCACCTAAGGAAGAGACTGGCCTTCAGTGCGATGGATCGCCTCGTTGGGTGCCAAATACCCCTCAAGGCGCTGGCGATTGTGAGCCCGGAGACTGTCATCCGTTGGCATCGTGCCGGGTTCAGATCGTATTGGCGCTGGAAATCACGACGGCGTCCCGGCCGACCGACACATTGCAACGCGCCCGTTGCAATGGCCTCCCAACACGGATCCGTTTCAATCACCATGGTGCGGATGCCGATCTTGTCGAATAGCGCACGCTGCGGGAACGATAGATAGTCCTCACCACGTTTGGATGCGGGAAAACTGCACGTCCAGTTTGGACGGAGGCCAGCGCAAGAGCAACCGAGCGCGCCTCCTCCGACCCGACCCTTGCGAAGCGACTGAACAGGGGGAGGTAGGTCCCGGCGGAAGTCGTCGCTAGGCGGATATGTTGAGACGGCCCAAGGTATTTCATAAACCTACCTTATAAGGGCAAGCACCTCTTCCGATCTAATTTCTGGCAATCGCTTCTGCTATCTCACTATCCAACCAGTCCGGGCGATCGGAAGGCAGTCTCGAAACCGGCAAGCCAAACCTCCCCGACCAGGCAAACACCATGAAAGTTAGCCCAGAGCTTGTTCGCCATCATGTTCCAACCGGATGGCATCGAGGCTGAAGCGTCCGAAAACGCTGCGCCCTGCGACCAACTGATGCGCGGCGGCGAGCTCCATCGCAAGGTTGCACGATGAAGAAGGTAATCAACTTAGCACCGTCGCGCCGCCACTTTTTGCGGCTAACATCAATGGCTGCGGCGTCAGCCCTGGCTCCAACGGTTTTGTGCGCCGAGCAGCGCGAAGCAGGGGAGGCGGCCGCATCCCAGGCCGCGTCCGCACGCATCGCTACGTTCGAGGAGGTATGGCGGACCGTGCGAGACCGGTTCTACGATCCGCATCTACACGGGCTCGATTGGTCGGCGGTCCGGGAGCGTTACTTGTCAGACGCCACACGGGCGAGCTCCGAAGAGGCGCTGGCCAGCGTCATTAATAGCATGCTCTCCGATCTGCATGCTTCGCATACCCGCTACTACAGACCGCACGAACCAGAGTACTACCAGCTTTCCGGTATCTTTGCTGGTGCGCTATCGCGACGTGGACTGGAACGCGCTTTTCCGGGTGGCCGTATCTCCTATCCCGGCATTGGCGTCCTCTCGCGTGTCGACATGCAGGGCCGCAGCGTGATTACGGGCGTTATAGAAGGTACGCCGGCCCAACAAGCGGGCTTGCTCGCTGGCGATGAGATCGTCTTCGCCGATGGTGCACCGTTTCAGCCGGTACAGTCATTCCGTGGTAAGGTTGGCAAGGAAGTCGTGCTGGGCCTACGTCGCGTCGGTGCGTTTATCCAGATATCGGTTACCCCGGTCGATATTGAGCCCAACAAAATGTTCTTGGACGGCCTGAAGGCCAGTGCCCGCATAATACCGGCCAACGGCCGAAGCATCGGCTATGTTCATGTCTGGTGCTACGCTGGCTCTGTGTATCAGCGGACGCTCGAGCATCTTCTATCGCAAAGTCCGATGAACGATGCCGACGCGCTGATCTGGGACCTGCGCGATGGCTGGGGCGGCGCGATCCCCGAGTATCTTGACTTATTCAACACGCGAGCGCCGACGATGCAGGTCACTGATCGCAATGGCGCCAGCGAATTCGAGAACGTGAAGTGGCGCAAGCCTGTCGCCATGCTTGTCAACGGTGGCACCCGCAGCGGCAAGGAAATACTTGCCTATGGCTTCAAGAAATATCGGCTTGGCGAGGTAATCGGTAGCCGGACGGAGGGCGCTGTCCTCGCTGCGACGGCATTTCTCATTGGCGGCGGCTTACTGTTGCTCGCGGTCGAGGACGTGCGGCTCGACGGCGAGCGGTTGGAAGGCGTTGGCGTCGCACCAACGATCGAGGTCCAAGCTGACCCGGCCTCCGTGGGTCTAGGTGATCCTCAACTCGATCGGGCGATCGCAGTCCTATCCGGGGGCTGATCCCGAATTAGGTAACCCTACGAAGAATGCGCGGACGTAGAGTTAGGAACAGTATTCTAACGAGGCTTCGCCTCAGACCGACGAGGCGTGTGGCAGTTGTGGCTCCGATCGCCGGTTCATTGACGAGCTCTGGTAAGACCAGTCTCAAGGACCGATGATCGGCCTAAACGCCTGCAAGAGGCAAAACCTGCACGACCGGAGCCAGGGGATTGATAGCACAAAGCGTAGCCGAGATCATCAACCGCCATGTGAAGCTCACAGTTGAGGGGATCGACCGGATGTACCTCAACGTCTATGTGCCGGGCCTACAGTACGAACAGGGGTTGTCCGGTTCTTTCGCGAGCATCGTGGTCAGCCGCTGCCCTCGGGAGCCCTGATGAGCCCGATGACGCGGAGGTTCGTGGCGAAGCTGGAGGACTTTGTGGCCCGGCACGACATCCCGCTGGTGTCGTTTTGCAAGGGCCAGCGCAAGGACGAGGTGATGGCGGAGCATCTGCGGCACTTTGGGCGTGATGAAGGGATCGTGTTTGTCGGCAAGGCGCAGGAGAAGACCCTGGTGTTCCGCACCGAGCGCCGCCGGAGCCCGACGACGGGTCGGCCTTACCCGTGGATCGTGCGGCGCAGCGCGATGGTGAACAACTATTACATCTACGCCGTGGACCGGGACTTCGGGCCGTTCTTCCTGAAGTTCTGCAGCTACTTTCCCTTCAATGCCAGGCTCTGCCTGAATGGCCATGAATACGCCAAGCGCCAGTTGGCGCAGGAGGGCATCGCCTTCGAGGCGCTCGATAACGGCATCCTGACGTGCGCCGATCCCAAGCGTTTGCAGGCGATCTGTGACGGCCTCTCCGCTGCCAAGATCGATGCTCTGCTGCGCAAATGGTTGCGGCTGTTGCCGCATCCCTTCACCGGGGCGGACCGCAAGGCTGGCTACCGCTATGACATCTCGATCCTGCAGGCCGAGTTCTCGACCACGCAAGTGCTCGATCGACCGCTGCACGGCCGCCTGTTCTTCGAACAGGTGATCCGCGAGAACCTCGATCTCGGTCGCCCGCAGGAAGTCCAGCTGATCTTCAATCGCAAGATCAACCGCAAGACACCGGGACGGTTTCGGACCCGCATCCTGACCCAGGACGTAACACCGTCCTTGAACGTCTATTACAAAAACACCCGGATCAAGCAATACCACAAGGAAAACCGCGCCCTGCGCACCGAAACCACCATCAATAACAGCTACGATTTCGGCATCGGCAGGCGTCTGTGTAATCTGCCGATCGCAGCCCATGCTTTTCGAGCAGACAGTGGCGGACGGGGACAATGTCGAACACGTGGCGCGGGCAGCTGCAGCGCTGCGCCGCGTCTACCGAGCACTTGTCGGGTTTCGCGGTGAACTACCGGACCTTTTCCTGAAGTGTTGGAGGCTGAAAATGAATAGGTGCGGAATGATCGCGCTCACGACAATTGCACTGGCGTCGCCCGCTCTCGCTGCGTCCGGCGATGCATCCAGCGGGCTTGTGCGCCATGTCATTCGCTCGAACGCGACCGCAATATGACGGGCCCGAGCCTGGTTAATCTTTGGGGCCGCAAGGCCGGGTCTCTGCCGAGCTTCGAGCGCTATTCCGATGCGCTCAAATCGTCGGGAATTATCTGGGTGATCGCGCACTCGACGCTTGGTTGACCGATCCTCAGCGCATGGTGCCGGACAATGACATGCCGTTCGAAGGCATCAAGGATGCCCGCGTTCGCGCCGACCTGCTTGCGTTCCTCAAGGAGGCCACCAAGCCGGGTGCTGCGCCCGAGCGAACCGCAGATGAAGGGGATGATGGGCGGAATGATGGGGGGCGGACGCGACCCAAATTTGAAGAGTCTCGAACCCGGCAAGCAGGTCAAGACGATCACCTATTGCCACGATACCTATCGGGTGACTACGGCAGACGGAAAGACTAGGCCGTTTTGGGAACGCAACCTGCGTTTCATGACCGACTCCAGCCAGGACGGGCAAACGGCGCGCCTGCCATCATGCCGGCCGGCATGCTCGGCGATCGCGCGGCGGTGATTTTCGCGGCGCCTGAGGAAATCACCAAGATGATCGAACCACGATGCTGAATAACGCCGTCATCGTGGACCGTTGGTCGGGGAACGGCGTTGACTACCTGCGGCGATGCCAAGGTCCCAGGCTCAGATTTGCCAGTAATCATGTCACCGGTCAGCACTGGAGTGCCCCATGGGCTTCTATAATGACTTTATCCTACCCAGGCTCATCAATCTCGCGATGCGCAACAAAGAGCTTAGGCCGTTTCGCGAACGTGTGATCGGCGCGGCGGAAGGCAGGGTGCTGGAGATCGGCGTCGGTTCGGGAATGAACCTGCCGTTCTATCGCTCGCCCGTGCGCGAGATTTTGGCGCTGGAGCCGGTGCCGCGGCTTCTGACAATGGCAAAAAGCGCGTCACCGACGACCGGCGTGCCGGTCAACTTCCTCGAGGCTTCCGCCGAGGCCATCCCGCTCGACCAACAGAGCGTCGATACCGTTGTCACCACCTGGACCTTGTGCTCGATCCCGCAGGCCGCAGTCGCACTCGCCGAGATGCGACGCGTGCTGCGGCCAAGCGGCAAATTGCTGTTCGCCGAGCACGGCCAGGCGCCTGACGCCTCTGTGCGCCGCTGGCAGGATCGGCTGACGCCAGCATGGCGATATTTCGGCGGGGGTTGTCACCTCAATCGCCCGATCCGCTCGATGATCGAAGCGGCGGGTTTTCGCATCGACCGGATCGAGACGGGTTATATCTCCGGACCGAAGCCGATGACGTTCATGTATGAAGGCAGCGCTTCGCCGAGATGACGATACCTGAGGTCGGTGAAACCGGTGGCGTCTTAAGCCGCAAGCTCGCCCACCTATTCGCGCTTGTTGCAAGCACGGGAGCGACCCATGTCTGAACAGATCTTGCGCGCACTCGGCATGGCGTTCGCTATGGGATGGCAGATCCTGTGGCCGCTGATTCTCGGCTTCACATTGTCGGGCGTGGTGCAGGCGGTGGTTTCCCATCAGGAAATGGCCCGGCTGCTGCCTAACGATCGGCCGGCCACGATTGCCAAGGCGCTGGCACTCGGCGCAGCGTCCTCGTCGTGCTCGTATGCAGCGGTAGCGATCGCGCGCGCTTTGTTCCGCAAGAGCGCCGACTTCACCGCCACCATGGCTTTCGAAATGGCCTCCACCAATCTCGTCGTCGAGCTTGCCATTATCATGCTGGTGTTTTTAGGCTGGCAGTTCACCTTGGCCGAATTTGTCGGCGCACCCATCATGGTCGCGCTGCTGGTTATTCTTTTTCGGCTGCTTCTCAATCGCAAGCTTTTGGGCGAGGCAAAGGAACAGGCCGACAAGGGCCTGACCGGCCGGATGGAAGGCCATGCGGAAATGGATATGTCGGTAAAGGGAGGCGGCACGCTTTGGCAGCGGATCGCGGGTTTTACTGCGATCAGCCATTATTTCGTAAGGGACGTGGCTTCGGTCTGGATGGATATCGCAGGCGGCCTTTTGATTTCCGGTGCGCTCGCGGCCTGGATACCGGCAGATTTCTGGCAGTCGTTCTTCGTCGTCGACCACCCATTGCTCGCCAAGCTGTGGGGACCGATCGTCGGGCCACTGGTGGCGGTGATCTCGTTCGTATGCTCGGTCGGCAATATTCCGCTCGCCGCGGTGCTGTGGAACGGCGGCATTAGCTTCGGCGGCGCTATCGCCTTCATCTTTGCCGATCTGATCATTCTCCCGATCCTCAACATCTATCGCAAGTATTACGGAATGAAGATGGCCGCCTTCCTGTTCGTGACGTTCTATGCCGCCATGGCCGGTGCCGCGCTGATCGTCGAACTTGTGTTCGGCACGCTCGGGCTCGTCCCGGCCGAGCGCAACGCGCGCGTGGTTGATGCCACCATCACTTGGGACTACACGAGCTGGCTCAACATCGCCTTTCTCATTCTCGCGGCCGCGCTGATTTGGCGTTTCTTCACTACAGGAGGCCTAGCGATGTTGCGCATGATGAACAAGCCGGCCGCGATGGATCGTGCCCACTAGAACATTGGTCATTCTGGCTAGAGTTAGATTAGGGACTGGACCGACGGGCATCGCGTCTCCCGCCGTCTGATGAGGCACCGCGCCCCTCTATTGCGAGACGGTTGCGTCAGGCCGCGCTTGTGGGCTCAATCGCTCCGATTATGCAGAAGCAAAAGATCATGCTCGATCATTTCGGTTCCGGGATCGACAGTAACCAATCGTGCAAGTGGGGTGTTGAGTGGGATTTTTGTGCACCACAATTCCTGAGCTGCAA
>WNGK01008207.1_pt1 | contig 10858 bp, 10 predicted proteins | sample 5400601 | NCBI WGS metagenome assembly WNGK01 (sample SAMN13153376, study PRJNA577476) | soil metagenome | isolation source: 60 cm soil or saprolite under Garry oak tree replicate 1 | place: USA:California | collected 2016-06-15
CACGATCAGCGCGCCTGCAAGGCCGGCCAGCGCGGCGCCGAACGCGAAGGTCGCACCGTAGATCGCACTGGTGGAAATGCCCGACGCGCGGGCGAGCGACGGATTCTCCAGCGAAGCCCGGATCCGCAGACCAAACGTCGTATGGGAAAGCAGGACGTAGCTTCCCGCCATGACCAAAGCCGTGATGATCACGATCGCGAGGCGCCACGAGGAGAAATGCATGGTACCGATATCGACCGATCCGGCGATCGGCTCGGGAACCGACCGATAGAGACCGCCGATCAGGGTGCGCACGAGCTCTCTGATGATGAGTCCAAGCGCGTAAGTGCCGAGCATGGCGACGATCGGCGCAGCATAAAATCGCCTCACGATCAAACGTTCGAGCACAAAGCCGAGCGCACCAACCACAAACGGGGCCGCCACCATTCCGAGCCACACCGGCAAGCCCGCGCTGTGCACGATGTAAGTGACATAGGCGCCAAGCAGGACGAACTCTCCCTGAGCGAAGTTGAAGATACCCATCATGCTGGCGATGACGCCGAGCCCGAGGACAACCAGCACCACGATCGCACCGAAACTCAATATCTCGAAAAGCGCGACGATCAGATTAGCCATGGGCTACCGCCAGCATCTCATTGCCGATCCTTACATCCTGGTCCAGTCGCCTGACTGCTCGAACGCATGGGCAGCCCGATAGATGGTCGGCTCGTCGAAGTGCCGGCCGATCAACATCAATCCGATGGGAAGTCCGTCCACCATCCCGCATGGCAGCGACATCGCCGGGTGATGACTGATATCGAATGGCGCCGTATTCGAAATCATCTCGAACGCGCGCCCGATGATTTCCTCGCGTGGAGCGTTCGGCGCCGGAAGCGGTGTTGCCTTCATCGGCGTTGTCGGCATCAGAAGCAGGTCAAACGTCTCCAGAGCCTTGTCATAGGCAGCGGTGATCCGACGCGTGATATTCAACGCCTTGCCGTAGTAGCGCGGGCCGAAATTATTGTTCACGTAGGTGCCGAACATCAGCAACATCTTTGTCGTTTCCGACAGCGAGTCCGCCTGATCGCGCCAGCCCCGATGCGCAGCCATCAGCGACGTCGAGTAAAGATCCGAACGGCTCAGGCCGTAGCCGTCGCCATACATCATGGTCTGGGTCATCCCTTCGGTTCCGATCGGCATCCAGACAGCCGACGCCGTCAGATGCGCCGGGATCGAAATCTCCTCAAGAATAGCACCCAGGCTTGCGAGACGTTTCGCCGCCTCCTTGACACTTTCATTGACGGCGGCCTCGGCCCCTATTTGCTCAAATCCTTCCTTGACGATGCCGATCTTCATTCCCTTGACGCTGCCGCCAAGCGCCTTGGTATAGTCCTGGACCTTCGGTGCCTTGATCCGCGGATCGTAGCCGTCATCTCCGGCAAGCACTTCCAGCAGCAGCGCATTGTCGGCCACATTGGCGGTCATCGGGCCGGTATGATCGACGAAAATCTCAATCGGCATGATGCCGGTATAAGGCACGAGGCCCCAGGTCGGCTTCATTCCGCAGGTGCCGCTGAAGGACGACGGCATTCGGATCGACCCGCCCTGGTCGCAGCCGATCGCCATATCGACTTCGCCCAGCGCAACCACGACGGCACTGCCCGATGATGATCCGCCCGCAGAATAGCCCATTTTGTGTGGATTGTGCACGTGTCCGGTCGAGTTGGTGTGACTGCCTCCCGACATGCAAAACGACTCGCAATGGACCTTGCCGGCGATCTCGGCGCCGGCATCCAGCATGCGCGTGACGATGGTCGCGTCGAAATCGGGAACGAAACCTTCCAGCGTCGACGAACCGTTCATCATCGGCACTCCCGCCAGCATGATGTTGTCCTTTAGCGCGACGACCTTGCCCTTCAGCTTGCCGCTTGCGGCGCCTTTGACGGTCGATTTGCGGTACCAGGCGTTATGCGGATTGTCCTCCGGCGCCGGTCGGAAGCCCGGTGTGCGCGGATATTTGACGATCGGGACTTCGTCCGGCATGGCCGCGACGGCATTGTAGGCATCCACAGAGCCTTGCATCAGGCCACGGAAGGAAGCGACGTCCTCATCCGTCAACGACAAACCACAACGCTCGGCGACATCGCGCAGTTGCTCAGGAGTTGGAAGAGAGACTGCAAGGGACAACAACGACCTCCTGATTTACACGGGGTCGAACAAAGATCGCTGCAGCCCACCAAGGTCAAACACGCAACCGCCCCGCCTCAATAGAATAGAAACGGAAATCCTTTCCTTTTCAAGGATTATTTTGATGCGGCGGTTTGACCTTGTCGTTGTGCCGTCAGAACTTCGCAATCAGACGAAAATCAAGACCATCTGCTTCGGCAAAATAAATCGGCATCCGCGCTTTTCCGCCACGAAGGCAGATCTTCCCCCTCGCCCCTTCATACTCTATCGATGCCGCAGCGGATAATAAGGGCTTGATCGCAAGCGACCCGGCACGCGACGCGACGGTTTCCAGGAACCGGAGGCCTTCATAATTCGACTGTGCAATCGACCCCATTGGAGGGGCATTGCGTCCATAAGAGGCCTCGCAACTGCTTCGAAACAAGTCGTTCTCGCGCGTCTTCATTTCAACGAAATAGCCGGACGCACAGAACAGGTTCTCGGAATTGTCGGCACCAATCCCGAGCAAGACGGTCTCGTCCATGGCGCCGCCAAGCCGCAGCATCTTCGGGGCCAGTCCATCTTCGGCAAATGCGCGATTGAAAACAATGCTGTCGGTCCCGATCAGCGAGATCAGAACGACATCGGGGCTGGCGGCACGAATCCGGGCGATATGCCCGCTGTGATCGTGCTCGCCCATTGGGACGAACTCTTCACCGACCACGCGGCCACCGGAATCGGCGATGTATTTCTTGGTCGCCTTGTGCGAAAGCCAGGGCCAAACATAATCGCTGCCGATCAAATACCATCGCGACGCGCGCTTGGTCCTGGCGAGCCATTCGATCGCCGGGCGGGACTGATCACCGGGTGTCTCGCCGATCGCCATCACGCCGGAGGTTTTCTCGCCGCCTTCATATACCGGCGTGTAAATGTAGGGGATACGTCCCGCGACGACGCGGCGAAGCGCCACCCTCACGGCGCTGATATGCGAACCCATGATGATGTCGGCGTCATCCGCCGCGACGATGTCGGACGCCACACGGACCACATCGTCCAAGCAGGTTCCGGCATCGCGAAAGATCATTTCGATCTCTCGTCCCAGAATGCCGCCGCGCCGATTTATTTCCGCGACCGCGAGCAGCGTTCCGTTAACGCCTGCCGGTCCCCAGATTCCTGCCGGTCCGGAGAACCCGAGGAAGTTGACGACCCTGAGCTTCTTTCGATCGCGACGCTGGCCAAACAATTCGCGACGATCGGCGTGCAAAGGCGGATCTGATGCCCTTGATCCGCGGAACGCCTTTAGCACGGACCCCGGCGGGATCGACAGCCCCGCGCGTCCAACTTGCGTGGATGAGAGCACGTAGCTCTCCTTTCAGCTTTCTGACGGTCTATCCCTGTTGACGCGGCATCCGGCAGCCTCCCCGTCGATCAAAAAATATCCTAATGGAAAATATTGAATATTCAACGAGTCGCGTGCATACAGAACGGGCAAAGCGACTGAATATTCATCCCCGCATCAACGCAAAGTCTTAGGCCGTGGCTAAACCGGAAACGAACAGCAAGCCTATCACCGAACACCTGGCCTATTTGCTCGCGCAGGCGAACCGGGAAATCAATCGTCAGCTGGATGCGCGCTTTCGCAAGGAGGGTGTGCCGGTTGAGCAATGGCGCATTCTGAAGATATTGTCGGATGGCAAGGGTCATTCGATGGGAGAACTTGCGGAAGCTGTGCTGCTTAATCATCCGACCTTGACCAAGATGGTTGACCGGATGGTGTCCGAGTCTCTTGTGTATCGGGTGCAGGATGCCGACGACCGGCGCAAGGTCGTGATGTTCAGTTCCGATCGCGGCAAGGCACTTACCCAGCGACTGAACTCGCTGGCGCTCAGACAGGAAGCCCATATCGTTGAAAACTGTGGCGACAAGGCCACCGCCGACTTGAAACGGCTGCTTGAGAGCCTGATCGAAAAAGCGAATTAGCCTCGCGAGACCTGTGGCCCGGAATCGCAAAACATCTGTAAGGCGACCGACAATGTCGCTTCACTGAATTTCGTAACTCGTGTCTGCCCGACCGAGTTTTTGGCAAACAATTTCAAGAATAGACAACAAAATATTTTCATTATTATTCAGGTACTTACCCTGAAAACCTCACCCTTTTTCACGCCGACCTGGATAGCAGCACTGGGCTAAGGTTCGGATGTTCCGGATGCGGGCAATGGCTTTCATCCGAAGTAACTGGCGAGCACGCCCTTATCGACCTTGCAGATGTAAGTGTACTTCGGATTGACCACCTGGGTGCATCGCGCCTCGGCAATCTGGCCCAGAAGCATGTATCCTTCGGCGGCCGGAATCCTCCACTCGTCTTCCATCCAGTACACCATTTCCTCGAATGCGATACGCATGGCATCTTCAAGCGGCCGCGCGCAGCCGAGCGTGCAGATGTGTGTCGCCGTTTCGATGCGCGGATGGTTCAAGCGCGGCGGAGCTTTCTCAAGCGACACTTTCACGGTGAGGGTCGCGGCGATCTCGATCGCGCCCATCCCGTTGCATTCGCCGTCACCCTGGATGGCATGGCAATCGCCCATGAACAGGTGGGTGCCGTCCTGGTTGACGCGGAACATGACGGTGTTGCCGGTGGTGATTTCCTGGACGTCGAGATTGCCCCCGTGCGGGCCGTTGTCGATGGTCAGCACCGCACCGTGAACCGGCGCCACCCCCAGCACACCGATCATCGGCTTTACCGGCAGCTTGAGGTGGTCGTTCCAGTGCACCCGGCCGTCCTTGACCTCTACCACCCGGGTCTGGCGGCCGAACTCCTTGCGCCGGACCCAGTCGGGAAACATGCCGATGCCGGGCCACAACGCGGTGAAGCCGAGCTTGTCCAATTCCATGTTGACGATCTCCACCTTCAACATGTCGCCGGCCTTCGAGCCGCGGACCTCGATCGGTCCGGTCGCGCCGTTGACAAAGGGAAAGGTGACATCGGCCTCGGTCAGTTGCTGCCCGAGATGGCGGATCGTGCCATCGTTGGCATTGATCGCGCATTCCACCACGAAGGTTTCGCCTGGATCGACGCTGGCAATGTAGCGATCGTTCCCGGACAGCGCGTATTTGACATTATCAACCTTGCTGATGCGCTTGGACATGTTCACTCCCGGAGCTATTGAACGAGCGTTCGAAGATTTACAGGTGACGGCGCCACGGCATGAGGAGCTGTTCGATCTTGCCGACGATGAACGTCAAAATCAGCGCCAGCGCGATGGTGGCCACCAGTGCTGCGAATACTTTCGGAATCACGTAGAGCGAGCCCGCCTTGAAGATGGCGTGCCCGAGCCCTTCCGATGACGACATGAACTCGCCGACGATGGCGCCGATCAACGCGAACCCGACCGTGAGCTTCAATCCGGCAAAGATGTCGGTGAGCGAGGCAGGGACCACGAGCTTGCCGAAAATCTGGAACTTCGACGCCCCGAGCGTCCGCATCAGGTTGATCTGGTCCGGATCGACTCCCACCGCGCCTTTGTAAGATGTGACCAAAGCCACGATGACCACCGAAAGGGTCGACATCGCGACCTTCGAAATCAGACCGGTGCCGAACCAGATGATGATGATCGGAGCCAGCGCGATGATGGGAATCGAACCGATCGCGATCACGAAAGGCTCGACGACGCGGGACACGAACCGCGAATACCAGAGCGACAGGCCGATCACGGTCCCAACCAGATTCCCGACAAAGAATCCGAGCAGGGTTTCCAACCCCGTCACATAGCTATCGCGCCACAGGCTGCCATCGCGCGCCATCTGAAGCAGAAAGCCCGCGATCGCCGATGGCGACCCGAACATGAAGGCCGCCGCGCGGTTCTGCGACGTCATGTAGTCCCAAAAGCCGAGGAATGCAGCAAGGATGCCGATCTGGGTTGCAAGCACAATGGCGGTCGAACGAAATTTCTTCCATCGGCGCCTTGCGACCGGCGCGAGAACCGGCTCGGCCTTGTCCGTTGAACGAACCATTCCGGTATCCGCGTCGGCAGTCATTGCAGGACCACGTCGAGATCGGCCCAGATGCGCCGGACGTATTGGCTGAAGTCCTGGCTCTGACGCATGGCTATCATGTCGGTGCGCTCGGCGCCAAGTGCGATGTCGTAGACGGCCTTGACGCGGGTCGGTCGCTTCGACAGCACGATGACGCGATCGGCAAGCGATACCGCCTCTTCGATATCATGGGTGATGAGCAGCAGGGAACGCTTGCTTTGCCGCACCAGCGCCGCGGTGTCGCTCTCGATCAATAGCTTGCTCTGGAAGTCCAGCGCGGCAAAGGGCTCGTCAAGCAACAGCACGTCGGGCTCGTGAACAAGTGTGCGGGCCAGCGCCACGCGCTGACGCATTCCACCCGAGAGGGTCGAGGGATAGTGATCGGCGAAGCCGTGGAGTCCAAGCTGGTCGAGCATGGCGTGGCTGCGGTCCTGGGCTTCGCCCGGCGCAACGCCGCGGATCTCCAACCCCAGCATGGCGTTGCCGAGCGCTGTCCGCCACGGCAACAGCAGATCCTTCTGCAGCATGTAGCCGACATTCTGCGGCTGACCGGAGACCTCGCGGCCATGCCAGCGGATACGCCCGGAATCCGGCGTCAGCAATCCGCACAAGGTGTTGAGCAGCGTGGTCTTGCCGCAGCCGGAGGGCCCGACAATGCTGACGATCTCTCCCTCCCGCAGCGTCAGGCTGAGGTCGCCAATAACCGGCACGATGCGGCCGCCGACCTCATAACTCTTCGTAACATGCTCCACGACGAGCGGCGGGACTGGAGCACCGCCCGTGACACTCTCGGCATTCCCAGCGTTTCGACCGACGCCGGTTCCCATCATTTCAGGCTAGCGACCGCCTTGTCGGCGAACGTGTTGTCAATGATCTGATCGAAGGGAATGCTGCCCTTGGCGTTGCCGAGATAGATCTGCATGTCCATCAGGTTCTTCCATTGATCCTGCTTGGTCACCACGGACTGCGCCGGGATCAGAAATTTGAGCTCCGCGTCAATCGCCTTGTCGACGACGTCACCCGGCAGATCCGGAAATTCCTTGCGCGCGACCTCCTTGGAGAAGGCTGGATCGGCGTAGGTTTTGCGCGATGCCTCTTCGAACGAGGTCACCAGCGCCTGCACCATCTCCGGGTCTTTCTGAATCGTCGAAGGCAGCACCATGATGCCGGTGTTGCAGAACGGGCCGATGTAGCTGGAGAAATCGAACACCACCTTGGCGCCCTGCGCTTCGGCCGCGGCCACGCTCGGCTGATAGGCGATGGCGATATCGGCCTGACCGGCCAGCATGGCCGCAATTTCGGTACCCGGATTCACCGGAACGATGTTGGCATCGACGCCGACTTTGAGGCCGGCCTTCTCAAGCAGCCGCTTCGCAACGCTGTAATTGGTGTTCGGCTCGGGCGACGTGACGATCTTCAAGCCCTTGAAACCCGTGGGATCGGTGATCGGCTGAAGCGTCTTCGAGACGCCAAAATAATGGGCGCGCTGCACGACCGTTCCCACCACGACACCCGGACCGCCGTTCTCCCGCGAGATTTGCGCCATCGTCGCATCACCAATGGCGAAGTCCGCCGATCCGCCCAGCACAGCCGCAAACGTCTGCGTATCGCCGCCGGCGGCGCTCACCTGCATATCGAGTCCGTTCTTTTTGAAAATGCCGGCGTGCATGCCGACATAGAGATTGATGTAGCCGAGGTTGTGCACCGCTTCGCTGAAACGCACCGTCTTCAATGTTGCGGCGCGTGCGGCACCCAAACCGGTCAGCGACGTGGCGCCTATTCCGCCCGCGATGGCTGCTGACGTCGCCAGGAAGCGGCGGCGGCTGAATGAATTATTGGCTTCGGTGAAACGACGGCGGAGACGATCGGTCATGACTCGGAACTCCCAGCGAATAAAAGCGGCAATGGATCAACGAAGACTAGTTCGCCAATCGAGTAAGCAGCAAGTCGAAAGATGTGACAGCAATTGCTTCAGGGACCGCCTCGATGAACAAACCGACGCCACGCCAAATGCCATTATGTCGTTTTTGACATTATGGCCGCCCAAAGAAACGTCGCAGCAGGAAATGGAAGCAATCCAGCATCTGCGCTTGTCGCGCAACCTGCTCGTTGGATCGAGCATGCTGTCAGGGATTTACCCGCAGCGACGCAAAGCGTCCCGTTAAAGCGCCACCGCATTTTTCCGCGGCGCTCCGGATAGCCTGCTTTTGCTTTCGCTCTTTGTCGTGGCCGGGTGAAGCAATCGCCGGCACGGTCGATGGCGGCGACCCTTTTTCGCCGGGATCCCGCAAGCGTTCGAACAGATTGCTGACCAAACCTCGCAGCCGCAAATTCTCGGCGGCCAGTTCTTTCATCTTCATGACCGCGGGCGCGTTGAGACCGCCAAAGCGACGACGCCAACGATAGAAAGTTCGAAGCGAGACCCCTGCCGTGCTGCAAATTTCCGTCACGGAAACGCCGGCGCCGGCTTCGTAGAGCAGATGCAGAATTTCGTTTTCGGTGAATCGGGAACGCCTCATCGGATGCCCCTTCCGGTTATCTTGCCTGCGATGGTTTTCCTTCCGAACGATCCGGCCCGCCCCGCGTTTCGTTCCGGCGCAACACACGCTGAGGCTGCTCTCTTGCCGCCAATCATAGCTCGAAAACGATGACGCCCCCTAGAAATTTGGGTGTCACCTGCAATGCGCCATCCGATCATCGCCGCCAGCGGTTTCGTCTTGCCCGCGATATTGGTTGCTGATTTGCTTGGTCCAATTTCCGGAGTATTTCCCATGCCACCACGCCGTCATGAAATCCCGAGCACGCCGGAGGTGATGGTGTGGGGATACCTCGACAGTTCAACGCCTCCCGTGCTCGAAGTCAACTCGGGCGACATCGTTACCCTGCACAGCTTCCCCGCCGGCGGAAAGGAAACCCTGCCCGACGACCTCAGCATGGTTGCCGCGGATTACATGACGGCGCTCGAAACACTTGCCCCCGGACCGGGCCCGCATTTCATTACCGGACCGGTCTATGTGAAAGGCGCGCGTGTCGGAGACGCGCTGCAGATCGACATTCTCGATGTGAAGGTACGACAAGACTGGGGCTTCGTATCGATCCTGCCGCTGCTTGGTACGCTGCCCGACGAGTTCACCGACTATGAAACCATCCACCCGGCCATCGATCGCCAACGCAACGTTTGTGTGATGCCGTGGGGGACGGAAATCCCGATCGATCCCTTCTTCGGCATCGTCGCAACGGCTCCGCCGCCGAGTTGGGGACGCTGCGGCTCGCCGGTGCCCCGCGCGTTCGGCGGCAACATGGACAACAAGGAATTGCGTGCCGGGACCACACTCTATCTGCCGGTCTTCAATGAAGGCGCGCTGTTCTTCGCAGGCGACGGTCACGCGGTGCAGGGCGACGGTGAAGTCTGCATCACTGCGCTGGAAACCGGGGTCACCGGCAGCTTCCGTCTCACCGTCCGCAAGGACATGGAGCTCAACTGGCCGTTTGCCGAAAGCGCAACGCATCTGATGTCGATCGGCCTCGACGAAGACCTCGACGACGCCGCCAAGCAGGCTGTCAGGGAGATGGTGAAGCACGTTTGCGCGCGGACCAATCTCACGCGCAACGAAGCCTATATGCTGTGTTCGCTCGCCGGCAATTTACGCGTGACTCAGTTGGTCGACGGCAACAAGGGAATTCACATGCTGCTGCCGAAAGCGTGTTTATGACACCTGAACTGGCTGCTTAAGCCGTGACGGCTTCACTCCCTGATCTTTTGAAGAGTCGTCCGAATCCCTCGACTGAATCCAGAATATTGCTCGATCGCAAGAGGTGCCAGACCATGCTTTGATTGCTGGTCAATACCGGCCTGCCGCAGATGCGTTCGAGCGGCTGGATGATGGTGGCCGACTTGATCGCCGTGCAACTGAGGAAGCACGCACCGGGCTGGTTGTCGTGGCCCCGCTCGGCTATCGTGCCGCGTGACCCGCTCGAAGTCGTCGCGATTCACCAAAAATCACCGGCGGGACCGCCCGGTTCACGACCTCGCGCATGGCGAAGTTCGATTGAATCCGCGGCAATCGCGAGAGTTCGGTTCTGTGAATGCGTTCGAAGTCCTCGATATCGCGCGCCAGCACAATGACGATGTAGTCGTCGCTTCCCGACATCAGGAAGCATCGAACCACCGATGGACAGTCGATGACCGCGGCTTCGAACGATTTCAACGCCTCCTCGTTTTGACTTTCCAGGGTGACCCTGACCAGAACGGTGGTGGAAAGGCCGAAGCGCGCCAAATCCAGAACGGCCTGATAGCCACGGATGAAACCTTCTTCCTCCAGTACCTTCTGCCGTCGGGCGATCGCCGTGCTCGAGAGCCCGACCCGCTCGGCGAGTTCGACCTGACTGGCGCGGGCATTGATCGTGAGGAGAGAATCGCCGCATCAATGTTATCAAGCTTCATTGGTTTTGTTTCCTGCGCGAATAGTCCGGATCATGCCAGCTTCCGGCAAGATTTTGGATTCATGCATCAAGATCGCAAGAATTCAAACCTGTATCTGACCTAGAAACATGCTTTCAAAAGAGGAGCATCCACCATGCGTGTCGGAGTGCCAAAGGAGATCAAGATTCACGAGTATCGTGTCGGCCTTACACCCGGCGCCGTTCGTGAGTATGTCGCTGCAGGCCATCGCGTGGTCGT
>WNGK01013419.1_pt1 | contig 10858 bp, 8 predicted proteins | sample 5400601 | NCBI WGS metagenome assembly WNGK01 (sample SAMN13153376, study PRJNA577476) | soil metagenome | isolation source: 60 cm soil or saprolite under Garry oak tree replicate 1 | place: USA:California | collected 2016-06-15
AGCCGAACCGTCCGCTTACGTAATCTTCTGTTTCTTTCTTCTGCGGGCGAGAGAACAGATCTGGCGTCTTTCCTTCTTCGATGATTCTTCCCAGGAGGAAAAAGACGGTTCTCTCCGCTACACGCGCGGCTTGCTGCATATTGTGCGTCACAATAATAATGGTATAGGTCTGCTTGAGTTCCCCAATCAGCTCCTCAACCTGCAGTGTAGAGATGGGATCAAGAGCAGAACAGGGTTCATCCATCAGCAGAATCTTCGGGTTATTGGCGAGCGTTCGTGCGATACAAAGCCGCTGCTGCTGCCCACCAGACAATTCTGTCGCCGCTGCAGACAGCTTATCCTTGACCTCGTCCCACAGCGCCGCCTGCCGTAAGCTCCGTTCTACCACCTCTTGCACGGCTGATCCACCCGCCAAACCGTTGATGCGCGGACCAATCGCCACATTTTCAAAAATGCTGCGTGACGGCAGTGGATTCGGTTGCTGAAAGACCATGCCGATATGTTGCCGCACATACCTTGGCTGGATGGAACGTGCGTAGATATCGACGCCATCCACCTGCACCGAGCCCTCGACGCGAGCACCCGGTATCTCTTCATGCATGCGATTGAGGCAGCGTACAAAGGTCGACTTGCCACAGCCCGAGGGCCCGATCATCGCGGTGGCACTCAGTGGCTCAAGCGTAAGATTGATGTCGTAGAGGGCTTGCTTGGGGCCATACCAGGCGTTCAAGTGTTGAACGCTAATTGACATCTTGTTCCTGGCTCCTTTCTCTCAGGGACATTTCCCCGGCTTCATGTATCATGCCCGGCGCTTGAAACCACCGGTGACCCAACGCACAGCAAACGAGGCGATCACAATGAGCAAAATCAAAACAAACGCGCCCGCGTACGCCTGATGGACCTGCACCGGGTAAGGACTCTCGGTAAACACGAAGATGCGCAGCGTCAGCGCATCCATTGGCTGGGTGATATCTGTATTCCAGAACGTCGTCCCAAAGGCCGTCATCAGCAGCGGCGCCGTCTCACCTGCCACGCGGGCAAGTGCCAGGAGGATCCCGGTAATAATGCCGGAAAGTGCTGCCGGCAATACGACTCTGGTGATCGTACGCGCCTCTGTCGCGCCCAAAGCGAGCGAAGCCTCGCGGAGTTCTTTTGGTACCAGGCGCAGCACATCTTCGGTGGTGCGTGCCACGATCGGGATCATGATAATCCCCAAGGCCACGCCACCGGCAAAGCCCGAAAAGGTTTGCTGCGGCACCACAATGAGCACCCAGGCGAAGAGGCCGAAGATGATAGTGGGGATACCGGTCAGCATGTCAACCAGGAAGCGCACGCTATTGGCAAAACGCCCTCGCCCAAATTCGGCCAGATAGATGCCCGTGAACAGGCCCAGCGGCACGCCGAACAGGGCTGCCAGCCCCAACAAGATCAGTGTTCCCTGGACCGCTTCTCCCATGCCTCCACCCGGCTCTCCGTTCGGTGTGGGGAGTTTTGTAAAGACATCCAGGTTGATGAAGCGGATGCCCTGGCCCAGGACGTAGAAGAGCAGGTAGAGCAGCACACCCACGGCAAAAGCGACGCACAACGTCGTAAACGCAATGACCAGGGCATTGCCTGCCTGCCGCCGCAGATCCAGGGCAGAGCGCTGCGGCTGGAAGGGATTCACGGTGGTACTCATGCGCGTGCTCCTTTTTGCTGCAGGCTGGAGATGAGCCATCGCGCCAGGAAATTCGTGATCAAGGTGATGATGAATATAATCAGACCTGCCTCCAGTAAGGCGGAGAGAAAGAGCCCGGGGGTTGCCTCTCCAAACTGGTTAGCGATGACACTGGAGAGGGTATAGCCCGTATCGAACAGGCTCGCCGTCGGTCGACTGGCTTGATTCCCGATTACCATCGTGACCGCCATCGTCTCCCCGAGCGCACGCCCAAGCGCCAGAATGATCCCACCCAGGATGCCAATACGCGCAAAGGGCAGCACGGCATAGCGGATCACTTCCCAGCGCGTGGCTCCCAATGCCAGCATGGCTTCACGCTGTGCCGTGGGGACCACCAGCATCACCTCGCGTGAGACGGCAATGATGAGCGGAAGTACCATGATCGTGAGAATCATCCCGGCAGCGAGCAGGCCCAGGCCATGGATCTCGCCCTGGAAGAACGGCAAGAAGCCCAGGTGCTGCTGGAGCCAGGGTTCACCTGTTTGCTGGAGCCAGGGCGCCAGGACGAGGAAGCCCCAAAGGCCGAAAATGACACTGGGGACCGCTGCCAGGAGGTCCGCGAAGAACGACAGTGGCTGGCGTAATGCGCGCGGACAGAAATCCACCAGGAAAATGGCCACACTGACGCCGATGGGGATTGCGAAGAGCATGGCAAAGGCGGAGGTCACGAGCGTTCCGAAGATAGCCGGGAGGACGCCAAAGACGTTATCACCCCGCGAAACAGCAGATCGCTGGGCCGGCGACCAAACCTCCTGGTGAGCCAGGCAAGGCGACGCTGTCCAGCGCCACCCCGCGCCAGGGATACGTGTTGTTGCATGCAATCTCCACTTCATATATATTTCTGCGATATTATTTCTCTTTGGATAGGGTATCTATGCTTCTCAAACGCATTGTACGGCGTCATTGCCTTGTACTGGAAGATGGACGAGTCGTCCATCTTCCAAAAGATCGCTATTGTGCCTTGTAGCATGCCGACCCGCCACAGGTCATCGACTGGATCTGTGCCTCACCCTTGGTCACAATGGTAGCTGGGAGGGGAACATAGTTCAGTGGCGTTGCGTACTGCTGTCCATCGTGGGTCATCCACCACAGCAGATTAGCCAGGGCCTGCCCTTTGTCGGCATTGCTCTGGTTTTGGTAGACGACTGCCCATGAGAAGCCCGAAATGGGGTAGGCGGTATCACCAGGGGCATTGACAATGTAGAAGCGCAGGTCAGCAGGAATGGTGGTCACACCCTCAGCATCGGCCTTTGCCCCATCCAGTGATGGATCGACAAACTTCCCATTGGCATTCTGGATCGACGCATAGGGGATGTTGTTGGCCAGCGCATACGCCAGCTCAACGTAGCCGATGGACCCCTTTGTCTGCTGGACAACAGCAGCGACCCCTGCGCTCCCCTTGCCACCAACACCAACCGGCCAGTTCACGGTGGTCGCGGCACCGACCTTCGACATCCAATCAGGACTGACCGCAGCCAGGTAGTGGGTGTAGATGCCCGTTGTTCCACTCCCATCGGAGCGGTGTGCAACCGTAATCGTCAGATGAGGGAGCGTTACTCCCGTATTCACTGCCTTGATCTGGGGATCATCCCAGGATTTGATAGTGCCCAGGAAGATCGCCGCGATGATAGGTCCCGTCAATTTAATGCGCGTTGTGACGCCAGGCACGTTATAAACGATAGCCACGGCTCCAAGAGTCACGGGGATGTGAATAATGGGGCCAGCTTTACTCGAGGCAAGCTGGGTGTCGCTCATCGGGGCATCGGTGGCTCCAAAGGCAACAATCTGCTGGAGTAAATCGTTAATGCCCGCGCCACTGCCAACCGACTGGTAGTTGACATTGATGCCGCACTTGACACTGGGGTAGACAGAAAACATTTTTGAGAAGAGGGGATTATCAAAGGTTGACCCTGCCCCGGTCAGCGCTTTCGTGGCAGGACAGCCGTTCCCAGTTCCAGTTGCGGGAGGGGTCGATCCCCCACACGCTGAAATAAGGATGCTCACTGCCATTGCCACTGCTAACACGAGTGCAATGCGCGATCGTTTTACCATACGTCCTCCTACTCGCGTTCTTGCGAGATTGAAAAAATTGTATCTATACCACACGATTGGGATATATCCTCATCCCTTATCGTCGCATCTATACCGTAGCACTCATGCATTAACTATGCTTTATGGATATGTTAAGGGACGGTAAACTTTCCCTGAGGATAGGTTTTTAGTTGCAGTGTGAGGCTAGTGCGTCGAGCCGAACTGCTGCATATGCCGGCGCTCCTGCTCAAGAGCGCCGGGAGGGAAGCCTTGCTCTCCGCCGAGTGTGCGCGCATCGAGCGTCAGTTCGGCTGCCTCTTCCATAATGATGATGAGCTGCGCGGTAGAGCGCGGGTCGCGGCTAAAGGCCAGCAGGCCATGGTTAGCCAGCAGGACAGCGGGGACTGACGGATGAAGCTGAAGCTGGCGTACGATATTGCTTACCGATTCTGGCGACCCGCGCGGCGCCCATTCCGCTATAGGAATGTCCTCTGTGATGCCAAAACGCAGGAAGGCTTCATAAACACAAGGCAATGGCTTATGGGCGAGCGCAAAACTGGTGACACGTGGTGAGTGGGTGTGAATGACGGAGTCAACATCTGCCCGCGCACGATACACGCCAGAGTGCATCGCGACGATCTCACGCGTGGTCGGATCAAGCGTACCATCTACTACTTCACCGTCAAAGGTGACGACAGCCAGTTGCTCGTATGTTAACTGAGCAATGTTGCCTGTCGCAGTGAGGAGCATGTGCTCTGCCTGTGGCAATCTTACACTCATATTACCATGCCCGCTATGTGACATGACACCTGCCTGAAACAGCATGCGTGCTGCCTGCAGCAATTGTTCTCTCAATTCGCTATAGGTAGAGTTTGTCATCGGGTTCCTCTCGATCACAAAAATAGGACATGGCCAGTAGAAATGCTACCGCGATTCACCTGAATTTTATCCCGCAGTACCAAGAAGCGTCAATCTTCACTAGCTTATCGGGCCCTTGTAGGATACAATAGCTAGGGGAAATGCCAGGAATCACTAGCAATAATGTTGCCTGGTGGCAGTTCAGAAAATAGAGTGGTCATGGCAGAAGATTTCACTGGTGACGTACCACAGCAAAGTGTACGCAAAGCATTTGAGGCATTGATCGCGGGTGAAGATGCAGCTATCGACCTGGCACAGGCAGCATTACTTATCGCCAAAGAGGAGTACCCTGACCTCAACATTGCGTACTATATGGAAAAACTTGACTACCTGGCACAACAGGTACGGGGAGTCCTTGGTCTCTCCGATGCTGGCACATCCCACCAGCCTCCGCAAGAGCAGGTACTTGAAGCCATGAATCGTGTCCTGTTCGATCAAGAACACTTTCATGGTAACACCAAAGATTACTACAACCCGCGCAATAGCTTTCTCAACGATGTTTTAGAGCGGCGGACAGGCATACCAATCAGCCTCTCGCTGCTCTACATAGAAGTCGGCAGGCGTGTAGGCGTGCAGATCGATGGTATCGGGCTGCCCTGGCAATTTGTGGCGAGGTGTAATTTGTCAGGGGATATGATCTATATTGACCCCTATGAGGGTGGACGCCTGCTCAGCGAGCAGGAATGTCGTGAGCGAGTCACGCGCGTCTTGAAAGGAAAGATCAGCTTTGATCCACTCTGGTTGGAGCCAGTAAGTCATAAACAACTGCTGGTACGCCTGCTCAGCAACCTCAAACACATCTACTTCCGCAAGGGTGATTATGTGCGAGCACTCTCCACCTGTGACCGCATTCTCCTGCTCACACCTGACTCTCCCATCGAACGACGAGACCGCGGCGCGATTCACCTGCAACTCAAAAGGTATGCTCGCGCCATACGCGACCTGATGACCTATGTGGAACTTGCGCCTCACGCCCGCGACATCGGCAGGGTCAAGCGACAGATCCGGGAGATTCGCCAGTTGATCGCTCAAATGAACTAGTGGGTCAAGCAGCCCTATCCCTGTGGAAGTAAATGGGTCTGCCCGATAACGTGTAATATAAACACGTATATATACAATGGGTGTCGCTCGCAGGAAAGCGTAACGTTTTACTCATGCTGACCGTATTAAGTATAGGTATATTCGAAGATATTACGCAAGGCGCCATGATTTACATTACAAATGATCAAAAATAAAAATACGGTCAAGACCTGAGCCTATTTAAGGTGCTTACCCGATGTTGCGACGGGGCCTATTCTTTTACAATTAGGGAGAAAGAGTAGGTAGATAAACGAATAGCGTGAGTGCGCTATTCAACTGAAAGTGATGACCACCAGGCCACACACAGTCCGACAGCTGATTTTGTTGGTAGTTCCCCTGAAGGGAGTGTGGGATTATGGCAATTTCTTATCCTGTCAGTGAAGCGCGTAGGACCTTGCTCAACACGTACGTCCCTGAAAGAACAGTATTCCCTATCGCCATCACATCCGATTATGAAGCGGGTGCAGACGAAGAATTGCTGTTGGACAAGACTTCACCGGAGAGGATCACAGGACCACTGGTTGCAGCAGAGTTGCCGCTGGTTGACAATGCTGATGCGTTACTCAATGAAGCAGATGACTTGGATGAGAGTAACGAAGCTGGTGAATTGGCTGAGGGTACGGCCCATTCACAGCGCGCGCGAACAGTAGCAGCCCGGCAAGCAACAGGCACTGAAGATGCTTTTCAGAGCTATTTACGCGATATCCGTAAATATGGCCTGCTGACGCACGCGGAGGAAATCGATCTTGCCCGCCGGTCTGCCAGCGGAGATGAGCTGGCACGTCGCAAGCTCATCGAGTCGAATCTGCGCCTGGTCATTGCCATTGCGCGACGCTATACCAGTACCGGGGTACCCCTGATCGATCTCATTCAAGAGGGCAACCTGGGATTGATGCGCGCGGCCGAGAAGTTTGACTACAATCGGGGCTGCCATTTTGGCACCTATGCCACCTGGTGGATTCGCCAGGCGGTTAGCCGCGCGGCTGGTGAGCAGTCTAGATTAATTCACTTACCCGAACACGTGGCTACGCGTTTGCGCAGGGTGCGGCGTGTCGCGGCACAACTATCGCAGGAGAATGGCCTTGAGCCACTGCCAGAGCAGATCGCAGAGGCATGCAATATAGATGTGAACGAGGTAGTTGATTTACTGGGCGTTATCGAACAGCCTGTTTCCCTCGATGCCCCCGTAGACGATGAGGCGCGGTACTCACTGGCGGACACGTTAGAAGATAGCGGGGCGCTGGCTCCTGCTGAAACCGCTTCACAACACCTGCTTGGCGAGGAACTCCATCGAGCGCTGGCCCTGCTTACTCCACGGGAGCGCTCGGTAATTACACTCCGCTACGGCATTGGTGATGGCCGCAGCCGCACGCTCCTCGAAGTGGGGAAGGAGTTGGGTATCTCGCGTGAACGCGTACGCCAGCTTGAAGTGGTAGCCCTGATGAAACTTCGCAGCATCAGCAGTAAAGCAGCGCTCAAGGAATGTGTATAAGCGCCATCTCGACGAATCGGGCAATCTATGCTACACTGCACTAAGATGCGTGAGAGCAGTGTCCTTATAGATTCAAGGAGGATATCTAAAAATGGCGGCCTGTACATCCTGTGGCGTTGACGTCACTGGCAAAAAATTCTGCCCGGAATGCGGAACACCTGTGCCATCCCCGGCCACTCAAGTTGCCACAGCACAACCAACTTCATCGAGCACCTGCCCCCGCTGTAATGGAGAAGTGAAACCAGGAGCGGCGTTCTGTATGCATTGTGGTTCATCATTGAGCGCGGCTGCCGTGGCTGCTACCGCAACTCCTTCACAACCATTAACTCATCCTTGCCCGGCGTGCCGGACAGAGGTTCCTGTGGACAGCGCATTCTGTACGAATTGCGGACAGAGTACGCGAGTACCGGCAACAGCGGCGGCAGCAACCCCGGCACCTAGCTTTTGCACCAACTGCGGGCACCAGAACGCGCCCGGAACGAATTTCTGTGCCGGGTGCGGCTCTTCGCTTACGGCAGCGCAGGCTCAGACCGGACAGGCTCCGTATACGGCGTACCCGCAGCAAGGGCCTTATACACAGCAGCCACAGTATCCACAACAGCCCTACGGACAACCACAGTATGGTCAGCAGCCACAGTATCCACAACAGCCCTACGGACAACCACAGTATGGTCAGATGGGCTATCAACAGCCTATGCTGGGACAGCAGCCCATGGTGCTGCGCTGCCCTGTCTGTATGGCTATGGCACCGATGGGAACCGCTAATTGCCCCAGCTGCCATACAAGCCTCGCAGGTGTCGTCCCTACTCCTGCAAATGTACCAGCACAAGGTCAACAGGGCGGCTTAGGCGGATTTTTGCAGGGTAGCGGCGGTAATATGGCGGTGGGGGCCCTGGGGGGCGCGGCAGCAGTCCTGGGCGGCGAGTTCCTGCTGCACGAAATGGAAGGTCATCACCGGCAACAGCAGTACCAGGGTGGATATGACGACGACGGGAATCCGCTGGGTGGAATAGGTGAGATAGCCAGAGATATCGGCTTGTTATAATACGTACGCAGGTGGGGGATGGACCAGTGGCTCCGTCCCCCTGCCTGTGAAGCACGTACTTAAATATATATCTGGAGCCTGTCCTCACCATCCAAAATGGCTACCTCCTCCTCCTTTCTCCTGCTCTCTTGTTGCGATATACGCTGAAACCGTCTATAATACTGCGAGGTAAAGCAATCCCTGATGGGTAAAAGGGTAGTGATTTCAGTCCTATAATGCCCAACGCTGTCTATTGACCAAGGAAGTATCATTTCGGATGAATTACGAGCGAACGACGCTGCGGAACGGACTGCGGCTACTGACCGCGCAAATGCCGGGTATGCGTTCTGCCAGCATCGCCTTTTTTTTTACCGTTGGCTCACGCTACGAAGACAATGCCGTCGCAGGTATTTCGCACTTTATCGAGCATATGCTGTTTAAAGGCTCACAGCGCTATCGTACTGCCCGGCTGATCTCGGAGACGATTGAAGGGGTTGGTGGTGTTTTTAATGGGAGTACGGGTAAAGAACTCACCAGTTATACTGCGCGCGTACCTGCCGAACATCTCCCCATCGTGATGAATGTGCTGGCTGATATGGTACGGCATTCGCTGTTCGATGCGGTTGAGATCGAAAAAGAACGCAGTGTCATTCTTGAAGAACTCAGTTCCACACGTGACGACCCGCAGGAATGGGCGGGATTGTTGCTCGATCAAGCGATGTGGCCTGGATTGCCTCTGGGGCGTGATGACGCTGGGTTTGAGGAAACTGTCGCACAATTGCAGCGCCAGCAAATGCTCAGCTACCTGGATGAGTATTATCGACCTAACTCACTTGTCATTAGCATAGCTGGCAACATCGACCATGCACAGGTGCTCGACATGACCGAAAGTCTTTTCGGCGATTGGGAGGCACGCGAGCATGCATCATGGAGCAAGAGCCTGCCACCGCGCGATACGCCACCTGTCGTACTGGTTACTAAAGAGACAGAGCAGGCCAATATTTGTTTAGGGACGCTCGGCGCCGCTCATTCCTCGCCCGATTACTACACGCTCGTGCTGATCAATGCCATACTCGGGGACGGAATGAGTTCACGGCTCTTTCAAACGATCCGGGAAGAACAGGGACTCGCCTATGACATCGGTAGTTATTTTAATAGTTACCATGAAACCGGTAATGTGGTAGTGAGCGCAGGAGTAGACCCTTTACAAACCGAACCGGCCATACAAGCTATCGTTGGTGAGCTCAAAAACCTGTGTGAGGCGGAAGTACCAGCAGATGAGCTTGGTCGAATCAAGGCCTACGTACGGGGCAGTATGGTTCTGGGATTGGAAGGAACACAGCAAGTAGCTTCCTGGTTGGGCGGCCAGGAGAGCATACGTAATCGTATTGTCGATATCGATGAGGTGATCGCGCGTGTTGACGCCATCACTCCACAAGATATCCAGCGGGTTGCACAGACTTGCTTTGCTCCCGAGTGGCGTCGTCTGGCCATCATCGGGCCATATGATGCGCGGCGGGCAGAGTGCTTTGGGAAGTTGCTCAATGGTGCATAAATGAGGAGAGGAGGCCAGGTTCTATGGCACAAATAATGCTTCGTGACTACTTACAGCAGGCAGAGGACGCGCTCAGTTCTGCTCACATTGATGACGCCCTGGCTAGTTGCCAGCATGTTCTTACTCACTTTCCGGGATCACTGGAGGCCCAGCGTCTCCTGGGTGAGATTTACCTGGCACAAGGCCACCTGGAAGATGCGCAACAAAGCTTCGATTGGGTATTGACAAGCGATCCAGAAAATGTGGTCGCCTACTGCGATCGCGCCTTGATCAGTGAGCGTTTGTCGGATTTCGATACCGCGCTGGACTGCTATCAACAGGCATACGAACTCAGCCGTGGTAATAGCCAGATCCGGCAGGAGTTCAATTCACTGAGCACGAGGGTGGGGCAACCGGATTTTATGTTCTCACGAGCAGGCTTAGCACGCCTCTATATGCGCGGTGATCTGCTTGCACAAGCCATCCAGGAGTGGGAGGTTGTATTGGCAACTACTCCCGACCGCCTCGACGCTCGCGCCGGGTTACTTGAGGCATATTGGCGTGAAGAACAGTTTGATCGAGTCGAGCAGCTGGCAAAACACATACTTGATGAGAATCCCTCATGTTTGAAAGCTTTACTCTTACTTGCTCACACCACGGCCCCACGTGCGATGACCGTACCGCCTACACTGGAACCGACTGCTACAACAGCAAACAGCACACAAACCGCTGCAGCTTCCATGAGTCCAGCCTTCGGCTGGAGCAGTTCAGACAGCAATGCCGGGGTACAAAAAAGCTATGAATCCTCGCAAGCGTCGCCAGATTACGGCATCTGGTCAAGCGGCGACATAGAGCGCACTGGCACGAGCGGACCGGAGTTTAGAGAAACGGATCTTCCTACACCGCCTTCGTGGCTGGAGATACTCACACAACGGGAGCAACACGATTCAGGCGGAGCAATGCTGTCTTTGAGCACAACTCCATCAATTGAGCAAGAACTGCCTACAGCGATACCACCGGCAATAGAGCCGGCACTCGATGTGTCCATGACACAGATCGAGA
>WNGK01025714.1_pt1 | contig 10857 bp, 5 predicted proteins | sample 5400601 | NCBI WGS metagenome assembly WNGK01 (sample SAMN13153376, study PRJNA577476) | soil metagenome | isolation source: 60 cm soil or saprolite under Garry oak tree replicate 1 | place: USA:California | collected 2016-06-15
AGGAGGTTCGCAGTCTGCGGGTGCCGACGCTTATCGTCGCCGCCGATGCCGACATGGCGCCGCCGAGCCATTACGTCGAGGTCTTCAACCTGCTCGACGGCGGCCTGCGCGACGGTGGCTGGATGGGCGAGGGCCGGCCGAAGGGTGGTCACGCGCTCGCGATCCTGCCCGGCCTGACCCACTACAACATTTTCAGCTCGCCGCTGTTCGCCGCGGCCACCCTCGCCTTCCTCGACCAGCAGCCGAGCTGAACGAGTTCGAGGTGCGACCGATGACGTTGTACCGCCATGTCACGAACAAGGAGGAACTAGTCGACGCCATCATCGATCTCGTCTTCGAGGAGATCGGCTGTACCGCGTTGTGGCGTCCAGGGCTAGAGTTTTCCCCGGCTGAGACGAGCGGGCCAATGTGAGCCTGATGGAAAGCTGTCGAGTCGAGCCGGTATGAAGGAGCTGAGGGTTCCTCTGAGGCGACTGGCGTCGCCTCCGTGTCGGACACCTTCTCGCTGGTCGGCGGCCACTCGCGACGCTCGTCTCGCAGCCACGGAAATGCCCGGTTTTGGTCGGACGGCCTTTCCGCGGTGCCTAGATGTTTCCACGTGGTATCGAGGGATTGGTGAACGGGCTCGAGGTTCTTGAGGAGCTGGGCCGGGGTGCTTGGACTGTCGTGTACCGGGCTCGTCGGCAGGGAGCCGAGTATGCGCTGAAGGTGTTGAAGGCGCCGGTCGCGGATGATCGACGGGGGCTGACCGCTTTTCGGCGTGAGGCGGGGTTGTTGACCTGCCTGACGCATCCGGGGCTGGCTCGAATCTACGAGGTGGGGTGCGCGCACGGCCGGCCGTACCTGGTCATGGAGCTGGTCGAGGGCCAGAATCTGGACAGCCTGCTGGCGGCCGGCGCGTTGGGCGAGGAGCAGGTCGTCGCCACGGCGGTGGATGTGGCCGGGGCGCTGGTGGCGGCGCACCGGGCGGGTCTGGTGCACCGGGATATCAAGCCGGAGAACATCATGATCCTGCCCAACGGGCGGGCGAAGGTGATCGACTTCGGGTTGGCGATCCGGACTGCGGACGGCGTTGAGGAGTCGGTGGCCGGCACCTTCTCCTATATGGCTCCGGAGCAGACCGGCATGCTGAAACGGTTGGTGGATGGCCGTTCGGACCTGTACTCGCTTGGTGTGGTGTTGTTTCGCGCCGTGACCGGCCGGCTGCCGTTCGTTACCTCGGATATCGGTGAGCTGATGCGGCTGCATACCGTGGCGCCACCACCGGACGTGCGGACCGTGCGGCCGGATATCTCCCCGGCCTTCGCGGCGATCGTGGCCAAGCTGCTGGCCAAGGATCCGGACGACCGGTACCAGACCGCGGAGGGGTTGGTTGCTGACCTGGAACGATTGCGGGCCTGCGGGGGGCGGCAGTTTCCCCTCGGTTACGACGATGCGCCGGTGGGGGAGGTGGACACTCCGCTGGTCGGGCGGGCGGCGGAGCTGACCGACCTGGCGGGGCGCTGGGACAAGGCCAGGTCCGGCCGTGGTGGGGTGGCGTTGGTGTGCGGTGCCCCCGGGGTGGGCAAGAGCCGGCTGGTCCGCGAGTTGGTGGCGGCCGCCCGCGACGCGGACTGTCTCGTGCTTCACGGCAAGGCGGTGCTCGAGGAGCCGATGCCGTTGGCGCCGCTCAGGTCGGCGGTGGAGCAGCATCTGCGCGCGGTGGACCGGCTGCCGCAGCCGGCACGCACCGCTGCCCTCGATCAGGTCCGGGTCGCTGCCCGGCCGGTGGCCGCCCTGGTACGCACGCTGTCCCCGGCGCTGGCCGGCCTGCTCGACGCGCCATCGGCGCGGCTCGACGAGGACCGGCAGGAGCCGTACGCGGTCGCGGTGGCGGCCTTCCTGACCGAGCTCGCCCGGCAGGCCGGCGGCGCTGTCCTGTGGCTGGATGACGTGCACTGGTTGGACTCGGCGACCCGGCAGGTGCTGCGCTACCTCGCCGACGATCTGGCGGATACGCCGCTGCTGGTGGTCGCCACGGCCCGCGACGACAGCGAGGACCGGGCTGCGTTGGAGGCGTTCACGGTCGACCTGGGACGCCTGATCGACACCCGACTCGACCTCCGTTCGCTCGACGACGCCGCGATCGGCCAGCTGCTGGCCGCCCAGCTGGGTGGCGCGGCGGTCACCCCGCAGCTGGCCGGGCAGCTGGCGGCCCGCAGCGGCGGAAATCCGTTCACCCTGCAGGAGTACCTGTGGGCGGCGGTCGACGCCGGGCTGATCCGGCCCTCGTGGGGCGTCTGGATCCTGGAGCAGGGTGGCCTGGACACTCTCGAGTTGCCGGCGGATGTCCTGCACCTGGTGCTGTCGCGGGTGGATGGCCTCGGTATGGACAGTCGCCGGGTGCTGGCCGCGGCGGCGGCGATCGGTATGACGTTTCGGTCCGACTGGCTGGCCGAAGTCTGCGGGGTGGACCAGCGGCAGGTGCTGGAGGTGATCCGGGTCGCCGCCGACCGCCGCCTGGTCGCTGCGGGGGAGACCGGAGAGTACGCGTTCATGCACGACCGGATCCGGGAGGCGCTGCTGGCCGACCTCGACGAGGCGCGGCTGCGCGGGTTGCACCAGCGGATCGCCGAGGTGCTGGAGGCCTCGCCGGCCACCGGCGCGGAGCACGTCTACGCGGTGGCCCGGCACTACAGCCGCGGGGAGGTGGACCGTACCCCGGAGCGGGTGTTCCATGCCTGCCTTGCCGCCGGGCAGCTGGCGCTGGCCGAATACGCTCCGCAGGAGGCCCTAGGCTTCCTGCAGGCCGCCGACACTGCAGCGACGACCGCCGGGATCGACCCGGACAGCCGGTTCCACGCCGCGCTGGGGCTGGCCTACCTGCGGGCCGGGCGGTTCGCCGACGCCCGCGACCGGCTGCGGCAGGCGCTGGGCATGGAGCCGGAGCGCCACCGGCGAGCCCTGCTCCACGGGCTGATCGGCGAGGCCCACCACAGTAGCTGGGAAGCGGGCGAGGCGCTGGCGGCCGCCCGGCTGGGACTGGCCGAGCTGGGCCGCCCGCTGCCGACCAACCCGGTCCTGCTGGTGATCTCCACCATCGGGCTATTCATTTTCGGCCTGCTAGGGAAATGGCTGCGGCTGGGGTTCGGCACCGCCACCCGCGAGCAACGGGAGCGCTACCAGCTCGAGGCCTGGCTGAACGGGGTGGCCGCCTGGGCGGCCGCGATCGGGCGGCGGGTTTTGCTGATGTCCTGCCTGATCTTCCGTGGGGTGTACCCGGCCAACCGGTTGGGCATCTCGCCGGAGCACGTCCGGGCATACAGCCATCTGGCCGGGGCGGTGCGGATGGTTGGCTGGCACCGCCGAAGCGACCGGCTCTTCCAGCGGCTGTACCGGACGGCCGCTCGGCTCGGCGACCCCCGGTCGGCGGCGTACGTCGCCTGGACGGACGGGAGCGTCCGGTGCGCCGTCGACGACTCCCCGGTCGATACCCGTGAGATCCTGCGCCGGGTCCTGACCGAGCACGGCCGCTGGCTGGACGCCGACGAGTACCTCATGGGCGCGGGTGCGCTGTGCGCCTCCCTGACGTGCTGCGGCTACCCGCGGGAGTCGCTGGCCTGGTACGAGCGGGGACGCGTTCAGGTGACCAGCTACCAGCAGGCGCGCGGCCACCCGTTCTCGGCTGCCGGCGTGGGCAGCCAGGCAATGCTCGGCCACAGCGAGGACGTGGCCACTCGGCTGGGTGTGGTCCGCGCCTTCCTCGCCGCGCACCCGGACAACCGGGAGGCCCGGATCACGTACATCATGGATGCCCTGATGGCGGCGGTCGAGCAGAGCCAACTGGGTGCGGAGTTCGAGGCCATCGTTGCCGAGATGGAACGCATTCAGCTGAGCCCGGCCCGGGTGTGGCCGGTGCAGCGTTTCCTGTGGGTCAGCCTCGCGCAGGGCCGGCTGGCGCAGTGCATGGACGCCTCCGACGAGGAACGCCCGGCCCGGCTGGCCGCGGCCCGCACGGCGATCGACGAGCTGCGCCGGGCCGCGTCGACCCCGCTCATCCGGGTGCACCACCTCATCCTGCGGGCCGCCTACCGGCAGCTGACCGGGGACCACCGCCGCGCGCTGCGCCAATTGGTGCGGGCCGAGCGGATCGCCCAGGGGCTGGACGCGCCGATCCTCGAGTACGAGATCGCCCGGGTGCGCGGCCGGACCCTGCGCTCCCTCGGCCACACCTCTGAAGCGAACCGGCAGGCCCGCGTCGCCCTGCTGCTCGCTGTGGAGTACGGATGGGAGCACCGCGTCCGATGGATCCGTTCCGAGTTCGGGGTGGGCGAGCTGTCGCACCACCCGCTCGCTTCGACGTCGTCGGAGCTCAACCGGCGCCGCCTGGACGCCCTGCAGCAGGTGAGCCTGGCCGCGGCGCGGGTCCTGGACCCGCGGGAGCTGGCCCGGGTGGCGCTGGACGAGACGGTGCGCATCCTGGGCGCCGAACGCGCGTTCCTGTTCCTGACGGACGAGTCGGGGGCGCTGCTGCCGCATCTGGGGCGGGAAGCCGACGGCACCGACCTGGACGTGCTGACCGGGTACCCGACCAGCCTGGTCGAGCGGGTCCACGCCGGCGGCGAGCCGCTGGTGGTCACCAGCGACGAGGAGGGTCGGGCACTCGGGTCGCAGAGCGCGGCCGCGCACGGCCTGCGCAGCATCATGGTCGCCCCGCTGCAGCTCAAGGGTCGACTGCTGGGTGTGGTGTATCTGGACAGCCGGGTGGCACGGGGCATCTTCACCGGCGACGACGTGGACATCCTGGTCGCGATCATCAACCACGTGGCGGTGTCGCTGGAGACCGTCCATGCCGCTCGGCTGGAGCTGGCCGTGCATGCGGCCCGCCAGCAGCGGGACCTGGCGGAGACGCTGCGTTCGGCGATGTCACAGATCAGCCAGACGCTGGACCCGGACGAGGTACTCGGCCGGCTGCTAGCCGCGGTCGCGCGGATCGTGCCGTCCGATGCGGCGTGCCTGATCCGCACCGACGGCGACGCGTTCGCAGTGGCCGCGGTCAGCGGGCAGGCCGACCGCAGCGCCGTGGGCCGCCAGCTCGACCCAGCCGCGGACCGGACCCTCGCCGCGCTCGTCGGTTCGGCGCTGCCCGCGCTGGGCAGGGCCGTGGCCGGGCAGCCGGCTCCGCTGCCGCAGGTGTTGGCGGGGGTACGGTCCTGGATCGGCGTGCCGCTGTCCAGCCAGGCCGGGATGGTCGCGTTCATGCTGATCGGATCGGCGGCCGCGGACACCTACACCCAAGCCGACGTCGAGATTGCCGGCGTACTTGCCGGGCAGGGCATGGTCGCCTACCAGAACGCCTGTCTGTTCGACCAGGTCCGGCACCTGGCTGCGACGGACGCGTTGACCGGGATATACAACCGGCGGCGCTTCTTCGAGCTCGCCAGCCACGGCTTCACCGCCGCCCGCATGCACCACCGTCCACTAGCCGCGATCATGATCGACATCGACCACTTCAAACAGATCAACGACCGGTACGGCCATCTGGTCGGGGACGAGGTGATCCGGGAGATCACCCGCCGGCTCCTGGGCGCCATGCGCGAAAGCGACCTCGTCGGGCGCTACGGCGGAGAGGAGTTCTCACTCATCATCGACGTCGACACAGACACCGGCGAACTGGCCGAGCGGCTGCGGACCACGGTCGCGGCCACCCCGGTCGCCACCGAGTGCGGGCCGCTCGCCGCCACTGTCAGCGTCGGAGTCGCCCACTTGCGCCCCGACGACCCCGACCTGGATACCTTGCTCGCCCGCGCCGACGCCGCCCTGTACCAGGCCAAACGCCAGGGTGCCAGCGACTGGCGACCCGGTGGCTGCCGTGTCGCGCGACGACGGGTCAGGACTGTGTCCCGCTGCATCGGGAGGCACGCAGCGGGGCACAGCTACCGCGGATCAGCTCTCCGCCGTGAGCGTTGGTGAGGCATATTTCGACTTCGCGTAGTCTTCTCCGCCAGGCGAGATCCAGCAGGAGACCTGACTACGAAGGGAATCGCGTTGGGAACATGGGACACCGGCCCGTTCGATAACGACACGGCGGCCGACTGGTGCAGCGCTCTTCAGGAAGCTGACCCGGCGCAGCGCGTACAGATGATCCGCGACGCGTTGACCGCGGCTCTCGATGAGGACGAATATCTCGACAGTGATATCGCCGTCGAGGCGATCGCGGCAGCCGCGATCGTCGCCTCGCAGTGCCCGGGGGACCCGCCCATCGATTCGGCCTACGCGCCGGACTTCCTCGCCACGGGTACGACGCTGTCCCTGCCAGACGACTTGCCGCAACTTGCCCTGCAGGCCATGGACCGTGTCGTGGGAGACAACTCCGAATGGCGAGAGTTGTGGGAGGACAGCGGGAGCTTTGCTGAAGCCGTCGCGGAACTCCAGCCGATACGCGCCGCCCTCGCCGGGGGTCCGGCTCACTAGCCCAAACGTCCGCTCATGGTGTGGGTCGCGAGTCGGTCATGCGGTCTGGGATGAGCGACGGACGATCCAGGCCAGGGCCGGGCCTTCACTCACGGACCCGGCCCTTTCCTGTCTAGCGGCTCATCGGGTACTGATCACGGGTCGGTGCCAGCGATCGTGATGAAGGCTCCCTCGAAGCCCTCGAAGGTGACCGTGTATGTGAAGCTTTCGACTGTGATGGTCGACGCTAGGACCTCGGCCGTCCAGTTCGGGTTGGGGCAGGTTGCCAGCGCCTCGAACTCCTCTGCCGTTGGCGCGGTGGAGGAGAGCGCTGGGATGGTGAGCCTACCGTTTACGGGAGAAAGTTCTCCGCTGGTTGACGCAGCTATGACGTCCTGCGAGTGCACCTCGACGATATGGCCGCCGCGGTTGCGGCATTGGACGGTGGCCGTGTACGTAACTTCCAATGTCGCCGTCGCGTTCGTGTTGCCGACGCCGGCGAGCTCGTAGGAGTTACAGCTCACCGAGAGAGTGGTTACCGTGCACGTCGGCGCCGGCGTACCGGTGACGAGGTGCGTACCCTCCGGGGCGGCCGCGGGGTTGAAGGTGGTGGTCTGGTCAGCAGAGCCGCCGAACCCCAGAAAGCCACCAGCAGAACCGAAAATACGCCGATGAGCCCTAATCGCCTCATCTTTCTCCCTCTTTCGTTCAGTTGCTCGTGATCTTGTGGAGGCAGGTTTACGCGACGATCAAAGCGGGGGACCACGCGATGGACCGCCGAGACGCCGTCGCCGACAACTCGGGCGAAGCCCTTCAACGAACGCCACTTCTGTGGCTTCATCGTCTGTCAGTAGCTTGACGTTGACGCGTTCAAAGCCACGGTCGAACACGAAGAAGTCCGCCGGTTTTTCCACATCATTCACACAGCCCCTGAGGGGTTGGTGTAGATACGCATCAATCCCGACCAGCAGGGCGCTACCCATTCCACCTCCCCTCATTGAGGTTTAGTCGGTCATGATTCTTTGAGAACGCTAATGCTCAATATCATGATTGGCGCAAGTCGGCTTTAACGAACCTGTACGGCAAGCTGCCGGCTGCCGCATTGCTGACAGCTTTGGGCGTGCAGCGATACGGTGCGCAACGGGACCTTGAAGCCAGCTTCAATTAGGGCCATTAAGTGTCCTCCATCGACTGAATCGACCGGGACGACTTTCCGTTGGACCCTCAGTGCAGCTGGAAGGTAAGTATTCGGAAGTCCTGTGAGCGGGCATGGCAATAGCCGGCGTGGCCGGTTCGCGTGGGCGGCGCCGTGGTGATTTGCGGGGGGCAGGGGTTAGCCGGGCTTCCTGGGTGGCTTTGCCCAGGCGCGGAGGTTGTCGGGGCTGGCGTTCCAGGGCAGGAATTGTTCCAGGTCCGGGCCGGCGAGAGGTTTTCCGCCGTGGTGGCCGCATGCGTCGAGGTAGGCGGTGAGCCAGGTCAGGACGTTCAGGCCGGCCATCTGGACGGTGGCGGTGACGGTCCAGATGACGGCGGCGAGCCGGGCGGAGTCCCCGTTGTGGGAGCCGCCGGCGTTTTTCCGGGTCACGACGGGGCCGCGGATCATCCTCTCGGCGGTGTTGTTGTCCAGGCTGATCATCGGGTAGTTCCGGTGTGCGGCCAGCCCGTCCCATTCACGCTCCAGCGTGGCGAGGGCTTTCTTCGCGGGCTCTTGCAGGCCCGGGGCGGCCATCTGCTTGTTGCGCGCCTCATCGATCACGGCGATCGCCGTGTCCCAGGCGGTCTGTGCTTGCTCCAGGCGCGCGGCGGCGCCTGCCCCCTCGCGCGGCGCGGGTGCGGCGGCGTCCCGCCAGGCGGCCATGAGCCGCTCGTGAGCGGCGTACAGGTCCTTGATCCGGTCCAGCCACGCCTGCCTCCAGTACGTCAGCTGGACGGGATTCGCGTCCCCTGCCCGCACGAAGTGCCGGCGCACGTGCGCCCAGCAGAACAGGTTGACCAGGCCGTCTGCCTTCTTGCCCGCGGACTGGTAAACGGCGTAGAAGTCGCTGGAGATCACCAGTCGCCGCGGCCCGTCCCCGTCCTCGCACAGCTGGCCGGTCTTCTCGTCGATGCCCGCGTGTCGCGCCAACACCGCCCCGGACCGGGACGCGTCCATGACGAAGCACACGCTGTCCGGGCCGATGAACACCCACAGCCACCACTTCGCCGGGCCGCTGCCCTCCCGCGGCGCGAACACCCGCCACGTGGTCTCGTCCGCGTGCAGGTGCCAGGAACCCCGCGACCGTGTGATGACCGCCTCCGCGAGCGGGACCAGCAGCGCCCCGGCCTGCACGCAGGTGCCGACAAGCGTCGCGGGCGAGATGTCCGCACCCTGCCGGGCCAGGCCCGTCACCAGGGAATTCATGCTCCGCCCCGCGACGTACCGCTCGGTGAACAGCATCGCGATGAAGGCATTGGAGAACAGCCCCTTGCCGATTGCCTTCGGCGGGCCCGGCGCCATCACGGTGGCCGGCACCCGGCACGAGCACACCCGCTTGTAGCGGCGCCGGCAATGCGCCACCAGCCGCACGATCACCTGCCAGTCCAACTGCTCCCCGGACACGTGATCCCCCAGCAGCGTGAACGACTGTCCGCACTGCGGGCAGCAGTACCCGCCCCCGGGGAAATCCCAGAACACCTCGAACCGGGGCAGGCGCGAGTAATCGCGCCGCCCCGCCCGCGCCCCCGGCCCCCGCTTCACGCCCCTACCGTTGCCGTGATCCCGGCCCGGCTCCCCGTCACCGCCGGCCTCATCACGGCCGGGCGGCTGCGGACCCGACCGCTCCGACGACCGCCCGAACAGCATCCGCTGCAACACCGCAAGGTCTGCCCGCAAACCCTCCAACTCGCCCGCCTGCTGCGCGTTCTGCGCACGCAGCCCGGCGTTCTCCTCGCGCAGCTCAGCCACCAGCCGCGCCATCTCCTGATTCGCCTCCAGCGCAGCAGCCAGCATGTTCCCCAGCGATGCCTCAGCACCCTCGGCATCCGGGACAACGCCTGCCACAACCACCACGCGGCACAGCAAACACCCTCAGCAGCCGCAGATCATGCACCACCGACAGCGTGTCGCAACCCCACCATGATCACGGACGCCGACAACACCCGCCACAGCACTTCCGAATACGTACGTTTCGAGTCCCCCGGTTGTCTCACGGAACGTCATGCCGCATGAGTCTCAGTGCTGTGGCATTTCCTCAGTTTCCGCGTGCCCTGGGGTGGTTGCCTCGTCGCCTGTCCGATTGAGCATGGCCAGGACTGGGACTACTTCTTGCGTAAATTTCTGGCCGGCGGGAGTGACCCGGAATCCAAGACGCCTACCGTCGCCGGAACGCCCACAAAGACGACAACGACACAACAACCCGACACGGACAAGACCCCAGCAAACACGCCAATCACAAGTCGTCGACTCCCCGACCGAACAACTAGAGCAAACCAGCCGAACAACGGTGCCGATCAATAGCTAGCATCCGCTCAGCAGCACGATCGGGTGCACTCATCTCGGCAGATCCGGACATCGGTCCAGCTTCGGCTACCGGAGTCGGCGTCGACGGAGAGTGACCAGGCGAACCGAAGCTGACGTCGGCACCGGATCAGGTAGTGATCCACAAGTGGTGTCGGTACTCACGAACATCCAGGCTCAGATCACCCGCGAAGTGGCTCCGAAACTGACGAGCATTTGGCTCCCGTTCTCGCGAACTTAGCCAGCCGACCCAGCTGCGACGCGGGCCATGCCGTACCGGCCGCAGCGATAGGTCCACCGGAGCGGGGCTTCCGCCTCGCTGCGCGGGTTGACATGGTCGGTGCCGGGCCGGTGGGATCTTACTCGTTTCGATCTGCCCGGCAGCTGGGAGGCGAGGGTGGCACGTCCCAGCGCCGAGCAGTGGAGCGCGGCTTTGCACCAGCTACGCCAGGCGCACCAGTCGCGGCAGCGGAGCACCGCGATGGTTCGGCTGGTCGCGCAGGGCTTGGGCGTGACCGAGCGGGCGGTGTGGCTGCGCCTGGCCGACGCCGAGCGGCCCGGGCACGGCAGCCCGTCGCGGTTTCGGCTCGCGGACACCGACCGGGCCGCCTACATCGACTTCCGCGGCAACGTCGCCGCGGTACACCGCGCCCGGGCCGCCGCGCTGGCCGGGCGCTCGTCGGCTGCCGGGGTGCCGATCCCGGAGGAGTTCGTGCAGGGCTGGGCCGGCGCAGCGCCGGTTACGCTGCGCACCTTGCAGCGGGCGTTCGCCGCCGAGATGACGCCGGCCGTGGCCGCCGGCGTTCGCGGCGGGGACCGGGCCCGCCGGGCGAAGCTGGTCTACCTGTGCCGCCGGGCGTCGTACCGCAACCAGGTGTGGGAAGGCGACCACAAGAACCTGCCGATCCTGGTGCTGCCGCCGCGCGGCC
>WNGK01013230.1_pt1 | contig 10855 bp, 11 predicted proteins | sample 5400601 | NCBI WGS metagenome assembly WNGK01 (sample SAMN13153376, study PRJNA577476) | soil metagenome | isolation source: 60 cm soil or saprolite under Garry oak tree replicate 1 | place: USA:California | collected 2016-06-15
CTTTGAGACGGCTGTCTGAGGCGGGTTATGATTGGCTCGTGTTTACCAGCGCCAATGGTGTCAACATCTGTTTCGAGCGATTGAGCAGCCTGGGATATCGAGCGCAGGATATACGCAATATCCGTGTAGCCGCTATTGGGCCCGCAACTGCTGCTGCATTAGCGCAACACGGCATCGCTGCCGACCTCGTACCAGGTGAATATATCGCGGAGAGTGTTGCTGCTAGCTTGATAGATGATGCACAGCAAAAAGGTGAATCGTTGCAGGGTACGCGGATATTGTTGGCACGTGCCGCCGAAGCACGCAAGGTACTGGTTACCCAACTGCAGCAAGCAGGTGCCATAGTAGATGAAGTAGCAGCTTATCATACTATCCCCGTCGCCAGTGATGATGAGCGGGGGCGTGAAGTAGTGCGCTTGTTACAGAATCATCAACTCGATATCATCACATTTACCAGTTCTTCTACAGTTCGTAATTTTATGCAATGGCTTATGTGGTGCGAACCAGGCCTCGGAGACGAATTTATAGATTTTGTAACGAGGCATGCTCAGCCCAAAATTGCTTGTATTGGTCCTATCACTTCACAGACTGCACGTGAATTCGGCCTGGATGTGCTTATCGAGGCGCGAGAGTTCACCATAGATGGTCTTGTGGACGCAATTATTGGAGAAGAGGAAAAATCATGGCAGATCAAACAATCGTAGCTCAGCCCCAGGAGGCTGTTGCTCCGGCGAAACCTAAACAGCCGCGCCAACTGGTGCGCTTCACCTTCTACAAACTTGATCCTCAGTGGCAGTTGTTGCCGGATGAGAAACGCCAGCAGGGCAAGCAAGGGCTGCTTGATATCTTTGAAGAACACACACAGCATGCTCTTATGCGTAGTTTTGCCCTCTATGGCTTGCGGTCCAATTGCGACTTTATGCTCTGGCAGGCGACGTATGATGTTGGTGACCTGCAGGGTATCAGCAGCAAAATCCGGCGCAGCGCAATGGGGCCATACCTGCATGAGACGCATGCCTTTCTTTCGATGACAAAACGCTCGGTCTACGTTGGCAAAAACGCTCGTGGAGCGCACGATCCGCGCCTGGTGATAACTCCCGAAGACAAAAAATACCTATTTGTCTACCCGTTTGTGAAGACACGTGCATGGTATGCCTTGCCGCTTGAGGACCGCAAACGCATGATGAACGAGCATATTCGTGTCGGACTACAATATCCCTCGGTATCCCTTAATACTACCTATTCTTTTGGACTGGATGACCAGGAATTTGTGGTCGCATTCGAGACGGATAATATCAGCGATTTTCTCGACCTTGTACAGCAATTGAGAGAAACTGAAGCCAGTAGCTACACCCTGCGCGACACGCCCATGTTTACCTGTGTGTCGCAACCGTTAGATGAGATACTTGAAGCTATCGGAGCGTGAGGTCGCAAAAAAACATGGATAATCAAGCCGTTACCGATCTTACGCTTACGCGTTCGCAGGCCTTTTTTGCGGAGGCGCAGCAGCTTATGCCCGGTGGAGTCAACAGCCCTGTGCGCGCTTTTCGGGCCGTGGGGGGAGAACCCATCTTCATCGATCATGGCAGCGGCCCCTATCTTTATGACGTAGATGGAAATCGCTACCTCGACTACGTTCAGTCCTGGGGGCCGATGATCCTGGGTCATGCCCATCCTACTGTGTTGCAGGCGGTGACCGAAGCAGCAGGACGAGGGTTTAGCTTTGGGGCGCCGACTGCGGCGGAAAGCCAGCTTGCGGAACTGGTAATCGAAAGCGTACCATCGATAGAGATGATACGTTTCGTCAACTCCGGGACGGAAGCCACAATGAGTGCGTTACGCCTGGCGCGAGCATTTACCGGTCGTAACAAGATTATCAAATTCAGCGGCTGCTATCACGGCCATGCCGATATGCTGCTGGTACAGGCGGGTTCCGGTGTTGCGACCATGAGCCTGCCCGATAGCCCCGGCGTTCCTCCGGAGGCCACGAGAAACACGCTGATTGCTCCTTACAACGATAGTGATGCTGTAGAAGCACTCTTTCGTGCCTATCCTGAGGATATCGCGGCCATCATCGTTGAACCTGCCGCCGCCAATATGGGACTTGTCCTACCATTGCCCGGCTTTCTGGAAAAGCTCAGGAGCCTGACCCAGCAGTATGGGGCATTATTGATATTTGACGAAGTAATGACAGGGTTTCGTGTGGCATCAGGCGGTATGCAAGAACGCGCCGGCATCCTACCCGATTTGACCTGCCTGGGCAAGATCATCGGTGGGGGTCTTCCAGTAGGAGCCTATGGTGGGCGGCGCGAAATAATGCAACTGGTTGCTCCAGTGGGGCCAGTGTACCAGGCGGGAACGCTATCGGGCAATCCCCTGGCGATGGCTGCCGGTATTGCGACCCTCAACGAGTTGCGCAGGCCTGGGATATACAAAGAACTTGAGCGCAAGGGGCAATTACTCAGTGATGGTATAGAGCAGGTATTGCACCAGACCGGCGGACCCGTGCAGATGGTGCGTATAGGCACGATCTTCTGCCTGTTCTTTACAGCCGAAAAAGTGATCGATTATGCCAGCGCCAAAACGTCCAACACCGCCCGTTTTGCCCGTTTCTTCTGGTACATGTTGAAGCAGGGCGTCTACCTGCCCCCATCTCAATTCGAGGGCTGTTTCATTTCGTTAGCCCTGGATGATGGGATGATTGAACATACGGTGAGAAGCGTGGAACTGGCATTGAGGGAGACAGAAGAGGAATGATTTCTAATCGTCTTCCTGTACCCCAGCCCCATTTAAAATGCGCAACATTTATGGAGGCGACCGGATGTTCAACCACGTCCCCAGGCGCGGTTTAGAGGAATAGGAGCATAAGAGAATGAGTGCGATGAGTACATTCCCAACCACACGCATGCGTCGTACACGGCAAAGCGAGAAATTCCGCAGCCTTGTGCGCGAAACTCACCTGAGCGTTGAGCAGTTCATTTACCCGCTTTTCATAGCCGAGGATCTGAATGAGCCTCGTGAAATCTCCGCTATGCCCGGCATCATGCAATGGCCGTTAGAGTATCTTGGCCGCGAGGCAGAACGCATCGTCAAGCTTGGAATTCCGGCAGTGCTACTTTTTGGTATACCCACGGAAAAAGACGAAGTTGGATCGCAGGCTTATGCTTCCGAAGGGATCATTCAACAGGCCATACGCCGTCTCAAAGCCGAGGCCCCGGATCTGCTTGTGATGACCGATGTATGCCTGTGTGAGTACACCAGTCATGGGCATTGCGGTGTGATCCATAACGGCAATGTGCAGAACGACGAATCGCTGGAACTGCTGGCAAACATGGCACTCTCACATGTCGAGGCGGGAGCAGACCTGGTAGCACCATCGGATATGATGGATGGCCGTGTAGGAGCCATTCGCCGCACTCTGGACGAGCATGGATTCTCCTCGACACCCATCATGGCCTATTCTGCTAAATACGCTTCCGGCTTCTATGGCCCTTTCCGCGAGGCTGCCGGTTCAACTCCACAGTTCGGAGACCGCCGCTCCTACCAGATGGACCCGGCCAATGTACGAGAGGCATTGCGCGAGGTGGATTTAGACATCGCTGAGGGCGCGGATATCGTCATGGTCAAACCCGCCCTGGCCTACCTGGACGTGATTCGCCAGGTTCGCGACCACTGCGATCTGCCAATCGCTGCTTATAACGTCAGTGGCGAGTTTTCAATGATCAAGGCCGCGGCCCAACAGGGCTGGATTGATGAGAAACGGATTGTGATGGAGGTGCTAACGGGAATCCGGCGCGCGGGGGCCGATATGATTATTACCTATTTTGCGCCGGATGTTGCCGGGTGGTTGAGAGAGTCATAGGGTAGTTCTTGGAATGCAGGCATCTCAGTTTCCAACTATTTGGCGGAGCTGGCTCACAATCCAATCTAACTCGTTAGCTGCTTCGCTCGCGGACATTGCCCCTGATGCAAGTTGCTCTGCCACCTCGTTTGTCACCTTGACTGCAGCCGCAACTTTATTATTCGTCTCATTCTGATATGCAATCGCCTTTTCGAAATACAGACCAATATTCAGCATGTGCGCAATAGCATTTAAGGTTGATTGCAAATCTACATGTTGCTGCTGTAAAACGTCCCTACCGAGTTTGTTCAGTTGACGCACTGCTATCTGCGATGCTTCCGTATAATATTGTTGTGATTTGAGACCGGTCTTTGAAGCCTCCACGATCCAGACCTGCTCTGATGACGCGTTCTTCTCTCTTTCTGCAAGTTGGTTGAGTACATGGCTGTTTTTAACAAGGGAATCTACAGAGCGCTTAATCGGGGAAGAAATACGATTTCCTACTATCCAGCCAATAACTGCCACAGGCAAGACTATAGCGGAAGCGATCAGGACGATGATGAGCAACTGTTGATTCGCGACAGCAATCACCTCATTAACGGGTGTTAACACAAAATAGGTCCAGGGGACTGAGGATAGTTGACGCCGGGTGACTTGAAATGACTCATTATTCCCGGCTGGCACTTCCTGAAATGTTACTGGCGGCTTAAGCTGCCGTTGTATGCTACTCAGATTAGCATCTGCTAAAGCAGATACTGTGCTGGTCTTTCCATAAAGATTTTCATCTATGATATGCTGTTGCATCGTTGCATTGAGAGGCGCAATGGATGTAAAGAGAGCGTTCGGATCAGGATCGACAACGCGCACGCCGTTCTGGTCAAGTATGAAGGCATAACTACCGCTGCCATTTGCTCCCTTTTCGCTGTTGACAAAGTTCCAGACATTATCAAGAGCAAGCGTATCTCGCACAACGCCTAATAACCTCTTCAGCGCGATTGAATAAACCGGGGTGTATAAATCGACTGTGGATTGGTGTGTTACCGGGTTATAATACACGCCCGACACGAACTGCTGACCTTTTGCTATTTGCTGTGCGTCTTCTGGGGGAATCATGTACTTCCCATGCGGCTGTGGTTTCACGCCGTACAGGGAATAGGATAGGAGAACCTTTCCCTGTGGACTGAAAAACGTTGCAACTTTAATATCGGTATCGAGCAATTTATTGATGGCAAGCCCATTTTTCACGATCGTGAGTGCATTTTTTTGATCTCCCACGGGATCCAGGAGAAATTCTTGTACCAGGGGGGTATAGTCTAAACTCTTTAATATTAACAATTTCTGTGAGAGATAATTATCGATTAGCTGAGCATGGGTCTGTGCATCAGTTTCCATTGTCCTGCTAGACTGGTTTATCAACGTAGAACGAGATTGAACTACGCTAATGATCAATGTGAGAAGGAGCGGTAAAATGGACGCTGCTATCAACCACAAAGAGATGCGTATGGACAACGGAAGTGACTTTCTGGTCGACGACTTCTTTTGAGACATTTGCGTTCCTGTGCCTTTCACTGTATAACTGAACCAATAAAACCCTCTCTATGCTTGTTGTTGGCAAACAGATCTTGTTTCATGCTGTGTCACGAGTCATGATATTGGCTGTTAAAGCAGATGTTCTTGGTACTGGCTGCAGTGTAAGTCATTTCTACCAGGAGTTTGCCCTATCGCGGTTCCTGGTAGATGCCAGGAGCATAAAATTGCCTGTTGTGGACCAGATGGGGGTAGATCATATAACTTTTTTCATGACTCCCTCAACAGGTCTCATCAGTTAATATTTATATCGCCGTATGTTAGAAGTCAATCAAACAGTACTACTGGGTCATCCGACAATTACTGCCTCGCAGTATAGAGAGCTAAAGTCAGGAATTTGATTATTACCTATCTCGCCCCTGATGTGGCCCGGTGGCTGCGGGAGTCTTGTCATGAGCGGTATCCGAGTTCTCTCGCCTTTCCCATAACCTGCCTGGCTTCCTCGTCCCTACCAAGCTCTGCGAGCACAAGACTTAAGTTGTAGTAAAGAGCAGCTTCGTTAGGATCAAGTTGAATAGCCCAGGTATAGCTTCGTACTGCGTCCTCGGGATTTTTCATCTGTTGCAGCAAGTTGCCCAGGTTATTGTAGGTAGTTGCAGAGTGCGGATCGAGCTGGATAGCTTTTGCATAGGACTGAAGCGCTTCTTCGTAGCGCTGAAGACCTGTCAATATGTCTCCCATGCTACAGTGAACATCGGCAGCATCGGGGTAAAGTTGAATAACGTACTGAAAGGCTTGAAGGGCTTCCTCGTAGCGATGGAGACCCGAGAGCGCATCCCCTATACCATTGTAGGCATAGAAATTGTTGGGACTGAGTGTATAGCACGTTTATAGGCAAGCAATGCCTCCTCAAATCGCCGGAGATTGCAGAGGACATCTCCCTTGCCGACATAATCGTATGCAGAGCTGGGGCGTAGTTTGATGGCCTGCTCATAGGCTGCTAAAGCCTGCTTGTAGCGACCTAGCGCATTAAGTACACCGGCCTTGTTACTATAGGCAAAACCATAGAAAGGGTTCATTTCAATGGCTTGTTCGTAAGCGGTCAGTGCTTGCTCGTAACGCATCGCTTTATAATGAATAATGCCCTCGTTCATCCAGTCTACGAGGGTTTTTGAGGAGGTTCTTAACGTATTTGGAGGTATTGGCATGCGGCCTGGCTGTTTCTACTTCATAGTACCGAGCAATTGATATCTATCGTTGATAGTGTAAACTCCACAAACAGGCCTGTCAATATTTCAACACGAACCGGTACGTTTGCGGATGCTGTAACCTGTCAAGCAGTGCCCCTGCCCCGAACAAAGAATGCGGATTCTATCCCTAGTGCTGAAGCACGGGATTTTACGCTGCGGTACGGTGGCTACCGTCCAAACCGTCCTGCGATATATCTACAGAAGCCAACGAATAGTAACGCTTTACTTGCCTCGCCCATTAGAGCCGCAGCGACTCCAATTGCTAACCCTATTACGAGACCGGCTTTACCTGCCGGGTGGTGAATCAAAAGTTGAATTTTGCCCATGTATCACCCCTCCGTATCTAATTGTAGATAGAACTATGCGACACTCTCTAAACGAATTGCGTTTCGCAAAAGACTCACCTGGAAGCCCGGTCTTTACCTGCCTGACCGGGCGGAAAGAGGTCCAAATTGCTCACATATTAGTGTAACATTTTTTGTTACTTCTGGCTAAGCGCTATCGTTGGAAGACTGTATGAAACATATAAATAAAAGTTTTTATATTCGGACATTTTCATTTGAAATTGGTACTAATATCTTGTTACCGATGAGTTCTCTTTTCCGTTCTCTTTTGATAAGGGAAACCAAAGTTTCCCGAAAAAATTTTCACGTAAATTTCACAACTCAATGGATGGGGTGGAATGAAATCCATTACTCGAAATTATCAACCAATTAATTCCTATGGCGTCATCGGAGATTGTCATTCTGTAGTGCTGGTTGCTCCAGATGGTTCGGTAGACTGGGGTTGTCTGCCGGACTTCGATAGCCCTGCCATCTTCTGCCGGCTGCTGGATGCTGAAAGAGGGGGGTACTTTCAGATTGCTCCTACCGATGGTGCAATTCCGGGAACGCAGCGCTACTTGCGCGGCAGCAATGTACTGCAAACTCGCTTTGCCAGTATGCAGGGTGAAGTCGTTCTCACCGATTTTATGCCGGTTGAGACGTTGAGCGCCTGGCAGTTCCGGGAAATGAACAATAATACCTGGACGCGTGAAGACGGCTCGTGTCATTGCCTGGTGCGTATTGTCGAATGTACGCACGGTGAGATGGCCGTTACTATGCGGCTCAAGGTCAGCCCCAATTATGCTGCCGCGCCGAGTGAAGTGTTCCTTTCACCCAACGGTACCGGGGCGGTCGTCTCAGGCGGTCAACAACATGTAGGACTGGCGATTGTGGGAGCGCACCTGCTACCATCGTTCTCCATGTGTGTTGTGCGTGAAGAAGACGAAATGCACCCATCTATCATCGTGCAGGTAACGCTGCGAGAGGGTGAGCGCCTGTTGTTTACCCTGGGCGTTGGCCGCAATGCCCAGGCGGCCCGCCGGCTTGTCGAGAGTGAATTGCTCCAGCGCAACTTCGACTCCGAGCTGGCTCAGACGCTGCATTGCTGGCGCAAATGGGTACAGGGGCTGAATTACCATGGTTCATATGCCGATATGGTGGAACGAAGCGCCCTTGTGCTTAAAATGATGACATATGCGCCCACCGGGGCCATTGTCGCAGCGCCCACCACTTCATTGCCGGAGGGACTGGGGGGTGGGCGTAACTGGGACTATCGTTTTACCTGGCTGCGTGATGCGACCTTTACCCTGTATGCGTTCAACGTCCTCGGGTTTACCGAAGAAGCGCACGCGTTCACTAACTGGCTGCGTCGTCTCTCGTACTCGAATGGTGAAGATTTGCAGATCATGTATGGCATACGTGGTGAGCGGGTATAACGACTCCGGCCCGGTACGTGTAGGCAATGGCGCGGCGGAGCAGAAGCAACTGGACGTTTTTGGTGAAGTACTCGATTGTATTCACCTTTTCAGGCGTCAGGGCTGCTTTGAGCGCTACGGAGAAAAGCTGGAGGGGCCATTATGGGCAATGATGCGTATGTTGGTGGAACATGTATGCGCCCATTGGCATGAAACCGATAGTGGTATCTGGGAGGTGCGGGGAGGCCTGCAGCATTTTGTCTATTCCAAAGTCATGTGCTGGGTTGCGCTTGATCGCGGAATACGGGCAGCAGAACAACTCCACCTGGAAGCCGATCTGCCGAGATGGAGGCAGGTGCGTGACCAGATCCGAGCGAATATTCTGGCGCATGGGTATAATACGCAAATCGGCGCTTTTACGCAGTCATACGATAGCACGGCGCTGGATGCTTCGAATTTGCTGTTGCCCCTGGTTGGCTTTATCGCGCCCGATGATCCACGCATGCGCTCAACCGTGGATCGCATCACTGAGCGATTGACCGATGAACATGGCTTTGTATACCGGTATATCACTGATGATGGGTTAGATGGTCAGGAGGGGACCTTTAGCATTTGCACCTTCTGGTTGGTAGATAACCTGGCTATGCAGGGTCGCATCAGCGAGGCAAGGTCGCTCTTTGAGCGCGTGTTAAGTTGTGCCGGTCGACTGGGCCTGTTTTCTGAAGAAATCGAATCTGAGCATAATATCGCCCTGGGAAACTACCCGCAGGCCTTTACGCATATCGCGCTGATTAACAGTGTCCTTAATCTGAAAAAGGCCGAGATGCGTCTTGCTGAACATCATACTGATCCAGTGGTCGCCGCAATCAAGTTGCATGAAGGAAAGGTTTAGCGCTCCAGGTAGGTAATGGCTTCATCTAGATAGAACAATATATACCGGGGAGGGGGGCAATTTAAGCTCCTCCCCGGTATTTCTTTCTTCCCATAGCATCTCTCTTCGCTTCCCTCATGACATTGACTCGTATGATGCTGGGTCCTCCGCGAAGTTGATGATTCGGGGAGGAGAAGCTTTAGAACCCACATTCCGCAGTTTGATTGACAGGTTTTACGAAAATTGGTGTGTGGAGTCCACCGAAGCGGAGGACTCCCGATGACAACAACGGACATCTACATCAACGTACGCCTGGATCACTTGGGGATTGTGGCAGGTGTGTGCCAAGAGATCGGTCTTGCGGCGTGGCTGGATGCTCAAGAACCTGGCAATCGCCAGCAAGTAAGCGTGGGAACGGCGACCGTTGCTATGATCCTGAATGGATTAGGGTTTAGCAACCGACAGCACTATTTAGTGCCGCAGTTCTTTGCCAACAAACCCGTCGAGCACTTGCTCGGACCAGGGATCACTGCTGAGATACTCAATGATGACTGTTTGGGGCGCACCTTGGACCGGAAGCGGCGCTCATCGCCATCACCTATGGCTACTCACGCGATCACCGCGACGATCTCAAGCAGTGGATGTTGGCTTTGGCGACGACCCATGATGGCGACGTCCCCCTCTTTTTGCAACCACTGGATGGCAACAGTAGCGACAAGGTGAGCTTGCTTGCCGTGATTCAGGCCATTCAGGCGCAATTGCGTAAAGTAGATGGAGAGGCGAGTGTATATGTAGCCGATAATAGGGTGTATAGTGGGTCCAATATGAAGCAGTTGAACCAGGCAGCAGAAGTGCTGGCATCTGGGCAATCGGCGCTTTGCCTGTGAAGCTGACGCACGAGCAGCCTTGGAGCGCGAACTGAAGGGCAAGCCTACCTGGCTCGAGGTTCACAGTGAGTTCGTGGCTCATCCCCAGTATGCCGGGAAGGGGCGTCCACGTAAAGACGCCAGCCCTCTTACCCAGCAGTGGCAGATCGTGGCAACTGTAACAGTGAACCAGGAACAGGTAGATCAAGAGGCAGCACGCAAAGCCTGCTGGATCGTCGGCACTAATGTGCTCGATCCAACCGTGCTCTCTGAGCAACAGTTGGTCACCACCTACAAAGAGCAAGGCGGAGTCGAGCGTGCGCCGTTTTATGTCCCTTGATGGCTTCCAATGCCACCTTCGTCTTCAGTTCCACGCTGTATCGCTTGCGTTGTCCTGCCATCGCTTTCTCCTTGTGGTGCTTCTCTCAATACAGCTATTTTATCTTATCCACCTGTCCAGGAAACTGGGACCATTATATCACCACAGTCCATGAGGAGTGGGGTGGTGGGCCTTTATGGTCGCCCGTGCTGGGTGGGCTCGTTCTATTTCAATCTTCTCCAAAAGCCAACCACATAGCAAAAGCTATTCGCTCCCTCTCGCTCTTCATCTTCCTCTCAGCGGTGATTAACTGGTCCATGCGGATCAAGTTCACAGGTCGCAGCACAACGTGAGCACGACCTGTTCCATACACTGGATCATGTAGCGCAATCCTCGCCTCGCGTGCCTCCTCCATAGTTGGGTATAGGATTGTTGCATCCATC
>WNGK01024104.1_pt1 | contig 10855 bp, 9 predicted proteins | sample 5400601 | NCBI WGS metagenome assembly WNGK01 (sample SAMN13153376, study PRJNA577476) | soil metagenome | isolation source: 60 cm soil or saprolite under Garry oak tree replicate 1 | place: USA:California | collected 2016-06-15
TCAATTGAAATTTGTCCTGATGTTGAGGGTGACATCTGTGCACTGGCTATACTTATTGGGGATTGTGAAAGATACTCTGCGGCCTGGTTGCTTATTGATGGTGAAACCATTGGAGAATATTGTGCAGGCGAAGATAGGGATGAAGTGCTTATGTTTTCTTGCCCCTTGAAAAAAGATGGCATATCACCTACGAGCACAATAGGCCGGTGCTCCTGCCCAAACACTTGTGGTTGATGCTGTTCGTCCAATGAACTTAAGAGAAAAGCATGCAAGTTTTGTAGGGTAGCCTGTCCTGAGACTTGATCAGTCGCTGGGCCGCTAAGACCTACAATCATATTGTAGAGCAACTTCCCAATGTTTTTTTCGCCAACTTCCGAAGCATACTCATTTCCCCGGCACGAGCAATAAAGCAAACGACCCTGCGTTTGTTTCAATGCATTTTGCAACATTAGACCGGGTAATGGCTTGAAATCGAATTGTGAAGTCTTGCGTCTGTTCCAGGTAGGGCCTGTTTGGAAGCAATCAACTACAAGCACTATCTGGGCTGCACGACTGTATAGCAAGGTTTCGTTGAAGAGTGAGTGTAGAGATAGGCCTGTTGCAGGTTGCTGAAAGTGTGTATTTCCAAAGGCTAGATATCCTTCTCCATTTGTTTCATCTAAAAAGGCATGCCCGGCGAAGTAGATTAAAACGAGGTCATGCAGGTCTGCTACACTCAAGCATAATTGTATGATCAAGGTTTCTGTGAGTTTAGAGGTAGCCTGTTCTCCCAGCAAGAGTTGTACATCTGAAGGGTTCCATTTGCCACCCCGGCTATTAACCAACCATTGAGCGAGCGCTCTAGCGTCATTTTCCGCGAATTGCAAAGGTTGAAAAGTTGTATCTTGATAGTTGTTTATGCCTATAATTAATGCCAGGCGTTTACCCAAGTTGTATCTCCCTTGGAGAGGTATCTCTTCTCTACTTTTCAATGCTTTTAGACTCGCCGCCTGCGGCGGCGAAAAAATAAGAAGCAAGTGGGGACACCCCACACCCCGGCAAAGGACTGCGTCCTCTGCACTCCTGTTTATTTTACGCCACTTGTTATAAAACAAAGAAACAATAGGTACTTTTGGAGAGTAATTGCCTCTGCAAATGGTGAAAGGTTGCTTTGTGATATACTCTAAAAACGATTTTTTCGATCAATTCGTGTTAGTTTTATGAAGGACATCGTGCTAATGCCTCGGATTATTGGTATTACTGGCAATATTGCCTGTGGCAAGACTGCAGTTGGATATATGTTGTTAGAGTTGGGTGCTGAGCGCTATATTGATGCGGATGCAGTAGTTCACAAGCTCTACCAGAGTGGCCAATCTATTGCGGTCAAAGTAGCCGAGGCTTTTGGTCCTGGCGTAGTAGCATCTAATGGTGACATTGATCGTAAAGCTTTGGGAACTGTTGTATTTCAGGATGCAGAAGCGATGCATCGACTTGAGGAGATTGTGCATCCAGCAGTCAGCCAGGCTTTACTAAACGAATTAGCTTCTGTAAGCCCCTCTGGTATTGTAGTTATTGATGCTGTGAAACTTTTGGAGGGCGGTTCTGGCAAGTTTTGCCAGAGCAAATGGATGGTGGTGTGTCCAGAGGAACTGGAGTATGAGCGTTTAGTCGTCCGCAACAATCTCAACCCTGAAGAGGCCTGGGCACGTATTCACGCCCAATCTTCAGTCGTTGAGAGATTGCCGCTCGTTGACGAGGTAATTGACAATAGTGGTTCTTTAGATGATACACGCAAACAAGTTGCATTAGCTTACAATCGATTTTGTAAGCAATTTCCAGCGTAAATGAGAGGGTAGATGCTTTTCACTTTATTTTTTCGGCGACTTGGCTTTGGATTATTACTTGTATTTACCTTAGTTGCAGGTTGGCTCTTGCATGGAATGATATTAGCGTCAACGAATACTTCAGCGGGACGTTCGTCTAGTGTAAATTCTCCGCTAAGCTCAGGAAATGTACCGATCTCATCGCAATTGGGGACTTCAACGGGGAACAAACCTGTAGAGGATTTTGCATTAAATTCAATAAGATCCGATGAAATCAAATTAACCGCGGGATTGCACCCCGGGCGTGGTCAAGCAATTCCAGCAGCAGCCGATGTGGCTGAATTGCCTGTGAAAGATGTAAGCTTTTATAACTGGCGTGGTGAGTTACTCTCAGGATGGCTTTCACGTATCACTCCTCAGGCTCCTGTGATTATTCTAACGCATGGCACCCCTGGCAATCGCCTGTCAATGCTGCAAAGAGCAGCCTTCCTGTATAAGCACGGTTACAACGTGTTGCTGTTTGATTTTCAGAGTTATGGATTAAGCCAGGGAGTGATGTCAACGCTTGGTATGGTGGAGTCGGAAGATATTCTTGCAGCTATTAGCTCTGGTCGCTGAAAGTTGTCCTGTAGATGCGACACGAGTCCCTGGTGATGTGCCTGATGAAGCATCGCGCGAAGCAGATCAACAGTTAGTGGAGGATGTATATGGTGTCGATATTACGCAGGCACGTCCAATAGATTATGTACATAAACTTGCAGGCCATACCGCTATCTTTTTTATAAATGGTGATGCAGACAGTACTACCCCTCTACCGGGAATGCAGTCACTTTACGAGGCTGCGAGCGCTCCAAAGCAATACTGGGTTGTGCCGAATGCCGGTCATGCGCAGTCATTCGCAATTGATCCTGAGGGCTATATGCAGCGTTTAGATGTATTCTTCGACACATATTTGCATTAAGCATTGGATTCATGATCACGTAGGGGCATGGGTGGTGTGGAGCAGGGTGGGGACGCTTGCGTCACCCATTGTTGGAGCATCTTCTTAATTCCCGATGATGAAATCGGCACCTCCACTGTCACTCTGAGCGCAGCGAAGGGTCTGTCGAGATGGGCGCCGAGATGCTTCGCTGCGCTCAGCATGACAGTGCTGTTACCCATACGAATTCCTGGATCAATTTGTTCATTTGCATTATCATAGAACCAAATTGACACAAATTCTGTTGACAACTCAGGTATGGATGCGTATAATTTGCGCATCCATTATTGTATAGAAAGCCCCGCTATAAAAACCCAGTTGTCTGGCATGATCATATTATTTACTTACGGGGCTTAGACTGAGCAATACACTTTGAATTTAGTGAGGTTTACCAGGGAAAATACGTAGTATTCGTTAAGGAGGGCAAGCTGTTCAGTAAAGATCTGACTTTGTCCCCAGGAATCTCATGATATTCGTAGAAATTTGTAATTGCTGAAGGAGGCTGACTACATTATGCACAAAAGTTGGTCACGTATTTTTGCCTTAACAATGGGGATTCCCCTATTGCTGGGCATTCTCGCTGCCTGTGGTTCAGGCACATCAAGCGGTGGTGGGTCTACACCAACTACCGCTGCGGTAACCATCAAGGTTGGTTCTGATCTGCCGACATCCGGTAAAGATCAAAGCAGCGGAAAACCGGCACAGAATGGCGCTCAAATGGCTGTAGACCAGGCAAACGCCAATCACACGATTCCTAATGTTACCCTGGTATTCGTTCCTAAAGATGACGTTGGCCCGAGTGGTTTGCACGACCCGACTGTTGGTGCGGCGAATGTCACAGCACTGATTTCCGATGCTGAGGTGGCTGGTATGGTGGGGCCATTCAATAGTAGTGTAGCGAAAGCCGAAATGCCGATCACCAACCAGGCTCCCCTGGCTCAGATTAGCCCGGCCAATACAAATCCCTGCCTGACTAAAGATACTGCAGCATCTGGCTGCAGCGGGAAAAACGATTTGCTACCGACCCTGCGTCCAACGGGGAAGGTCAATTACTTCCGTGTTGCGACGACCGACGACCATCAGGGTCCAGCAGGTGCTGACTATGCGGCCAAGTTGGGTCTCAAAAGTGTCTATGTCATTAACGATGCGGAGACTTACGGTATTGGTATCGCAAATGCCTTCATCGGTGAATGGCAGAAACTTAATTTAAAGCTGCTCGGTCAAGCTAGCGAGCCAGGAACAACCACTTCCTACGTAGCGCTGCTGACGCAAATTGCAGGATTGCATCCCGATTTCATCTACTTTGGTGGGCTTGACTCCACTGGTGGTATCCTGATTCGCCAGCAGATGAAACAGGTACCTGGCCTGCAAACTCTCCCCTTTTCAGGTGGTGATGGCATCGTGACACCTAGTTTTGCCACGACTGTTCAACCATTGGGCGGCGGCCCGGTCTATGGGACGGTTGCAGTAGTCGATACGTCCAAGAACCCCAATGCCACGACGTTTGTCTCGCAGTATAAAGCTGCCTTTCCAAGCGACCCCATCAACGTTTATAGTGCTGCTACTTTTGACGCTATGAACATCGTGATCCAGTCGATCAAAACGGCCCTTGCGAATGGGGCGAAGGCTCCCACTACTTCAAGCGATTCGGCTGGGGCCGTAACATTCCGTACGGCGGTTATTGCTGCTGTTCAGGGCATCGCATACGATGGAGTTACAGGGCATCAAAGTTTTGATTCAAATGGTGATACCCAACTGAAGATCATCTCGATCTATAAGATGGGTCTCAACACAACAAGTATGCCGGACTGGCTTTATGAATCGGCGGTGAATGTAGCGTAATACTCGCAAGTTACGTTGTTGTAGGACGTATCATGGTTAGTTTAAATCACTATCTAACCTGACGAAGCAAAGCAAGGGGAGTAGTCGGCAGTACTTCCTTTCATTCAGATGAGAAAGATGCCTCCTTGCGTTCTGTCTGACCGTAGGTAGATGCGCAGCAGCGTTGACAGAACGTCTTTCAAGTCCGGCCGTATCTTTCTAGCTATGAGAGCAGCGTTTCTGAATGTATTTGGATATTTATATTAAGCAGAAAGGTGGTGATATCTGTGACACTATTTTTTCAGGTACTGGTCGTTGGTCTAACTACTGGAGCGATTTATGCACTGATTGCGCTTGGGTACACAAATGGTATTATTGAATTGATTAATTTTGCCCATGGCGACATCTTCATGATTGGCACCTTTATCTGCATTTCTATTTTCGGTTTGTTTGGCATTACTAACTCTTCGGCAGCTCCCTCTGGCCTAACGCTGGTGGGTGTGCTAGTTGTTACTTTACTTGCTTCGATGGTTCTGTGCGCAGTGCTAGGGATAGTTATTGAACGTGTTGCATACCGTCCACTAAGGAATGCTCCCCGCCTTGCTCCATTGATTTCAGCTATCGGTGTCTCGTTGATTCTAGAGGATGTCGGAAAGCTTTGGAAAGGTATCACCATAGTCCCGTTCCCACAAATTTTTCCACAGAGATTCTTCTATATAGGATCTGTGGAATTCAGTAGCGTCGACATCCTGGTAATTGTGGTTGCGGCCGTGATGATGGTTGCGCTCCAGTGGATGGTTACCCGCACACGTACTGGGCGAGCTATGCGTGCCGTTGCGCAAGACCGCGAGGCGGCCGCGCTCATGGGTGTAAACGTGAACCGCATTATTTCGATCACGTTTTTTATTGGCGCTGCGCTTGCAGGTGCGGCTGCACTCATCTGGGGTTTGAAGTACGGAAATACCAATTTCACGCTTGGTTTTACACTTGGTCTGTTTGCTTTTACCGCGGCGGTGCTTGGAGGAATAGGCAACCTTGTTGGCGCAATGCTGGGAGGCGTGTTGATAGGTGTGATCGAGGCGCTAGCTTCCCTTATTTGCGATACTACCCAAAAAGGATGCCTTATTGGCCTACCACATGGTGGTTCCGCGTGGCATGAAGCCGTTATTTTTGTTATTCTTATCTTGATATTGGTGTTCCGACCTTCTGGCCTCCTTGGTCAACAAACACCTGAGAAGGTCTAATAGACACCAGTAAGCTCCGGGTGTTGTAAATGTGTTCTATCAGAAGCGAGGTGATGCGAACGTGGCAATAGCTAATACGCTTGTTCCGGCGCGCGATACTCGCGCGTTACTAATCAAATGGATCGTAGGGCTGCTGGTGCCGATAGCCGTCTTTACTTTCCTTTGGAGTGGTGAAGCGATCATCAATCAATCGCTGCTTACCATACTCGGGCTAGGGGGCGTCTCCGATATTGCGGTACTCATTCAGATAACTCTATTTATTGTCGTTTTCTATGCTACAGTGATTGCGCTTGCGGGCTATCTTGTCGCTGCTGATAGCGGTCAACGAGGTATGATTGAGCTATGGATCGATATCGTTTTCTATGTGTTGTTACCGCTCTTTTTAGTGATCAGTCAGGGTCTGATTATTGGCCTTGCTTTAAGCGCAGTTCTCTTGCTGGTTTACTTTTTTATTCGCCGGCGTGTGTATAAGGCGCTTCGCATTACAACTGCACCACCGTTGCAGAATCTCAAGGTACTTGATGCTGAGCAACAGGTTGGGTTAAAAAAGCGTGCAATAATGGGGAGCTTCTGGTTTAGTGTTGTATTAGCGCTTGTCTGGCTGATTGCCGATTTTATCTTTTACTTTAGTGGCCAGTTGCCAACAACACTATTAATCTGGGCGGTGATACGTACGCTCTTGCTGCCTGTTGTTGGCTATTTTCTCGGACGGCTCGCTGGAACGATTGCTTTGCGTCGAACCCTTGCTGCTAAGAGCAATGGCAATGGCGAAAATGCTACAGATGGAGCTGGCAAGCGCATTAGACGACGCCAACTGGAGAAACTGTCCACGACTCGCCTGCAAGAAGAAGCGAAGGATCTGGTTCCAAACGACTTACCTCAGCGAAGTTCCGGTGCAACGCGTTTCTATTTAATTCTACTCGTTGCTTTCGTCCTTTTTTATCCTGTAATCGATCCATTCTTGTTTGGATTTGGTACGAATGGCCGGTTAGCAGGTTACGGCGATGCAGGCTACTATGTGATCCTGGCGCTGGGTCTGAACATTGTGGTGGGTTTCGCGGGACTACTTGATCTGGGGTATGTAGCTTTCTTTGCCATTGGGGCATATACCTGGGGAATCATCGGATCAACGCAGTTAACCAATGTATTGAATAGTGCCCCATGGGACCCTCATCTGTTGTCAGCACTCTTCTGGCCGATGGTAATTGTGGCCGCACTCGTCGCAGCGCTATTTGGTGTGCTGCTTGGGATACCGACGCTGCGACTGCGAGGGGATTACCTGGCAATTGTGACCCTTGGCTTTGGTGAGATTGTGCCAATTGTCTTTTTGGAACTGGATCAATATACAAACGGCACCAATGGCATTGTAGGCGTCCATTCACCGTCTTTTTTCGGCGTCAACTGGTCTGTCGTTACCCCGACTCCGTACTACTATTTGATCCTGGCGCTGATCGCGTTTACTATCTTTGTGAATATACGCCTGCGTGACTCGCGTTTAGGCCGTGCCTGGATTGCAATCCGTGAAGATGAAATTGCTGCGGCCTCTTCCGGAGTCAACCTGGTGTCGACCAAACTGTTTGCTTTTGCTACAGGCGCATTTTTCTCTGGTATCGCGGGAGCATTTCATACTGCAAAGCTTGGTCTCGTTTCTCCGGATAGCTTTAGTTTTACCGATTCCATAATCTTTCTCGCAATGGTGGTCATTGGTGGCATAGGCAGTATCCCCGGAGTGATCGTTGGTGCGATACTTGTATACGCTCTCAACGTGTTTCTTCCGCAACAACTCGCTGCGAGTGCCACCGACCCAACCAGTATTTTTTACAGCATACAAAATGGCATAGTCCATTTCATACCGGCCTTCACGTTCGGAAATATTCGAAACCTGATCTTCGGTATCCTTCTAGTCGTAATCATGATCTTCCGGCCAGAAGGGCTCATACCCAGCGCGCGTAGAAGACGCGAGTTGCGTGCGGTTGACGAAGAGGGAGTGGCAGTAGGTGCATTGGATGTTGTGCCGGGAGCGCCTGGCTTCGAAGAGGAGGTGCGTGTTGAGTAGTAGCGAGAAAGGAGTATGCAATGGCCGTTGAACAAACCAATCAGCCTATGCTGAAGCTATCCAAGGTTTCCAAACATTTTGGTGGCCTTGCAGCAGTGCAAGATCTTGATCTTGAGGTCATGCCGAAGGAAATTATAAGTGTAATCGGACCGAATGGTGCTGGCAAGACAACTGTATTTAATCTTATTACAGGCATTTATCGCCCATCGTCGGGCGAAATACAGCTTGCAGGCCAATCGTTATCAGGCTTGAGTCCCGATAGGGTTCTCAAGCGTGGTATTTCCCGTACATTTCAGAACATTCGTCTTTTTAATAATATGACGGTGCTAGAGAATGTGCTTGTTGGGCAACATACGCAACTTAAGGCAGGCATCCTGGGTTCAACCTTCCGCCCTCCTAGAGTTGTGCGCGAAGAAGCTCAAGCGCGTCAACGTGCTATTGAGCTTTTGAGTTTCTTTGGCTCTGAGCTGGTTGATAGACAGGAAGAATATGTAATCAACCTCTCATATGCTTATCGGAGGCGCGTCGAAATTGCGCGGGCGTTGGGTTCGAATCCCAAGTTACTCTTGCTGGATGAACCCACGGCAGGAATGAACGAGGCAGAAACACTGGATGCAGTGAAGTATGTGCGGCGCTTGCGCGATGAGCTACATGTGACCATTTTGTTAATCGAGCATAAGCTGGCAGTGACAATGGGTATGTCTGATCGTATCTATGTACTCGACTATGGACGGAAAATTGCAGAAGGCCTGCCTGAGAAAGTGCGCCGTGATGAAAAAGTTATCGCAGCCTACCTTGGTACGCCTACAAAGAGGGGGCAAGAGCAAGAAAGTGTTGAGTGATGCTTTTAATGGTAAGTTCGTCAGAAACTCTATGGCGGTAGCCTGGGATTGCAGCGCAGAAGGAGAAGCGAAGAATGACAAGTGCTGATATTTCTCCCTCTACCTCTGGTGAAAATGTAGCAGAGGCGACGAAGTCAACAATGTTACAACTTACCGGTGTAGATACGTATTATGGGCCTAGCCAGGTCCTTCGTAAAGTTTCGCTCGAAGTGGATAAGGGCGAGATTGTTTGCTTGCTGGGCGCAAACGCAGCAGGTAAAACAACTACCATGAAAACCATCTTTGGCCTGGTACATCCTCGTCGCGGCAGCATTGAATTCCAGGGTGAACGAATTGAGCGAAAATTGCCCGGCGATATCGTAACCTCTGGTATGGCCCTTGTACCTGAAGCGCGCCGAATCTTTCCTCGTATGACCGTGCTGGAGAATCTGGAGATGGGAGCATTCATTCGCAGGAATAAGACTGAGATCAAGGAAGACATAGATCATGTTTTTGAGATATTCCCACGTATCAAGGAGCGCTTGAAGCAGGTTGCAGGCACTATGTCAGGTGGTGAACAGCAGATGCTGGCAATGGGTCGTGCGTTGATGTCTCGTCCTAAAATGATGTGCATGGATGAACCATCCATGGGTCTGTCACCTATCCTTGTTGAGACAGTATTTAACACCATTTTGCGCATTCGCGACGAGGGCGTCACCATCTTTCTCGTGGAACAAAATGCATCCATGGCTCTCAGTCTGGCCGATCGTGGCTATGTGTTGCAAACTGGGCAGATTGTCCTGAGCGATACTGCTAAGAATTTGCTTACAAATGATCTTGTGCGCCAGGCTTACCTGGGCGGCGCATAAAAACATGAACAATAGACAAACCTGGCACCCGCGCGGGTGCCAGGTTTGTCTATTGTTCATTATCTAATTTTCGATGCAGCTCTTCGATGCGTTGAATAAGCTCTGAGAGTGTTGTCACTTTCAGGTCTTCCATATCTTCACGAAGTGTTTCCAGCCGTTCGAGCAACTCCATATCTTCATATTCGAATTCATCTGCACCTTCGTGCTTCTCTAACGAGATGTGTTGCTCTTTTTGTGAATTATTCATTGTGTTGAACCATCCAAATCATTAGTTTTGCTATGTGAAACTCTCTTCATTGTATACTATCTTCACTCTGAGCACATTCGCTCCGCGAAGTGTCTGGCTCGAGAGGCGCAGAGATACTTCGCTGCGCTCAGCATGACAGGACTGCATCTAAAAAAGAAATGATGTATTTGGATCTTCATAGGTCCAGCCAGCCTGCGAATCATTGCCACTATCGACAATGGCAGGTGATCCCTGTACTTGTCCATTACCATCTATTGACACAGTATAAAGTCCTTTGCCTGAATGCAAATCTTTCCCTTGCCACGACAAACGATTTCTAGATGAGAAAAGAAACTGTCGACTATCCGATGCCCATATACTATTGGAAATAGGCTGTAGGAGTGCTCGCGAATCTGGCAGAGGAGAAAATGCAGTATCAGATGCTGATGCTACATCAGTCAGTAATTGTTGTTGTCGCCGATTAGCAACACTGACAAGTTGCAATGTATGTTGACCATCCAGAATAATGAATCGGCTGTCTGGTGACCAGTAAGGCACGCTAGCATATTCGCTAGAAACACTAAAGGAGGAAAGGTCTTTTGTGTTAAGGATTATATATTGGGTACCTGTACTATAAAGTACAGAATTACCATCAGGTGACCAGGCAAACTGAGTGCAGCTACAGGTAGCAATGGTCCTGGTTTGCTCCCGAGAGTCACGTAATATGAGTTTGACTGGCATAGCTGCGGTATGAGAACCGCCAGGGCGACCACAAGGGTCCCCACTCCCCACTCCACCGCTCCCGCCCTTACAAAGAAACGAGGGAACTTTGCCAGTAGTTTCTGTAGCAATGGCATAAAGTATACTCGGATTTTGGTGGGCAGGCTGCCATAATATACGTTCCAGGGACGCAGGAAGTGGATGTCCTGGAAGCGCACCCTGAAGGATAAGCTGAAACTGTGTTCCAGCAAGCGTGGTAGTAAACAGACCCTGGCTGGAATTTCCTATAGCCATATCATTCGTTGATAATGAGGGAA
>WNGK01008213.1_pt1 | contig 10854 bp, 11 predicted proteins | sample 5400601 | NCBI WGS metagenome assembly WNGK01 (sample SAMN13153376, study PRJNA577476) | soil metagenome | isolation source: 60 cm soil or saprolite under Garry oak tree replicate 1 | place: USA:California | collected 2016-06-15
AGGCCGCTGGCTGTCCTGTTTCAATCGTTGAATTGGGAGCGGGCACAGCCACCAAGACTGGGACATTGCTGCGCGCGTTTGCCCGCCGTCAGATGCGGGTGAAGTATTTCCCGGTAGACATTTCTTCCGCTGCTCTGGCCGCTGCCCAGAAGCGCGTGCGGGAGGATTGTGCGGCGGCGCTGGTTCGACCCGTAATTACAGATTTCAGCAACGGTTTCAACTTTCTGCAAAATGTTCCGGGCCGCAAGATCGTACTCTATTTAGGATCCAGCATCGGCAATTTCGATGGGACCGACGCGGTGGCGCTGCTTCGCAAAGTCTGCGCACGTCTTTCGCCAGGGGATGCCCTCCTGCTGGGAACCGACATGGTCAAAAGCGCGGAGATTCTCGTTCCCGCCTATGACGACTCGCAAGGGGTTACCGCCCAGTTCAACAAAAACATTCTGCGGCGCATCAATCGCGAGTTTGACGCTGATTTCGACCTGGAATCTTTCCGCCACGTGGCCGAATGGAAGCCGTCACGTTTGCGGATGGAAATCTATCTGGAGAGCACGCGTGCTCAAATCGCGGTCTTGCGGACTTTGCGAGTGACAGTCAAACTTGCCGCCGGAGAAAGAATCCATACCGAAAACAGTTACAAATACACCCTGCCCATGGTGGAGAAGATGCTTTGCGCGTCAGGATTCAAGCTGGAGAAGAGTTGGTACGACAAGCGCAAGTGGTTTGGATTGCATTTAGCGCGAGTGTAGGGGTTGCTCGTTTTCTCGCAATACCCAGGATCACCTTCCGAATTTGCCGACAAGAATCGTCCAGCATTCCGGGCACGAATCGTAGGTCTACGCGCTTGGCGGAGCCAGTTGTTGAACACCAGGCGTATCTCCGCCCAGCCAATCCGGATGCTTGGCTGTGGAATCAAAGTGCGACGAGGTCTTGAACAACTCGTACTTTCCGGCCCTCGCTACCTCTTTCGTCTTCGCCAGCAGTTGCGCCATCTGTTCTAGATTCATGGGGGTGAAGGTTTTCGCGGCCTCAAAAGCCTGGTCCAGTACCTCCTGCTTATCAATCCCTGTAATTACGACCGACGTGGGCAGGCTCAGCGCATAGTGCAGACATTCCATCGGCGACACGACCTTACTCTTCAGGATCACGCCATCGCCCATTGACTTCATGCCCAGAACGCCGATTTCTTGTTGAACCAGCTCCGGCAAAACCATGTGCGCAAAACTGCGGAAATGTGCGTCCATCACGTTCAGAGGCATTTGCACTGTGTCGAAGCGGAAGCCATGCTCGGCGGCTACTTTCAGTGTGTACAAATGAATGCGTGGGTCTTTGTGACCGGTGAATCCGATGTAGCGAATCTTGCCCGCCTTTTTGGCCTGCAGAACAGCTTCATTGGCTCCGCCCTCGGCGAATATGCGGTCGGGATCATCAAAGCGAATGATTTCATGATGCTGCACGAGATCGATGTGGTCGGTCTGGAGACGTTCCAGGCAGGTTGCGATCTGTCGCTCGGCAACCTCTTTCGTGCGGCCGTCGATTTTTGTCATCAGAAAGACTTTCTGACGGTATCCGTCTTTCAAGGCCTTTCCCATCCGCATTTCACTTTGGCCTTCGTTGTAGTCCCAACTGTTATCCATGAACGTAATACCGCGATCCACGGCGGCGCGCACCAGGCGGATGCTGTCGTTCTCACTCAGCCCAGGGTGGGCAATATGGAAACCACCCATCCCGATGGCGGACACCTGCTCCCCGGTGCGGCCGAGGGCGCGGTAAAGCATGTCGCCCTTTCGGGTTCCAGCAGATGAGGTCAGCGGAATCTGATTCATAGAGCCGTTCTCCTGGGTTGAGATAAGTTTTCCCTGAGCCAGGGATGCGGGCAGTGTGCTGGCAGCACCGCAAATTGCAGCGACTTGAAAAAAATCTCGGCGCTTCACTGGGACCCTCGCATCGTTGCCTGCTTTGAGATGACGTACTGGGCGGGTACGTTGCCGGTCCGATCTGGGTAATCGTGCTGCGCTAGCCCTCAAAAGTTGTGAGGTTGTCGAAGTCAGGACGCTGCGGAAGTGATTCGCCATCCACAGGAAGATTGCATGTCGATCAGGCGGTGGTGGTCATATCGTTTTTCCCGATGCCCGCCATAGCAGATACCGATCCACGAACCGGGTGTTCCGCGTTACACTAATAGGCATCCCTAAGTTTCCCCGAATTCATATCAAAGGACTACTACCATGCTGCTGAAAAACCGTCTCTTCACGCCGGGTCCCACGCCACTTCTGCCTGCGGCCCAGAACGCGATGTCGGCGTTTACCGGGCATCACCGCACTGCCGATTTTCGGGCGCTGTTCACCCGCGTGCTTGCCGACATGAAAGATTTTATCGGGACATCAAATGACGTTCTGGTGCTGGCTTCGTCGGGCACCGGCGTGATGGAAGGTTCGGTCTCAAACCTGACTTCTCCGGGCGACAAGGTCCTGGTGCTGACCGCCGGAAAGTTTGGCGAACGCTGGCGCGATCTGACTAAGGCTTATGGCTGCAATGTGGACGTGATCGAAAAGCCTTACGGCGAGACGTTTTCGCTCGATGAAGTCCGCGCCCGGCTCACTCCTGAGATTCGTGCGGTGTACGTGCAGGCGACCGAAAGCTCGACCGGCGCGCGGCACGACGTGAAAGGTATCGCGAAAATGGTGCGAGAAAATGGAGGCGATAGCCTGCTGGTGGTGGACGCAATCACCGGCCTGGGCACCACCCACTTCGATGTGGACGGATGGGAAATTGACGTCATCATAGGCGGATCGCAGAAGGCGCTGATGATTCCTCCCGGCCTTGCCTATTGCGCCGTCAGTGAGCGCGCGTGGAAGCGCATGGAGACGGCAAAGAATCCGCGCTATTACTTCGATTTCCGCAAAGAGCGCAAGTCCGCAGCGAAGGGAGAGACGGCTTACACTCCGGCGACGTCGCTGTTTGCGGCGCTGGGCGCGGCTCTAGACTTCATTCGTCAGATGGGCAACGGCGATCTGGCCGCCGGCCGCAAGGCCCTGATAGACAACGCCGAACTCGCCGCCGAAATGACCCGCGCCGGAGTCAAGGCACTGGGACTAAAACTGTTCACGTCCGCTCCCGGGGCCGCGCTCACCGCCGTCAGTTCTCCGGCAGGACTCGATTCCAGCAAGATGGTGAAGGACTTCCGCGAGTCGTTTTCTGCGGTGGTGGCCAACGGTCAGGGCGACATGAAAGGCAAACTGTTCCGCATCGCGCACATCGGCTACTACGATTATTTGGACACAGTCGGGATCCTGGCAGCGCTCGAACATGTACTCGCCAGAACAAGCAACAAGACCGTCGAATATGGCGCGGCGGTGCGGGCGGCGCAGGAGGTCTATGCTCGTAACTTGTCCGAAAAGCCGCAACTGATCGAAGCCTGAGGAACTATGCGCCGAAGCGGTCCTTAATCCCAGGTCCTAGTTGATGGTGAAGTTCATCGGCGCCGAAGTTGCAGCTGCGGTACCACCACCGTAAATGCCGCCGGGAATGGCGGGGTTTGTCACAGTAACTGGCACGGTTCCAGAATTCATGATCGCCGTAGCCGCAATCATGGTCGTAAGCTTGGTCGCGCTCACCCTGGTGGTGGTCTGGGCCGCGCCATTGAAGTTTATGCCTGCACCCGAGGCAAAGTTCGTGCCATCGACTTCGAGGGTGAAGGCAGGGCCGCCGCTATTTGCGTTGTTCGGAACGAGTCCGGTAATAACCGGCATTGTGCCTTGTTTAACGGGCATGATGGTTTTGGAGTACCCGCATCCAATGGCAAGAGCCGAAAGTAACAAGACTGCGAATAGTTTCACAAGATCCTCCTGGGGGAGTGGCCAGGAAAAAGTCTAAAAGGGCGCGAACTTCAGAGTGTCTGAGGGCTGTCATTTTCTTGTAAAGGAATCATTGAAATGAAAATCGTAGTTGCAGAAAAAATGTCTGCCTCGGCCATCAACCTGTTGCGCGAACCGGGATGGAACGTCGTAACTGCCGACCAGCTAAACGGCAATCTGGCTCAAGAACTGGAGACGGCCGACGCTTTACTGGTGCGATCGGCGGTGCAGGTGGACGCCGCACTGTTGGCGAATGCTGGCCAACTGCGGGTAATTGGACGCGCCGGCGTGGGCGTGGACAACATTGAGCTGGAACCCGCCACCCGTCAGGGCATTGCGGTCATGAATACGCCGGGCGCGAATGCGGTGGCGGTGGCCGAACATACCCTGGGACTGATGCTGACCATGGCGCGGTTCATCGCCCGGGCGAACGCGCTGACGCATGCCGGCAAATGGGAAAAAAAATCGTTACAAGGCACCGAGCTTCGCGGCAAGACGCTGGGCATTGTGGGGCTCGGCAAGATTGGACTGGAGGTAGCGAAGCGCGCGCGGGCCTTCGGGATGGAGATCATCGCGCATGATCCATTCGTTTCCTCCACCTTAGCGAAAGAAAATGGCATCCGCCTGGCCACGCTCGAAGAGGTCTATGCTGCTGCGGATTATTTGACCCTGCACGTCGGGCTGACTCCGCAAACCCAGAACATGATCAACTCCGAATCAGTGAAAAAGATGAAGCGTGGAGTCCGCCTGGTCAATTGCGCACGCGGTGAACTGGTGGACGAAGCCGCTCTGGCGACTGCGTTGCAAGAAGGACAAGTGGGCGCGGCAGCGCTGGATGTGTTCGTAAAAGAGCCGCTGAAGGATTCGCCGCTGCAGAAACTGGACAATGTCATCCTCACTCCGCACATTGGCGGTTCCACGAATGAAGCGCAGGAAGCCGTAGGCCATCAGATCGCGCTGCAGGTGAAGGAATATCTAAAACATGGAGTCATTCAGAACGCGGTCAATGTCCCTTCGGTCTCGCACGAAGAATATCTGACTTTGAAGCCTTACATCGTGTTGGCGGAACGGTTGGGGGCGTTTCTGGCGCAGATCAGTGGAGGCTCTCTGGAAGAAATCTCCCTCAGCTACACTGGGCACATCACGGAATGGAAAACCGAACTCATCCGCAACGCCGCGATCAAAGGCATTCTGAACGTTGTGGTCGAGGAGAAGGCCAATCTGGTAAATGCCGCCAGCCTGGCTGCGGAGCGCGGACTGACCGTTCGCGAGGAGCGCAAGCCCAAGGCTTCAACCGGCGGGGTGGGCAGCGTGCTCTCGATTTCCATTAAGACGCAAAAAGAGAAACACGTGGTCAAAGGCGCAGTATTGCGGGAAGACACTCCACGCCTGCTCCATGTTGACGGAATTGACATTGAGGCGCCGCTGGAACAGAACCTCATCTACATGCGCAATCAGGACGTGCCCGGCGTGATCGGTAAGGTCGGCACGATTCTAGGCAAGCATGGAATCAATATTGCCAACTTCTCTTTGGGCCGCCGCAGGGGCGAGGCCCAGCCCGGGGTTCCGCAAGAGGCCATTGCGGTTGTGCACGTGGATGGAGGCGCCCCCGAAGCGGTGGTGAGCGAGCTGCGCGATATTGCCGCGGTGCAGCAGGCGCAGGCAGTTCATCTGGACTAGCCCAGGTGCATCCTACTCAACCAAGGAACGGAAGGCTGATTCCAATGCTAATGCTAATGCTGAAGACAGCAGGGCTGGCTATCGCAACAGTTCTCCTGCTTGCCTCATTCGCGTGGGCGCAGGACGAGGGCCATTTCGACGTGAGCATCGGGTACACCGGCGTCATCAGCAAGAGCTCGGCCTCATCGCAGAGCAGCGTCACCCTGAAACCGACACCCTCGGGCGGAGTGCTGGCGACCTTCCGATACCGCTTCAACCACACGCATGGAATCGAAGTAAACTTCGGCCACAGCGGTAATTCGCAGGTCTATTCCATTCCTCCAGATACGTTTCGGGTCAAGGCGGGGATAACCGAATTCAGCGGCGCGTATGTGCTGAGCCCGTTTCACGGAGGGCGAATCGATCCCTTTGTTTTTGGCGGGGGAGGAACGCTGCGCTTCAATCCGGGGAATCAATATATTGATGGATTTCCGTCGCCTTTTGGCGCAACCTCACAGAGGGCGCTTGCGGTTCTGTACGGCGGCGGCGTGGACTACCGCCTATGGAAGGGGCTCGCCCTGCGGCTGCAGTATCGGGGCTTGATCTATAAAGCCCCGGATTTTCAGCAGACCAGGCTTTTCACCGGGGTCTTGGGACACATGGCCGAACCCTCGGCTGGACTCGTCATCAAGTTCTGATCAGAAGTCGAGCGCTTCCTTGCGCAGTTTGCGGGTCTCGGCCAGCAGAGCCATGGAGTGCATCAGGTTCTGCAAAGTCACGATTCCCACTAACTGTTGTCCCTCGACGACTGGAAGAATGCTTAGATTGCGCGCGCTCAACTTGCGGAAAGCCAAAGCCAGGGTTTCCGATTTCGGAGCCACGTCAAAGATCCGGCTCATCACCGACTGCACGTAACCGTTACCATCGCTGCGCAGGGTTTGCAGGATCTTCTGCTTCGAAACCACTCCAACCATGTCACCGCTGCGAATGACGGGGAAATCATCTTGCAGGCAATGCACTGCCTTTTCCAGCGCGTCCTCTAAGGTGTCTGCTGGGGAAAGCGTGGCAAAGTCGGTGAGCATGATGTCTTCGAGACGCACGGTCTGGAGCACCGACTGGAAGACGGCCGAGCGGTCCTCCATCTGGGCGGCAAGAAACAGAAATCCGCCAACTACGAAAAACCAGCTATTCCAAAAGCCGGCGAGAAAAAAGGCCACCGCGAAACCGCGGCCGATGCTGACCGCGCGGCGGGTTGCGCTGACCGGGTCCATACTGCGGCTGAAAACAGCGCGCAGCACACGTCCACCGTCCATGGGATAGGCCGGCAACAGGTTGAACAGCCCCAGCCACAGGTTCGCCCACACCAGGCCGTGGGGCAGGTTGCCGGAGCTTACATAGGGATCGATCCAGAATCGGTTCTGCGGCATGGCCAGGGTGAGAAAGGCGGCGGAGATTCCGGCGAGGGCAAAATTTACCGCCGGGCCGGCGATTGCGATCTTTGCATCGCGTCTCCAGTTTGCCGGCAGGGAAGGCTGGGCTTCGTCGAAAATGGTTACGCCGCCGATTGGGAATAGCAGAATCGCACGCGGCGGGACTCCAGAGTGTCTGCCCACCAGGGCGTGACCGAGCTCGTGCATCACCACCGAACCGAAAATGATCGCTACTAGAGCCGCTCCGCGCACCGGGTTGGTGGCAACATGCGTGCTTTGTTCACTCAGGGCAATGAAAAACAGCAGCAGCAGGAATGAGAGGTGAATGCGAACCTCGACCCCGAAGATTCTGCCCGCGGGAATGGACCAGTTTCTCATCTCTTTCTGTAATCTTATACGGTTAGAGCGCCGGCTGCGCGAAGTGCCGTACCGGCAGTTGTCGCAGCGAGCGATATGTCAGACCGATGCTCCCGCCGCGAAAGAGCGGTATGTAATTAGCCCAGCGGCCAGAGGCGCTGAAAAAGATTTCCCCCATGCGAGTCGTTGCAGGACAATTTCGCAGCCGCCCGTTGCGCTCTCTGCGCGGCTTGGATATTCGTCCAACCTCAGACCGATTACGCGAGACTCTGTTCAACGTTCTCACCGCGGGGAATCCGCAGGCGCTCGAAGGCTCAATGTGGCTGGATTTGTTTGCGGGGACCGGCGCGCTCGGAATCGAGGCCATCAGCCGCGGGGCAGCGATGGTCTATTTCGTCGAGAACGCCAGGTCGGCCACGGAGCTTATGCGCCAGAATTTGCAATCACTCGGCATCACTGCGGGCTTCCAGATTCTGCAGCAGGAGAGCGTGCAGGTAATCTCTCAACTCGAGCGCCAGCAGATCAAGCCGGATTACATTTTTCTCGATCCGCCGTACGGATTGCGCGAGGCTCATCAGAAGACTCTGGAGATTCTGGGCAACGCAAACCTCAGCGAGCGAGCGCTGGTGATTGCTGAACATGAGAAGAAGTTTGATCCCGGGGAAAGGTTTGGCGATCTTCAAAGGACTCGCAAGCTGCTGCAGGGCGATGCAGGTTTGAGCTTTTATTGGCGCGTGCCAGATCAAAATCTTTAACCACCGAGACGCAAAGCGCGCCGGGAAGTCTAGTTCCAAATTCTCGGCGATCTCGGCGTGCTCTGCGGTGAAATGCCTTTCGTTGGCCTACATCAGCAGTTCATTCGTCCGGCGGACGATGGGGTGCTGCATTTCCTGCAGGTCATTCTTTACGCAGTTTAGTCCGTACACGCACTGCTCGAATCTGGTGGAAAGCTTCTCAAACAGCGGCGCCACTTTGGTGTATTCGAAACAATCGAATTTCGAAACAATGTAGTAGCTTTCCTTGCCCGCCCGCATCCAATCCACAACATTTTCCAGGCGATCGTGGCGCAAGCGCAGATGATTGATGCTCTCCGGATACATTCCTGCGAAGAACAAAGTGTAGTCTCCGATGTGTTTGCGGATTTGCCGCTCGCGGTCAAAAGAGGGCGCGGGGCCGAAGACAGGATCTGATGCCAGCAACATCTCGCCCAGGTCAGTGATGGGCTTGCCGGCCGCGCTCTGCAGTTTGAATAGCTGGCCGGCATCACAGAACTCTGCCAGCAGATGGGCCACGTAGGCCACTAGTTCGGGATCGCGGATTCCAATCTCGTGAGCATAGTGCTCTCCCACCAGCTCCATGAACAGATTCTGCAGCGGATGATCTTCGGGAATCATGGGTCCTCCTCGATCCGTGCGCCGGGCGCCAGTTTCAGGCCATGCGCCTTTGTTATCGCAGCCGGGCAGCAAATACAAGTGACTTCCGTAAGTCATCTGTCCGCCTGCCTGCTGATAATTAGAAACCCCGATTCCGGAGAAGGTTTCACATGCAAGATTGTTGGCACAGTCGCAGCACGGCTGCTAAGAACGCCACGTCTTGCAAATGCCTGTGCCACAAGGTGAATCGGAAGAGCCGCGATTACAATCTATTCCCTACTAGCCAGGGAATAGCGATCTGCATGAAGATTTCCGTGCAGGTGAAGGAGAAATGAAACCGATGCAGCGAACCAATATTTCGAGTGGCACACCTTGGGAGCCGGTCGTCGGTTACTCGCGCGCGGTGAAGATTGGGCAGTACGTGCACGTGGCGGGAACAACTGCCACCGGGCCTGATGGCGCCATCGTCGGACGCGGCGATGCCTACGCGCAAACGGTTCAGACTCTGAAGAACATCGCTGCGGCTCTTGAAAAGGCTGGCGCCAGCTTGAAAGACGTCGTGCGCACGCGCATGTACGTCACCAACATCCTCGACTGGGAAAAGGTGGGCAAGGCGCATGGGGAGGTTTTTCGCGACATCCGGCCTGCCACGTCAATGATCGGAATCACGGCGCTGGTTTCCTCAGATATGCTAGTCGAAATCGAAGCCGACGCCGTAGTGCCGATTTCAGATCCTGGAGAGAAAGCACGATGAGCAAAAGTACAGCCTCAACGAAGTTCCTCTGCACAACATTTCTTATGCTGCTCGTGCTGCCTGGAGCAATCTCGGCGCAGACTGCTGGGCGCACGATTTTGCGCGCGGGCAAGTTGTTGGACGTAAGGAGCGGAAGAGTGCTCACGAGCCAGGCAATCGTGATTGAAGGTGACAAGATCGTGAGCGTCGGGCCCGCTTCCGAACTTAAGGCTTCTCCCAGCGACAACGTAATTGATCTGCCGAAGGCCACAGTTCTGCCCGGACTGATTGATGCGCACACCCATCTCACCTTCGATCCCCATTTTGGATACGAAACTCTGGCAATATCTGTCCCTCGCGAGGCGCTAACTGGCGCACACAACGCGCGGCTTACGCTTGAAGCGGGTTTTACGACGGTGCGTAATGTCGGCGCTCGCGGATACAGCGATGTGGCATTGCGGGATGCTATTAACGCTGGAGATGTGCCGGGTCCTCGCATGCTGGTGAGCGGACCGGCCCTAAGCATTACGGGAGGCCACTGCGATAACGACCTGCTACCCTATGAGTACCACGCAACATCGGATGGTGCCGCCGATGGCGTTGAGCAAGTGCAACACAAGGTTCGGGAAGTAATCAAGTACGGAGCCGACCTGATCAAAGTTTGCGCCACCGGCGGTGTGCTCTCAAAAGGCGATGACCCGAACGCTTCTCAGTACACACTCGAAGAGATGAAGGCAATTGTTGCCGACGCTCACCGCCTTGGCAGAAAAGTTGCTGCGCACGCGCATGGAGCTCAGGGCGTCATCTGGGCGTCGGAAGCCGGTGTGGATTCAGTTGAGCACGGGCACCTGATGAACGATGCCGCAATCGCTACTCTCAAGAAGAACGGTACGTATCTGGTGCCAACACTTTACCTGGTCGATTGGCAAAGGGAAAACACCGCCCGCGCAAATCTGCCGGATTACGCAAAGCGAAAAATGGAGATGGTCTCGGAAGTGGGTAAGAACAATGCGAAGAAGGCTTTTGCGGCCGGAGTCAAGATTGGACTAGGAACTGATGCGGCGGTCTATCCGCACGGTCTAAATGCCCACGAGCTGGCGGTGTATGTGAGTTTGGGCATGACGCCGCTACAGGCGATCCAGACCGCCACCATCAATGATGCCGACCTGCTCGGGTGGTCAGACAAGATTGGCACGATTGAAACGGGCAAATGGGCGGACATCATCGCGGTTGACGGCGATCCGCTGCAGGATATCACGACCTTGCAGCACGTGCGTTTCGTGATGAAGGGAGGCGAAGTGGTGAAGAACGAGTATGGGAAGTAAAGGCAGGCTATCCCATATTTTTGGCCCTCTGGCCAGGCGCACGAACAGAACCAGAAAACTTAGTGCGTTCCAGAAGGTACGTTTAGCACAACCGGATGGTTTGCTCGCGCCCACAGGCGG
>WNGK01008214.1_pt1 | contig 10853 bp, 9 predicted proteins | sample 5400601 | NCBI WGS metagenome assembly WNGK01 (sample SAMN13153376, study PRJNA577476) | soil metagenome | isolation source: 60 cm soil or saprolite under Garry oak tree replicate 1 | place: USA:California | collected 2016-06-15
CTACGCCCATCGACTGGTCCCGTTGTCCGGGACGGTGCCGATAGTGGTCAGCCGGTCCGGGGTGTGGCTGCTGGGCTGGGCCTGGCTGAGCCTGAACGTGGAGCGGTCCGGCCCGCTGACGCTCTACCGGTTCGACCCGGAGACGGTGCGGCTGATCAGCCGGCGCACAGTAGGACCTGGCGGCTGCTGCGAGCAGGCCACGTTGACCGGGTGGACCGGCGGACGGCTGTGGCTGTCGGCCGGGTCGACCGTCCGGCTGATCCGGCCAGTGCCGTGGACGGTGCTGCAAACCGTGCGTATCCGCGGAGGGCAAGTGCAGCGGCTGTCATTCAGCCCGGACCGGCGCCGGGTCTACCTGGCCGTCGCCCGCACCGAAGCCGGCCGCGGTCCGTCGCTGCAGGAGCGGGCGCTGCCCGGCTGGCGGCTACTGCACACCGGGGCCGTCTCCCGCTACCTGAACATCGGCCCGATTTCCGCTGCCGGCGCCGCGCTGTGGGTGACGGCGGGCACCGACCGCCTGCCAGCGGTAGCAGCACTCACCGACCGGATCCGACCGGATCGGCGGCCTCCAGCACCGCCGGGGGGAACGCTCACGGCCGCGACCAGCCGTCCCAGCACGGGACCGCTGCCCTGGGCTGGCTAGCCCGCGTCCACGACCTGCCCGGCCTCGCGACATTCCGCGAACCACGACCGGAATCAACACCCAGACCGGCGCGATATCAGCGCCATGCCGGCCGGCAACGGCACACCATCCGCGACAGCCCGACGAGACATAGCCCCAGCACCGGAAACGCGGTCGCCTTGCCTCGTGCAACACTCCGTTACGAGCCTCTGGCGTACTGGACACACAATCCCGCCGATCTGGGCGAACTGCGACGTCGCGTGCGGCTCGGATCCGATCGGCCATACTTGGTTGTTCTGCACGGCTGTTCAGGTCGGCCTGGCTGGATGATGAGGAGCATTTGCTCTGTCGGCGGTAGGCCTGGATGAGCCTGCTGGGGCCGAACGACTCGCCGACCGGAGGGCGGCGACCGCCAGCTCGACGCCCATGGCGGCAGTAACTCCCATGCCCGGATCGTCCGGTCGCGCGGTCGCCATCTGACCGGCGAGCAAGCCTGGTTGCCCGCACTGGCGGGCGTATCGTGGTGAGCCACCGCTCGCGGAAGGCAGCCACCGGTACCGGATGAGGATGCGCTCTACCCCGAAGTGTTCGATGAAGTATTTGCCCGCATTTCTGAGGCTCCGCGGACGAACGAGCTTTTCGACCAAGTCCTCGGCCCGTTCCCTGCGGGCGTGGAGCCGTTTTCGCTCGTCCCGCGCAAGGGCCTCGATCACGTTCTTGCGGAGTTGCGGCTCGAACCAGGCGATCACCTTCTCGACCTGTGCTGCGGTCGTGGCGGGATCGGGCTTTGGTTCGCGAGCGTGTCGGGTGCGCGGCTAACCGGGGTCGATTTCTCACCCGCTGCGATCGCCGAGGCGTCGCGGCGGGCAGAAGCATTCGTGCCTCGGCCGCGGGCGTCGTTCATCGTCGCTGATGCTGCGGATACATCGCTGCCAGCCAGGACAGCGGACGCTGTGGTGTGCATCGACTCCCTGCAGTTCGTCCCCGACAAGAACGGGCTGCTGCGTGAGGTAGCCCGGGTCCTGCGCCCGGACGGCCGGGTGGTGATCACCACGTGGGAGCGGCGCGGCAGCGAGCCAGCAGACCTGCCAGCCCCGTACTCCATCGCCGATGCTGGTGCGCTTGCCGAGGCCGCCGGGCTACATGTACTCGTCCGCGAGGAACGCGATGACTGGCTGGAGCAGGAACGGGCGTTCTACCAGCGCGTGATTGCTGAGGACAGCGACAAGGCTGAACCCGCGCTTCGCCTGCTCGCCGAGGAAGGACGAGACCTTCTCCCCCACTCGGCGTCAGCTCGCCGGTTGCTGCTCGTCGCACGTGTCTGATCGAGAAGGCCATCCGCCTGGCAGGCCGCGGAGCCGGCCAGGCGATGACCGCAGAGGCCGTCGATGCACAAGACACTCAGACCCAGTTACCAACCATGACCTTAACCGCGCCCGCGAACCGCCTTGATATGCGTGGCCAGGCGGCTGTCGGTCCTCGTACTTGATCGGGCACCAGAACGATCGGTTATGTGCAGCCGCAGCGGCTGGCTGCCGGGCATCGCGAACGCCGCATGCACTGGCCAGGAATCGGGCGCGGGAACTGCCGGTGACAGCGCGCCCGTCCCGCCGTTCGCCTCGCGCACGGAGCGGCCCGGGCACCGGTGATCAGCGCGCCGCATGCGACCGGGTGAAGGCGGTGCCTCGCCTGCTTGCCGCGATCAGGGTCGTTCGTCACCGAGCGCGGCAGAAGCCTCGGTGAAGGCACGTTCGCGAACCGCCCAGGCCGGCCGGCGTTCGCGCCCGTTGGCGCACCGAACAGCTGCTCCGTCACACCGCCGGCACTGTTAGGTGGCCTTGAGGCCGGCAGGCCCACAACCCCAGCGGCGCTGTGGCGCGCGAAGGCCGATCGCTGCGATGACCACCTCGCCCGCTGTGGTTTGTGCCGGATCAGAGCGCGGCAGTTGCGTGGCTTACAGGCCCATCTCGGCGAGCATGGGTGGCCACCGGTCCCGCCATGGCGCGGCGGCTTCGTAGGCCGCGGCCGCGCGCAGCACCGCGGGGTCGTCGAGGCGGCGTCCGGCGATCTGCAGCCCCACCGGCAGCCCGTCCGCGGTCCACCCGGCCGGTACCGTCGCCGCGGGCTGGCCGGTCAGGTTGAACGGGAATGTGAACGACAGCCAGTAGAACGGCTCCACGGTGCGTCCGCCGATCTCGGCTGGCCCCTGGATGCCGTGTTCGAAGGCCGGCACGGCCAGGGTCGGGGTGAGCAGCAGATCGTAGCTGCGGAAGAACCGCCACGCGGCGTTGTAAACGGCCTTACGGCCCATCACCGCGCTGGTCAACTGCTCAGCTGTCCAATCGGCCCGCAGCGCGTCGGCGAGGTGGGGGCTCATCCGGTCGCCGAGGGAGTCGGCCAGTTTCCGCAGCCCCGCAAGGTCGCTCTCGTTAATCACAAGACCCCAGAGCGTTTCGTACGGGTCGGACCAGCCCGGGTCCGCGTGCTCGGTCCCGCCCAAGGCCTGGATCGCACCGGTGGTGCCCTCGGTGGTCTCAAATAGTGGCCTCAATTACCAGCCAAACGACTACGAGCCACACGACCGGGTTGGCGCCCAGTGACGCTCGCTCTGGAACGTCCTCGTCCGCTGGAAGCCGTCGCCCGGCAACCGGCCGCACCGCCGACTGCCGCAAACTGATCACTGAGCGTGGCCGCGCACTAAGCCGAGAGCGCATGCGACCGCCGATATGCGCCGGCCGCCGGCCCCTTCGGTGCAGGTCGCACATGCGCGCAGATCCGGGTGTTCGGTATGGCATCACGGCTGGTCGCGGCTGGCCGGATCGGCGGTGCGAGATGGGGTAGTCGTAGGCCGGCCCGAGCGGGTAAGGCGGTCGTTCGGGCGGTGCCTGAACCCGCTAGGGCAGGGGTGAGTTCTGGCGGGCGGGCCGCAGGAGCCAGCCGCCGATGCCGGCGCCCTTGCTGGCTTGGAGCAGGGATACGATGCCGTCGCGGGTCCAGTACGTGGCCCAGGACGCGCCAGGACTGGCTGGCGTCTCGGGGGCGGCTGGGCCGTTCAGCCATCGCCCGGTGGCGGTGCCGTAGATCTCGCTGGCTCCCCGCGCGGGCCCGGTTCCCGGGGCCGTCACCCGGCCGAGCCCTTCGGAGTAGACCACGACGACGGCCTGTGGCCCGGCGGCGATGTCGCGGGGGTAGGGGACACCCGGCCCGGGCCGGAGCGGGATGACGGCAGGGCGGGCGCCGGGCCGCAGCAGCGCGGCGGCGCCGTCTTCCTGGGTGCAGCCGGCAGAGGCCGGGCATGCCGACCCGGTGGCCATCATCGCCCCGCCGACGCTAGTCAGCGCGAGCTGCGAGATGGGAGCACCTAGCGGCAGCGGCACCGGGGTCCACGCCGATCCGGTCAGGCGCAGCAGCTCGGCTCGCCCGGACTCGTACATGTCGTTCGGGTTGGTGTGGGCCACGCTGATGCCGGCCAGGACGTAGACGCTACCCCGGTAGAACGCCGCCGCGGCGTCGGCGATCCAGCCGGTACGCGGCCGGGGCAGGACGGGAAGCGGCGTCCACCGGCCCCCGCCGAGGGCGAACGCCTTCGCGGTCCCGGCATTGACGCCGAGCCGGCGGACGGTGATGGCCACGAACCTGCGGCCCGCCCGGGTCACCGAGACTACGCCAGGCGACGGCAGCGTCCCGGCCCGGTCCCACCGGTCTGCCCCGGGCCGCCAGGTGAGGGTTACGCCGGTCGCCGGGGACACCAGCACCAGCCGGCCGCCTTCCCACGCCGCGGCCGGCTCCCCGCCGAACAGGCCCGAACCCGCCCACAGCCGGGGAGGCGAGGCAATCAAGGCCCACCTGTTCGCCGCCGGGTCGTACGCCGCCGCAGCCGCCGGGCACGGCGGGAACCCGGGCTCGACCACGACCAGGTCCCGCCCGTCCCACGCCGCCAGCGGGTCGCAGAGCCGGATCGGCGCGGCAGGCATCGGCAGCCACCGCCCGCGGGCAAGCTGCCGGGCCGACGGGCCCGCCGCCGGCCCCGCGGGGCGTGACGACCAGTGCGACGGCGAGGAACATCCGGCCACCGCCAGCAGCACGGCCGCGGCCGCCATCAGCCGCATGACCATCAGACGCAGCATCACCCCGAACCGTTGCAGCCACAACAACAAGCAGCCGAGCGGGATCCAGCCAGCCAGGCGCGGCGGGCCGGGTTCAGCAGGGGCAGGACGCCGTCGAAGTCGGCCTGGTGCTTGGGCCGGTGATGCCTGGCCTTGAACAGCAGCGCGATCTGCGGCACCAGGTACGGGATCCCCTCCGGGGTGGTAGCGATGACCTGCGCATAGGGCAGCCGGATGGTGCGGTCGCGGCGGCAGATCCAGGTGCCGCCATCGTGCGGCTCCCGGAAGATGTCGAGCCGGTAAATCCCGGTGTCACGTTCCCGAACCCAGGTCTGGACCATGACGTCGAATGCGGGACTGTCCAGCGGCCACCGGCGGCCGGACCCGACGACCTCGATGTCGAAGTCCGCCAGGGCCGCGCGGACGAGACCGAACTGACCAGCCGGCACGGCGATCTCGAGGTCTTCATGTTCCCTGGTCGTCTCACCGCGGAACAGATCCAGCGCCCAGCCTGCCGCGACGCACCACAGGGCGCCCGCGCCTGCCAGCCGCCTGGTGACCTCGCGCGGGTGCCAGGCATCCCAGGGCGGGTCATCGCCCACCTCGGTGCCGCCCGGCGGTACCTCCTCATAGACCATGGTCTAGTCCTACAGCGGACCCACACAAGAGCGCCCGCACCGCGGCATGATCGTGCGGTCGGGTGCTGGACGGCAATGAATAAATATTCGACCCGTGTCGCTGGGCCAGCCTTTGCTTGAGTCTGTTGAGCACCTGCGGGGCGCACGCCGAGCCGCCGATTGGCGCGGCTCTGCAGCCAAGATCACTTTGGGCTGGTGAGCACACCGATCTGGGCTATCTGCGCGTGCCGCGGGCTGTCAGATCAGCGCAGAGGCCCAAGCCGGTCCAGTCGGCCGGAGACTGGCTACCGCAGTCACCCTCATGGGGCGAGCCCGGCGGCGATCGCCGTGCTACCGGCGACGGATCGGTGCCGTCGACCGCGAAGCCGTCCGCAGCATGGACGACGGGCTACGCGATCATCCGCGGCCCGGCACCGCGGTGCGGCCAGGTCGCGGTGTGCACGGTGAACGGGTGGCACAAGAACACGTCCCCGGCCCGGCCGGTTGCATGCGCCACCGGGCGGCACAGCGTCGACGGGTACCAGAACTCGGCGCCGGCACTGGTGCCGTCCTCGCCGTGGCGGGCGAGGAAGCCCGGGGACGGCCAGGTGCGAGCCGCACACCAGCCGGGTCGGCGCGACATCAGGTGTCACGTCGGTGAATAGGAACAGCGCCAGCAGCCCGCGCGCCCTGGACCGCACGTTGACCCAGTAGCATAGGCGGCGGTCAGCGCCCGGGACAGGCCCGCGGCGGTGAACGGCCCGCCGTCCAGGTCGTCGATCTGCACCAGTGGCGGCCAGCTGGCCGGGTCGTCCCGGCGCAGCCCCCGGCCAGCGCGTCCCAGATCAGCTCCCGGCATGCGGCAGCCGTGCCCGGCTCCACGGCGCCGCGGCCCGCCACATAGCCGTCCCGGACGAAGGCGTCCACGTCCACGGAGCCCAGTCTGGGACCGTCCCCCCCTTGCCGGGGCACCTCCTTTACCGGCAGCACGCTTGGCGCACGCTGAGTGCCCATCGGCCTGCACTCGCTGAGCGCATCGCCGCCGCTCGGTGTGGCAGCCAGGGGGTCGGCTTGGCCATCGGTTCCGAGCAGGAAATGGTTGGTATGGGCGTGGCTGGCACACGTCGGGATGGGTGTCTGCGTTAAATCTCTCTGAACTCACGTATTCAATAAGGGCGCCCTTCCTATCTCCATCCAGGCGAGCGGCCTCGGCTCATGGGAATCCTCCTCGGCCATCAGCCACTTGAGATAGCCCATGTCACCGGGTCAGGTCCCGAAGAAGATCTTCCTCGCGCCCGGCCTGAGGCGTCTGCGCGCCTGGCCTTGTCAGGGGCCGCACTACCGCAGCGGCGCGCTGCGGCGATGAACTGCATTACTTACCCCAGGCCGCACCAGAGACGACGTTGCTACCGGATGCTCCCGGGCTGCTGTCTGCTCTGGACTATTTCTTATAGAAAGCCATTCCGCGACAGTGCCTCCGGCCATGGCCACCTGCGTCCGGCGCAGCACCGCCATCGGCGCACCAGAAACGATCACTCATCGCGTACTCCCGCTGAGAGAGGATGTGCGCGGAGGCCCGGGGCGGTGTCCGCCATGATCTCCTCCAGTGCCTTACGCGTACTCGTCATGGCGGCGGATCCAGGTCTGGAACGTCTCCCCCTCGTCGCGCCCCTGCGGCACCCGGTCGAGGATCGGGTAGTAGCCCATCAGGAACTCCACCCCGCGCCACCTGGCCGCATAGGTCTGGTAGACGACCCCGTCTCGGAGCGTGAAAACGCTCACCGCCGGTGATTCCGACAGGTACCCGGCGATGTCGGTTCCGGTCGCGGCCGCGTTCTGCGCCACGATCGGCGGCAGCGTTGCCTGGCCTGGCGCGAGGAACTCGCGCACCTGCTCGGGGGTGTAGGAGACGCCGAGGTCGAAGTTGAAGTTGGTGGCCGCCGCCGAGACCCAGGGGATGCGCCAGCCCATCCGCTGCTTGTAGGCCTGCAGCTTGTCCAGCGGAGCCTGCGAAACCAGCAGCAGGGTCACGTCGCGGGCATGCAGGTGCGGCAGCAGGCCGTCGAAGCCATCGACCATCGACGAGTTGACCGGGCACCCCGCCTCGTAGCTCGGCCCGAACATGAAGTGGTAGATCAGCAGCTGTGAGCGGTCCTCGAACAGCTCGGCCAGGATCCGCATCCCATGATCTGTGTCGAACCGGTACTGTTTCTCGATCGCGACCCACGGCAGCTCGCGGCGCTGGCGCGCCAGCTCATCCGCCATCCGGGTCTGCTCCTTCTCGCGCTGAAGCAACTCCTCCCGGGCGGCCTGCCACTCCGCACGGCTGACAACCTTGTGATCTGTCATCGCGTCTTGTCCCCTTTCCGAGTGCGTTCCTGAACCGGTACGGCTTGCTGCTGCGCGGTAACGTCCATCCCTTTGCTGATGACCTGACGCGCTTGCCTATGCCGCGGACTGCGGTTGCACGAAGGCCGCGTTCGCTCGCTCGAGTGCCTTGGCCGCGCCGCTGCGCCAGCTGTCGGCCACCGATGCCGACATGGGGTCGGGGAAGATATCCTCTTCCCCGTTGTCCACCGCGTCGAAGATGGCCCGGGCAACAGACTCCGGGGAGGCCTTGGGGATGTCGAAGCCCCGGGTCATGTCGGTGTCGGTGGGGCCGGTCAGCACGGCGTGCACCCGCACGCTCTGCCCGGCCAGCAGCGCACGCAGCGACTGAGTCAAGTTGAACGCGGCTGCCTTCGAGATCGCGTAGCCGGGGGTCAGCGGCAGCGGGGCGAGGGCCATCAGCGACACGTTGTTGACGATGGCTCCCTTGGAACGCGTTAGCTGCGGCAGGAAGGCCTGGGTGACGGCGTAGGTCCCGAAGAGGTTGACGGCAAGGTGGCGTTCGAGTACGTCCCGGTCGCTCAGGTCCTCGTAGAGCGCGATGCCGGCGTTGTTGATCAGGATGTCGAGGGAGCCGACGTGTTCGGCGGCTGCCTGGATCTGCGCCGCACTGGTCACATCCAGGGCCACCGGCGTTACCCGCGCGTCCGGGTGGGCGAAGGGCCGGCGTGTGCCTGCGTACACCCGCTTGGCGCCTCTGCTGAGGGCCTCGGCGGCCAGCGCCTGCCCGATGCCGCGATTGGCCCCGGTGACCAGGACCGTCTTGCCTGCGAGATTCATCGCTGTTCCTCCGGTGTGGTTGGGGTTCCGCGCCGCTGGTTTGGCGGCTTACTGATACAGACCAGCCGGACTCACCAGAATCGCCGCGGGCCCAGTTGTGACTTGCAGCAGTCTCTGGTCCGGCTGAGCGGGTGCCTGGTTCAGGCGCTGCCGGGCACAGGCGCGGCCCAGGGGCGTGGCTGTCGGCCGGTGAAGGCGACGAGCTGGTCGCCGGCGCAGGCTGGGGCAGGCAGCCGGACGGGGCCGGCGAACAGCCCAGGCCGGGCAGGGGGGGTGATGAGCACCGCCGCGACCGGCAACAACACGGCCGCCAAGCCTGGCGGGACCGGTCGGCGGGCGACGCATGCGACCGAGATATCCCAGCCGTGGACGGTGATCTCGATGGCGCCGGTCACCGCGACCATGCTCGCGGTCAGCTGGCGGTCCCCGATGTCGACCAGGCGCTCGGTCGGTCCGGCAGCGGCGCAGACGGCGAGCAGGCTGGCTGCCTGGCCGCGCAGCCGTGAGACCGGGTCATGTCCCGGCCTGGGGTGACCGGCCGGCGCGCCAGCGCCGACGCCTGCGGTGTCTATCGCCTCGTGCAGCACAGCGATCGAGTCGCAGAGATGCTCCAACAGAGTTTCCAGGTCCCAGCCCGGACACGGGGTAGAACGCGACAGAAGCTGCGGAGTGACCCGCGCCGCGTCGGCGAGCGCAAAGCGGACCGCGGATTCGAGCAATTCCAGCCCCCTGTTCAGCGGGGCCATGGGGGGACCGCTCGGTCCGCTGCTGGCACCGGCATGGCCGCGGTGCCGTACTGCTGTGGCAGGCCGAACGAGGTGAACAGGCCAGGATCCGTGAACGCGACGATCCGCGCGATCCCCGTCGTGGTAACCGTGAGCACCTGCACCGCATGCGCGTGATATGCCTCGCCGCTTTCGCGCTGGTAGACCGCGAACGCCGGCTGTCCGTTTGCCATGACCGGAACCAGCCGCAGCGCTCCGGGCTCGGTGAGAAGCTGCGACGCGGTAAACCCCACGACGGCCTGCCGGCCGGCGAACCAAGTCAGCACCGGAGGCATCTCCAGCACAACATCCTCGGCCAGCAGCTGCGCCAGCGCGCTGGCGTCGGCGTTCTCGATGGCCGCGGCGAACCGGTCCAGTAGCGCCCGCCGGTCCGGCTCTGCGGGCTCGGCAAGCTCATCCTCGGCGGGCAGCGCCCGGGCTAGCTGGGCGCGGGCCCGCCGCAGCGCGCTGTTCACCGCGGTCGTCGTCGTGCCCAGTACGTCCGCGACCTGCGCGGCCGGCCACTCCAGCACGTCCCGCAAGATCAGCACGGCGCGCTGCCGGGCGGACAGGTGCTGCAGCGCCGCGACGTAGGCCAGCCGGATACCCGCCCGCGAGGCGGCCACCTCGGCCGGGTCGGCGCGCTTGGCGGCCAGTAACGTGTCGGGAAACGGCTGCAGCCACGGCACCTCCGGCCCCGCCACCACCGGCGCATCGGGGTCGCCGCTAGGCGCGCCCAGCCCGGACGGCAGCGGTCGGCGGCCGCGGCGTTCGAGCGCGGTCAGGCACACGTTGGTCGCGATCCGGTACAGCCAGGTCCGCACTGACGACCGGCCCTCAAACCCGTCAAACGACCGCCATGCCCGCAGGTAGATTTCCTGAACCAGGTCCTCGGCTTCCTCAGCCGAGCCCGCCATCCGGTAGCAGTGAGCCAGCAACTCACCCCGGAACTGGCCGGTGCGACTGGTGAAATCCTCGCTGACCGTCATCGGCTACCCCAAGCCCACGCGCGCCAACGCCACGTCACGCGCTGGCCCTACAGCTACAGACCCGGCAGCCGGCCCAAAATCGCCGCCCATCCTCGCCCGCGATTCATCGCTGGCCCTGACCGATACCCAGCAAGCTTCACCGGCCCATACCTCCATTGCGTTGACCAGACTCACGTGGTCACGCTGCCGCGCACATCCATGGCCCAGGAGCTGGCTATCGGCTCGGGAGCGATCGCGGTAGCCCGAACCACGGCAGCACGGTGTTGTCGAAGCGGGTCATGGCGCAGATCCGGTCGCCGGCAAGGGTGAGCACGTAGAAGGCGGTCGCGTGGCGGATTCCGGCCGGGGCGCGCAGGTAGGCCCCGAACGCGGGCTGGCCGTTGGCTCGCGTCGGCACGAGGTCGAACCTGCGGCCCGCGCCGAACAGGCTGGCGCAGAAGCGGGCCACGACGTCACGGCCCTCGTATCCGAAGGGCATCGGCGGCATAGCGATGAAGACGTCGTCGGTCAGCAGGGCCACCAGCGCGTCGAGGTCGGCCGACTCCCACGCGCGGGCGAACATGGCCACGATCGCGTCCTCGGCGGGC
>WNGK01008215.1_pt1 | contig 10853 bp, 8 predicted proteins | sample 5400601 | NCBI WGS metagenome assembly WNGK01 (sample SAMN13153376, study PRJNA577476) | soil metagenome | isolation source: 60 cm soil or saprolite under Garry oak tree replicate 1 | place: USA:California | collected 2016-06-15
GCGCGCTGCGCAGGTCCTCGAACGGGTACCACTGGGTCCTGAGCATCATCTGGTTCTCCCTCGTGCATGGGCCGCATCGGCGGCCGCCGGCTCGGGGACAACGCAGTCCGGGTGCGTGCAGCGGGTGCACTTGCCGAGTAGACCCACCCTACAGTGAACGCTGTTCATTGTCAAGAATAGTGTTCACGGACCTCCACTCGACCGTCGCACCTCTGCCGGGGGCGTGGGACACCGCCGAGCTGGTGGCGGGGGTGTCCGGAGAGGGTTCCCCATGCGAGACCATCACCTGGGTGGGCCTGTGTGGGGCGGTGGCGCGACCCGGTGTTCTGGGGTGTCAGTCGCGGCCAGTGGTTGGTGGCGGTGTCCCAGTGCGTGCGGCATGAAGCAGGGCCTGGGCCGACCAGGACATGAGCTCGGCGCCGTGCTGAAATTCCTCCGCATGTGACGCAGCGCCGCGGCCGGCCGGTCGTTACCGGCGGGCCGCGCCGTGGGTCGACAGGGCGTAGCGCCCTGGCGGGATGCCGACGTGGCGTTTGAACTGGCGGGTGAAGTGGGCCTGATCGTAGAAGCCGACGTCGGCGGCGACCATTGCGACCGGCTCCCCGCCGAGCAGGCGCTTGCGGGCGGCGTCGATACGCCGGGCCACGACGTACTGGTGCGGCGCGATCCCGAATGTGCCCGCGAAGCATCTGACCAGGTGCGCCGGTGATGCCCCCAAGGCCGCGCCCGCCTCGGCCAGGGTGGTGTTGTCGAACAGCCGCCCGTCGAGCAGCTCGCGCAGCGCACGCGCCAGCTTGCCTCCCGGCCGCTCCGCGACCGTCGCCTGGCGCTCGCCCAGATGCGTGCGGAGCCGCTCCCCGACGGTCGCCAGGCGCGCCTCGGCCTCCAGCGCGTCGTCGGGCTCGCGCAGGGCACGGTGCAGGGCATGGACAGCATGGAGCACGGCGGGCTCGCGGATGTCGGGCTCGTCGACCGCGCGACCGGTCAGGCGCTCGTCCAGCACGTCGGTCGCCAGGTAGAGCACCCGCTTGCGGAACCCGGCGCCGCCGGCCGGGCGGCCGTCGTGGACCACGTGGGGCGGCAGGAGGGTGACGCGCCCGCCACCGGCCCCGCGGCGGCGCGTATCCAGGTCGTAGCGGATCCAGCCGTCGTCCACCACGAACACCGTCCAGGTGTCGTGCACATGGGGCGGGTAGGCGTAGTCGACGAAACGGGCGTGGAAGACCTCGTCCACTCCCCCGACCACCGGCTTCCACGCCCGGACCCACTCCCGCTCGACCGGGAGCCGACCAAGCGTCGACATGCAAGGATCGTACAAGACCGCACCGTGGCGGCCGGGGTCCACTGTGGGCATGGCGCATCCCACGGCACCACCGGCGAGATGAGCGAGCTGCTCGGGCTGATCGGCTTCGCGTTCGTCGTCTCGGTCACGCCGGGGCCGAACAACTCCCTGCTGCTGGCCTCCGGGCTCCGGTTCGGCTTCCGCCGGACCGCGCGGCACGTCGCCGGGACGGCTCTCGGCATGGGCATCCTGATCCTGGTCATGGCGGGCGGGGTCGGTGTGGTCCTGCTGGCACTACCCGGGGTCGACCTGGCCTTGAAGGTGATCGGCTCCGCCTACCTCGTCTACCTGGCATACCGGATCGCCAGGAGCCAGGGGACCAGCCGGACGGTCGTCTCGCGGCCGCTCGGGGTTCTGAACGCCGCGGCCTTCCAGTTCGCCAACCCCAAGGCGTGGCTGTTCGGGCTGGCCGCGGCGGGCACGTTTCTCCCGCCGGGGCTGGGCACGGCGGCGGCGGCGCTCGTGGTCGCGGCGACCAGCGCGGTGGTGATCATTGGGACCGCGACCGTGTGGGCCGCCGGCGGCGCCGCCCTGAACCGCGTGGTCGACGACGGGCGCGCGCAGCGAGCGGTCAACCTCGCGCTGGCGCTCATCCTGGCCGCCTCGATCGCCTTCATCTGGATCTAGCCTCGCCGTGGACCAGCGTCCGGCGGCCCGGTGGAGCGCGCCTGCTGGTCTCGGGCCGGTCGGTGGCCAGCAGCCAGGGGCCGCCCCTACAGCCTCATTCGACTGCGTTTCGGCGGACGCGCCACCTTCACCTGACCCGAGCCTCCGGCCGCTGAGAGGGACGAGCCACACCACGGTCGTCTGAACCAACCTGTCGTCGCGAAGCCATCCGCGACCGCCGGCGTAGGCGACTCGCCCCCGCCCTCCTGCCGCCTGATCTTGCAAACTGGCGGACGACCAGGGTGTCTGTCAGACCGGGCAGCTTCACCCGTCCGGCTGCCCGTAACGCTGCCGTCACGCGGGCGGGCAACACTGCCATTCGTCCATGGCGGCTTCACCTGCCTTCGCCGCTGGGACGCTTGCAGGGGCGGAGGTGCCGCGTGCGGACACCCACGAAGCTGATCCAAGGCACCCGGCCGGTGGGCTGGCTGGTGGCCTTCATGCTCGCAGCCAGCGCCACGTTCGTCGCGCTGCGCCTGGTGACTCCCGGCGACGGCACGCAGGTCCCCCCGCGGACGTGGGCCTGGACCGGCGCTGGCGTGATCGTCGACGCGGGCCCGGACCAGGCGCTCCGCGACCGCGACCTGATCACCGGCATCGATGGCGTCGCGCTGGGCGGCGTCGGTCGCGGCTGGCGGGTGCCCGCGTACAGGCCCGGTGAACGGCTTGCCTACCAGGTGGTCCGCGGTGGGCGCACCCAGGAGGTCACCGTCACCCTGCGGCCTGCTGAGGTCGCCGGTCCGCTGCTTCGGGTGTGGGCGACGATCCTGTTCGTGGTCGCGCTCTTCGGCGTGGTGGCCTACCTGTACGCCCGGCGGGCGGGCCCAGCCACCGCGGCGCTGCTCGTGCTGGGCAGCGGGCTGCTGAGCAGCACGCTGACGTTCGAGATCGGCATCTCCGCCGTCGACGTCCGTGGCGGTCTGGTCCTGTGGCTGTACCTGTTCAATACCCATGCCGTGTATGTCATGGGCTGGGCAGGGCTGATGGCGTTCGTGCTGCTGTTCCCCCGCCCGTGGCCGCCGGTGGCGCGGCACCGCTGGCTCCTGCCGGTGGTGTCCGCGGCTCCGCCGGCGCTCCTTGTCACCTGGGCGCTGGCCGCAATGGGCACAGTGGGCTTGACCCGCGGGGTCGGGCGTGTCATCGCAGGGGACGCGGTCCTCGTCATCGTGGTGCTGGGGGCGGGGATCGTGGTGGGGATGGCCCGCTACCTGACCGAGATCGACCAAGTCGGCCGCCAGCAGCTCAGGTGGCTCGCGGGAGGTGGCTGCCTGTCGGCCACGCTCGCGCTGGCGCTGTGGTTCCTGCCTGAGCTGGTGATGGGTGAGGATCTACTCCCGGACGAATGGCTGGGATTCACCGGTCTGCCGTTGGTGGCGGGCCTGACCGTGGCGGTCCTGCGCTACCGCCTATTCGACCTGGACCGGATCATCAGCCGCACTGTGGCCTACGCCCTGCTGACGGTGCTGCTCGGTGGCGGCTATGCGGGGGTGGTGCTGGGGCTTGGCCAGCTGCTCGGCCGGGACTCCAGCCTGGTGGTGGCCGTGGCCACGCTGGCGATGGCGGCGCTGTTCCAGCCTGCCCGCCGCCGCGTCCAGGAGGTGGCGGACCGCCGCTTCAACCGCCGCCGCTACGACGCGGCCCGCACCCTCCAGACGTTCGCCGCGCGGCTCCGCCAGCAGATCGACTTGGACACCCTGACCGTTGAGCTGCTGACGGTGGTCGAGCAGACGATGCAGCCCACGGAGGTGTCGTTGTGGCTGCGGCCCACGCCGTCACCAGAGAGCCTCCAGCGCAACGGCGGCGGATCACCACACCGCACTCGAGGAACGTAGCACTCGCAGGTAGTCGGTTCGGTGGACGGCACCGAGGCCACCGTCGTCAGTGGAGCCGGATGTCGGTAAGCGCTCGGTTGATCGCGTCCTTGTCGAAGGCGGCCGGGTCATGCTGATAGCCGAGCCAGTCGAGCCGCTCGGCGTGCTCGGGATGCTCAGGGTCGCCCAGGATGTCGAGCAGTTCGGCGTAGCCCCACACGCCGCCGCAGTCCTCCGGCGGTCCGGCGCGCCGGCCGGCCACGCAGACGGCGTGCGGCACGCTGTCCGGCGGCAGGATCTCCTCGACGACAAGGTCGTGTTCCCAGCCGTCGCCGAAGTCGTAGGTGTAGCGCAGGCGACCGCCCGTGGTGGCCATGACATCGCCGAGCCGGGCCTGGGCCTCGTCAGCGAAACGGTCCTCGAACTCGTCGAGGCCGAAGTCAGGGCGCGAGTAGCTGCGACCCTCGGCCTCGAAGGCGTGCAGGTGGGAGTCCGTCCAGCCGAACGCCGCTTGGATCACGTCATGGAGGTGGCCAAGCGTGGCGGCCGCGGGCAGGCGCAGCCGCCGCCAGATCGGCGGGCGTGTCGAGTGCCCGCTGGTAGGCCGCGACGTCGACCGGCCGTGATCCGGTGAGAGCGCCATGCAGATGCGTGGCCACGACTCCGCCAAGCCGATGCAGGATCTCATGACGATCGACACCGGCGTCGCGGAGCCGCTTGGCGGCCCGCCACGCCTGGGGCGGGTCGTCGTCCCACAACTGGTTTGCGACGATCTCGTGAATCGCCAGGTGCAGGCGAGGGTTGACGCCGTCGATCTCACCGTCGAAGACGGGGTCCAGAATTGCGGCGTGGTATTCGGGATGCTCACCCTCGATCAGCAGGCGCCGCTCGTCAGGATCACCAGGGTCCAGTTGCGGGAAGTCCTCGTCGCCGATCCGGGTCCCGAAGAACGGCATCGCGAACATCCTGCGGTCGACCGCGTCCCGGACGCTGTCCAGGCCACCGCTGATATCCAGGCCCTGCAGGAATAGCTGCAGAGGCGAGGCGTCCGCCGACTCCTCGTACACCTCCGCGAAATGCGCGCCGCAGTCGACGGCGATCTCGCCGAGCTCGGCCACTGCCTCGGCGGGCAGGCCGGTTCGCTCACCGGCCCAGCGCACCCACGCGGCGACGACCGCGGGCATGGCGTCGCGGTCCTCGTCGTCCAGCATCACCTTGGCTGGCACCCAGTCGTGCAGGAACCCTTCGACCTTGGCCGGGCTGACCCGCAGCGGCTTGCCACCGTCGTAGTCGGCGCCGAAGTCCACCAGCAACCGCGCGCAGTGCCGCGCCGCATCGCTGTCGGGCAGGTCACCAGCCTGTGAGGAGGCCAGGAACTCGGCGACCACCGCCTCCCGTTCCGCCTCGCCGATCTCCCGGTCAGGCGAGCCTGACCGGGCAGGCTCGGGCATCGCCCGGCAGCGGGCCAGCGCCAGCGCCCGGTACTGCCGCAGCTCCTGGCTCACCTCCGGCTGCCAGGTGGCATCGGTCGCCGCCAGGCCGTCCTCGAGCAGCCCCCGCGCCGCGGCCGGGTCGACCTGCTCGAGTCTGGTCAGTGGCTCCGACAGCGCGGCCTTGCGCAGCTCCCGCAGAGTGCGGGCCGGTTCCGCGGTGACGAACAGGTCCTTGACCCAGCCGCCGAGATGGTTGAAGTCCACCAGCGCGACCAACCCATGCCGGCGCCGCCCATAGTCGAACACCATCAGCAGGCTCGCCTGGTCGCCGTACACATCCGCCAGGCGCCAGCACTCGCCCACACGCACTCGGCCGATCTGACCCGCCCACGGCGGCTCCGCCACACCGGCGCCGGCCAGCGCCGCCGCAGCGGTCGACGCCGTCTGGCGCTGCTCGGCGGTGACGCCCACCACCGCCAGCGCACGCAGCAACGCCAGCCCCTCCCGCGTTCCCGCACGTGCCGCATAGTCGACCGCGCCCAACCCGAAGACCATCTCCGCATCCTCGCCCGGCGGGAGCTGCTTCCACCACGCACCCACGAGATCGGAGGCGAACACCTCCACCTCCAACGGATCGGTCACCGTGGCCAGCGGGCGAAACGCACGCAGCATCTCCGCGTACAGGCCCTCGAAGCCATCCAGGCCGGCGTTGGGCCGGTTGCCCCGCGACCGCCCAGTAGCGGGGCCGCGCTGCTGCTTCTTCCGCTTACGTCCATGGCTGGCTGGGCTCATCGGACTATTCTCTCAGCACCTCGGGCCGAATTCACAACTACCCGCCAAGGCCGACGATTCGGGCCGCGACCGTTCTGGCGAGGGAGCATAGCAAGGCACCAGCCGTAGAAAGGTAGACGGTTGAGCCTGAACATCAAGGATGAGGAGACCCACCGACTCGTCCGCGAGCTGGCCCGGCTCACCGGTGAGAGCCAGACCGCGGCCGTCACCATCGCTGTCCAGGAGCGACTCGATCGCCTGCAAGCCGTCGGGCGGCGCAGGCTGGCCGACCGCCTTCTCGCCATCGGGAAGGGCACCGCCCCCCGAACGGGAAGGCGGGCTGCCCGGGCAGGTCGGAACGAACCGCGCGGCAGTCGCCGGGCGCGGGTAGTTTCCGGCGCGCGGGTGGCGTTCGTAGGATCGCGCCAACTCGTCTACGCTATGCGGTGCCTACGGGCCTCCAGGTCAGAGGCCCTAGGCGACGGGACGTGGCGCAGTTTGGCCGTGTACGGTAGGCCGGACGGCCGCGTGACGACCCGGAGGCGACGACCTCCGGCGCCGCCACGTCCCAACGCCTGGGAGGTGAGGTCGATGTCGGTCGTGACCGAGCATCTCCAGCAGCAAGGCAGCGCCTTCGAGGTGCTTGCCCACCGGCAGGCCTACACGTGTGCCGATGAGGCGCGAGCGCTGGGCATCGACGCCGGTGAGGTGGTAAAGACGGTGGCGGTGAGGGTGGGGGGCGGCTACGCGCTGATGGTCATCCCCGCGTCGCGCCGCCTGGATCTGCGCCTGGTCCGCGACGCCGTCGGGGACAACCACGCTCGCCTGGCCACGGAGGACGAGCTGCGTCGCGACTTCGCCGGCTACGAGCTTGGTGCCCTGCCGCCGCTGGGTGCCCTGGTCAGCGCGCGGGTCTGTGTCGACCCGGAGGTGCTGGGGCACGACACGGTCGCGTTCGCCGCCGGCACCCAGACCGAGTCGGTGAAGATGCGAACCCAGGATCTGTTCGGCGGCGCGCGAGTGACCACCATGCCGCTGGCCAGGCGTGCGGCGCGAGACGACGACTAGGTCGCCGGCCACTATCGCCAGGCCGATGGCGAACTGCACCATGCCAAGGAGCCACTGGAACAGCGGGTACCGGCCAACGCTGCCAGGAAGATGCTCGCCAATTGATGGTCGCCGGCTGGCAACCGTAGTGCCTGGTCGTAGGCCTTCTGTGCCGCGACGAGTCGAACGCATCAGCCCAGTGGCTACTACCACCGTCACCATCGACCAACCAAACTAGATTGATCCATCAACTGCACTTGATGTATCTTCCGACGCATGGACGGGTCAGTCACCAGCTCTGGCCGGGATCCCTCCCCGCCAAGCTTCCTGCGCCTGGCGGGACACCCGCTGCGCTGGCAGCTACTGTGCGAGCTGGCTCGCAGCGACCGCCAGGTCCGCGAGCTGACTGGTCTCCTCGGCCAACCCCAGAGCCTCGTCTCCTACCACCTCGGCCGGCTCCTTGAGGGCCAGCTGGTGCGGACGCGCCGCAGCGCGGCCGACCGCCGGGACGCCTACTACAGCCTCGACCTGGCCCGCTGCGGCGAGCTGCTGGTCGCAACCGGTGCGGCACTCCACCCCGGCCTGCGACTCACCCAACCAGCGCACGCCGAGCACGGCCCCACGTCCTCTCCACCCACCCGGGTCCTGTTCGTGTGCACCGGGAACAGCGCCCGCTCGCCGATGGCCGAAGCGCTGACCAAGCACCTGGCCCCCGTCACCGTGGAGGCGTTCAGCGCCGGCAGCCACCCCAAGTCCCTGCACTCCAACGCGGTGCGGGTCATGCACGAGCACGGCATCGACCTGAGCGGTCGACGCCCCAGGCACCTGCGCGAGTTCGCCCGGCAACGCATGGACTACGTGGTCAGCCTGTGCGACCGCGTGCGCGAGCGCTGTGCCCAGTTCCCCGACCACCCCGAATGCATCCATTGGAGCATCGCCGACCCGGCCCACCACGGGGACAGCGATGAGGAGACCTACCCCGCCTTCCAGCAAACCGCGGCGGAGCTGGCCACGCGCGTGCGCTTCCTGCTCCGCCACATCCAGTCCAGACCGCCACGCCAGGAGGTGACTGAACGTGCCGGACGCTAATGCCTTGGCGAACGTCCGATACATGGTCGACGACGTCCAGATCGCCGTCGACTTCTACACCACCCACTTCGGCTTCACGCTGCGTTCCAGCGCGGCGCCAGCCTTCGCCGACGTCACCCGCGGCAACCTGCGACTGCTGCTGAGCGGGCCGTCCAGCTCGGCAGGACGGCCCATGCCCGACGGCCGCCGGCCCAGCCCGGGAGGCTGGAACCGCATCGAGCTGGTGGTCGACGATCTCGCCGCCGAGGTCGAGCGCCTCCGCGCCGCCGGACTGGCCTTCCGCAACGACATCGTCACCGGGCCAGGCGGCTCTCAGATCGTGCTCGACGACCCGGCCGGCAACCCCATCGAACTGTTCCAGCCGGCCGCTTCCTAAAGCCGACGTGCAGCCTGCGGCCCCTCGCCGACCAGGCCTTGTCGACGTGCTTGGAGCGTGGGGCCGGATCGGTTGCATCGGCTTCGGCGGGCCACCGACCCACATCGCCCTGCTGCGCGCGCTGTGCGTCGACCGGAGGCGCTGGCTGGACAAGCAGGAGTTCGAGGATGCCGTTGCGGCCTGCAACCTGCTGCCCGGTCCCGCCTCCACCCAGCTTGCGATCTACTGCGCCTGGCGGGTCCGCGGCCGTGCCGGTGCGCTGGTCGGCGGGGTCGCCTTCATCGTGCCCGGTCTGCTGTTGATCCTCGCGCTGGCGGCGCTCTTTCTGGCCGGCTCGCCGCCGCGGTGGGTGGCCGGCGCCGGCGCGGGCGCGGGCGCGGCGGTCGCCGCCGTCGCCGTGCACGCGGGTTGGACGCTGGTCCCCGCGAGCTGGGCACGTACGCAGGAGCGCGCCGGTCAGGTCCGCTGGCTTGGCTACCTTGCGGCTGGCGCGGCAGCCGCCGCCACGGTCGGCCCCTGGCTGGTGCTCGTCCTGTCCGCCGGCGGCGCCGTTGAACTGGTCGCCCAGCACCTCACCTCGGGCGGCGCCAGCGTCCGGACGGTCGTGCCGGCCCCACTGCTTGCGCGCCTTGGTGGGGTGATCGGTGGGGGTGTGCTGCTGTCGCTTGGCTGGGTCGCGTTCAAGGTCGGTGCGCTGTCCTACGGCGGCGGCTTCGTGATCATCCCGCTGATGCAAAGCGACGCCGTCGGGCGCTACCACTGGCTGAGCGCCGGGCAGTTCCTCAACGCGGTCGCGCTTGGCCAGATCACCCCCGGTCCGGTGGTGCAGACCGTCGCCGCCGTCGGCTATGCCGCTGCAGGTGTCGGTGGCGGCCTGCTGGCCGCCGTGGTCGCCTTCACGCCCTCGTTTGCGTTCGTTTTCCTCGGCGGAGCCCAGTTCGACCGGCTCCGCGGCGACAAGCGGGCACGCGGTTTCCTCGACGGCGCCGGCCCGGCCGCAATCGGCGCCATCTTCGGCTCCGCGCTCCCGCTCGCCCGCGCGCTCCAGCAGCCGTGGCAGTACGCCGTCCTCGCCGCCGCCATCCTTCTGCTCGCGCTCCGTCGCGGCGTGGTGGCGAGCCTGCTCGTGGCCGGAGCGGCCGGAATCCTCGTCGCTCTGGCCGGTGGGCCGATACCGCACTGACCGTTCAGCCGCCTGGCTCGCGAGTCAGCAAGGCGAAGGTGGTGGTGACGCCGGCGGCGGTGCCCAGGTCAGTCTTCTTTCGGGTCTTGATCTCTCCTCGCGACGCGCATGGAGCGGGGTTGTCGAGGGCCCGGCCCGGTCCAGGCCGCGAGGCTGCCCGCGTGGTGGTGGACCATGAAGATCTGGCTACCGGCAATCGGCCCGGCGAACCCAGGTGCCAAGCCCGAGGAAATAGCCAAGCAACGCCCGCAGGCCAGGCGGCCGCCCGCCCACCGGCGGCGCAGTCGACCACGGCACCTTGGCCCGCCTTGGGCTGGCGGCGGCGCCATGGTCGGGCGGTTGCTGCGGGCTGGCCGAGCTGCTCACCGCGCCGGCCCGACCGGGTCGGGGTGGCGATGTCGGCGGCGTATACGATCCTGGCCAGCCGTGCCAGGCCCGGGTCGCCGCCCAGGTCGAAGCATCGATGAGGACCTCGAAGGTGCACTGGTTGTCCTGGTGGGTGAAGGTGGCGCCGGGCGCGTCGAACGAGCGCCCGCGGTCCTGCTCGGCGACCTCGAGGACCTGGTCGGCGGGCACGTACAGGATCTCGGCGGCCGGGTCGATGCATCAGCGGACCAAGGTCCCGCCGAGCACCTCCTGGTATCCATTTCAGCCGAAAAGGGCCTCAGAAGCAGGTAGTGAGTGTCCGGACCATGTGGTGGGTGAGCGGTGTGCTCGCTCCCCAACCACGACGACAATGGTGTGCGTCTGCAGATCAGAGGTCCGGAAGTCCTCGTTCGAAGGATCGCGCCAGGTCGTCTATGCTTTGCGGAGCAATGGGGCCTCCCGCTTGGTGGGAACGCGGACTGGGCAAGCTCCGCAGGTCAGAGGCCCTAAGCGACGGGACGTGGCGCAGTTTGGCAGCGCACCTGCTTTGGGATTAAGGCCGTCCGCGGTCTTCCAGAGCGCCGAGGATCTGCCGCGCCGCCGCGCCGCCGCGCCGCCGCGGTGACGCACCTGTCATGAGTCAAGAAGTTGGCAGAGTTTGATCTTGCTGGGGTCGGGATTCTCCGTCTTTGGAGGGGCTCCTCGTCGTGTTCGCGTGAGCGTGGTAGGCGACCGGAAGTAGGTCTGGCGCGGTGTGCGGCCTCCGATC
>WNGK01019615.1_pt1 | contig 10853 bp, 7 predicted proteins | sample 5400601 | NCBI WGS metagenome assembly WNGK01 (sample SAMN13153376, study PRJNA577476) | soil metagenome | isolation source: 60 cm soil or saprolite under Garry oak tree replicate 1 | place: USA:California | collected 2016-06-15
TCGGTCAACTACTCGCGATCGTGCGGAAGTATCCCGCCATCGTGGATGGCGCGTTCATCATCATCGCGTGGGTGGGCGTGAAGCTGCTGGTCGAGTACCTGCGGATGGCCGGCTTCATCCGCTTCGAGATCAACAAGTGGTTCTCATTCGGCCTGATCGCGGCGATCTTCCTGATATCGTACCTGTATGCCAGGCGACACGGCCCCACGCCTGACATAGAGGAAGAAGAGGCGGAGGAGCTGCTGAGGCGAGAGAAGTAGGAGACAGGAGGCGGGAGACGGCAAGACCGCCCCCCGATGCCCGACCCCCGTCACCCGACCCCCGACCCCCGTCAGGATCCCGACAGCTTCAAATCGAGCGTCTTCGTGCCGCCCTCGTCGAGCGTCACACGCGTCGCCTTTTTCGCCACACGCGCGAGCCAGTCCGGATCCATCCATTCGCCCTGCGCGACGTAATCGACCGCGATCGCGTAATACGAGCCCGCGGGCAGGTTGTTGAATTTGAACCGGCCGTCCTGATCCGGACGCGCGGACGCCATCCAGCGATTCGACGACAGCGTCCATTTCTGCTGGTCCTCAGGGAACACGACCACCGTGTAATCCTTCGAGGCCGCGCCCATGGTGTCGGTGACGCTGCCGGAGATGCTCTGCGTCTGATTCGTCAGGTGGATGTCGAACCCATCGACGTCTTCGCCGGGCTTGAACTCAAATCCCTTGTCGGTCACGTCCTCGCCGTTCAGCTCGACGCGTTTCAGGTACCAGCCCTTCGGGACGTTGGCGGCGCGCAGGATTCGTCCGCCGACGAGGCCGTCGACCTCGAACGCGCCTGTGTCCTTCACGCTCGTCGTGCCAAACGCCGACGCGGCAGGGCCCATGCTGTCGGCGTCGGTCGGCGCCGCCATTAACCGGATCGCCGTGATGCCGTCGGGCCTCGCGCCGCCCTCGAACGTGATCTTGCCGGTCGCCTTCGCGCCGCGCATGCCGACCACGACGAGGCCGGTGACGTCCTCGCCGGCGACGGTCAAGCTCGCCGTGGCGAACTCGCGCTCCTGAGGAGCCGGTGGTGTATTCGGCGCACCACTGTCGCCGCTGATGAACATCATCGCCTGGCCCGCGGCGTTCATCATCGCTGCGAGCGATTGAATCTGAATCTGGTAGTCGCCCGGGGCGACCCCGGTCAGCGTGAACTGGCCATCCTTGTTCGTACGCGACGTGCCGCCCGGCATCATCGCGACCGCCTCCTTCATCGACGGAATCATCATCACGAGGGCGCCGCTCATTGGCTTGCCATCCGAACCGACCGCCGTGCCGCTGATCCTGGCCAGCCGAACGGGCTGCAGCTGGATGTCGATGCTCGGCAGTTCCTGACCGACGGTAAGCGGAATGCGCTGCGCTTCCCCCGGATTCGGCGTGCCCGGATAGTACGTGGCCGCGTATCCCGAGTTCTGATTCGATCCGGTGGGACCGCCGGCGGCGTTCGCGCCGAGGATATCCATCACCATCGCGTCCATCGTCCGCAGCGAGGCGCTGACGTAGTACTCGCCGGGGGGCAATCCGTAGACGCGGAACTGTCCGAGATCGTTCGTCGTGGAGTTGCGGCCCGACGGCACGAGGCGCCGCTTGCCGCTCGTGTACTGCATCCGCATGGCGACGACGTTGGCGTCGGCGACGGGTTCGCCGAATTCGTCGACGACGCGGCCCGAAAGGACGCTGCCGCGCGGCAGCGCGACGTCCGCTTTCTCCATGACCTGCGCCTCGACGAGCTCGATCGGGCGGCCCGGCTCGAAGGGCCGGTTCTGGCCGTATTGCATCGTGACGAATCCGGATTTCGAGACGGATACGTTGAAGCGGCCCGCTGGCAGACCTTTGAATTCGTAGCGTCCCTGCGCGTCGGTGAGCGCCGTCTTGTTGCCGATGTCGGGACCGCTGATGCGGACCTGGGCGCGGCGGACGACGGACCCCGTGTCGCTCGCGACGACTTTTCCGAGCAGCCGCCCCGTGCCGGTTTTCGCCTGGCGGCCGGGCGGGAGCATCTGCATCGGTCCCATATCGTTGGTGTTGATTTGTATTTGCTGACGAACTTCCTGTTCAGAAGCGGCGCCTGGGGCGCCCGGGCCGCCGGCCCGGACAGCAGTAGTGCCGGACAGTACAAGGAAGGTCAGAGCGCAAACGAAGGATGTGCGGAGCATGGCTTCATTTTGGACGAGGTTGAGCCAAAAAGGAACACCTTACTGACTACTGGCCACTGGTAACAGTCAGTGGACGCGTCCCGTCGTACCGCTGCCATGTCGCGGCAACACCGTCAGCCAGGGCGTCGATGAAGCGAGGGTGGAGATTGACGGCCTGGGCCCGCTGCATCACCAGGCCCAGCTCATTACACGTATCTGCCGCTTCGACGTCGAGGTCGTACAGCACTTCCACGTGATCGCAGAGGAAGCCGACGGGGCAGAGTACGGCCGTGTCGAGGCCCGCCGCAGCTTCCGCCTCGAGGTAATCGCAGATGTCGGGCTCGAGCCACGGATCGCCGGGACGGCCGCTTCGGCTCTGATAGACGAGCGCCCAAGGCCGTGGCTCACGGAGATCAGAGGAGCCAGGCCGCGGGGTACGCGGATCGTGCGGATCGGGAATGCCAAGCGCCTGCGCGATCAGACTCGCCGACGCACGCAACTGCTGCTCGTACGGATACTGCTGCGCCATCGAGACAGGGATGCTGTGCGCGGTGAAGACTAGTCGCGCGCGGCCGCGGCGATCGGCGGGCAGGCGCTCGAACGCCTGGCGCACGTGATCGACGTTGGCCTGGACAAAGCCTGGATGCTCGTGCCAGTCGCCGATGTAGACGACCTCCACGTCCGGCAGACCGGCGCGAGCCAGCGCGGCGCGCGCGTCGCGAACGTTCTCGCGGTACTGCAGACATCCTGAGTACGTCCGCTGCGCCGCGGCAAGAATGCCGATCGCGCGGCGGACGCCATGCCGGGACATGTCCGCGAGCGTCTCGGCGAGATATGGATGCCAGTTGCGCATGCCGACGTGCACGGGAAGGGGCAACCCGCGCTGACGCAACACGCCCTCGAGCGCCCGTGCCTGAGCGAGCGTCAGCTCCGTCAGCGGCGACACGCCGCGGAAGCGCTCGTAGTGATGCGCCACTTCTTCGATCCGCTCCGGACTGACGCGCCGGCCGCGCAGCACGTTCTCGAGAAACGGACGAACATCCGCGGGCCCTTGAGGCCCCCCGAATGCGACCAGCAGCACGGCATCAAAAGGCGCGGACATCTCGTTGACCGGATTATAGAGGCGCTTGTACGCTGACGTATGCCGCGAGCGGATTACGGCGTCGACCCATCAGGGAATCCGCTCGATCGATTCGGACTGTCACGTCCCGTCTGGCTGCTGGGGTGGGTCAGCTTCTTCACCGACACGGCGAGCGAGATGGTGTATCCGCTCCTGCCGATCTTTCTGACCCGCGTGCTCGGCGCGGGCGCGATGTCGCTGGGCGTCATCGAAGGCGTCGCCGAGGCCGCGAACAGCGTACTCAAGATCGTCTCCGGCTGGCTTGCCGATCGCACCGGTGCGCCCAAACGCCTCGTGCTCGGCGGATACAGCCTGTCGTCGATCGTCCGCCCGCTGATCTCGTTCGTGACCGTCTGGCCGCAGGTTCTTGCGCTGCGTTTCGTCGATCGTCTGGGCAAAGGCATTCGCACCTCGCCGCGGGACGCCATGCTCGCGCGCTTCGCGCCGGACAAGACACGCGGGCGCGTGTATGGATTCCACCGCGCGATGGATCACGCCGGCGCCATCGCAGGACCGCTGGTCGCCACGGCGTATCTCTATTTCCATCCGGACGCGTATCGTTCGCTCTTCACCTGGACGCTCGTCCCCGGGATCATCGTCATCCTGCTGATCCTGCGGCTGCCGGACACCCGGCGCGCGGCTGGTGCGCAGGGTCCGAGAGGTGCGTCCGATGCCGCGGGTGCCTCGGTAGGCCTCGACGCGCTTCTCACAGCTCAGTTCGTGCGCGTGATGATCGTGATTACGCTCTTTTCCCTCGGCAATGCCAGCGACGCGTTCATTCTCTTGCGTCTGACCAACCTCGGGGTGCGCGCCGTGTGGATCCCGCTTCTCTGGTCGGGCCTGCACGTCGTGAAGATGAGCTCGTCGGTGGTCGGCGGGGCGCTCTCGGATCGATTTGGGCGCTCTTCCTCGCGTACGGCCTCTACTTCGGCCTCACCGAAGGCGTCGAGAAAGCGTGGGTCGTCGACATGGCGCCGGCCGATGCGCGCGGCAGGGCGTTTGGGATCTACAATGCCGCGCTCGGATTCGGCGGGCTTGCCGCGAGCCTTCTGTTCGGCGCGATCTGGACCCGCATCTCGCCGCCCGCGGCATTTCTCACGGGCGCGTGTCTCGCGCTTGCCGCGAGCGTGCTGTTATACTTGGCCTTTTCCAATGCCCAGGATTCTCGTCACCAACGATGACGGCGTGCGGTCGGACGGGATCCATGCGCTCGCCGACGCGCTCCGTCCGCTGGGCGACGTCCTCGTCGTCGCGCCGCACATCGAAGCGAGCGCGATCGGCCACGCGCTGACGCTCCGCCGTCCGCTGCGCATGGAGCAGGTGAGTGAGGGCGTCTACGAAGTCGACGGCACACCGACCGACTGCGTCAACATTGCCGTCTCGAAACTATTCGGCGCGCTCCCGGATCTCGTTGTCTCCGGCATCAACAAGGGCTACAACCTTGGCGACGATCTGACGTATTCGGGGACGGTCTCGGGCGCGCTCGAAGGCGCGCTGCTCGGGGTGCCCAGCATCGCCGTCTCTCTGGAGCGGACGACGGGCGCGTACGACTTCGGCCCGGCCGCGTCCGCCGCGGCGTCGGTCGCGGCGCTCGTGCTGCGATCCGGCCTGACGCCGCCGACATTTCTCAGCCTCAACCTCCCCACGGGGAAGCCGAAGGGTTTCCGTTTCACCGTGCAGGCCAAGCGCAATCACGTCACGATCGTCGACGAGCGCTGCGATCCCAGAGGCAAGCCGTACTACTGGATCGAAGAAGGGGAGAATAACTGGGAGCCGCACGATCGATCCGACTTCCAGGCCGTGCGCGACGGGTTCATTTCCATCACACCTCTGCAGCCCGACTTGACCGACTACGCCGCATTGGCGCGGCTCGAATCGCTCGCGCTGGATCTCGTGAAGCGCTGAACCCCCGGGGTGCTGAGCATCGGCAGCGGGCGGCCGCTGAGGCCATAACGGTCCGCGGCCGTGTTACCATGTTCGTTCACGCTTGTGTCGGGGCGTGGCTCAGTCTGGTAGAGCACTCGGTTCGGGACCGAGGGGTCGGAGGTTCGAATCCTCTCGCCCCGACCAATTCTTAAAGAAATCCGCGAAATCCAGCCTGCCTGGTCACTCGGTTCCGCTTTCGGTTCGACGAGCCGGAACCGAGTGGCCGGTGCTTCAAATCCAGCCTTCCGTCGAAATCGTTCAAGATTTGTCGCCTCCGTCGCTTCCGACCGGGCCATCCGGCGAACTTTTCGAAGCAAACCGCTACCCTTGACGCTACCCGACGTCGTGTTCGGATACTGATTCACGACGCTGACGATTGATCGGTTGATCGCCTTGTCCCGGACGATGACATCATCGCCGCAAGGTTCAAGGCAATGACTCCCGTGGAGCAGAGTCCCAGTCTCGTCCATCAACTCTCCTCGTCTGACGAAAAGATCGCATTCTTCCGCTCGCTTTTTCGGGGGCGCCAGGACGTGTATCCGCGTCGATTCGAGAGCCGGAAAACAGGGAAGTCCGGCTACGCACCCGCATGCGCCAACGAGTGGGTACGCGGCATCTGCGAAAAGCCGCGCGTCAAATGCGCGGAGTGCCCAAACCGCCGCTTCCTGCCGGTCACCGATGAAGTGATCCGATGGCACCTTTCCGGCCGCGACGATGTCGGCCAGCCTTTTGTCGCCGGCGTCTATCCCATGCTCTTGGACGAGACGTGCTTCTTCCTAGCGGTCGATTTCGACAAGAGCGGTTGGTTGGAGGACTCAACTGCATTTATTGAGACGTGCCGCAGAATGGATCTTTCGGCTGCACTGGAGCGGTCGCGTTCGGGGCGGGGCGGCCACGCCTGGCTATTCTTCGAAGAGGCTGTGCCTGCTGCACTCGCGAGAAAGCTCGGCTGCTACATCCTGACCGAGACGATGGAACGTCGGCCGGACATCGGTTTCGATTCGTACGACAGGTTCTTCCCGAATCAAGACACCCTGCCACATGGTGGATTCGGCAATCTGATCGCATTGCCGCTGCAGAAACACCGCCGCGGTGACGGCAACAGCGTCTTCCTCGACGACCACGGCATCCCGCATCACGATCAATGGGCCTTCCTTTCAACGATACGGCGTATTCGACGCGGACATCTCGAAGATGTCGTGCGCAAAGCCGAGCAACGAGGCCGTGTCCTCGGCGTGAACCTTCCGCTGGCCGAGGATGACGACCCTGCGCCGTGGACAGCGCCGCCATCACGACGCCGAAAGGAGCTGTCGATTGCTGGTGACCTCCCTCAATCGCTTGAGCTCGTCCTCGGCAATGAGGTCTACGTCACCAAGGACGGATTGGCGCCAGGGCTGCGAAACCGGTTGCTGCGTGTCGCGGCATTCCAGAATCCAGAGTTCTACAAGGCGCAAGCGATGCGGCTGCCAACATACGACAAGCCACGCATTATCAGCTGCGCAGAGGAATATCCGCATCACATCGGTCTCCCGCGCGGCTGCCTGGCAGATGTTCGTCACGTCCTGACGGACCTGAACATTCGCATGGTCATCCGCGACGAACGTCACAATGGACAGCCGCTGCAGGCGATGTTTCACGGTGAGCTGCGACCCGAGCAGAAGATCGCGGCCGACGCGATGTTGAAACATGAGACCGGTGTGTTATCCGCAACGACGGCGTTCGGTAAAACGGTGGTTGCAGCCTGGCTGATTGCACAGCGCAACGTCAGCACGCTGGTGCTCGTGCATCGGCGGCAACTCCTCGACCAGTGGGTCGAGCGTCTCGCGGCCTTCCTGGACGTACCGGCAAAATCGATTGGTCGAATCGGCGGTGGCCGAAAGACACCGACCGGTCTGCTCGATGTGGCGGTCATTCAGAGCCTCGTTCGCAAAGGTGTTGTGGACGACCGCGTTGGTGACTACGGACAGGTAATCGTCGACGAATGCCACCATCTATCGGCGCACAGCTTCGAGCAGGTCGTCCGCCGCGCGAAGGCTCGTTTCGTCCTCGGCCTGTCGGCGACCGTCACGCGGAAGGATGGGCATCATCCCATCATCTTCATGCAGTGCGGTGCCGTGCGACATCGCGTGGACGCAAAGGCGCAGGCGGCGGCGCGGCCCTTCGAGCACACGGTCATCGTGCGACCGACCGCGTTTCAATCAGCCGGCAGCACTGGGGCCGACAAGAGAATCGAGTTTCAGACGCTTTATCAGTTTCTAGTGGAGGACGACACGCGGAATCGAGCGATATGCGAGGAGATCGCTCAGGCCGTCAGTGCGGGCCGATCACCACTTGTGCTGACCGAACGAAACGAGCACCTTGATCGTTTCGAAAGCGCACTCTCCGCGAGCGTCCCTCATGTGGTAGTGCTGCGAGGCGGAATGGGCAAAAAGCAGCGGCGAGCAGCGGCCGAACGGCTGGCGGCTATCCCGCTGGACGAAGGTCGCGTCATCCTGGCGACTGGCAAGTACATTGGAGAGGGATTCGACGATCCGCGCTTGGACACGTTGTTTTTGACGCTGCCGGTCTCTTGGCGAGGAACGATTGCGCAGTACGTCGGAAGGCTGCATCGCCTCTATGACGGCAAGCGTGAGGTACAGGTCTACGACTATGCCGACCTGAACGTGCCGATGCTGGCGCGCATGTTCGATCGCCGTTGCCGCGGCTACGAGGCTGTCGGCTACACGATTGTCCTTCCGGCCAGCGCAATTCCGGGCTGGCCGGCAGACGTGACGCTGCCGGCTGATCCACTCTGGAAACGCGACTACGCTGCTAGCGTGCGTCGGCTTGTCCGTGACGGTGTCGACGCGCCGCTCGCTAACCTGTTCGTGACGGCGGCTCGTCCGATTCCTCCCGAAGCCGAAGGCGCCAATCGGGCGCGAAGCGCGTCCGAGGCGTTTCTCTATCGACGCCTGGAGACTTTAGCGGAGACACGAAGACGATTCCAGGTGAACGCCGACTTGCCCATTGCGTTCGACGGTTGGGGACGAATGGAAATAGATCTCCTGTGCGCCGATTCGCGACTCGTCGTTGAGGTCGACGGTGCACAGCATCTCGCGGATCCCATCGCGTACCGGCGTGACCGACGCAAGGATCAGCTACTGCAGGAAAACGGCTATCTCGTGTTGCGCTTTCTCGCCGAGGACCTGGCCAAAGAGCTCGACGCGGTGCTCGACGGGATTCTGCGATCGTTGAGCTCGCGCAGAACCCCGATGGTCCAGACCCATGCCCTTAATGTCGTGCGGGGAAGCCGTCCGTGAGGAGCAGCCGATGGAAGGGCGGCCCTCGGATTCAGCCTTGATCAGCGTTCCGTTGGTTACTCCGGTCGTCTGATGCGAATCTTCTGTTCGGTGGCGACCACGAGGCATCCAGTCCACTCTTCGACGTTCTCCGTCTGGAATACTGTCGATACGCGCTCGAACAACGCGTTGCGGCCGGGTCGCGTCAGGCGCACAAGAAGGAGACCGGCGTGAGTGCCGGGCGTATAGCGGCGGACATCCGAAAAATCGAGATCCTGTGTAATAAGGAAACGTTGGGCGGCTTGCGCGGAGCTCCACACGTCAGAGTCGGCCCGACCGGTCAGCTGCTCTCCGCGAATGGTATCGACGTCGTGAGCAAGTCCTGTGAGGACCGTGACGAGGCGGTCGGGCAGGTTTTCGTCGAGTTTGATTTTCACCGTTTGATCGGTGTTTCGATCAGAGGCATATCCTCCTGTGCGGAGCCAGCGGCGAACGCAATGGCCGCCCGGACGTCCTCTTCAGACAACGTCGGGAAGTCGGCGAGGATTTCGGCCGTCGTTGCACCTTCAGCGAGGCTCGCGAGTACGGTCTTCAACGTCACGCGCGTCCCTTTCAGGACCGGCTCGCCGCCCACAGTCTGAGGATCCCGCACGATGCGGTCTTGGTAGTTCATGACCTATACCATTTTAGCGCGACCAGCGGTGTCGTCGATGGGCGGCGGTGGCTGGCGAAACCGGGGCACTGACCTCAACCCCGTCGCTACCCAGTTGCTACCCGAGTCCGAAAAACGACGAAAACATTCGGAAATCGTTGCGTCAACGCTCGGTTCGGGACCGAGGTGTCGGAGGTTCGAATCCTCTCGCCCCGACCATTTCTCCGAAATCCCTAAGAGTTTTCACCGTCGTGTCCGGATGTGATCGGGCATGACAGGCGCCAAACGGGGTGTTTCGGACCCGGTTGACGCTCACTGGTCACGCTAAAACACGGTCCGCCGGCCACGGCGGGCCGTTTGTTTTGTGCGGGTTAGATCAGTGGGCGGCCGCCGTCCATCACCGATGGGACTCTGGTTCCTGTGCCCGCGCCGTGGTCGCTCGGTCACGACTTTGGCCATATCGTCACGCACGCTCAGTAGAGGACGATCTTGTCCCCATCAGGCGCTTTGCCTGGCGCGACTGCGACGGGCCGCCGCTGTTTGCCAAGAGACGACGGCATGCCGGGGCCGAACAGAGCGAGGAGTACTGCCGAAACGCGAACAGACCACGGGCGAGTTTGAAGGGGAAGCGGCGCTGGGTAATGCACAATAGACAGGCGTAAGCTAGCAATTGGAGGAGCCGAAGCATTGAAGGGTCGCGCGAATCGTCAGAAGACCGTCGCCGAACAACTGCGACCAAACGTGTCGCCGCGTCTGCGGCGCGAGCCGCTCGGTCGGCCTGCTCGCGACAAATCGATCTGGCCGCGGCGAAAGACGCGTTGATTCAGGCCGCATACCACGATGCTCTCCATCGATCACAACCGATTGGCCGGCGCGGGAACGTGGCTAAGGCGAACGGTAGCGATCGGTCTCGTCTGTCTCTTCGCTGGTGCCTGCTCCGGGACACCGACACAGCCCCGCGACACGACCTTGCCCACGGGTCGATGGACCGGCGACGCGTGCCTCTCTGCCGCAGCTGACGGCTGCGATCTGGTTGTCGGGTGCGGGCACGGTCAATTTCCGGCGCCGGCCGTTCACGCTGACGGCACGTTCGAGGTCAACGGCACCTATCGCATCGAGGTGGGTCCCGTCAGTATCGACCCGGCGCCGCCCGCGATGTTCTCAGGCGTCCTGAAAGGCCAAACATTGACGCTCAGCGTGACGCCGAGCGATCCGTCACTTCGACCTGCATCCTACGTGCTGCAGCTGACAAACGGTACCGGCAAGTGCGCGGTGACTTGCGCCTGAATAGGGCGCGATGAATTGGTGACACGTAACCTGCCCGCGGTCGGTGGCAATACGTTGTCAGGCCGACTCTATTTGTACTTCGAGTGCCCGCGCGTCGGCGTCGTAGGCTTCATCGCGTTAGCGGCTCGCCGTACATCGTCGTTTGTGAACACCGCAAAAACGAACGGCTGTGATTCGAGGAAATGAGCCAGGTCGCGCAACGTCAGACCAAGGTACGACAGCCGATCCTCATCGACGAAGATCTGGCCATTTTCCGGTTCGAAGGATGTAATCAGCTGCTTCGTCTCTGGATCAAACTTCTCGTGCAACAGGTCTACGATCGATGGTGCAAAGTGCCGGCGATCCGGCGACGATGGTTCCGATGGCATGCCATGGTCCGCGGTCACCGCAAGGAGATAGTCATTACCAACCTTTGCTTCTAAC
>WNGK01008690.1_pt1 | contig 10849 bp, 8 predicted proteins | sample 5400601 | NCBI WGS metagenome assembly WNGK01 (sample SAMN13153376, study PRJNA577476) | soil metagenome | isolation source: 60 cm soil or saprolite under Garry oak tree replicate 1 | place: USA:California | collected 2016-06-15
GTCGTCGTGGCACCAGAGGCGGGCCGGGGCGGCGGGGGCGGCTGGGGCGGCGGGGCCGGTGATCTGCTGAGTGCCGCGCCGCGCGGGTGGGTCGACCTGCGTCCCGAGCAGTTTGGCGTGTGGATTAAACGGGCGGGCGCGATGGTGCAGCATGCGGACGCGCGCGCCGCCGGACCCCAAAGCTCCGGCAGCGACGTGGAGTGGAACGCGATCGAGCCTGATGATCCGATCGAGCCCTCGCGCTTCGCAACATGGGTGTTTACGGTCGAGGACAAGGGGACGCGTATCAAGCGCTGATGGCGATTGACACGGGAGCAGTGGACCGCGCGCTCGGCGCGATCGGCACGACGTTCCGGCTGACGCGCCTGTATCCGCCGTCGCACCCGGCGGTGCTGGAAGCCATGCGCCAGATCAGCTCCTGCTTGCCGGCGCTCGCCGCGCTCGGGACAGTCGAGTGGAAGATCGGCGCGACGGGACTGCACTGGCACGGCCAACACCTGCTGCCACGCAACACGCAGGTGGCTGAGATCGCGGGACTCTTGTTCGCGCGCGGCGTGCGCGCGATTCAGATCAATCCCGGCGTCACCGCGGAGCAGTGGCTCGGGCTGTTCGGCGTCGCCGTCGGCACCGTCGCGCCTGACGACGCGATCCTGGGCCGCATCGCCGTGTTGCTGGGACGTCGCGCGAGCCAGCGGCTGTCGGCGTCGCGCGTGCTCGGTGAAGCGCCACCAGCCGCAGCTCCACCGGCTGCACCGCCTCCGCAACCTTCCCCCGCACCTCCAGAACCTCCACCAACGGTCGTCCCATCGGCGCCCGTCTTCGTCGCCGCCGCGCCGCCGCCGCGGTCCGAAACGGTGGCGCCGGCGCGACAGACCGGGGCGTTCCGGCCGGATGTGCTGCCGGCCGATGTAGAAGCACGGCGTGCGGTTATCGCGTTGCAAGCTGCCTCACGGCCGGAAGATCAGCGCACAATCATCGAGAAACTGCGACGTCTCACCCCGGACGTGATTGCATTACGCGACATTGGTGCGGTAGCCGAAGTCGTTGCCGGACTCGACCGGTCACTTAGCAAGATTCAGGATCCCGAGATTCAGGAAGCCATCGGGGAGGTGGCGGGAGCGCTTGCGGACGAAGCTATTGTGGAGCGTATGGTGACGCGGCTGGGCGAGCCCCGGGTCCCGCCTGCCGAGCGCGCGCATCTCGTGAACGCGGTCGGCGCGCTGGGCGCCGTCTCCGCCGGTCTCGTGGTGGACGCGTACCTGCACGTGGCGCCGGAGCTGCGGGAAGCGTATCGCGCCGCCGTGCGCGCGGCCGGCGAGCGCAGCATAGAGCTTTTGCAGAGCCGCATCGCGAGCAAAGTTCCCGAGGTGGTCGCGGCGGCGGCGGAGTTCTTAGGGTTGAGCGGGAGCCCGGCGGTCACCGAATCGCTCGTCGGACTGACGCGGCACGCCGATGAGCGCGTGCGCGAAGCGGCGCTGCTTGGTCTGGCCGAGCTGGGAGGGTGGGAGATCGCGCGACCCGCGATGCCCGCGCTGAAAGACGAATCGGTGCTGGTCCGCACCGCCGCGGCGCGCGCGATTGCGGCTGCCGGCGACGTGGGGGCGACGACGGTGCTGGTGCGCCGTTTGGAGCAGGAAAAGGACGAAGGGGTATTGGCTGCGTTGCTGAAGGCGATCGGCCAGCTCGGCGCCAAGGAGGCGCTGGAAGTGCTGGCGAAGTACGCCGAGCCCGGTGGAAGACCACGCCGCACGCCGTTCGTGCGCGCGGCCGCGATCGAAGGACTGGCGCGACTGGATCGAATGGAGGCAAAAGCGTTGCTCGAGCTCTACGCGCGGGACAAGGAACCGACGGTGAAGCGCGCCGCGGAGGCGTCGCTCCGATGACTACACGCACGGCAAAAACGACCGACGCGGTGTTGGCGCAGACTATCACGCGCGAAGTCGCGAAGCGCGTGGTGGGGCAGGAGGTCATGGTGGAGCGGCTGCTGATCGGGCTGCTCACCGGGGGACACATTCTACTCGAGGGCGTGCCGGGTCTGGCCAAGACGCTGGCGGTGCGAACGGTCGCCGAATGCCTGCGCATCAGCTTCTCCCGGATTCAGTTCACGCCCGATCTGCTGCCGGCGGACGTGATCGGCACGATGGTGTTCGATCAGCGCTCGCAGGAGTTCTATCCCAAGAAGGGTCCGCTCTTTGCCAACCTCGTGCTCGCCGACGAAATCAATCGCGCGCCTGCGAAGGTGCAGTCGGCGCTGCTCGAGGCGATGCAGGAGAAACAGGTCACGATCGGCGGCGAGACCTTCTACCTCGGCGAGCCGTTCCTTGTGCTCGCGACGCAAAACCCGATCGAGCACGAAGGGACGTATCCACTCCCGGAAGCGCAGCTCGACCGCTTCATGCTGAAGGTGCGTGTCGGCTATCCGACGCGCGACGCCGAGAAGGAGATCGTCGGCAGGATGGCATCGGGACGGCCCATCGAAGTCCAGCGGATTGCGGAGGCGGAGGAGATCCTCGCGGCGCGGAGCGCGATCGCCGAGCTGTTCATGGATCAGAAGGTGGTCGACTACATCGTGGATGCCGTGCGGGCCACGCGCGAGCCGCAGGCCGTCGGCTTGCCCGAGCTCAAGCCGCTGATCGCGTTCGGGGCGTCGCCGCGCGCCTCCATCTATCTCGCCCAGGCTGCCCGCGCGCACGCCTATCTCCGCGGGCGCGCGTTCGTCGTGCCGGAGGACGTGAAGGCGATGGCCTTCGACGTGCTGCGGCATCGCGTGCTGCTCACCTTCGAGGCCGAAGCGGAAGACATGACCGCCGACCAGGTCATCGCGAAGATCCTGGAGGCCGTGGGAGTGCCGTGACATTCGAGGGCAAGGATCGTCGGCGCGGCGGGACTCCAGCCCACCGGGTGCGCCGGCGGGCCGTGACCGCGGAAGTTTTGCGGCACGTCAAGGGGATCGAGCTTCGCGCCCGCAGCCTGGTCAATACGCTGTTCACGGGCGAATACCGGTCGGTCTTCCGTGGTCAGGGCATCGAGTTCGCGGAGGTCCGCGCCTACCAGCAGGGCGACGACTTCCGGGCAATCGACTGGAACGTCTCCGCACGGATGGGACATCCCTTCGTCAAGACGTTCATGGAGGAGCGCGAGCTCACACTCCTGCTGGTGGTGGACCAGTCCGGTTCGCTGCACTTCGGACGCCCCTACACGAAAGCCGGCCTGGCAGTAGAGGTCGCCGCGGTGTTGGCGCTCGCCGCCGCGCGACACAACGACCGCGTCGGCGCGCTGCTCTTCGCCGACGCACCGGAATACGTGGTGCGACCCGCGAAGGGCCGCGCGCACGCGCTCCGGGTCATCCGCGACCTCGTGGCGTTCGCTCCACGCGGCCGGGGCACGAACCTCGGTGGGGCGCTGACGTATGCGGCGAAGTTGCTGCGGCACCGGGCGATCATCGTCGTCCTCTCGGACTTCAGGGCGGCAGAGTGGGAAGTCCCGCTCAGTCAACTCGCCGCGCGCCACGAAGTGGTGGCGATCACCATCGACGATCCGCGCGAGTACGATCTCCCGGACGCGGGGTGGGTCGAGCTCGAAGACGCGGAGACGGGGCAGCGCTTGCTCGTGGACACGAGCCACGCGCCGACGCGGACGCGGATTCGCGTCGCGGCTGAAGCGATGCAGCAGGAGCGCAGCCGGAGGCTCGTGCAGGCCGGGGTGGATCGGGTCTCGCTCTCCACGACCGTCCCGTACGGTGTGCCGCTGCGGCGTGCCTTCGCTGAGCGCGCAAAGCGCTTGAGCCGATGATCGCTCTGACCGTCGTCGTGCTGCTGCTGCAAGGCGATGGCTGGACCGCCTCGCCGAGCCGGACGACGGTCGGTGATACGATCCGGCTCGAGCGCACATTGCCCGCGCCCGCCGGTTGGCGCGTGCGCACGGCCAAGCTCGCCTCCAGCATGGTTGCCGAGCCGCTCGGCGATCCGGTGGTGGTCGCCACGGCTGCCGGCTACTGGGTCGTGCGCTATACGGTGGTGGCGTGGAGGCCGGGCGAGATCACGCTCGACATGCCGCCGATCTGGCGACTGGGTCCTGATGGTACGGCGGACTCCCTGCCGGGCGGTACGGCCGCGTTCCATGTCGCGAGTGTGATCCCGGACAGCGTGAAGGCGCCCGCACCGCAACCCGCCGTCGGACCGCTCCGGCTTGCGCGAACCAGCCCGATTCCCGCTTTTGTGGGGGTGATTGTCGCCGGCGGTGCGCTGCTGCTCCTGATTGTCTGGCGACGCCGCGGCCCACGCGTCATCGCGACCAGTGCCCTCGCGGGGCTCGTCGATGCGGAGGTCCCGGACACGCGCTGGCTCTCTGCCGGTGAGCCGAAGGCGGTGGCGGCGCGCGCGACCCAGCGTCTGCGGCGAGCGGTGGCGCGCGCGATTCCCGATGCGCACGAGGCGCTCAGCACGACGGAATGCTTGGAAGCCGTCGAACGGGCCCGGCCGAACGCGCCGCTGCGCGACCTGCGTGAGCTGCTGCAGGCGCTCGATCAGGTCGCGTTTGCGACGGCCCACGGAGTGGACATCGCGCCACTCGCCGCGCGCGCCCGTGCCCTCGCGCGCGAATTCGGCTCGAACGGATCGTCGGCATGAGCTTCGGACGGCCGCTGCTGCTGTTGCTGCTCGCGGCGCTCCCGCTGTGGTGGTCGTGGCGGCGCCGGCGGCTCGCGAAGCTCGCGGGCGCGCCGATGAGCGATGTCCGGCCGGCGTTCGGACCGGTGGAGCGGTTGTGGATCGCACGCCTGCCGGTCTCGCTGCGATCGCTCTGCCTCGCCGCGTGGATCGTCGCCGCGGCCGGTCTGCGTCTCGGCTCGGCGCGCGCGGAGCTGCGCAGCGAGGGGATCTCGATCGTGCTGGCGGTCGATATCTCCAGCAGCATGCTGGCGGAAGACTTCTCGCCTGCCAACCGGCTCGATGTCGCGCGGCGCACGGCGACCGAATTCGTGCGCGCGCGGTCGTCGGATCGGATCGGGCTCGTCGCTTTTGCCGGGCAGGCGTTGACGCAGGTGCCCATCACGACGGATTACGAGGTGCTGGAGGAAGCGATTCGTCAGCTGCGCGTGGGCATTCTGGAGGATGGGACGGCGATCGGCACCGCGATCGCCACGAGCGCGAACCGGTTACGCCGCGCCCCGGGGAAGAGCAAGGTCGTAGTGCTGCTCACGGATGGGGAGAACAACAAGGGCACGGTCGATCCGCGCACCGCGGCGCAGGCCGCGGCGGCATTCGGCATCAAGATCTACACGATTGGCGTCGGCACGCAGGGTGAGGCGCCCGTGCCGACGGGGCAGGGGCCGCTCGGTCTGCGGTATGAGACGATGCCGGTGAAAATCGACGAGCAGCTGCTCGATGAAGTCGCGCATACGACCGGCGGCCGCTATTTCCGCGCGACCGACGCGGCGTCGCTCTCGAACATTTTCAGCGAGATCAATCGCCTCGAGAAGACGCCGGTGCAGCATCTCGTCTACCATCGCTACGAGGAAGCCTATCGCTGGCCGCTCGGCATTGGGCTGCTGGCGCTTGCGCTCGAGCTGGTGCTCGCCGGCACCTTCGCGGTGCGGGTCCCGTGATCACGTTCGACGCGCCGGTCGTCGTGGCACTCGCCCCCGTGGTCGCCGCCGCGGTGTGGTCGGCGGGGGCGTGGGCGCGCCGCATACGGCTGCGGCGCGCGGCGGCCTGGTCGGAGGCAACGGCCCGCATCGCGCGCTCGGCGGGTCAATTCGGCGCTCCCGCCCTGGGCCTGGCCGCGGGGCTCGCCGCCGTCGCCCTGTCGGGACCACGTTGGGGCGAAGAGCGGATCGTCACCGAGACGCGCGGGCTCAACCTCGTGCTCGCGATCGACATTTCGCGCTCGATGCTGGCGGAAGACGTCAAGCCCAGCCGCTTGCGGCGGGCGCTGCGCGAGGCGCGCCGCCTCGTGCAGGACCTCGACGGCGATCGCCTTGGGCTCTCCGCCTTCGCGGGCACAAGCTACATCCTCTCGCCCCTGTCGGTCGATGGCTCGGCATTGACACTGTATCTCGATGCCCTGGATCCGGATGTCGCGTCCGAAGGCGGGACGTCGCTGGCACCGGCGCTGGCTCAGGGGATCGATCTCCTGCATGCCAGTCCCGAAATCGCCGATCGCGTGCTCGTGATGTTTACCGATGGCGAAGCGCACGACTCGCTGGAGCAGGCGGTTCAGGAAGCGCGCCGGCTCGCGGGACTCGGCATTCATTTGATCCTGGTGGCGGAAGGCGGAAAGCAGCCGACGAAAATCCCGGTGCGCGACGATCGGGGCACGCTGGTCTCGTGGCAGCAGGACGAATCCGGGAATCAGATCCTCACGAGCCGGCGCGACGATCTGCTGGGTGCGATCGCGGACGCGGCGCAGGGAACGATTGTCGCGGCGGAGCTGCCGGATCAGGCCGGTGCTGTGCGTGATCTCGTCGCCTCGTACAAGCGGGCCACGGCGACTGAGAGTCGCACGCAACACGGCCGGCCGCGCGCCTGGATTCCACTGCTCCTGGCCGGTCTGGTGCTGGCTGCCCAGACGTTCACCCGACGCACCGCCGCGCTGATTGGTCTGTTGCTGTGCGTCGTGCCTGCGCTGCACGCGCAGCGGCCGCGCTCGCCCGCCGAGAAAGCGTGGGACAAGGGGGACTCGCGCGCCGCGGCCGCGGCGTACTTGGCCGAGCTGAAGTCACACGGGGACGATGACACGGCATGGTACAACACCGGCACCGCGGCACTCGCCGCGGGCGATCCGGCGCTGGCGCGCGCGGCGCTTGCCCGCGCGGCCTCCTCACTCGATCCCGACCTGCGGTTCCGGGCGCTGTACAATCTTGGTCTCCTCGGGTTGCGCGAAGCGAAGGCGGACAGCGTCAATCGCGAGGCGCATCTGGCGGACGCCGAGCGTGCCTATCGCGAGGCGTTACTACTGCAGCCGCACCACATCCGCGCCAAATGGAACCTCGAGCTCGTCAATCGGCTGCGTGGCGGCGGCGGACAGAACACGCCCAATCCTCCACCTCCGCCGTCTGGTGGTGGGGGAGGCGGAGCGGCCCAACCGCCGCCACCGCCGCCGAGTGGCGGAAGCGGCATGAGCGAGTCGCAAGCGGATCAGGTGCTGCAGTCGATCGGGCAGGAAGAGCTGCGCACGCGGCGTGATCGCACCGGTCGCACGCGGCGCGCCGCGCCCGCGGGAGTGAAGGACTGGTGACGCTTTCGCTGGTCGCTGTCCTGGCCCTTTTACAAGGGGCCGAAGTCACCGCCAGCGTCGATCGCACGCAGCTGCGCGTCGGCGAAGAACTGACGCTGACGGTGCGCGCGCGCACGCGCTCCGCCGATGCCGTCGAGATCGTGCTTCCTTCAATGAACGGATTCGCAATCGTGGGCTCCCGCGATATGACGGAAGTCGCGATCAACGGCGCCTCCGGATCTACGCGGACGACCGTCCGCGAGCTGCAGCTGCGTGCGCAGCAGCCTGGCGCGCTTCTCATCGGTCCGGTGCGGGCGCGGCAAGGGGGCAGCATCGTATCGACCGATCCGATTCTCGTCACCGTGGACAGTGCCGCCGATCGCACCGCGCTGACGCTGAGCCCGCTGGCCCGCTCGCTGCTCGAAACCACGCGCGCGCCCGTCTCGCGGCGCGCCGATCGCGTCGCGCTCACCATGCTCGTGCCGAGCGACACGGTGTTCGCCGGTCAGCAGGTCGATGTGATTGCCGCCGCCTGGATCCCACGTGACTTGGGTCAGCGCATGCGCCGCCCGCCCTTCCTGACGCTCGTCACGCCGGAAGGCGTATGGGCATATCCGGCCGCCACCTCATCTGGCGTTGCGCTCTCACGACAGGTGAGCGGTCGCTGGCTGGATCTGTTCATTGCACATCAGGTCGTGTTCCCACTTACGCCTGGCCGATTGATTATCCCGCCGGCCTCCGTCGAATACGCGCTTCCCGTGACGTTCTCGTTCTTCAGTCGTGAGGAGCGGTACGCGCTCCGCAGTGATTCAATTGCCATTACGGTCCTGCCGCTGCCCCCTAGCACCCCGGCGACGAACGTCGTCGGCGAACGTCTGAGTCTCGAGCTGCAGGTGGATCCCGCGACGACGCGTGTTGGCGAGCCGGTCGAAGCGTCGGTCACGGTCACCGGCATCGGCAACGTGGCGCTCTGGCCCGAGCCCGCGCTGCGCTGGCCCACCGGGTTTCGCGTCTACCCGGCGCAGACCGAGGTCCGTGTCGCGCCGGTGGCTGGGCGGGTCGCCGGTGGCAAGACATTCCACTTCCTGGCCGTGCCGGATTCCGCCGGCAACTTCAAGTTGCCCGAAGTGCGGTACCCCTACTTCAATGCCACAACCGGGCGCTACGAGACGGCGACATCGTCGCCCCAAGCGCTCGCCGTCGCGCCTGGGGCCGAGCCGCGTGCCGCGCGGGTGCTTCCACCGCTGCTGCCGGCCCGCGGCGAGCTTTCCAGCGAACGCCTGGGCCGGCGCCTCGGGTGGGAAGGCTGGCTACTGGTGCTGTTTGTGCCGCCGCTGTTCGCGTGGATGGTGCGGCGCCGCTCGCGGGCGGCAGGCACGCCGTCCATCGCGACGACTGTCGGACCGGAGTTGACGCCGCTGGGTCGCGTTGAGCGTGAGTTTCTTGCGGTGCTCGCGAGTCATGTCTCAGATCCGTTCGCGCGCGATGGGGATGGCTTGGCGCAAGCGTTACGCGCCGCCGGCGTCGATAGCGCCGTTGCCGATCACGTCAAACGGCTGCGCGACCGGCTGCGTGCCGCGCGCTATGGGCCTCGTGGCTTGGGCGACGCGGCCGAGCTCGCGGCCGAGATCCAACAGGTGCTGCGCGTCCTGGGCGCGGACGGACCAACGGGGGGTGGGACCAGGCGACCGCACCCGCTCGTGACTACGGGGCTGCTGCTGCTGCTGGTTTTCGTTCCACGGGTCGAATCGCAGCAGACCGCCAGCGCGGAGGCATTATTCGAGGCCGGGGCCCTGCGGGCCGCGGCCGACTCGTTCGCCGCGCGCGCCACGCGCGACCCGCGTGATCCAGCGCACTGGTACAATCTCGGCGCCACGCTGTATCGCGCGGGGGCGGACGGCAAGGCCACGGCGGCATGGATTCGTGCGGCGCGACTGGCGCCGCGCAATGAGACGATTCGCCGAGCGCTGCGGCTGCTGCCGGCACCGGATCCTGTGACCGAGCAGCTCCTCCGCGTCGGCTGGGCCACACCGATCGAATGGGGATTGCTGGGCGCGGCGAGTTGGGTGGTTCTGTGGCTCGCCGTTGCCGCGGGTGCCCGCCGCCGCGTGCCGCTCGTGCTGATCGGCGCCGTCGCAGCGGCGGCCACGGTCCTCGGGGCGACAGAGTGGCAGCGGCGAAACCGGCCTGTCGCCGTGGTCGCCGTGGACGCGGCGCCGGTCCGAGCAGCGCCGTACGGTGCGGCGAGCGCCGCGGCGACAGTCCCGGCCGGTGGTGCGTTCCTCGTGGACCGGAGCTATGGTCCCTGGCGGGAAGTGTATCGCTCGGACGGAATTCACGGCTGGGTGCTCGGAGAGGAAATCATCGGATTGTGAGCGTCGTCGCCCGCGCGCGCGTCCAGTTGCTGGCAGGGCACGTTGCGGATCAGATCGCGGCTGGCGAAGTCGTCGAGCGCCCCGCATCTGTGGTCAAGGAGCTGGTCGAGAACGCGCTCGATGCCGGCGCGCAGGCGGTGCGCGTGGACCTGGAGGACGGCGGCAAGACGCTGATTCGCGTCAGCGACGACGGCGCGGGCATGGACCGCGAGGACGCGCGGCTCGCGCTGCAGCGCCACGCCACCAGCAAGATCCGAACGGCGACCGATCTGATCGGCGTCGCGACGTTCGGCTTCCGCGGCGAGGCGCTTCCGGCCATCGCCTCCGTCTCGCGCGTCGAGCTGGAAACGAGCAACGACGCCGAAGGCGGAGCGACGCGCCTCCGGTTGATCGGCGGCAAGCTGGATGGCGAAGACGAATCCGCGCGCCAGCGGGGCACGACCGTCACGGTCCGCGGCCTGTTCTACAACACACCCGCGCGGCGAAAATTCTTGCGCGCCACCGCGACCGAGACCCGCGCCGCAGTCGAGGCGCTCACCGTGCTCGCCCTGACGCGCCCCGACGTCGCGTACTCGCTGACGAGCGACGGTCGCGTCTTGCTCGACTGTCCACCGGCCACTCGCTTGATCGATCGCGTGCGGGCGTTGTGGGGTGGCGAGCTGGCCGACACGCTGGTGGCGGTCTCGCATCGCGCGGGGCCGCTGGAAGTGACGGGGCTCGTGCAACGACCGGCGCAGGCACGTCCCGCTGGCCGCAAGGGCTACGTCTTCGTGCGCGGCCGGCCGATTCGCGACCCGTTCACCTTGCGGGCGGCGGAAGCAGGCTATCGCTCGACGATTGCGCCGGGTGACCGGCCCTCGCTGCTGCTGTTTCTCGATCTGCCGGGCGACGCGGTGGATGTGAACGTGCATCCCGCAAAGCTCGAGGCCGCGGTTTCGGGACAAGTTCTTCGTTGAAAGAGTAGTTGAGGAAGCCGTGAGAGAGGCGCTGGCGCCGCTGGACGCGGCTGTGCCTCTGGGAGTCAGGAGTCAGGAGTCTGGAGTCTGGTCGGGTCTGGAGGGCGTTCTACCGACAGGAGTGCCACTCGAACTGTTCCAATCGGCCCAGGCGCCCGACTCCCGGATCCAGGCTCCTGTCCTCCAGCTCTTCGATACCTACATCGTGTTTCAAGCCGGCCAGGCCGTCAGCATCGTCGACCAGCATTCCGCCCACGAGCGCGTGCTCTACGAAGATGTGATGCGCCAGCTCTCCGGCGACGG
>WNGK01024694.1_pt1 | contig 10849 bp, 6 predicted proteins | sample 5400601 | NCBI WGS metagenome assembly WNGK01 (sample SAMN13153376, study PRJNA577476) | soil metagenome | isolation source: 60 cm soil or saprolite under Garry oak tree replicate 1 | place: USA:California | collected 2016-06-15
ATGCCGATCTCGTGGCGGACCTGCCGAGGCTCGCGGTGCCGACCCTGGTGATCTGCGGCGAGCTCGACCAGGCCACGCCGCCCGAGCTCAACCGACTGATCGCCGCCAAGGTCGCCGGCGCCCGCTATGCCGAGCTGCCGCGCTGCGGCCATTGCCCACCGCTCGAGCAGCCGGAGGTTTTTCTGAGGGCGGTCGGCGATTTTCTGGCCGCTTAGCGTCAACGCGGTCAAGCTCGATCAGTAGCCGCGGATCGTTCCGGTGCAGAACTGTCTGGCGACGGCAAACCGACCAAGCGGCGGATTATTGGCACATCGCGGCCTGATTAATTCTGGGTTCGGCACAGCAGGCTGAGCTTATCGCGGTCTCCGGGTCTCCCCGCGACGCGCTTGGCCGGCTCGGCACGGTCGAAGCTCATCTTCGCTATTGCAATCTTTGCTGTCACTTGCTCATGGTCGACCGAGCACCCCACCCCGCACCTGGCCGCAAGTCTCGTCCACGCGGCTTGCCGACCGCCCTCGCCGGTGCCTTCTGCCTTATCTGCGGCACCTCTTATGATTTGCGACCCGAATTCTGCCACCTCGCTTCTCACCAAAGTTTCGGCGTCTATATCTGACGACCGAGTCGTGCTACCATCGAATCCGCCAACGGACGCAGACTTATGAGCGCAGTCAGTAGATGGATCGAGCGCGTAGGCTTTGCGCAATACGCCTATGCTTTCGAAAGCCGGAATATCAATTTTGAACTGCTGATAAGCTTTACCGAACGGGATCTGGAGAAATTGGGGCTCCCGTTTGAACCCAGGCAAGCTATCCTCCGCGAGATAGAACGCCTGGCGCGCTCCCCGCTAGCTGATTTTGACCTGGGCAAGCCCTCTCGCGATGCGGAGCGGCGACAGCTTACGTTGATGTTTTGCGACTTGGTCAATTCCGTAGGGTTGTCAACGCGCCTGGACCCTGAGGACCTTCGCGATGTAATCAACAGTTATCAGCAGACCTGCCTTCAACCAATACGTCAGTACAGCGGCTATGTGGCTCGATACATCGGCGACGGCATTCTTGTTTTCTTTGGCTATCCGGCAGCGCATGAGGATGATGCCGAAAGGGCGATCCGCGCTGGTCTCGAAATCGTCCATGCCCTCGGCGAGCTAAATCAAAGAATCCGGCACTTGGGAAATCCCGAGCTGCAGGTGCGGATCGGTATTGCAACCGGTTTGGTAGTGGTTGGAGACGTCATAGTAGAAGGGTTGGCAGAAAGGGACGCAGTTACGGGTGAGGCACCCAACCTCGCTGCCCGCCTGCAAGGACTGGCATCTCCCAACACCGTAGTAGTGTCGGCGATGACGCGAAAACTTGCGGCGGAACGCTTCGAATATCGCGATCTTGGCACGCGAACTGTCCAGGGCTTCGAAGATCCCATCGCCGTATACCAGGTCGTCGCAGAGCGACCGGTAAGTCGCTTGGAAGCGCGAAGCGTCAGCCTAATTCCCTTTGTAGGTCGCGAGAAGGAACTGCAAATCCTGCTTCAGCGCTGGCAATCCGCCGCGTCAGGAAATGGCCAGGTCGTGATCCTATGTGGCGAAGCCGGCATCGGAAAATCTCGCATCGCCGCCGAAGCGCGTGCCCGAATCGGCGGTATGGAAGCCGCTTCCAGCCTCGGCCCATCACTTGTTTTCCAATGTTCGCCGCACCACGCCAATGCAGCATTGTATCCGATCATCCGCCAGCTGGAAGTGATGGCACGGATAAGTTCTTCCGATACGGACCCGGAGAAAATCGACAAGCTATACAGCTTACTACAGGGCTATGATCCGCAGACGATTACGCTATTCTCCGATCTGCTCGGCATCAAGCCGAGCGCCCGCTGTCCGCCTCTCAACATAGGAGCAACCGAGAGGCGGCACCTTACCATAAATGCGTTGAAAGCCTGGTGCGCGTCGTATAGCAAAGATGCCGTGCTTGTGCTCTGCTTCGAAGATATTCAGTGGATTGACCCCACGTCGAAGCTTCTTCTGACGCAGCTGATGGAGTGGGTGAAAACAGCGCGCGTCCTTATGGTCATTACCATCCGCGCCGCAAGCGGTTCGACAGCGGACAATTTATTGCAGGACGCTGGAGTTATCACTACCAGTCCCCGAATAGCGCCTTACATCACGGTTTGTGAAATTCACGAGCTTTCCGAGCGCGAAACCAAAGAGTTGATGGTTTCGGTAGCGGAAGGCGATGCGATGTCCCAATCGGAAATCGACGTCGTAGCGAATAAATCCGAAGGCATTCCATTATTTGTGGAGGAGTTGACCAAGGCGCTATTGAAGGCGCGAGAGAGTCATTCAGAAGCGTTGCCAGCTGCACCCATACTCGTCCCGGACACGATCAGCGATGCTCTGATGGCGCAGCTGGACCGACTGGGCCGGGCAAAGGACATTGCGCAGTACGCGTCCGTCATAGGCCACGAGTTCTCATTAGATCTATTGGCCCAAGTCACGGAGAAATCCACACACGAGTTGCTCCCGGATCTCGACCGCCTCATCGAGTCGAGACACGTGATCGCGAGCGAATCCTCGAACATGTACCTTTTCAAGCATGCTCTGATCCGAGACAGCGCCTATCGGTCATTGCTCAGAAAACGCCGGCAGGCGATTCATCTTAAGATTGCGCGAGAGCTGACGCAGCGGGCTTCCGACACGACCGACGATTTAATCGCACAGCACTATGCAATGGGTGAAGCGCACAGCGAAGCCGTTGTTTTTTGGCAACGTGCTGCGCGCAACGCGATCGCCCGCTCGGCTCACGAAGAGGCCCTAAGAATGCTCGATGCCGCCATCGAGCACTTGCCAAAGCTGCGCGGATGGGCGTCGCTGGCATTGGAGCTTGATCTGGTGTTGGCACAGGCGATGGCACTACGTTCGACGCGCGGGTATTCGGCCCCGGAGGTGGAAAAACGACTATTGAAGGCCCGCGAACTCTGCGCAAAGTGCGAGGACAGCAGCAGTCGCTTTAATGTCGAGTGGGGTTTGTTTCAGTGCACGATTGTCAAAGGCGACATCACCAGCGCACGAGACATAGCCGGAAATCTTTTCAACCATGCTGCGAGCCACCCAGATCGACCCTTCGTGGACGCGCATCTCGGCAATGGAATGGTGGCCTTCCATTTAGGTGAGTTCCAAAGCGCACAGAAACATTTTGAAAACGGGGTTGGGTTGAGTCGTCCAGAAATAGATCGACCGCACTTTTTCACTCATGGACAAAATCCAGGGATATTCTGCCTCTCCTACCTGGCTCGTACCGAATTATTTCTCGGATACCCGGATCGAGCAAGGAGTACGATCCAGCGCGGCCTCGCTGTTGCAAGCGCCCGAGCCAGCGATCCGGGACACATTTATACCTACGTCAACGCGCTTACGTTCGCCGTGCGGGTATATCAACTCTGCGGTGATATTCTTTTCGAGAAACAACTGGCAAATGAGATCATCAGCATTGCCCAACGCAACCACTACGCCTATTATGAAGCCTTAGGCCTTTGTCACCTTGGCTGGGCGATCGGCGCGGAGGGTAGCTGGTCGGAAGGGATCGAGAAGATGGTCGCCGGTATCGCTGCCGTGGAACAAACCGGCACTTCATTGGCGCTCCCGGGATTTTACACGTATCTGTCGCAGCTATATATTCGCGCCGGCCAGTTCGACGATGCGAGCCGGGTCCTGGAGAATGCCATCGACCCAAAGCACTCCCGAACTTGCGCTTGGGATTCGGAGATCGAGAGGGTGCGCGGCGACATTTTGGCATCGCGACCAAGTCCCGACCTGGAGCAAGCCGAATCCGCTTACTGCCGGAGTGTGGCCGTGGCGCGGAATCAGGGCGCGCGATGGCTTGGGTTGAGGGCAAGTTCGAATTTAGCCCGGCTCTTGCAGCGCAAGGGCCGGCGACACGAAGCCTACGCGGCTCTCAAGGCGGGCCTGGAGGGGATATCAGAGGGGTTTGACACAGACGAAGTGCGAACGGCTAATATAGCTTTGCGGCAGTTGATTCAGCACATTGCGGTACCCCGAACCAGCTCGCCGCGTTAGATTAGGCCGGCAATTCTCATTAACAGCGAGAGGACAGCATGGGCTTCGTTCCAGATCCGAAAGTTCCGTGTCTCAAGGGCCCGATCCCGTATTGTCTGGAGCAATGCTCTAAAGGCCAGGGCGCGGGCGATCGCCTGAAACGACTAAGCGCCGCCATTCGAGCAATCGCTCCTCACTTTCGAGGTCTGGAAACCGTATTCGATGAGCATCTGCTGCCCTTGGTATTCAACGAGGCGCGCAGAAGAGCCATCACCGCCCACTTGAAGACGTACTGGTTCGATGACAGCTCGCCTGAGGCGTTTTTCCCCCACCAAAGAGTCGCGCAAATATACGCTAGGGGAGTTCTCAAGGCACTCGACGTCTCCCTGAAAGGGCGACGCACGGTTCCCCTAAACGTTTGGTGGATCGTAGATTCGGAAAAGGTTCGCTTGCTGACGTTGGCCGAAGTGGAAAAGGGAACAACCATAAGCAGCACCATCACGCTGCTGATTCTTACTCCGAGACCAAGCGGCACTCCCAGCAGTGAAGATGCGGCTTCCCGGCTGACCGCGTCCAGTCGACTTCGTGCTTTCCGAACCGGCCGGCGGCAAACGCGTTTGCTGACCAGCAAGCGAGTTCCTGAACCAAGGTCACGAACCAGAGTCACGACTGGCCCGGACTCAATGCGTCCCTGGCTTCGGCGCGTCCGGCTGGCGGAGCGGATGCGCCCGCGCGAAGGCGTCGATCGCCATGCAGTGCTCGACGATGCGCGACACGGGCGGGAACGGCGCGAGGTCGCAATCGTAATATTGCGCGCCCGTCGCGTGGCTCACCAGCCGGCAAGCAGGCGTTCCGCATCGTGGCGGCAACCGCCGCGGAAGGCGGCATGGGCGCCATCGCCGAAATCGCCGCAAAGCGGGTGTTTCACACCGTGTATCTCGGCAAATATCCCGAGGCGGTCGAGGAGCGCCGAGCCGTGCTGCTGGAGGTCGATCCGATCGGATTTCGCGCCGCCTGCATGGCTCTGATCGATGCCGATCTCGTGGCGGACCTGCCGAGGCTCGCGGTGCCGACCCTGGTGATCTGCGGCGAGCTCGACCAGGCCACGCCGCCCGAGCTCAACCGACTAGAGATATTTATTCTTTATATTTTTCGCGTCGGTCGGCTAAAGTAGACGGCATGAGAGCTGGAAGGCCAACAATTTCTAGCGTGTAGGTACGCGTAGCTATATGATAAGTGACCTTCACCGCGGGGTCACCGTCGCTAAATTTGAAGTTGATTGGTCTTGGATCGTCCTTTCCATGGGCATCTTTGTGATTCAAAGCATAGATAATGTGCCTCTTGATTTCGTTCTGCGCATCTTGGGGATAAGTGCCTGCCTCGTTCTCCCACATCTCTTCCTCTTTGTGGTCGAGATGCAGAAACTTCGCTGTCAATTTGCCGAATTTATAATCGCCGTGGCGGCCCGGCGGAAGTGCTCTGTAGTCATCCAATACCCGTTTAATGTTCGCCGCGGAGTATTGCTCGTTTAGATCCTTTCTGCCGGGTAACCTCTTCCTGAATGCGATTGGCATAGCGTCCCCCTTAAGCCGGCCGCAGCACAGCGGGCCCATTCATGTTACAATAGATCGACAGCTAGGCAAAATTAAATTTACTCGACCGGCGCCGCCCTCGAACAACTCGTGCGGTGGCCCCCACAAGGCTGCCATCTGGACGAAGCTTGATGTCCGATAATCGTGGGCGTACGTTCGTTAACTCTTTGCTTTTTTTGGTGTCCCATGGACTGCTCGGCGTGTGGCGCCTCGAACCCGAGCGAAAGCCGGCGTTGCCAGAACTGCGGGGTGGCTCTGGTCGAGCCTTGCGCCGGATGCGGCGAGCCCGTCCCGATATCGAACCGATTTTGTGGCAAATGTGGCACGCGGCGCGAGCCTGGCCTGACGGCTGGAATTCGCACCGACGGGGACAGCATGGCAGCCCCGATCCATCTTCCGCAGCATTTGGCGCAGCGTATTCTGGACTCTCGCGGAGCGCTGGAAGGCGAGCGCAAGCAGATCACTGTGCTGTTCGCTGATATCAAGGGCTCGACGAGCCTGATCGAGGACCTCGACCCGGAGGACGCTGAGTTACGCCTGCGCCCGGCGCTCGATGCCATGATCAATGCCGTCCACCGGTACGAGGGAACGATTAATCGCGTGCAGGGTGACGGCATCATGGCTCTGTTCGGGGCGCCGCTCGCGCATGAAGACAACGCGGTGCGCGCGGCATATGCGGCCCTCGAGATGCAAAAGGGCGTGCGCGCGGCATGCGATGGCGACATCGCCATTCGGGTAGGCTTGCACGCCGGGGAAGTGCTCGTCCGAGCCATTCACAACGATCTTTCCGTCGACTACGACGCCATCGGCCCGACCGTGCATCTGGCCGCGCGCATGGAGCAAATGGCGTCTCCGGGCGCGATCTATTGCACTGCCAACGTAATGCGGATGGCAGAGGGATTCGTCGAGGCCCAGCCGCTCGGGCACGTTTCGGTAAAAGGACTTCGGCAGCCGATCGACTTGTTTGAAATCATAGGGCATACGTCCGCACGCACACGTTGGGAAGTCACGGCAGCAAGAGGATTGACGCAGTTCGTCGGGCGAAAAACGGAACTCGCTGAACTGCAGCAGTCGCTCAAGCTCGCTGCCGAGGGACACGGCCAGCTTGTTGCCGTTGTGGGCCAACCCGGCACCGGTAAATCCCGCCTTGTCCATGAATTCCTCCAGTCTCCCGAGTCGTCGGACTGGATGGTGCTCAAAACCGCCGCCGCGGCATACCGGCGGGGCACGCCCTATCTGGCCGTATCCAATCTGCTGCGCTCCTGGTGCGAGATCCCCGAACAGGCGTCTCCCGCCGAAGCCGAGCGGCGCCTGCAAAACACTCTCGCCCCATTGACGGCAGGCCTGTCGACTTATCTCCCGGCGTTGCAATCGCTGCTCGATCTTCCTGTCGAAGATGCCGATTGGCCCACTCTCGATCCCGCGGTGCGACGGCAAAGGATGATGTCGACCGTGAAGGATCTTTTCCTTCGCTGTGCCGCGACACGTCCACTCCTACTTTGGTTCGAGGACATGCAATGGACCGACATCGAGACCCAAACCGTGCTCGACGGCTTGATAGAAAGCCTCGAGACGAGCCGTTTGCTGATGATTTTAACCTGTCGTCCGGAGTACCAGCACAAGTGGGCCAGCAAGAAGCGCTACACCGCGGTTCATCTTGATCCGCTCGAACCTGATGCCGCCGACAAACTCGTCCGGACCCTTCTGGGCAACGATCCGATCAATGAAGAATTGCGCGCACTCATCGTCGAGCGCACCGAGGGAACGCCGCTTTTTATCGAGGAGACGATCAGGACTCTCGTGGAAAGCGGTGCGCTCCGCATGGATGGCGGCGGCTATGAGCTGACGCGCGAACTCCGCGAAATCCGCATTCCCGACACCGTTCAATCGGTCATAGCCGCGCGCATCGACAGCCTCGCTCCCAAACGCAAGACCCTGTTGCAGATAGCATCCGTGATCGGATCGGACATTCCGATCCTGTTGCTGCGCGAAGTCGTCGATCTGGCGGAGCCGGAACTGCAGAAGCTGTTGGGGGAGTTGCAGGCCGCCCAATTTCTCTATGAAACACCGAATGCGACATCCTTTCAATTGAAGTTCAGACATGCCCTCGTCCACGAAGTTGCGTATGGCGGGTTGGTTTCTGGTAAGCGTCAGATGCTCCATGCTCGCGTGCTGCGAGCCATGGAGTCCCAAAGCCGGGAAAACCGGCAGGAATTCCTTGAGGGACTTGCGCATCACGCTTTGAACGCGGCGCTCTGGAACGAAGCAGTGACGTATCTTTGTCAGGCCGGTGACAAAGCGGTGGAATTATCGGCCTACCGGGAGGGAAGTGCCTTTTTCGAATCGGCGCTCCAGGCGTTGACACACCTCCCGCAGGATACCGATCGCATCCGGCAGGGAATCGATATCCGACTGAAGCTACGTCCCATTTTTGGGGCGACCGCCGAGTATGACCGGCTGGAGGACTGTCTCGCCGAAGCCGAGGCTTTGGCCACATCGATCGACGATCGCCCACGCCTCGCGGCGATCAACGTCGCCAGGGCATTCGTTCACAATTGGCGCGGCGAGCTCGATGCCAGCATCCAATGTGGTTTACGCGCGCGCAATATTGCCCGGGAGATCAGCGATAACGCCCTGGGGGTAAGTGCTAGCTTCTATCTTAGCCAAGCCCTGATGTGGCGCGGGGACTTCCAGCAATCGGTCGCCCTGCTCCAGGACAATTTGGCCTGGATCGATGGCCCGTTGCGGCACCAGCGGCTCGGCACCACCGGGACCGGCTCGGTCTTGTGGCTGGGAATGTTGGGAGCTTCTCATGCTCGGTTGGGCGATTTTCCGATCGCAATCGATGCCGCACGGCGCGCGTGTCTCATCGCCGACGAAGTTCATCGACCTGCTGACATTGCTTTGGCGTATTGGTGGGCAGGCTTCATCTGGTCGCACAAGGGTGACTTGCCCGCGGCCTTGCAGTGCCTGGAGCATGGTTTCAATGTTTGCCGATCGAGTCAGATCAATTTTCTCGTTCCTATCCTCTCAACTTCCCTGGGCTACACTTATGCGCTGGCCGGCCGCGCCGGCGAAGGAATACAGCTCCTTACGAAGTCCATCGCATTCTCCCGCGCGACCAAGTTCAGTTATGGGGAAGCTTGGTCGAGCGTCTATCTAGGCTTCGCCAATCTGCTCGACGGCCGCCGTGAGGGAATGCTTGAGCATGCCCGGAGCGTTCTCGAACTTGCGCGTAAACATAAGTATCGCGCCATCGAGGTCGATGCCCTCCGACTTCTCGGAGATATCTGCCGAACCGGCGACGCGCCTCGCGAGGACGAAGCTGAGCGGCACTATCTCCAAGCGTCCGAGCTGTGTCTGGAACTCGGAATGCGGCCGGAATACGCCCACTGCCAAACTGCTCTCGGACAAACGTTTATGCAAACAGGCCGCCGAGAGGAGGCAGAGCGGCTCTTTGATTCGGCATCGCAGCTCTATCGCAGCATGGGCATGGTCGTGCCGAACGTTCACTCTTGATCGCACAACCAAGCTCAATTCATTTTGAACCGGACCGGCAAGCTCTTAGGTCCGCCTATGAAGATCGATGCCGATCGGCGCGGCTTACCAGCGATCTCGATCCATGCGAGTCGGCTTACCAGTTCCTCGAAGAAGATACGCATCTCCAGCCGCGCGAGATGCTGACCGAGACAAGCATGGACTCCGTAGCCGAAGGTCATGTTACGCGATGTGTCGCGATCCAGGCGGAAACGATCCGGCTCCTCGAAAACCTCCTCGTCGCGATTGCCCGACAGGTAACACAGCATCAACCAGTCACCCTTCGCAATCCGGCGCCCGCGCAGCTCCGTGTCCGCCGTCGCCGTCCGCATGAGATGTTGCACTGGCGTAGTCCAGCGCACCGCCTCCTCAACCATGCTGGGAATCAGCCTGGTATCGTCCTTGATTTTACGGAACTCATCCATATTCTCGCATAACGCCCAGAGGCCGCCGGAGGTCGAAGATGACGTCGTATCGTGGCCGGCAGCTGCGATGATCACATAATAGCTCACCGCCTCAAAATGGTTGATCGGTTTTCCATCGATCTCGGCGTTGGCGATGACGCTTGCCAGATCGTCCCGTGGTTCTTTGCGGCGCGATTGCATCATTGGCACGAAATAGGCCTGGAATTCGCCGAGCAGCCGAAACAGTTCCTTGGCGTGTCTGGCCGGATCACCGGCGGCCGCCACCCCGCGCCCTAGCTCCTCGTCCTCACTGGCAAAAAGCTCTTGGGTCAGCTTGAGCATTCGCGGCTCGTCTTCTTTCGGAACGCCGAGGATCTGCATGAGGACGTGCAAGGGATAGTGGACGGCAACATCGCGGACGAAATCGCAAGATGACCCGTGCTCAGCCATGCGATCGACGCTAGCGCGGGCAATGGCGCGGATGCGATCCTCGAGTGATTTGGCCTTTTGCTGAGTAAACCAGGATTGGGTGACGCGCCGATATTTCAGGTGGTCGGGTTGATCCATGTGGACGAGCGTACGGATAGGATGCGGGCTGCCGCCGGTCAGGGCACGCGCCGTCTCATCTGAGGCCCGCGGGACAAGAGTGTGCGCGCGGTCACCGTTATGGAACAGATTGTGCTGACGGATGATCTCCAGAATATCGGCGTGCTTGGTCACTACCCAGAACGGATCAAAGCCTTCGACCTCGACTCGACCGAGCGGGAGGTTCGTACGAAGCCATCGAAACCCAGCAAGCAGCGAATTTTGCTTCGCATAGGCCTTCGGCGAGACGATCAGACGTCCGAGGCGCTCAGGCACTTTCGCCGCCTCAATCATCTTCTTTCTCTCTTTGATCTCTTTCGCGCATCCGCGGCGCCGATGCGAAACCCATGTCTAGACGGTAGGCATAGGCTAGGGAAGGACCTCCCTCAATGCGTCCCTGGCTTCGGCGCGTCCGGCTGCCGGAGCGGATGCGCCCGCGCGAAGGCGTCGATCGCCATGCAGCGCTCGACGATGCGCGCCACGGTCGGGAACGGCGCGAGGTCGCAATCGTAATATTGCGCGCCGGTCGCGTGGCTCACCAGGCAGAGGTCGGCAAGCGTCGGTGCATCGCCGTGGCAGAACCGGCCGGTGTCGCCGCTGCGGGCGAGCTGGGTCTCCAGGGCGTCGAGACCCGCGTTGATCCAGTGGCGCAGCCATCGCAAGCGCTGGGCCTCGTCGAGCCCGAGCTCGTG
>WNGK01012285.1_pt1 | contig 10846 bp, 10 predicted proteins | sample 5400601 | NCBI WGS metagenome assembly WNGK01 (sample SAMN13153376, study PRJNA577476) | soil metagenome | isolation source: 60 cm soil or saprolite under Garry oak tree replicate 1 | place: USA:California | collected 2016-06-15
TCTCATCGAGAGATTGTTTTGCCTTACCAGCAAGCCTTAGAAGCTCTTGAGGTGCTGGTGAGAGCCAATTGGGCTTTGCTGGGATGGGAAGGATGGGTGAAATACCCCGATGGGCGTCATGGTCATACTCCTGGAGGTGGTATGGGAATAGAGGTGAAACCAAAAGAGGGAGAAGCATGGGCAGACTACGTTCACCGCTCAGCCCACCTCTGTCATGAAACCATGAACAGAGAGCACCAAGCATGGGAGGCCAACCCAGAGTACGCTCACCTGGTCCTCTGTTTTTGTCTGACAGCCACTCCTCCAGAGGACTAATCTCCCTTACACAGCATGAAGCACCCGCTTGCGGAGCAGGGGAAAGCCTGCTCTGCCATACCCCTGTCTTTTGATCAATTTGAGCTTGGTCACGTGGCCTTCCACCATCCCGTTATTGATCCACCAGGTGAGACCAGCTCTCACGGCGTCTTTGTCTTTCTGCACCCCAGCAGCAAAAGACTGGAGTTCAGGAAGTTTGCTCTTTTCCACCTGGTCAAGCCAGGCATCGAGATGCTCTCCAGTGCGTGTGCGCAGCATCTGTGCAAACTGCTGAACCAGATCATAAGCCAGATCGACTTCCGGGCGGATCAGACGGAGTGTGGTCACTGTCTCCTGCTCCTCAACTCGGAGTTCTTCAGGGCGACGAAGAAACAGGAAGGTAGCTTGTCGTGAGGTAACAAGAGCAGGTGTCTTCGATGAGGAGTCTAGAGGATTCTTGCGTCCCTCTGGGAGCAGACGGACAATGTTGTCATGGACGGATGCATAGGAGCCCTTGTAGCCTTGCTCCACGAGTTCTCGAAAGATGCACGCAATGTTGTGACAGCCCTGGGCCCATTTCTGGAAAATGTAAGGGAGGTATGGATCAAGACGACTGCCTTGCTGGCGCGGTTTGCGCTCTGGGAATGTCCCAGCAGTCAACCAGCGCTGCACGGTGCTGGCACCTATTCCTACCTGGCTTGCAATGGTGGCTTGACTCAAGCCTTGCTGGCGCAAAGCGATCACCTGCTCATAGTGTGCCAGACGTTCCTCGCGTCGGTTGTGTTGAAGACGCAAGAGCGTCGGAGAGATGCGGGCGGCTCGTTCGGATTGCCAAACCGGTGCCAAGGGATCGAGGGTAGCTTGTGTCTGACGTTTACGCTGAGTCGCCAAATGATGCGCTAGTAGTCCTTCCAAAGCCTCGCCGAGATTTTTGAGGAGATGGAACCTATCCGCACACTGCGTGGCCTGGGGAGCGCCTTGCGCAGCAGCAGAGGCATATGCGCCCCCACGATCCCGGCTGACCGCCTTGAGATCTGGGTACTGGCGCATCCAGGATGGTGCCGAAACGAAGGCCGCGGCGAAACGAAAAATCATCGATCCCCAGAAAGAGGATCGACTCAGCAGAGCTATCTGGCAGAGCCATGATGCGACGTAAGATCGTTTGGCGAGTGCTGTGTATCCCCAAACGAGCGGCCAATCGCGTCCCTCCTTTGCCGCAGGTCGCCAGTCCAATGGAGGTGATCTGCTCGCAGTGCCGGATCGTCATCCGCGCCCATGGTTCAACGAACCTCGGAAGGCGCTCGGTAAACACTTTGCGCTCACAGAGCGGATTGCGGCAGTAGAATTTCCGCACGGTGAGAGCAAGCTGAACACGGCGACCTCCGCAAGGAACATCTTGCAAGCTCCGATGGTAATGACTCTTGATGGACGAGGACGCTTCAGAACAGAGCGGACAGCACGACGTCGGGTGCGTTGCAATCACAGAAACCACCAGGCCGGTTTCTGTAATCTGGATCTGATCAATGAGCATCCCTTCAGGCAGTGGGAGCAATGGCGTCCTTTCCATGACCACCTCGCTCTTAGCAATGAAATACTCTTCAGGAGGTTTCTCATGGAAGGCAATATATCACATGGTATGCAAGCGAGCGATATACCCCAAAGTCGGCCATGAGCCAAGTTATGCGAGAAAATGAGCCTGTTTTGCTTGTTCTCTCTGTTTGTGATGGGGAAATTATTCTTGAGAAAGGTGAAATTTTATGTGAGAAATGTCAGCAGCTCTAGTTGTCATCAGAGGGTGAGGGAATGACATGGAGGTAACTGCGTGGTGATGAAGCCGGGCCGATTTTATTGGCTCCCACAGCCGTTGATGAGGGCATTCATGCCTATCTCGTGAGCATGGGCTATTGAGGATGTCCCCTATCCAGTCGCACCGAACTCAGGCAGAACGTGCTGCTCAGCCAGGACTACCACCTTGCCTGGTTTCTTGCGTGCGATCGGCGCGGGTCTGCGCAAGGCCAGGAGCCATTCTGTGTCCGAGATCCGCCACAGATCAAGCTGCGGGCTGCGAAAGTGTGTTTCCAGGCGGCGAGCATTTTTGACCTCGGTGATCTGCTGGTTTTTATCCAGACCTGAGTCGCATACAAGGCACGCGACAGCACCTCTTCGGGGATTGTGCGGCCCAACATCCCGCGCAGGACTTCCAAGGGGCTGTGTCGCCCGTCTTGGCGCTCCCGATGGGCGTAATGTTTTTCTTGGTTGTAGTTCTGCCACCAGGTTTGATGGGCCTGCTGAATCTCCGGCCAGGTCCGCGCATTGGAAAATGCGAAATCGGCTAACCTCCGCTGTATTGAAAAGAGCGTCTCAGCGTAATCCATCCAGGGTTCTCCAGGCTCGATGCGCTCTTTACGTATTCCGAGCATGTCATAGAGCTGGAGAGCGACGCCGGAATAGAACTGACCACCCCCGTCTGTCACCAAAGCTTCAGGTGCCCCATAGCGCCGGATGGCGTCCGTGAGCACGGACAAGAAGTCCCATTGGGTCTGAGTTTGTGAAATGGCTGAGGAAAGCACAGCCCGGCTGAAGTTCTCGAACACGGTGATGACATAAACGGGGCGAGGGTCCGGCAGCAAGTGCTCCTCGATGTAGCGTATATCGGCGCTCCAGAACTCGTGACGATGCGAGGCTTTGAAAGGCATTTCCAGCTTGGCGCGAGGCTGACGCTGCGGCTTCTCTAGACCGTAAAGCTGGCGATTTGCGGCCATGATGCGCCCACAGGTGGCCGGACTCACCTCGACGCCCATACGCGCCAGGGCCGCACTCATCCGCCACTCTCCGAGCAGCGGATTTTCCTGGAGCTTGCGGATCTCATTCTGGATACGGAGCGTGACCTTGCGTGGCCCCTTCCTGGCTCTGGATTTCTCCTCCAGGCCCGCCACTCCTTCCTCTGCCCAGCGCTGAAGTGTGGCATAGATGGTCTTGCGGTTCACTTCGAGGTATTCTGCTATCGAAGTGATAGACCATCCCTCACTGTGCAATCGAATCACCGCCAGTTTGCGCTCTGCTGGATCGGGGATGTGGTGCCAGGGCTGATAGCGCCGGGCAGTGAGGGGCGGAGGAGATCCCGAAGTGGCAATATGCTTGATACTGTGATGGGAGGGCTTTCGGCCAAAGCGGATGAAGCAGATGTCGGCGATCTCTCGCCAACTCATCGTCGGCATTTCGCGATGGAGATCAACAATGACCTGGCGGATCTCTTCGGGCAAGCTTCGGGAGGTTTCTACCTGTTCGCGTGGGATCTTCGAGTCAAACAGGCTCTGCATCCCATACCGTTCAAACTCATCTGCTTTCCGAGACAACGTGCGTTGGGCAGCGTTCATTTCCTTTGCCCGCTCCCCCGGTGTTTGTCCAAATAAAATTATTGGGCGAATTTGTTCGTAGAGCTCCTGTTCGGGCCAGAGTGTCCACTGCTTGATACTCGCCCACTCATCCGTTCGCTCTCGGCGGGATCGTTTCGGTCCAGGCATCTCCCCCAGCCTTCCGATACAACGATGCTCACTCCAAGCGTACCCAATAGCCCGAAAGTTTGCAAGGATTCAGGGCCAGGTTAGCCAATATTCACTGCCCATCTTTGCCCATTATGTTATGAGGTGGTCTCTTGAAATTGGGTGGGACGTTGATCAACGTCCGTGGGTAGCCAGCAGGCAGCACCAGGATGGGAACCGAGTCGCCGTATGCCTGGGCGACCCCGCCGAAGGCGTTCTCCGTGCCTGGACCGAATTGCATCGTAAAGACGCCGATGCGCTCACCAGAGGTGACACGGCTCACGGCATCGGCCATATGCAGGCCCGTCCGCTCCTGTCGTACGATGATGGTCCGAATGTTAGCCTCCGCTGCGGCTTCAATAATCGGGTTGACAGGATAGCCGATGAGGAAGGAGATTCCCTCGCGCTTGAGAATCTCAGCGATGGCGGTGGATACGTTCATATTCCCCTCCTGGAATGCCTCCTACGTCTCTAAAGTACATGTGGCCATCTGAGTAGCGAGCCCACACACTATCCAACTGCTGCTCCAATGACACGGTGCCACTTCAACACACGTAGCTATCACGTCAAGAAGATAAACGAGTGCCACCAGAGCCTTCAGCAGCGAACTCTGCCAGCAGCACAGCGATGAGCTTAACGTTGAGCAGAAAGTCCTCCAACCGGATATGCTCATCGGGACCATGCACACGCGAACCGTCGTATCCTACCCCTGCACCATTGACGACAGGCAATCCGTAGCGCTGGCAGAGTTCTTCCATCGGACCTGAGCCAGGCCTGCGTGGTAATATATTGGGTTCGATGCCATACACATAGCGGGCCGAACGGACAAGGGCATCCACCAGCGGCGACTCCAGCGAACTCTGAGCCGGGCGCGATGACGCTTCGAGATTCCTTACCTCCACGTCTGCAAAACCCTGCTCGGCCAGATGACGCTGCAACAATGCCAAAATGGTCTCCGGCTCCTGGTCGGGTACCAGGCGGAAATCCAGTTTCGCTCCTGCCGTCGCAGGCAGAACGGTCTTGCCACCCGGCCCCTGGTAACCGCTCCACATACCACAGATGTTGCAGGTCGGCGAATATAGCAAGTGTTCGGTCAGGACAGCGGGGTCTTCGCTGGGGCCGAGCAGATGAGCTATTTTCCAGCTCTGGCGCAGGAAAAGCGTATCTACCGGAAAACGGGCCATCAAGCGCCGCTCGGGCTCTGTCGGTGGGCGGACAGCATCGTAGAAACCGGGAATGCGCACTCTCCCGGATGGCTCATGCAGTGATCCAAGCGCTTCAACCAGCCTCCAGGCGGCATTGGGAGCCAACGGGGCATTGCTGGAGTGAAGATCGTAGGCGACGCTCTGCACACGAAGTTCGACACTTACCAACCCTTTCAGTCCGGCGGTGATGGTAATCGCGCCCTGCTCGTTGCGCGCGCCCGCCTCCCAGAGGCAGGCATCAGCCTGCAACAGGTCCTGGTGGGCACGCGCAAACTCACCCAGGCTGGGACTGCCGATCTCTTCCTCTCCTTCGATCAGGAAGGTCACACCACAGGGCAGCCTTCCATGAACCTCGCGCCAGGCCCGCACCGCCCACAGGCGCGCTACCAGATTGCCCTTGTTGTCGGCTACCCCGCGAGCATAGAGACGACCATCCCGAATAGCTGCATCGAACGGTGGCACGCTCCAGGCCTCCAGAGGCTCGGGTGGCTGGACATCGTAGTGATCGTAGATGGCGAGACGATGCGCACGCTCACCAGTCAGGCGTCCCACTATCACAGGAAAGCCCTGGGTAAGCACCAGCGAGGTCTCAGCGCCTGATTCACGCAAGCTGTCTGCCACGAGCTCGGCCATTTGCTGCATTCCCCTGTTCTGCGCGGCGATGCTCGGCTGGCGACAGAAACGCTGCAAGGTAGCAACTGCTGCATCCCTATGCGTGTCGATCCAGGTCAAGAGAGGTTCAAGACGTTCAGCAGGCGTAGAAAGAGACATAGCACTCACCCTTTCGAATCATCGAACACTGCTTTGAAATGCTCCCTGATACGCTCATGAGAGATATGCCACATGATACCATAGAAGATGTATTGCTCGGGCGAACGTGCGGGTATGGACATTGACAAAATTCATATTGACGCATCAACTCAGCTTATTGTAATGGGGATGGACGCACCCCAGTCAAGCACCCCATGGCTCAAGCCAGGGACTTGCATCTACCCGTTGCCGGTTGACGCGATAGGTTCCTTGACGGCGAACCCACACAGGACAGGTGTACCACCCTGAGCAAGAGAAGCCAGATACTGCTCTCGAATGTTGAGAGCAGCATTGAACAGGGGAAAAAAATCAGCGTGGGAAAAGGGATGCGGCCACAGGTATCCTGGCCGGGGCCACTGCGGGCGGTACGCGGATGGCTGGAGCCCTGGATCATGCGGCATCGCGCTATTGGAGCGGGTGGTCAGAGCAGCCCCCACCTCCTGTCTTGCAACGGCTGTTCCACTGGCTTGAGGGTGGGCACGCCATTGCTCTCTACAGCTCTGCTTGACCCTGGTCAACAAACTACCGGTAGGAAGAATATGGTGTTGTAACTACTGATTTATTTCTGCGAGGCTATACTGGCAACGGCAGCGCGAAGCGTTTCCTGCACCTGCCGGAGGGCTGCGTCATCCTTGTAGCGTTGCCTGGGCCAGAAGAACCCTTTGAGGCCATCCTTGCGATGGCGGGGTATGAGGTGGATATGCACGTGGGGGACGCTTTGACTGACACGGTTGTTGATGGCGACAAACGTTCCATCGGCTGCTAAGCCCTCTTCGATGGCCCGTTCCAGCAGTTGTGCATGTTGGAACAGGGGCCCGACAAGGGCGGCGGGAAGATCGGCGAGCGTCTCGTAATGCTGCCTCGGCACTAACAGGCAGTGCCCGGGGAAAAGCGGTCTGCGATCCAAAAAGGCCAGGGAGACGCTATCTTCAAAGACGATAGGGGCCTTTTCCTCACCGCGGATGATTCGACAGAACGCGCACAACTGGCTGTCGTGTGGTTCGCTGACTGGAGCATCTGGCATACGTCACCCCTTTTGATCATCCATGAGTTCGATGGCACACCAGGGAGTGCTGGGTCCGTGATGATGCCCTGGTCGCCTCTTACACGCTATAATATGCAGATCTTCCCCTGACGGAGCAAACTGCACTACTCAAGCTCGTTTGTCCATGTCTTTCTGTTTGCGTTTTTGGATGTGTGTTACGCATGGAAAAGAAGCTGATCCAATCCGCGCACCAACCCACTCACCTCCATCACTTTCCGTATTGCCAGGAGTGTGCCGGCCACATATGGTTCAGCGCCTGATCCGGCATCGTGACGAATACTCAGCCGTTCATTGGGCAGCCCAAAGATCGTCTCAAACGCGATCATGTAGCTGGGCAGGCGGATCGAATGCACCTGTGTGCCGTTGATCGTCACCCCTCGAGCTTCCTTTGGACCGTGAGTATGTTCAAGCGAAACCGCTAACTGGTTCTTCGCAACGGTTGCCAGGGTTTCGGCGAGTTCGCGTGTCGTCCCGCTGGGCGCGTCAATTTTCTCGGCGCTGGCATAATCAATGATCTCCCAAGACGGCAGGTATTGGGCCGCAATCAAGGCAAAATGCTTCGCTAGGGCAGCTGTAAGAGAAAAGTTGCCAGCCGCAATGACGCCTAGCTTGTGTTCCAGTGCTCGGCGCTCGATTTCCTTGTAATCAAGAGCCGCCAACCCTGACGTACCAACAACCACGCGAATGCCTTTATCCAGCGCAGCCAGAATACGAGCTTTCACTGAATCATGCCCAGTGTAGTCAACGAGCACATCGATTGGGGTTGCCAACGCCTCTTCCAGCGATGAGACGATGGTCAGGCCTACTCTCTCTCGGCCCAGTGCCTCTCCCATATCAACTCCTGCCTGTCGGCGGGCGATGGCACCCACGAGGTGAAGTTCACTCGATGCTAGGATTGCGCTTGCAACGGCCCTGCCAGCCCAGCCTGTCGCACCCGCTACACACACTCTTATTCTCATGATTTTCACTTCTTTCACTTCTTAAGACGGTTTTTCCAAAAAAACTAATTTCATCAGCAATATGCAGAACAATACGGCCCCGCCCATGACCCGTTTCACTGAGCGCCTGTACCTGTGCCGCCTTATCTTTTGCAGACTCGGTACGTCCGAGAAATGAGTGGGCATAAGGCAAAGCATTTTCTACTTAGCTGGCTAACTCAACGTGCCCAAAAAGGAGGCCGCGATCTGTTCGTATCGGCCTCACCCTGTGTTGGATCAATCAGGGACTGCGGGTCAAATTCTCGTGAACCTGCCGAAGGAAGTAGCCTCAGCACAGGCGTTTCGGACTGAAGCTGGCTTCTCTAAGGAAACTCTGTATTGCTGCCACCCTAGCAAAGAAAACGCTGTGTTGCTGTACAATTGACATGGGCATAGCCGTGTACTCCGCTCGCGGCGTGGGAAGGGCTGATGCGTCCTGATGCTATTCCGATTGCCAGCATCATCATTACACAAATGACGATGGTCACCAATGCTGCCAAAGCACGACATTTCACAAGTTACCTCCAGTGAATATGAACAGGACAATCAAATGAATGTAGAGGGCTCGTCGGAATATGAACGTTCCCGACCGCGGGTCTGCTCAATTTCTGTCCTTTGAGCCACCTGGCGAAACAAAGTGGTGTAGTTTTTCCTGGCCTGCAACACCTTAGGATGTCTTTGCCCTAGCGGGAGTTGCTCAAAGATCGCGCAGGCCCGCCGGTAAAAAACCTCGGCTTGCTCGTACTTTCCCTGCTCCTGATAGAGCAAGGCCACCCTCGTCAGACTTACTGCCGTCTCCGGGTGTGCCGGCGCAGGCGAAATACTTTGAGCATCTCGCCGAAAGAGGAGGGGAGCATACCTTTCATCAAGAGCATTCCTCATCGCAAGGAGACTAAATGAACAGCTAGCCTGTGCATGGCATATTCTATCATATTACAAGTATAGGTGTATTACCGCTGTAAAACTGGATAATTTCCATGATAAAAGAACCAGTGTTCAAAGAACACTTCCATGTAGAGGTCATCCCTCCGGATACCGTTTACCTCCTGACCGAGAGCGGGCACACGGTCCTCACCGGGCGCCTCTTCGCCTTGCTTGCGCCGCTGCTGGATGGTTACCACACCGTCGAAGCTATCATCGATAGGCTCGCAGATCAAGTGACGGCTGCTGAAGTGTACTATGCCTTAATGCATATGGAAGACAAAGGGTACATCAATGAAGCCAATGCTCCCCTCTCTAAGGAAGTAGCAGCATTTTGGAATCTGATTGGAATCGATGCCAGGCTGGCTCAGAGCCGACTGGAGCATCTATGCGTTGCTTGCACAGCGTTTGGCAACGTCGCTGTCGCGCCGTTTGCCTCCGAACTCGCAACTTTCAATCTCCAGTCTGGTGGATACAGGCCAATTTGGCGTGGCCCTGACAGATGACTACCTGCAAGAGGCTCTTGCGACCTATAACCAGGCGGCATTAGCATTACAGCGACCCTGGTTGCTCGTCAAACCCGTGGGGACTATCAACTGGATCGGGCCAATTTTTCGTCCGGGCAAGCGACGGGCAGCACTGCGCCATTCCCTCTCCCTCGCGCTGCTCACCCTTTTACAAGGCAGGCAGCACTGAGCCTGGCTGCTACAGAGACGGTCAAGGCTATTGTACTTGGCGAAGAGAGCCCACTCGAGGGCTGCATGGTCACAAAGAGGCTATTTTCATAGGCAAGGGCCTCACAGGCTGCCTCTCAATAGGCAGCATCCCGGGTGGCTGCAAAGAGTCGGAGGAGGGCGTAGATGATGCCGGCGGCTCCATGAGAGAAACCTGTCAGCAATCTGCCGCCGATCGTCTGCCAGGAGCGTTCGCCTGAAGCGCTCCTCGTGCGCACCCGCAGGAGATGCTGGCCACAGGCGATAGCACGCTCTAAAATGGCCTGGCCTGGTGAGGCGTCGTAAAGAGCAAGCAAGCCCAGGATCGCCTCTGCGGAGCCTGCGATGATGTCCAGGGCCCGGTCGCTGACAATCTGCTCCTCAGTAATGAGAAGGGCTGCCAGCTGAGCTTCCTCCAGCAGTGATGGCTTGTCCAGGAAGCGGCTGATGCACACCAGCGCGTAGACAACCGAGCCAAGACCGGATGCTCCACCAATTCCGATAACTCTGACCATCTGCCGGGCACGATAGCGTAAGGCCTGACACAGCGGTTGTGTAGCTGCCAGGGCCAAATCGCGGTAGCAAGAACTTCCTTTGCCCTTTGTGACATAGTCTATAGCTGCCAGGAATAGGGCTACCCCGCTAGTACCGCTATAGAGGTCGTAGCCGAGAGGCTGCAACTGATAGCGTCCTGCCCATGGCAAGTTCTGTAGCCCTATCCAGGTCGCGCTGCCGTTCGGCGCACAAATCGTATGTTCAACGATCTGTTCTGCAATAGCCAGTGCTTGCTCCTCTAACATTTCCGCAGTTGGCAGGAACATTGCGTCGAGATTTGCGTCTCGCCCGGCTTCCTCAACAGTATTCGAACCTGGTGCATGTCTTCCAGCATGTGCAACATGCGCACAGAGGGAACCTTCTATAAAAGTGATCTGCGAGTGCAGGTCCTTCTCGCTCAAAGCTTGCAGCCGGGCTAGCACGCAGTCGAAGCTCGGTTGCTCAAAGCAGTGAGCTCACCGGCGGCCGCTTCGCTGCCACAAGAGGTCGCTATGGAGAGCGCTTCGGAGAGGGTTAGTGCCCAGGAGGGCAACGGTATATCTCCCCGCGGCAGGGCGGTACCCAGGGCTTGCTGCACTGACGCAACCGTGAGGCTATCCCAGGCCAGGCGTGCCCGCAGCAGCTCCCAGTCTCCTAAAACAGCGGCCTGGCACCAGGTTTCAAGCCGCGTGTTCGCTATTGTCTTGCTTGTCACTTCCTCACCAGGTGGGAATGGCATGCTCAATCGTTCATCCAGAGTACTGGCCGCCGCGGCAATATGAAGCAGATCATTTTCAGTAAGCGG
>WNGK01008224.1_pt1 | contig 10844 bp, 7 predicted proteins | sample 5400601 | NCBI WGS metagenome assembly WNGK01 (sample SAMN13153376, study PRJNA577476) | soil metagenome | isolation source: 60 cm soil or saprolite under Garry oak tree replicate 1 | place: USA:California | collected 2016-06-15
GCCCTCCGCGGTCTCCTGTAGCAGAAAGCGGCTGTCGGGCGTAAACACCCCACTGATCACCGACGACAGCGACACGACGCTCACGGTGATCGTGCCGTCGTTGGTGGTCCCGGACGCGACATGGGTGGCCCGAAGCGTGATGGTGCCGGTCCCCGTGACGTTCTGAGCATCGAAATGCACGAGCGCGGGCTGGCTCGCGCCCTGCTGCGGGCTCACCGCGGCCAGATCGGCCGAGCAATTCGCGAGGGGCGCCGTGCACCCGACGACACTCAGCGTGTAGGTGAGCAGACCCTGATTGCCGTTGTTCTGCACGGTGAACGTGGCCACGTTCGCCGTAGTCCCGCCACTCGTCGACTGCGTCCCTCCATCCGGTGTCACCGCGACGGCGTAGCTCGGCGGCACCGTCACCGTCACGGTGATCGTCCCGTCATTGCTCGTGCCGGACCCGGTGTGCGTGGCCCGGAGCATGATCGTGCCGCTGCCAGCCGTGCTCTGCGTATTGAAATGCACCAGGGCATTGACCGTGGCACCCTGGCCGACATCGATGGAGCCCGCATCCGCCGTGCAACTCGCCAGCGGCGGCGTCGTGCACGTCTGGATGCTGAGCTGGTAGGTGAGCGTGCCCTGATTCCCGTTGTTTTGCACCGTGAACGTCGCTACGAGACCGTTTCGCGACGTGAATTCGGCTTGACTGCCCGCATCGGGACCGACTTCCACCGCAAAGCTGACCGGAATGTCGGTGGCGTACGAGACACCATCGTACGTCTCAGGGTTCGGTCCACTGCCATCGCCCCCCCGTACGGCGAACGAGCCGCCCGATCCGTTGCTCGTCGAGAACGACTTCGCCCGGAGACGGATGTCCGCATTGAGCCCGAGCCCGGCGACCGTGATCGTCTGTTGCTCGTGACTCCAGGCGGGGCAGGTGTAATTGGGATACGGCGGCGGCCCGGACAGGTAGCTGCAGGTGTAGCTGGGCGCCGCCCGCTCGACCCATCCACTCCCATCGTTGGTTTCAATCGCGATGACCAGCGACACAAAGCCGTATGTCGTGGAATTGGCGTTGATCGACATGCTGACGGAATAGTGGGCCGTATACCGGCCGCTGTTCGCGTTCCCCGGATCGAGGTTCGCTTCGACGGCCCCGCCTACCGAGACGATCGAACCGCTCTGGAATTCGTCCGTCTGCAACGTGGTGATGGTCACATTGATCGTTCCATCGTTGCTCGTGCCGGAGGCCGTATGCGTGGCACGGAGCACAATGGAACCGGTTCCCGCGATGTTCTGTGCGTCGAAATGCACGGTAGCATTTGCTGTCCCGCCCTGCCCGACGGTCACCGACCCCGCGTCAGCGGTACAATTGGTGACCGGCGCCGTACACGACACGAGGCTCAGCGCGTACGCGAGCGTGCCTTCGTTCCCTTGGTTCTGCACGGTGAACGTCGCCACGTTGCCGGTCGAGCCCAGGAGCACACCTTGGCTGCCCGGATCGGGACCGACCTGCACCGCATAACTCGGCGGATTGACGGTGACATTGATCGTGCCGTCGTTGGTCGTATTCGACGCGGTATGTGTGGCGCGCAGCACGATGGCGCCGGTACCGGTAGTACTCTGCGCATCGAAGTGGACGTTGGTATTGACGGTCGCGCCCTGGCCGACGCTGACCGATCCTACGTCCGACGTGCAACTAGCAACCGGCGCTGAGCACGTGACGACGCTCAGCGCGTAGCTGAGTGTGCCCTGATTGCCATTATTCTGGACACTGAACGTCGCCACGTTGCCCGTCAGGCCGGAACCGACCGACTGGCTGCCGGGATCCGGTCCCACTTCGACCGCGTAGCTTGGGGGCGGGATCAGCGTCACGTTGATCCAGCCATCGTTCGACGTGCCGGAGGCCGTGTGCGTCGCGCGCAGCGTGATCGCGCCGGTACCGGTCGTATTCTGCCCGTCGAAGTGGGCAGTGACGTTCACTGTCGCGCCCACCGCGACGCTGACCGACGGCGCGTCCGACGTGCAGTTGGTCAATGGTGCCGTGCACCCGACGATGCTCAGGTCGTATGTGACTGAAGATTGATTGCCCTGGTTTGACACGCCGAATGTCGCCACGTTGCCGGTGTAACCCGCATAGGCGGTCTGACTGCCGCCGTCCGGCGTGACCTGCACGGTGTAGCTCGGCGGCGGCGCCGGGTCATAGGAATAGTTGACGCCGTTGAAGGTCCCGGGGTTGGAGCCGGCCCCGTCACCGCCATAGATCGCGAACGAGCCCCCGGCGTTGTTACTCACCGAGAACGACTTGGCGCGCAACCGGAGGGTACTGTTGAGACCGAGCCCCGCCACGTTGATCGTGACTTGCTCGCTGGGCGAGCTACAGGTTCGCGCGGAGTACGGGGGCGGCCCCGAGGGATAGCCGCAGTTGTATCCCGGGGCGGCGCGCTCGACCCAGCCGCTGCCGTCGTTCGTTTCAACCGCGAAGACGAGCGACGCGCTCCCGTACGTCGACGAGCTCCCGTTGATCGAGACGCTCACATAGAAGTGGACGGTGTAATTGTTGTCGAACGCCTGGGCCGGGTTGACGGTCAGGGTCGACGTGCCACCGACGGCCCCGATCCCGCCGCTCGGGAAATCGTTCGCCTGCGGCGTCGGTGTGAAAGCCGTGAGCGATGCCACGAGGGCTGCGAGCGCGCGCCGCGTCATTGGATCGGGCTCGGGCTGTTGAGCACGTAGTGCTTGTAGGGAAGGAATTGACCGGCCAAGAACTCCTTGAACGTAGTGATCTCGGCCTGCACGATCTGTTCAGTGGGGCCCACTTTCGAGCTGACGGAGCGCTCGATCACCACCCCGGGCATGTGAGCGCCGGTAGACGAGACGTCCTGCATCGCGGCAAGCGCGCCAGCTTCGGTCCCTGCGGCGCCGTCCGTTGCGTAATCACCCGGGTACTTCATGCGTGTTATTCGTTGTGTGTTGTCGGAGTTGGTCTCGGTGATCTCGGTGAGCTGCGCATGGCCGGGGTTGCCGTACTTGAATTGCTGCGTGGTACCGAAGCTGCTCGTTCCCGTCGTATCGTAGAACGTCGTGGCCTGCGCGGTTTGGACCTTCAACGCGGTTTGCACCTGGAAAGGCGAAGCCCAGATGAAATACGTCGTGGTGATCGGCCAGGGCCCGTACCATCGCGAGATCATCGAGTAGACGTCCACCGCGAGGCCGCGGAATGTTATCGTCGGATGAAGGGATGGCGGATTGCCATACGAAAGGGACGTCGCCCGTTGCATTGCACCGGTCGCGCTGAGCTCCTCCGTGCTGAGCAGTTGGCCGCGTCTCCACGCGTCCATGGTGTACCGCAGGAAGGGCCACTCGCTGTTGTAGGCTGGGGCCGTAGAATTGTGCCGCGCGGCGATTTCCGCGTTGGCGCAATCACACCCCGCCTCGAATCTCCGTCGTACGACACCAAACACGCCATTCACGCCGAGGGACTCCGTCACCTGGGCATACGTGACCTGGAGTCCATTCCCCAACGGGTTTTGCGGCGTCGAAGAACGTGAGTAGTAGACGCACTGCCTCGTCTGATCCCCGCTGATGAGGTTTCGGTCGAAGTCAAACCTCGGCCCCAGGGTGATCCAGCCAGTCGACCGGCCATCGTCGTACTGGTAGCTGTACTTCCGCACGGTAACGTTGCTCATTCCGTCGTTGGCACGCACCTCTTTGATCCGTAGCCCGCCCGCGGTTTTCTTGGTCAGGAGAATGCGTTGGTCCCAGTGGACCGAGACGGCAACGCGAATGTTCGGCGTGGCGTTATTCCACGCCTTGATCGTGTAGGTCACATCGCGCGTCAGGGTCCAGTGATACGCGGTTTGGTTCGACGACCAGCCGGTTTCTCGGGTCGGTCCACGCCAGAGCTCGGCGATGCAGGGCTGGGGGGAACAGGATCCAGACATGTACACGTCGATGGTCGAGCTCAGGGTCGGATCGACACCGCCGGCGTAGACGAAATCGGTTGAACTTGGTGAGACATCTCCCGGCGAGCTTACGACTGACGCGTCATGGTGTTCCGGAGCGTCCTGGATCAGTGACGCGCCCGAGCTAAAGTCGTTTGGTTCGTAGACGAATTCGTTGAACCCACCCGTCGGATATGTGATCTTGATCAGTGAGCCGGTCTTCATGAAGGCGAAGTTCGGAGTCCGATTCGCGCCCGGGTAGGAGTGCCCGGTGAGCTCTGCCGTGCCGGGAGGAATGGGCGACGCGTTCGGAGCGCCGTTGTAATAGCCCCACGCGTCGAGCGCGAACGATGCAGAGGGAGGGGTACCGTCGTGGTAGTCCGTTCTGTCGGTCATCCGTGGTGGCAACGCCGATCCATCCGATGCGAAATCGTACGTGAAGCTGTACGGCGGCAGCCGATTACCAACGGAGTCCTTCTCGAAAACGTTCAGGAGCGTGAGTCGACCGTTCAGCGGACCACCATAGGTGTATGCGAATTCGAAGCGTTTGAGGAACACGCCTTCCGGCGTTCTGACTGTTAGCGAGTCGAGCCTCGGCTCCTGCTGTATCCGGTTGGTGATGCTCGGGCCCCACGCGCCCGGATCGTCTAGCAGCGGTGAGCGCGCATCGTCACGCAGCGAGTGGTGAAAGGTGATCGTATGTGCGGCCGACGTGATCGTCATCAGCCGTTTCGCATGGTGATACGATTGGCTGTGCAGATCCCTGATCGTCGATCCCCCCTCCTGGTAACCGGACAGCCCGCAGGCTCCCGGCTCGCTTTCGTAGGTGTCGTTGACCTCCTCGCGGAACAGCCCGAGATGATGTTCGGCTTGGTAGTCGGCGTAGGTGAGCGTAACGACGTCACCGCCTGATGAACGGATTTCGGTGAGGTACCAGGATGACGCGTACGGATAGGAGTAGAGGCCGCTGCTGGTTTGATACTGACGGTTCCGGTCCAGGGTGATCTCAGCTGCGCCGAACGTGTATTTCGTTCCATCTTCCGTCGTGACAATCCAACCCATGATGGTTCCGTATCCAAAGTACGGCTCGTTGCCGAGCAGAGGCTGGAGCCGCCACTTCCGATACGGGATGGTGACGAAGACGTTTGGGGTGCTCTGGATGCTGCTGGTATCGCCACCGACGAACTCGCCCGACTGCCCGGCAAAGTTGAAGAAGAACTGATCCGGCTCCCCGTCCTGCACCTCGTTATAGATATTGGCGACGAGCTGGACTGGAGGGGGGAAGGTCTGATTCTGCGGCTCGTAGAACACGTGTCCCGTATTCCAGTAGCCCTCGTACCGTTCATCCGCGATGCCACGGACCGTCCGGGTGATCACTCCGCCCGCTTCGAGCGCCCATCCCATGCCGACCCACCCGCCGATCTCCTCGACCTTGATGCCGGACGCGTGGTAATCAAGCGAAATCGGCAGCTCGAGTGTCTTTCCTTTGACCGTGAACAGCGGGATCGAGATCTGCGGCAGGCCCGTGTAATAGCCGATGGGAACGTCGCCGAACTTGCCGAGCGATGCGGCCGTCGGTGACGGTACGGTCGGCTGCATTTGCTTGGCATTTTGAGCGACGGCAGGGGATGCTACGATCAGCGAGAGGACCATGGCGGCGGACGCACGATGCATTCGACGAGCTCCAGACCGGGTTGCTCGTCGTACAATGAAAGATCCGCGCCAGGCTGGATCGTTCGAGCTAAATCATTGGCCGTGATAGCGCTCGTTGAAACGAGATCAACTGCGGGCGACCGTCACGCTACCAGAAATGCGAGCTTTGGATGTTGTCTGACGCTCAGAGCTGCGAGCGCCAAGGCCACGCGATGTGGAATTATCTGCCGGATGCGTCCTGTGAGTGCTTTCCGGGCGTCGCGGTCAAGAATCGCAGCATTGCGAGTATCTCGTCGGCGGTGCTCTCAGGGCTGAGAGTTGCCGAACTTCAGGCTGATTGCTGCTGTGCTTCTCCGAGTTTTCGGTACAGCGTCGCCTCGCTGATCCGCAGCAGCTTGGCGGCCTGCTCGCGGTTGCCCCCGACCTGTCCCAGTGCGGTGTGAATGGCCCGCTGCTCCGCGCTGCGGCGTGCTTGCGCAAGGCTTTGAATGCGGCTGTCCTGCGCAACTGCCTCAACCGGGCCGATCAGCTGCAGCACGTGCGGCAACCGGATTTCGTCATCCGCGCCAGCAACCGCGGCCGCGCCCTCGACGACGTTCCGGAGTTGGCGGACATTCCCCGGCCAGTCATGCTGCATCAGCGCGACGCATGCCTCAGGCGTGATCTCATGCGGCCCGCGCTCGGAGCGCTCCTGATAGAGGCGTAAGAACAGGTGGGCGAGCAGCGGAATGTCCTCGAGCCTCCGGCGCAGCGGCGGCAGCGTGATGCGGACGGCACCGAGCCGGTGCAGCAGGTCGGGCCGCAGCTTGCCGGTGAGAATCACCTGCTCGAGATCGCCGCTCGTCGCGGCCAGGATCCGGAAGTGCGCATGCAGCGTCTTGTTCGACCCGACAGGCCGGTATTCACCAGACTCGAGCGTTCGCAGCAGCTTCGCCTGCATCGCGAGCGGCAGCTCGCCGAGCTCGTCCAGAAACAGCACGCCACCATCGGCGAGCGCGACCACACCGGTGTGCGAACGGACGGCGCCGGTGAACGCGCCCCGTTCGTGTCCGAACAGCTCGCTCTCGGCGAGTCCGTCTGGGAACGTCGCGCAGTTGACGGGGACGAACGGCTGACGGCCAGACAGCGCGGCTATCGCCGCCGCGCACAGCTCCTTTCCAGTACCGGTTTCTCCCACAATGAGAATGGGTACGGCCGAGCGCGCGAATTGCTCGATCTGTTCGCGCAGGTGCCGCATCACCGCGGAAGCACCAACCAGCGCTTGAAGTTCGTGGAGCCCGGGCATGTGGGTCTCTCGCGGTGAGTGAGTAAGCGACTACCCATCAAACAGACGGAGCGCGATCCTCGCACGAGCGAACGCCCCGTACGTCATAACGCATTCGCCTGACACGCGCGCCGAGGTGTTCACCCGGGTCTTGATGCTCGCAAAACTGCGAGTCGCCCGGCGACCCGATGCGCGCTCCGCTGGTCCAAGCGCAATAGTCGTGCGCGGTTACTCATCGCGCGCCGCTGGCGCGCTTCTTCCACCGTGTCGCACCGGAGGAGTGTGAATGCCCACAGACCTCGACGCTGTCACCGCGGTGCCGATTCCCGATCGCGTTTCGCGTGAATTCCTCGTGCATCATCAGCTCTGTCCGGCTGGTCTCCTGCCGGACGGCAGTCTCACGGTCGCCATCACCGCCGCGTCGCTGCTCGACGGGCTCGACGATCTCAGTATCGCGTACGAACGGCGGGTGGTCCCCGAGCTGACGACGGCCGCGGATCTGGACATGCGCATCGCCCGTCTGGCGGCGGACGAGGAGCCGGCGGTCGAGCTCGAGGCGCAGACCCGCGACGAGAGTTTCACCTCCGACGTGCGCGACCTCGCGAATCAGCCCCCAGTCGTCCGGTTTGCCAACCTGCTGATCCGCGAAGCGTACGAGGCCGGCGCCAGCGATATCCATCTCGAATCGACGCGCACCGGGCTCACGACCCGCTTCCGCATCGACGGCGTGCTGCAACCCGCGCTCGATCCACCGCCGAGCATGGACCGGGCGATCATCTCGCGCGTGAAACTGCTCGCCGAGCTCGACATCGCCGAGCGCCGTCGCCCGCAGGACGGCCGCATCCGCGTGCGTTTGCACGAACGCGAGCTCGATCTCCGTGTGTCCACGGTGCCGACGGCGTTCGGCGAGAGCGTCGTGCTGCGGCTGCTCGAGCGCGGCACAGCCGCGATCGGGTTGGACACGCTGGGGCTGTCTCCTGCCCTGTTCGCAACGATGCAGCGGCTCGCGCAGCAGCCGCACGGCATGATTCTCGTCACCGGCCCGACCGGCAGCGGCAAGACCACGACGCTGTACTCCGCGCTGAGCCTGCGGTCCGCCGCGGTCGAGAAAATCATCACGCTCGAAGATCCGATCGAGTACACGCTCGCCGGGGTCGCGCAGGTTCCGGTGCACGCCGAGACGGGCGTCACGTTCGCCTCGATGCTGCGCTCGATCCTGCGACAGGATCCTGACGTGGTGCTGGTCGGCGAGATGCGCGACGCCGAGACGGCACAGCTCGCGGTCCAGGCAGCCCTCACCGGCCACGTCGTATTCTCGACGCTCCATACCAACGACGCCGTTGGCGCGATTCCGCGGCTGCTCGACCTGGGCGTCGCCCCGTACCTCATCAGTGCCACGCTCGAGGCCGTGCTCGCGCAACGGCTGGTGCGGAAGATCTGCACCGCGTGTCACGATCCCCGCAACGGCTGTCCGGCCTGCCGGGGCACCGGCTACAACGGCCGCACGGGAGTCTTCGAGCTGCTCGTCATGACCGACGAGCTCCGGGAAGCCCTCGGGTCACAGCCGTCGCGCCGTCGCCTCGAGCAGCTGGCAGCGGCCGCCGGGCTTCGCACACTCATGGCGGACGGAGACGACAAGGTCAACGCGGGAATCACCACGATGGAAGAGGTGCTCCGTGTCACGCAACAGTAACCGGCGGCGTGCCGGCTTTACGCTCATGGAGATGATGGTCGTGCTCGCGATCATCGGAACGCTGGCGATGGTCGTTGGCCCGTCGGTATTCAAGCACGTGGGCGACGCCAACACGACGACCGCCAAGAGCCAGATCGAGATTTTTGCGGTCGCGCTCGACGCCTATCGGTTGGACACGGGCCGCTATCCCACCACCGACGAGGGGTTGGCGGCACTGCGCGTGCGGCCGGTCGGCGGCGAACAACCGGGCTGGCGTGGTCCCTACCTGCGGAAGGCCGTGCCGCCCGATCCCTGGCATCGCGCGTACGTCTATCAAGCGCCCGGCGCGCATAACCCCGATTCGTACGACCTCTACACGCTCGGGCGCGACGGCCAGCCGGGAGGAGACGGCGAAAACGCCGACGTCACCTCGTGGGGCGAGGCCGTGAAGCCGTGAGTCAGGTCGTCGCCTTCACGTTCACAGCGGTCCGGCGCGACGGCTCGCGCGAGCAGGGCGTCATCGAAGCGACGACGCGCGAGGCCGCCGTCGCCCTCCTGGGGAGCCGGGGCGCGTTCGCCATCGCGCTGGCGGCACCCGCGGCGCACCAACGCCGCTCCCGTGCCAGCGCCGAAGACCTCGCCCTTGGTCTGCGCGCACTGGTTACGATCCTCGCCTCGGGTGTCCCGCTCGCGCGCGCGCTCGCGATGCTCGAGGATCTCGTCCCCGACTCGTGGCATGCAGCGCTGCCGGAGCTGCGGCGCCGCGTGGAGCAGGGCGAACGGCTCGGTGCCGCGCTCGAGGCGTCACCACTCCCCTTTCCTCCACAAGTCATCGGGATCATCGCCGCCGGCGAAAGCGGCAGCGGTCTCGTCGCGGCCGCGGAGAGCGCCGCGCAGCTGCTCGAGCAGCGCGCCGCGATGCGCGCGGCGCTGCGTAACGCGCTCGCCTACCCCTGCATGCTCGCGGTTGCGGGATCCGCGTCGATCGCGTTGCTCGTCGGATTCGTGCTGCCGCGTTTCGCCGAGCTGCTCACGGACTACGGTCAGACATTGCCGTTCACGACGCGCGCCGTATTGACGTTCGGGGCTGTGGCACGCATGACGGTCGTTCCGGGGCTCTTGGGCCTCGCACTGCTCGTCGCGGTGCTGCCTGCCTGGCTCGCGCAGCGAGACCGGATCCGGCGACTCCACGGTATTCTGCTCCGGGTTCCTGCCGTCGGAGACATTCGGCGCTCGCAGGCAACCGCGCACGCGTGCTCCACGCTCGCCGCGTTGTTGAGCTCCGGCGTGCCGCTGGCTGGCGCGCTGACGCATGCGGCCAGCGCAAGCGGCGATCGCGAAATCGAAGCCCGCCTGCTCCGCGCGCGAGAAGGGATCGCGCGCGGCGATCGCATCTCGGCCGCGCTAAAGGGCGTCGCCGCCTTCACGCCCACCGCGATCCGCCTCGTGCGCGTCGGCGAGGAGACCGGCAAGCTCGCCGACATGCTGGCGCACGCCTCCCGCATCGAGGCCACGCAGGCGCTCCAGCGACTGCAGCGGCTTACCCGCGGGCTCGAGCCGCTGCTGATCCTCCTGTTCGGTGGATTCGTCATGGTGGTCGCCGCGGCATTGCTCCAGGCCATGTACGGATTGCGGCCCCTCTCGTGAGCGCGAAGCGACCACGCCGCGGTGTCACGCTCGTCGAGCTGATGGTGGTATTGGTGCTCCTCGGCTTGATGGCCGGCGTCGTGGGACTGACCTGGCGCCCGAATCCCGCAAACCGGGAGCACCATCGCGATTCCATCGCCGAGGCGCGTCATCGAGCACTGGAGAGCGGGACACTGGTGCGGCTCCAGATCACGGTCGATGGGAAGACCTACGCGATCGCCGCACTCCTGGACGGACGACTGATCGTACCCGACAGTCTCCGTCTCGACCCGCTTACCGGGAGACCGATCCGTGATTGAGAGGACGCGCGGCGCCGCCCTCCTCGAGGCTCTCGTCGCCTTAATGCTGCTGGGGACCGTGGGCAGCGCCGCGGCTTGGAGCGCGACGGAATCACTGCGCGCCGTTCAGCGCATGCATGCCCGTGAGAGCGACCAGCGCCTGGCCGCGCGGTTCATCACCGCCGTGTCGCTCTGGCCGCGGGAAGATCTCGATCGTCATCTCGGGGATCGGCCGCAGGGACCGTGGCGGCTCCGCATCGACCGACCGCTGCGCACGGTGTACACGGTGACCTTGAGCGACACCGTGGGCGGCGGCGTGGTTCTGCTCCAAACAGCCGTGTACCGAGAGGAGACGGATCGATGAGCACACGCCGCGGTTTCACGCTCATCGAGGTCACGAT
>WNGK01008225.1_pt1 | contig 10844 bp, 6 predicted proteins | sample 5400601 | NCBI WGS metagenome assembly WNGK01 (sample SAMN13153376, study PRJNA577476) | soil metagenome | isolation source: 60 cm soil or saprolite under Garry oak tree replicate 1 | place: USA:California | collected 2016-06-15
AAGTGCAGCGCTCAGCCAGAACTTCGATGGGATATCCGCGATAGCGCAGGATTCCCTTGTCGCCATCTATGTACGTGATGGCGCTTTTGCCCGACGCCGTGTTCATGAATGCCGGGTCGTAGGTCATCAGTCCGAAGTCGTCCGGACCAGTCGTGATCTGCCGCAAGTCCATCGCCCGGATAGTGCCGTTCTCGACCGGGACGGTGTAGGTCTTGTTGGTGCGATTATCGGTGATGGTGAGTGAGTTCTCTGGCATGGAAGTATTCCACCTCGTCCGCGCGCGCTGAAGTCAAGCATATCCGAGCCTAAGTCCGTTCCCCAAGTCCAATCCGTGATCCGAATCACTGGCACCGGTGACGAAGTGCGAAAATGCAATTTTATGCCAAATTGGGCTTCGTACGGCGTTAGGTCGACACCGGGCGCCATCTGAGTGTTTCAGGAGAAAACAAAACCGGCGGCCGAAGCCGCCGGTCAGACTGGCAAACGCGCATGCTTAGTTCGAAGAATCATCCCGCCGCTTCAGCGTCGGACGATCATCGTCGCTCTTGCTGTCGCTGGACTTGTCTGTGGGGTTCGCAGTCCGCCGCAAGCTGGGCTTATTCGAGTCTTTCTCGTCGAGCACTTTATGTTTATTCTCGATCGCCGCCAGCCGCGCCTTGACTTCGTCAAATTCCGAGGTCGTCACAATGTACTGCTGCTTGGCCGGGAGAATCTTCCGAATCTCCTCCTGCGATTTTTCGATCCGGTCCGGGGTCTGGGGGTGAGTCTCGAAGGCTTTCGATAGCGTCCCCGGTTTCTTCTTCTCCATCGCCTGGATCTTCTCGAAGAAGGATACAAAGGCCGAGGGATCATACCCCGCGCGGTACATGTACTCGACGCCAAGGTAGTCCGCTTCGGCCTCGAAGCCGCGTGAGAAGTGCAGGAAGGTCAGCGGAATGCCGAGGCCCATGCCCTCATAAATCCCGTAGCCTAGTGCGCCGCCCATGAAGATGGCCGGAAGCGACGCCATCTGGAGCAGGTTGAGGCGAGTCATTTCGCGTCCGTAGTGGCAGGCGGCGACGTGAGCGATCTCATGGGCCATCACGCCCGCCATCTCCGCTTCTTCGTCGGCCGCCAGAATCAGGCCGGAATTCACGTAAAAAAATCCGCCCGGCAGCGCCATGGCGTTGACCACGTCGGAATCGATAACCTTAATCGTGAACGGCACCTGCGCGTCGGAATTGCGCACCAGGTTCTGCCCGACCCGGTTCACGTACTCGGTGATCACGGGATCGTTCACCAGTTTGATTTGCGCTTCGATCTGCTGGGCATATTGCCGCCCGCGCGCCACCTGGCCTTCGACGCTGTACCAGTTGCCCACACCGCGGCCGCATCCCACATTGCGGTTCCCAACGGCATCGACGTCGGTCTTGCCGCCGTCATGCTTGATCTGGTTGTCGTCCTGTGTCGGCAGCGACGCCGGCGCCTGCTTGGGCGCATTCTGCACGTCTCCAGACTTCGGCTGATCTTTGTCTTGATCTGAAACTTGCGCAAACGTCCAACCCACGCTGAACGCCGCCAACGCCGTCGCGATTGCCAGCCACCTGAGTTTCATACGGTACTCCTTGACCTTAGATTATACGCCCGGCGGGAAGACACCAAGGCCCAATCTTGGTCCGTATGATTAGACGCGTCCCACCCCGTCCAGGGTTATCCGTGGGAACTGGATAAAACATCACGAAAGACCGTGTGGAGACAATGTGGGTTCGTCGGTTAGGACAACCAAACTGACGCACTACCGCGAAGTCGTAGTGGGCTGTTTTTGAATTACCTGGCCGGATTTAGTCCTTGACGCAGGGTCTCCACGAGCAGACCGATCAACCCATACGTAGCCGCAGTCGCGACCAGAGATCAATACTAGAGATCAATACTAAAGAAACGCCAAAGTGGAAATAAACACTAGCCAGCACAACGGGGCAAGTCAATTCTACGAGAGCCACAATCGGGTCGGCAGAGGTCATGGCCGGAGGCGTGGTGCTGAAGGCATAAAGTGCCCAGCAGCCGGGCCACCAGAAGGCCCGCACCCGCCCAAATGCCAATTCGGTATTTCATCCAGCCGCTCCTACCGTTCTCTGGGTCTAATAATCTCACCAATTCTTCCAAAGTCCAAACCTGATCCGTGGATTTACAATCGTCCATTCTGCTAGGCATGACCGCCGCACCCTGGCACCTGAAGGAGAAAGCTACATGGTCTCGCTCGCATCACCCGCTCTGTCCCAAGACTCGGATTCGGTCGTGAACCGTCGGCGCGGGCTCGAGTTGTTCTGTCTGTCATTCCTTGCTCTTTTTCTCGAATTGATGGCCATACGCTGGGCGCCTGCGGTGGTCCGTCTAGTCGCCTATTATGGCAACCTGATGTTAATCAGTTCCTTCCTCGGTCTGGGCGTGGGAGCGATCGTTGGGAAGACAAGAAGGTCGTTGTTTGGATGGTTGCCGGCTTTACTGCTGATCAATATCGTATTCATGCTGATTGCACATTTTGTCACGATGCCGAGTGCTGCCGCGGAGAGTCGATTCTACGCACCGACTCCTCGGCTGTTGCGTTATGTATGCCTGGTCGGCATTTTCGTCAGCAACGCAATTGTGTTCGTGCCACTAGGTCAGCGGATCGGCACGCTGTTTGAAGTTATTCCCCCATTACATGCTTACTCCTGGGACGTGGGCGGGAGCCTTGCCGGCACTCTGTGTTTCGGATTGTTCTCGCTGAGGTACTTTTCTCCCACGCTGGGCATGGGCTTCGTGATTTTGATGGTCACTCTGCTACTGCCGCGACGACAGTGGTCGTGGGAAGTCCCGCTACTGGCTATGTCGCTGGCCGGGGTCTATTTTTCGGTCAGTTCGAATGCGTTCTGGTCTCCGTACTATTACATCACCGTAGCCGAACAGGGGTCGAAGCAATTTGTTCGGGAGCCGCGTCTAGGATTGCGCACCATGGACGATCCCCCCATGTACAACGTGAGGGTGAATCACTATTTCCTTCAGTACCACGGCACCTTTGACCCGAACCGTTATTCAGCGCAGAACCGAGCTGAGATGCTGAATGGTCGGATGCAGTACGATCTGCCGTATGCGATCGCCCCGGCGCACCGCCACGTACTCGTGTTGGGCGCGGGCGGAGGCACGGACACCGAAGTTGCCGTTCTGAATGGCGCGGAACAGGTCGATGCGGTGGAAATCGATCCGATGTTGGTAAAGATCTCCGGCCAATTCAATGCTTCGGGAATCTATGCAAATCCAAAGGTCCACATCCATGTCGACGATGCCCGCGCTTTCCTGCGGCGGTCTACGGGCCGGTACGACATGGTGCTGTTCGGCTTTCTAGACTCACAGGCACTGTTCAGTTCGATGGCCAACATCCGCTTAGATGGATACATCTACACCGTGCAGAGTATGCAGTCGGCATTCAGGCTGCTGAACGACGACGGAGTGTTGTCGCTCAGCTTCATGGCCGGGCACGAGTGGCTGGCCCGCAAACTGGTACGCATGGTTGCGGTAGCTACCGGCCAGATGCCCATTGTCTATGAAAGTCAGGGGCAGGTCGTGATCTGTGCCTTCCGCGGCGCGCACCCGGATCCACCGCCGCACTACGGCCGGTTTGTACGTACAACTTTTCCCGCCGGGGACGACTTGTCCGACGCCGTGGCTCCTACAGACGACTGGCCCTTTCTTTACCTTTCCGGCAAGACCATTCCGGCCGACTACTTGATCGTGATCGGAATTCTGCTGGCCGTGGCCTTATCGGCAGTCTACATTCTGCGTGGCCGGGGCTTCGGCATGAACGACGGTCACTTTCTATTTCTGGGCTTCGGTTTTCTGCTGCTGGAGACGAAGAGCATTTCGGACTGTTCTCTCTACTTCGGCACCACCTGGTTTGTAACCATGGTCGTAGTCGCCGGTGTTCTGCTGATGGTTTTGGCCGCGAACCTTCTAGCCATGCATATAAACCAATTCGGGATGCGGATGTACGTGCCTCTGATCGCAACCCTGCTGCTGCTCTACTTCGTGAAGCGCGACACTATTCTGGCGTTAACCTTCGACGAACGCCTGCTCTGGTCTCTGCTGGTAGTGCCGCTACCCATTTTTTTTGCCGGCCTGATCTTCTCCGCAAGTTTTCGCGAAGCATCCAACCAGTCCTCTTTTTTCGGCGCGAACCTGATTGGAGCCATGATCGGCGGTTTTTGTGAGTACCTCAGCATGAAGATCGGCAACGGCAACCTGATGTTCCTCGTGATTGGAGCCTACTTGCTCAGCCTCGGTTTCCGGAAGCAACTAGCTAGCCAGGGTGGAGTAAGTCCGTGACGTCAGTCAGGAATGCGGGGACACGCACGAATGCCACCGCCTCCTCCCGACCTCCAACCATCGTCCTTGCCTCTTGCCTCCCGCCACACCCAGTCGTACCATAACGCCTTCCGGGCGTTCTGTTCCGTACGTTATCAGTCAGGGAGGCTTCATGCTCGATCGCCGCCATTTTCTTTCCAATGCCACAGCCGCACTCGCCGCCTCCGTCGCCCTGCGCGGAAATCTCTTTGCCCAAATCGAGAAGACTCCTCCCCTGCCCGACCATTCCCTGCTTGAATCGAATGACGCCAACAAAGAAGACGCCTACTGGGCCGAGATGCGCCGGCAGTTCATCATTCCCGAGGACGAGGTCTACCTCAACAATGGCACCGTCGGATCGTGTCCCGCGCCTGTGTTGCGTGCCATTTTCGAGGGCTACAACACCACCGAAAAACTGGATCAGCAGGATCCCGAGGACTATCCCATCTGGGGATACGCGGCCTGGAACGAGTTCCGCGACCCGCTCGCCGCATTCGTGGGCTGCAAGCGCGACGAGATTGCCCTGCTTCGCAACGCCACTGAAGCTAACAGCTACATCGCCAACGGCATCGACATGAAACCCGGCGATGAAGTCCTCATGACCGACCAGGAGCATCCCGGGGGCGAACATCCCTGGGACCTCAAGGCCAAACGCTATGGTGTTGTCGTGAAGAAGGTTACGCTTCCCCGCCCCGTGAAAGATACGGCGCAAGTTCTCAATCTATTCAACGACGGCATTACGCCGCGGACGCGCGTCCTGTTCTTCAGTCACATCACGACATTCTCTGGAGTAGTCCTGCCGGCGAAAGAACTCGCTGCGCTCGCGCGCACGAAAGGAATTCTCTCGGCCGTCGATGGTGCGCACGTCCCCGGCATGATGCGCCTCAACATCAGCGAACTGGGCTGCGACATGTACTCGGCGAGCCCGCACAAGTGGTTGATGGCGACCAAAGGCACCGGGTTCTTGTATGTCCGCGATGAAGTCATCGACCGCGTGTGGTGCACCATCGCCACCGAAGGCTGGGACGATGTGAAGATTCGCGCCGAACGCTTCCAGCGCATTGGCAGTTCGAACGTGCCCTCGCTCTGGGGCCTGCGCGCCTCGATCAAACTGGCGAACGACATCGGCATGGACCGCATCGAACGCCGTCACCGCCATCTCGCCGACTACATTCTCGACGAAATGAAGAAGCGCGGCGCCGAGTCGTGGACTTCGCCCGACCCAGCCCTCCGCTGCGGGATTGTCAGCGTCAACGTCCCGCCCGTCCCGCGGCTGGAACTCGAGACCTGGCTGTGGAAGACGCACAAAATCCGCATCCGCGGCGGAGACCCCAACAAGCTGCGGCTCTCAACTCCGTATTATCTGCAGAAAAAGGACATTGATCGCTTTCTCGACAAATTCGACGAATACAAAAAGAGGGTTGCCTAGCGCTTCCAGGTTGTTCTGAGAGCGATGGCAAGAACGCCGTGCGCCTCCGGAGCAACCCTTCCGAAGAATGATCGAACGGGACATAACAATCACAAAGCAGGCGCGTCTATCAGAAATGGCTTGGGGCCAACTTCGCAATTTGATCCCTCTGTTACTTTCCGTTGTTGCCGGGAGTTCATGGCTAACGGCGCAGGTGGAACCTTTAAACTTAGCGAACCGGATGGCGAGTGCGGTTCGGGCCGGTCAAGCCCCAAAGTTGGACGGAACCCTTGACGATCCGCTCTGGCAAACCGCAACGGTCATCAGCGACTTCCGGCAGCGCGAACCGCAGGAAACTCTTCCCGCCACAGAGAGAACGGAAGTCCGGATTCTCTACGATGCCCACCATGTCTACTTCGGAATTCATTGCTACGATCTCGCCCCTTCGGCCATCGTAGCCACGCAGTTGCGGCGAGACTTAACCATGGATCTCGACGACAACTTGGCGATCATGATTGACCCTACGCTGGGCCACAGAAACGGCTACATCTTCGAAGTGAATCCGCTGGGGACGCAGCGCGACGGCGAGATTATCGAGGAGCAAGCGCCGCCGCAGTCGGACTCAATTGTCGATCCCAGTTGGGACGGGCTTTGGATTTCCGCAGCGAAGATCACTGACGACGGATGGACCGCGACCGTGGCCATAGCGTTCAGCACGCTCAATTTTCGAGGAGGCTCCGAGGTCACCTGGGGCCTGAACTTCAGGCGCTTTATCCGTCGCAAGAATGAAGAAGACACCTGGTCCGGCTACCACAGGATTTTCGGCTTCTGGCGTGTCTCGCAGGCCGGACAACTACGGGGATTGAAGGAAATCGGGAGTGGCCGGCTGCTAGTCTTGAAGCCCTACGGACTTGCCGGTGCCCAGGCCTTTTCGGGACAGCCCTGGGGAGCGCTGCATCGCGTGGGAGGCGACATCAAGTATGGTCTCGCCAGCAATCTGGTCGCGGTGGGCACCATCAATACTGACTTCTCCGATGCGGATGTGGATCAACAACAGTTCAATCTAACTCCGTACCCAATCTTCGTCCCTGAAAAGCGGCGCTTCTTTCTGGAAGACTCAGACGTCTTCAATTTTCTCCTGTGGAACCAGGACTTGCTGTTCTTCACGCGCCAGATCGGGGTTGATCCCGTCAGTGGACAGGAGGTTCCCATTGATGCCGGCGGCAAGATTGCCGGAAGCGCTTACGGCTTCGATTTAGGAGTGATGGACGTGCGGACCCGGACGGAAGGCACGAATCCGTATGGCAACTATGCCGTTGTCCGCGTCAAGCGGCCGCTGACGCCCGGATCGTTTATCGGATTCATGGCGACGGACAAGGAGTCCGGCAACCCGCTCGACAACTATAACCGTTCCGGTGGAATTGACGCCAAGTTTGTTCTCTTCCGAAACTTGAATTTACGCGGGTACTACGCCAAGACCTGGACCACCGGCCTGCACGGCGACAACACGGCTCTCGGAGGACGGCTGACCTATGCGAACAATTGGTTCAATGTCTACGCCGGACACGGCGTCACCGAAAAGAACTTCAACCCGGAAATTGGATTTGTGACCCGGATCGACGACCAGCCCACAATATTTCAGTTCAACTTCACCCCGCGCCCTCATGTCCGGGGTATTCGGGAAGTGGATTTGGGCGGATTTGTTGGACACGATCCGAACACCGCCGGCAAGCTGATCTACAAAGAAGCAAGCGCCAACGTGCGCGTGCTTTTTAATAGCAGTGCGGAAATCGACTCGGCGCCTTACGATCAGGTTTATCAATTCCTCGCACAGCCGTTGAATCTGTACAAAAACATCTCCATTCCGGTCGGCAGCTACCGGTTCACTTCTCACTCCCTGGCCTACACCTCGACTGGAAGTCATCGCCTGACGTTCACCGGGTTTGAGCAGTGGGGCGGCTATTACAGCGGACATCTCAACAGCGCCATCGTGACCGCGCAGTACCGTCCGAACGCGCATCTGGCCGTGGCGGTCAACGACACGTTGAATTCATTTCGCCTGACTCAGGGGAATTTCGATATTGATTTGGCGGGAGTCGAACTAAGCTATGCCTTCAATCGCTTTGTGAATGCCACCACATTCGTCCAGGCCGATACCGCGCAAACCAAGGCGGTGAGCGCGAACTTACGGCTGCGCTATACCTTCCGTCCCGACAGCGATCTCTATGTGATTTACAACATCGGCAACCGCTTTCAGGCTCTGGCGGCCGGCAATCCCATGGAAGTGCGGGAGGAGAAATTCGCGGTGAAGGTTACTTATTCGTGGTCCCGGTGAGTAGCATTGTCAGCGTCAACGTCCGGCCGGTTCCGGAAGGACGTTCGACTAGGACGCCTCCATGAAGACGATCTTCGCAAGCGAGTTCAACAAACGTTGCCTTGCCGTCGTGACGGAAGTGCAGTCGACGAGAGAACCGGTCATTATCACTAAGCGCGGTAAACCAGTCGCCCGGCTTGTGCCCACCGGAAGACCTCCCAAGTTCATTGGCGGCTGAAAGGCATCATCAAGATTGTGGGCAACATCGAGAAGCCGATCGTACCGCCTGAGGACTGGGAGTACGACTGAGAAAGCGCGGGCGAGTCGCCCGCGCCCACACATTGCCTCTAACACAAACCTCAGTCGTAATACTCCAGCCCCAGATGCGTGATCAGTTCCTCGCCCTTCAAGTGCCGCAGCGTGTTCTTCAATTTCATCAGCTGAATGAACAGATCATGCTCCGGATACAGTCCCGGGACCGTCATCGGAGACTTAAAGTAAAAGCTGAGCCACTCCTGAATCCCCAGTCCGCGCAGCTCCGTGCACCGTTTCGCCAGATCGAGGAACAGCACGAGATCGAGCACGATGGGTGCGGCGAGAATTGAATCGCGGCACAGGAAGTCGACTTTGATCTGCATCGGATAACCCAGCCACCCGAAGATATCGATGTTATCCCAACCCTCTTTGTTATCACCACGCGGCGGATAATAATTAATGCGAACCTTGTGGAAGATATTCCCGTAGAGTTCGGGGTACAGCGCAGGCTGCAGAATGTGCTCCAGCACGCCCAGCTTGGATTCTTCCTTGGTCTTGAACGAACCCGGATCGTCGAGCACTTCCCCGTCGCGGTTGCCTAGAATGTTGGTCGAGTACCATCCGCTCAGGCCAAGCAGGCGCGCTTTGAACGCCGGCGCCAGAACTGTCTTCATCAGCGTCTGCCCGGTTTTGAAATCCTTGCCGCAGATGGGCGCCTCGTTCTTGCGCGAAAGTTCCAGCATCACCGGCAGGTCGACCGTGAGGTTCGGCGCACCGTTGGCGAAGGGCACGCCCTCCATCAGAGACGCGTAGGCATAGATCATCGACGGCGCGATCATTTCGTCGTTATCGCGCATCGCTTTCTCGAACGCTTTCACCGACTGGTGCGCCTCGGTCGGCTCAATGTAGGACTCGGTCGAACCGCACCACATGGTGACCAGGCGGCTGGCGCCGCTCGTCTTCCGGAAGTCGCGGATGTCGTCGCGCAACTGCTCGGCGAGATCCATCTTCGTCTTGCCCTTCTTCACGTTGGGCCCATCGATCTTCTTCACGTAGTTGTGATCGAACACCGCGGCTCGCGGCGTTATCGACGAAAGAAACGGTTTCAGTTGCTCGAGCAGGCGGTAGTCAAGCACGCCCGCATTGGACGCGGCTTCGTACATGTTGTCTTCGAAAATGTCCCAGCCGGTGAAGACCAGATCATCGAGTCCGGCGAGCGGGACGAACTCCTTGACCTTCGGCGACCGGCCGTCGGTGCGCTTGCCCAGGCGCACGGTACCCATCTGCGTGAGAGATCCGATTGGCTTCGCGAGGCCCCTGCGAATCGCCTCCACGCCGGCAACGAATGTGGTCGCCACCGCGCCCATGCCGGGGAGCATCACGCCGAGCTTACCTTTGGCGGGTTCGATGGTGCCGGTCACCGCCTTCGCTGGCGACCCTTTACCGCCACTCGACTTAGTGCCACTCGTCCGAGCCGCCAGCTTCATCTCGCGAGTTGCACGCTCGGCGTGGGCAAGAGCGGTTTCGCGATGCTCATGTTCGCGCGCTGTCGCAGAACTAGCGAATTGCTTGCGATGACGGCGGCCGTCGGCATCCCACCAGTCAGCCATGAAAACTCCCGGTTTCTTCTGATACATGATTTCCCCTTGTGGTGACGGTGACTAGCCACCGCCACCAAATTGGAATAATCGCACGACGCTTGGGAGTTTGGCAAACGATGCCGGCCAAACGGAGAAAATCCCGATTCAACGGCCTCTGCTGTTCATTGAGCGGGGCTGCGCTTGCGAAAGGGGGTTAAAGAGTGAAATCGCCGATAGCGTCAACTGTGATGCGGACTTCACTGCCGCACTCTTGTGCCGCTAAAGAACGAGTATCATAAGTGCGTTATGGACGACGCGAATGGGGTTACACCATCGAAGGAACAGCGGGCCTTTTCAAGGCGACTCCTAGATTTGTGCCTTCTGGTTGGGTCTGCGTTGATAGTCTGCGTGGTCGCCGGTGGAGCATTTCTAGTTGCCGAAATTCGTCACGTTAACCCATTGTGGATATTCTTCGGTTTGATATCCATCGGATTTGTCGCGGGGGTCAGAGAGGAGTATCGAAATGAATTTCGATCCGTCAGATTCGTCTTCTTTGTCCTTGCTTGGCTTGTGATAAACATGGCCGTGATTGTGGGGGTCTTAGGCTCCTTCGGATGGCTCTATTTGATACCAGCCCTTTTTCTGGAACAGGTTCTCTTCTACATGACCGCCTACTGGCTGTTCGGATTGGAACCGCCGTCACGTCGAGGCCGGAGGGGTTGAAGGCGTATTGTCGAGAAAAAATCAGCAGTTGAGTGGTTCGGCGCGTAAGAGATACTGTTCGCCACTCTACGATCGCGGTAGGGACACCAGTCTCCCGGTGCCCCCCGCACAGACCCGGACGGGCGCTCCTTAGCGCATCCGGTTCTTATCTCGGATGAATAGCGGCCAAGCATACCGTTCGTCCGCACACTCCCCCACCCATGGGACA
>WNGK01011062.1_pt1 | contig 10843 bp, 16 predicted proteins | sample 5400601 | NCBI WGS metagenome assembly WNGK01 (sample SAMN13153376, study PRJNA577476) | soil metagenome | isolation source: 60 cm soil or saprolite under Garry oak tree replicate 1 | place: USA:California | collected 2016-06-15
GTCCGATGCCGGACCTGCCGAATTTGCCACCCCGAGGCAGGATTGATTGGACAAGAGTACCCCCCGATGCGCCTCGCTTGAATCTTCCGCCGGGCGACGAAACCCAGCTGTGTGCTTTCTTTGAGGTAGACACAAAGGAACCGTACATCATCGAAGTAGTTCTCCTTGCTCAACTAATCTCTTTCGGAGTTTTCAAGCGTCAGCGCTTTGGACAGTGGCGAGCTAGTTGTATTTCACTGCCGAATGAGCCGAAGGCAAGCGCACAGGCGCACAACTCGCCGATGCTCCAGTAACCAAGACGATTCGGCGAACAAGTTGCGCCGCGAGTGCCTACAGCCTGGAGCGGGTCCATCTTGGCGCTGCGAACGGAATATCGCCATTACGAGCCATCAGGACATTAACCTGGCCATCTGCTATGGCCGCGTACGGCTACCTGTCGATGGATCATGGCGATTTATGGACGGCAAGTACCGCCTCAAGCATCGGGGACTGTTGCAGGTACTGTCAGAGACCACGCGCAATTGCTGAAATCTTCGATTAGGAGTTTCTCCCAGGTACCATCATCGCAACAAGCTTCCCGATGATCTGCGGCTCGCATCGCAACAAGCTTCCCGATGATCTGCGGCTCGTGCTGGCCAGCGGAGCCTTCAAGCGTATAAGAGCGCTCGAACGCATTCGGGCCGGCAACCTTCATCTCCCAGCGGTCGTTGGCCTGCGATCCGATGATGGAAACTTTCCAATCCCCAGGCCGGTCCGCGAGCGCATGCTCGATCAGTGCGGCGATATCCGCGCGCTGCCCAGGATCACAACCCGTGTGATGAATTTCTACTGACGCCGCCATATCGCCGAAAATATCATCACGGTCGGAATCGCCGCAAGCCGTTTCTACCTCTCTGCGCGAGCTTCTCTGTTCTGAACTGCCCCAATTTCGGGCATTGAACGCACGCATAATCGGGCGTAGGTTGAAAGAAAGTCCAGACACGAAAAACTTCCATCACCATTGGGTTTCCACAACTCAGAAGGAGGAACCCATGCAAAACCCGATGACAAAAAAGGTGTCGACGTTCGGTCGCACCGCGGCAGAGGACAGCGAAGAGCAAATCCGGCGCCGCGCTTACGAGCTGTACGAGGCGCGGGGCCGCGGAGACGGTCACGACTTGGAAGATTGGCTCGAAGCGGAAGCCGAGATCACCGGCAGAACTGACATGACGCAAGCAGCCTAAATCCTAACCAGTGAATACAAGAGCCCGGAATCTTCCGGGCTTTTTCTATGACCACGTTTTTTGCGGGAAGCTCACCCTTCCAAATTACTACGTGCCTCTGGGCTATACTCGCCAGGGTGAGATTTTCGGATGGGAGAGTTGCAATGAAGTTTAAGACCTTTCTGCCCGTCGTGATATTCGCCTTCACGCCTGTGCTCTGGGCGCAGAATGCGTCCGCGCAAGCGCCTGCCTCCGGCGGTGGCAGCCAGGCGCGGACCGAACGTCGCGAAAACATGATGGAGATGCATAAACAGCAGATGGAAGCGATGAAGGCGGATGTGGAGAAAATGAAGGCTTCCCTCGCAGCGATGAAGGCTAACATTGCCTCGATCACTGACACGAACGAGATGGCACGCTGGCGAAATAATGTGGATCTGTGGGAAACGATGGTCGGCCACATGGAGCAAATGCAAAAGCACATGGAGTCCATGGGACCTGGCATGATGCGGGGCCACGACACGATGCACCGCCATGGCGCGGGCGAGCCGCCTGCCTCCCTGCCATCAGACAAGAAACCCGAGTGAGAGCAATGCCGCTAGGAAAGCGGGCGCAGGCCCGCTCTCCTAAAATCATGGAAGTCCCGAAACTAGCCTTTTAGTTCTACCTGGATAAGCTCGAATGGCTTTTTACTCTTGCTCTCTGGCAGGTGCGTAAAGGCGTCCATGTGCAGCACCTCCCCCGCTTTCGCGCTGATGTCCTCCGTCCGCCCGTCGGGATAAGTGAACTTGGCCTGCGCGTCCGTCAGAAACACGCCAATCGATTCGGGGTGGCCGTGCATCACGGATTTTTCGCCCGGACCGTAGGTTATGCGAACGACACGGACCCGTTCATTTTCGAACTCAACCTTGTAGTGCTTGGAATCAACTTTGACCGGGTCATCCGCTGGTGGTTGCGGTAACGGTGTTACTGTAGCCATATTCCCTCCTTGAGTGTCCCCAACGCGCACCAGTCTAGTACCGTGCGGTCCGAAAGTACACCCGAACGCCTCCCTTCGATCACTGCGCGAGCGCACTGAAGTGCGCGCCGAGATAATACGGCCACAGCACGATTGCGAGAACCCCTTTCCAAAACCCGAGGTGCAGGAATCCAACCGTAAACAGCCAGGCCGCGCACCACAGCCCGCCAGTTAACGTATGCTGCTGGATTCGTATCCGTATCTTCTCTGTACCCTCTCTGCCCTCTTTTCCTTCGTCTGTCATGTCCTGGCATTGCACCTCGTGAATCCAACCAGATCGCAAAAGGCAGGTGCTCGCCCCAAATGAAGAAGTGATCAGCATTTGCCAAAAGGCAGGCGAGCAACTACTGTCGGCTCATAGCGCCCGTAGGCAGAACCAAACGTCCCGTTCGGCGCATCTTGGTCACGTCATATTCAAATGCCGTGCCGCAACGGGAGGCAGATCTGGTAATCCCGGCCATCAATGCCGCTGTGCGGCCACGAGAGGCGATGAGGACAGAGACACTGCAGAAGTTGCTTGAGGAATGCTGACATGACTGGCCTCACGACAAGGCGCGTCGAATATTCTCGGCCAGAGGCAAGTTTTGATTTGGCCTTACTACCCGAAAGTACCACAGAAGAGCCTTGCCGAGGTCAGCACGACAGCTCACGTCTCCCGAGCAAACGGCCACTGCCCAGTCTCCCCGGGATAGAGGCGGGCGGCCATTGGTTCCACACTCTTACGTTCGCCAGGCAGCAATAGGCCGGTGCAGTAAGACTTCAGAGGAGAGGAGCGATCTAAGTGCCCCGCGGCCAGCGCCAGGCGATCGAGATAGGCCGCGAAGCGTTTTTGTTGGGCGCCTGGCGCGACAGACTTGGCGCTCATGACGCTCAAGTTATCATGCAGAACTTCTTACCACCTTCGTCTTTCGATAAAGCGAACCTATTTTATAACACAGTAGTACTAGCAGGCTGCCGAAAAAACTCGTGCGAAACGCTTTGCTTCAGCCGGCCCGTTTCGAAGCCCTTTATTTTTTTGTTATTCCGAGGGCTCTTAGGCCCGAGGAATCTGCAGTATTCTTCCCACTCGCGAGCTTCTCGTCGATTTCCGAGAGGAATCCTGTAATGCGCATCGCTGCCATCTACGACATTCATGCGAACCTCTCCGCGCTTGAGGCGGTGCTCCAGGAGATCCGTCACGCGGAAGTAGACCACATCGTCATCGGAGGCGACGTCCTTCCAGGGTCCGTTGCCGCGTGAAACCATCCAATGTCTGCTCGACCTCGACATTCCCGCACAGTTCATCCACGGCAACGGCGACCGTGAGGTGCTCGCCCAGATGTCAGGAGTCGAGACGGACTGGTACCGCACCGCGCCCGAACAGTGGCGCGAGCCGGTGCGCTGGACCGCGCAGCAACTGCACACCCAGCATCAGCGATTGTTAGCAGGCTGGCCGCCAACATGCCGCGTCAAGATTCCCACTCTCGGCGACGTGCTTTTCTGCCACGCCACACCGCGCAACGACACCGAGATCTTTACCCGCCTCACGCCCGAAGACCGCCTCTTGCCCATCTTCGAAGGACTCGGCGTCTCCGCGGTCGTCTGCGGCCATACCCACATGCAGTTTGACCGGATGATCGGCACGACTCGAATCATGAACGCTGGCAGCATCGGCATGCCGTTCGGCGAGCCCGGCGCCGATTGGCTCCTGCTCTGCCCCGATGCTCAGTTCCGGCACACCCGCTACGATCTCGCCCGAGCCGCCGACCGCATTCGCAGCACCACGTACCCACAGGCCGAAGACTTTGCTGCATGCAACGTCCTGCAACCCCCATCCGAGGAAGCAACACTCGCAGCATTCACGCGCGCCGAGTTGAAGTAGGACGCTGATGCACGTCACCACGACTGGCCCATGTTCGCGGAGTCGACGGCGGGCCGAACGTGGGGATCTATGCGCCTGATCAGGTGAGTCACGCCAATGGCATCGGCGACCTCGCTGTGTCGGCGCAGTTTTGGCTGCACCACCCGCCCGCTGGTAAATCCCCCTCACTGTATTGAGCATAGTTACCGGAGGGACAAATCAGATTTGGCGCTGCCCCAGCTTTTTTGACCCTGAGGTCCAGCCCCGACGAGATGGAGCTTTTTCCGCAATTATTCCAGCGCATTCCTCCCGAGTGGCGGCCAGATTTCAATTCCTGTTTGCCCACGACTCGGGCGCTATTGTGGCCGCTGAAGCGAATGACCACGGCGGGGCGATCTCGTCGCCGATCAGGCGATCGAAGTTGCAATGTTCACAAGGGCGCAAACACGTCTTTTTTCGGCCCACAAAAAAGCCCACAAAACTCTTGACCTGGGGTGCTTTTCAATGACTTACGGTGTCGTCCGTACGTTCCAAGTTATTCAAAACACTTTTAGCGTAGCCCTGAAAAGGCTGCGCTCTGCTAGGTGGCGCGACATCAGGAGTCATTGATCGAGGGATCGAAGGGCCGATGCTCCGCAATGGGACTACCGAAAGTATTCGCACGAATAGCCCGTGATGTGAACGTGATGTGCGGACCCCAATCAGACCGAATTTTACCGCACAAAACCAAACAGGTACTTTTGGGTAGGCCTTTGTAAATCATTCATTTAGCTCGTCTTTTGGCCCTGGTCCATCGGTCTCAAAATCCGCCGGTACTTGGTACCTTGGGGGTTCGACGCCCCCTCCCGGCACCAGCCTTAAGGTCAGTCGATTCAGATGGTTTGTGCTCAATCGCGTTTCGTCAAGTCGCTCGACCAAGCGAGCGAGATGGCGAACCACTCTCGCAAGCGCCATGGAATTGTGGCAGCGGGAACCGCAGCGGAATTTCGATCGAAAGCGTGAACCGCGGCGGACTCTTGCCCAAGGAAAGGAATAGGCTGCGCGGTTGCGAGGTGGCTTCGAAAGTTGAAAGCTGCTGTGTCATGGCATTCGGAGGAATTTTCGAGAGCAAATCGGCTGGCACAGGAACTCGATGTCACAGTCGGCGGTGCGGAGCGTCGTTCGACTGGTTAGAAGCCCTGTTCTCACGGAGGAGGCCGCGGTGTTCGAGTTCCGTCTCTCCCGCAAGTTTCCCGATCTATCGATCTATCGCGGCGTTCCCGTAATAGGTTCGCCTTCGCATTACTAATCCGTCGTTGAGCACGACGTTCATAATGGACTTCGCCCGCGGTACGGACTCGAACCTCGATTGCACCATCCGGCGAGCGGAGATCATAACTGGATTGTGCGAGGAGACTGCTTACCAGCAGCGCAGGTGCAATTAGTGCTAGCAGTTTGCTTGCTATTCTCATTGGTCCGCCTTCCACACGCGCGCGAATAAACCCAGCCCATTCGACATAACTACAAACTTAAAGCGTGGAGTGTAGAAAAAATTGACAGTCCAAGCGTACGGAATGTGTGCAACTCGCATACAATACATCGCGCGGCGGTTCGGATCCGGTTTTTGTCCTGATCCGCAAAAGAGTCATCAGTCACGCCTATGTCCCGAAAATCCCCGCAAAGCCTCAGAAGCTCTCGCTGGTTCGGTCCTGACGATCTGCGCTCGTTTGGCCATCGCTCACGGGCGGCGTCCATGGGTTGCGTTTACGCCGACTATCAAGGCAAGCCAGTAATTGCGATCATCAATACGTGGAGTGATGTCAATCCGTGCCATGGCCATCTCCTCCAACGCGCCGAAGATGTGAAACGGGGTGTGTGGCAGGCAGGAGGCTTCCCGATGGAAATGCCGGCCATCACGCTGGGCGAGACATTGCAGAAGCCCAGCACGATGATGTATCGCAACCTTCTAGCCATGGAGACGGAAGAGTTGCTGCGCTCTTATCCGGTCGACGGCTGTGTGCTGCTCGGAGGCTGTGACAAAACTACGCCGGCGCTGCTGATGGGCGCGATCAGCATGAATCTGCCGGTGGTCTTCGTTCCTGCGGGACCTATGCTGCGAGGAAACTGGCGCGGCCAGATTCTCGGAAGTGGAGCCGACGTGATGAAGTATTGGGCGGAGCGCCGCGCCGGAAACATCAGCCAGCAGGAATGGTGTGAGATTGAAGAGGGGATTGCGCGCTCGGCAGGCACCTGCATGACCATGGGGACGGCTTCCACGATGACAAGCGTGGCCGAAGTCTTGGGGTTCACGCTTCCGGGCGCGAGTTCTATTCCCGCGGTGGATGCCAACCATCCCAAGATGGCAAACCTGTCTGGCCGGCGCATTGTCGAAATGGTCTGGGAGGACCTGAAACCGCGTGACATATTAAGCCGTGCTTCGTTCTCAAATGCTATTGCCACCGTGCTTGCATTGAGCGGTTCCACTAATGCTGTGATTCATATGATCGCCCTGGCCGGTCGCGCTGGAATTAAAGTCAGTCTTGATGATTTTGATGAACTCTCGAGAAAGACGCCGGTTTTGGCGAATCTGCGGCCCGCTGGCAAGTACCTGATGGAAGACTTTTACTATGCTGGAGGACTCTCGGCGCTTTTGAAGGCACTATCGCCCCATTTGGACCTGAGGTGTGGGACCGTAAGCGGCAAGGCGCTGGGCCAGAATGTCAGCAGCGCGCAGGTCTACAACGACGATGTGATCCGCACGTTGGAGAACCCACTCTTTTCGTCGGGAGGACTGGTAATTCTTCGAGGTAATCTAGCTCCCAATGGCGCCGTCATAAAGGCGACAGCCACCGACTCGAAGCTGCTCAAACATTCCGGACGCGCGATTGTTTTCGACAGCTATGACGAGATGAATGCGCGAATTGATGACCCTGCCCTTGATGTTGACCCGAATAGTGTGTTGGTATTGCGCAACGCAGGTCCCAAAGGAGCTCCTGGCATGCCTGAATGGGGCAATCTCCCGATCCCACAGAAACTGCTCAAGGCCGGCGTGCGCGACATGGTGCGCATTTCTGATTGCCGGATGAGCGGCACGAACTATGGCACGTGTGTTCTTCACGTAGCGCCAGAATCGTTTGTGGGAGGGCCGCTTGCGTTGCTGAAAGAAGGTGACGTAATCGAGATCGATGTCGAACGGCGGCAACTGAATATGCAGGTCAGCGATGAGGAGCTTTCACGCCGACGCAAGAGTTGGCGCCAACGCGACGGTATTTATCCGCGCGGGTATGGCAAACTTTTTATGCAGCACATCCGGCAGGCCGATGAGGGATGCGACTTTGATTTTCTAGAGGGAACTGCGCCTATCCCCGAGCCTGAGATTCACTAACTTCTTCCGATCACGCCTTGTTCTTCTCAGCCCCGGTGTGCCGTCTTGTGCCGACCATGAGCATCAGAGCTCCTGAGACGAAAAAGCTGCCGACCAGATACCAGAGACCTGCCCTAAAGGACCGAGTGCGCGTCAGCAGATATCCAACAATAAACGGGCCTACAAAGCCCCCCAGGTTTCCTACCGAATTTATTAGGCCGACACACGCCGCGGCGGCCGAATCGCTGAGAAACTCGGTTGGCACAGGCCAGAACGCGGGGTGGAAGCCATAATACGCCGCGCCCACCAGGGTGAAGAAAAGCATTGACAGCGGCACGCTCGATCCAAGGCGGATGGCGAAGAACAGAAATACTCCGCTGAGCAAGACAGCAAGGGCAGCGTGCCAGCGGCGTTCGTGGGTCCGGTCGGAATGCCAACCATTCAATTGCTGGAACACAAATCCTGCCAAGTAAGGCAGGGAAGCGAGTAGGGTCACGTTCATGTCGCTCAAGCCGGACAGGCGCTTTAGCAAAGTGGGAAGCCAGAACGCAATTCCGTAATTTCCAGTGAGAGCGAAGAAATAACAGAAAGTGAGCAGAATGACGTCACGATGATGCAACGCTTGCCAGATGCTGTACGAGTGAGCACTCTGTTTAGCCTTTTTTTCCTCGTTCAGTTTCGCAGTGATCCACTCGCGCTCTTCAGATGTGAGCCAGGTCGCCTGCCGTGGCCAATCTGTCAGGTAGAACAGTGTGATGATGCCCAGCACGATCGCAGGAATTCCTTCCAGAATGAAAAGCCATCGCCAGCCTCGTAAGCCCAGCCAGGACAGCCCCAGCAACACGCCGGCGAGCGGCGATCCGATCACGTATGAGAGCGGCATGGCTCCGTAAAAACCAGCTACGGCCTTGGCACGATCCGCGGCCCGGAACCAATGGGTAAGGTAGACAACCACGGCGGGGAAGAAGCCGGCCTCAGCGGCACCCACCAGAAAACGCACAACATAAAATTGGTGCCCTGTGTGAATAAAGGCCATCAGCACAGTCAACATCCCCCACGAGACCATAATGCGCGCAATCCACCGCCGGGCGCTCCAGCGTTCGGCAATCAACGCACCGGGAATTTCCAGCGAGAAATAACCTAGAAAAAAGATGCCGGCGCCGAGGCCGATTGCCCGGTCGCTCAGGCCCAAGTCGTGTGGCAATTGCAGGGCGGCGGCCCCGACATTCATGCGATCAAGAAATGCGACGATGTAGAGGATGAAGAGAAACGGTAACAGGCGAACGGCTATGCGCCGCGTCGCAGACCGGCCAATGCCACCCGCGCCCAACGGAGTAGTCGCGAGCGCGTTTTCGGGCTCCGCCATCATCGGCCTCGGCTGACTTCGCTGGCAATCGCCTCTCCCAATTCCTGCGTCGAAGCGTTGCCTCCGATATCTGGAGTCCGAGCTCTGGATTCCGCGAGAGCAGCCGCAATCGCATTCTCGACAGCGTTGGCGGCTTCCGACGCGCCAAGATGTTTGAGCATCAGCGCGCCGGACCAAATCTGCCCCATGGGGTTGGCAATGTTCTTCCCGGCAATATCTGGAGCAGAGCCGTGGACGGGCTCGAACATCGAGGGAAACTCCCGTTCGGGATTGAGATTTGTGGAAGGAGCGATCCCGATCGAGCCGACGACCGCGGGGCCCAGGTCGGAAAGAATGTCGCCGAAAAGATTCGAGCCGACGACAACGTCGAACCAGTCGGGATGGCGCACAAAATGAGCTGTCAGAATGTCGATGTGGTATTGGTCCGTGCGGACGTCCGGAAATTCACCGCTCATGGCGCGGAAGCATTCGTCCCAGAATGGCATCGTGTGGATGATGCCGTTTGACTTGGTCGCAGAGGTGAGATGCTTTTTTCTCTTGCCCGCCAGATCGAATGCGAAGCGCAACACTCGATTAACTCCACGCCGGGTAAAAACCGCTTCCTGGATGACCATCTCATCTTCGGTGCCTCCGTAGATGCGCCCGCCGATGTCGGAGTATTCGCCTTCATTGTTCTCCCGGACAATCACGAAATCAATTTGACCCGGCTTCCAGCCCTTAAGTGGAGTCTCAATACCTTCGAAGAGCCGGACCGGCCGCAGGTTAATATACTGGCGAAAACCGCGTCGAATGGGAATGAGAAGCCCCCAAAGCGAGATGTGGTCGGGGACATCGGGGCTTCCTACAGCGCCGAGAAAGATGGCGTCAAAGGGCCGCAACTGATCGAGGCCGTCGGCGGGCATCATCTTGCCCGTTTTGAGGTACGCTTCGCAGCTCCAGTCAAAGAAATGCCAGGCGAATTGGAATCCGAAGCGCTGCCCGGCGGCATCCAGGACGCGAATGCCTTCAGGAACTACTTCTTTTCCGATTCCATCTCCTGCAATTACGGCGATGCGGAAAGTTTTCAAGAGTATGATTCTTGAACCTAACTGTTGTCAGGAACCTGGAACAGCGAATAGCACAAGCACACCATCCGGATCCGTAATGTAAAACATCTTTTCCAGACGTTTCCCCGTTAGTCCGTGGGTGCGCAGATACTTCGCCGTCCGGCTGAGACTATTTACTACGAACACGATTCTTGGCTGGGTGTCCGTCGCAGACAGCAGTTCAATTCCATCTTGAGATTTCCCGGAAGACCAAGTTGATCACTGCTACCGGCAACACTTCGGAAACCGAGCTTTGACGCATAAAAGCCGCTTTGCGACGACAGATCCTTCGCCGGAGTCGAAGAGCGCAACAGATGTTCAGAAATCCGGTGTTTGCCCAGGTGTTTACCGTTGTCGTTGGAATGCAGCGAACCTGGTAAGTACTGCGTGTACTCGAGCAGCTGTCCTTCCGGATCGTGCATGGTGAACAGCAGATTGCCGGCGCGGAATTTTTTTGTCTCCGTGGGCTGAAGTCCTGCGTCCATGTAAGCATTGCGGAGAGCTTCGACGTCGCCGGTCTCAAAACAAATGTGCATGAATCCGGGCTCTGATCCTTCCGTGTTCTCGTAGAGTTCGATGAACTGACGGTCGTTAATTTTGAGATAGGAAACGCGCGGCTTTCCCGGATCGGGGAATTCAAAAGCTTGCTCGAATCCGAGTGTCTGGTAAAAATTGCGGGACTTTTCGTAGTTACTCACTCGAAATGCAACGTGCGCGATGCCCAGGAGATCGGGATTTTGCGCACGCAACGGCAACATCCATAGACATGCCACCGCAAATGCCCCGCCTATTCTGCTCGTCAGCATTAGGCTCTTTCTTTGCGCCTCTGGCTCTTCGCCTCACGCAGTCTACCGCAACAGTGCAGTGGCACACCAAAGGACTGGCGCCTGGCCGTGCAAGTCCCCGGTTAGCGGTTGGCGGTCGAGATAATACTGCAAGTCGTTCTTTTTCGCGGTTCCCTGGCACACATTGCGGAGGTCACCATTCGGTTC
>WNGK01008226.1_pt1 | contig 10842 bp, 10 predicted proteins | sample 5400601 | NCBI WGS metagenome assembly WNGK01 (sample SAMN13153376, study PRJNA577476) | soil metagenome | isolation source: 60 cm soil or saprolite under Garry oak tree replicate 1 | place: USA:California | collected 2016-06-15
GGCCCGGTCCGCGCCAGCACGCCGTCGCCGTTGTCGGCCAGCCCGGTCACCGGGTGACCGAAGCGCAGGTCGATCAGCGGCTCGGCCGCGACCCGCGCGAGAAGGTAGCGTTCGACGCTGGCCTGGGAGATATTGATCCACGGCGGCAGCGTGGCGGCCCCGCGACCGGGAAAGGTGACGGCGAACAGCTCGCGGGACCGGTAGAACGTCCGTCCCGTCGTCCAGGTGACGCCCTCGGCCAGCATGTCGTCGGCGCAGCCCGCCCGGTCGAAGATGTCGAGCACGTCCCGCTGGAAGCAGATCGCCCGCGACCCGGCCTGCGACCTTTGCTCCCGGGCCTCGAGCACGACAGAAGGGACGTCCCAGCGGGCCAGCAGCAGCGCGGTGACCAGCCCGACCGGGCCGGCCCCGGCGACCAGGACCGGTTCCATGCGGCTCAGATTCTGGCTCAGGCCTGCAACTGGTCCCAGACCTCGCGGTCCCGCTCGGCGGTCCAGATCACCGGCCGCTCGATCCCGGACATCTCGTCCCACAGCCGGGAGACGTTGAACGGCATGCAGTGCTCGAAGATCGGCCAGCGGCCGTACCGCGGAGCCAGCGCCGCGTGCGCGGCGGTGAAGGCGTCCCTGAGCGTGCCGCCGCCAGCGTGCACCGCGCCGACCTTGGCCAGCATCGTGGCGAGGAAGTCCCTGGTCTGCCCGATCGCGGCGTCGACCGCGTCCCGGCCGCGGGCGACCGCGCCGCGGCCGCCGACCAGGGACTCGGCGCCCAGGGCGGCCACTGCGTCGAGCGTGCCGCCCGCCCAGTCGGCGTGGAACGCGTCGCCGGTGTACAGCGCGGCCCGGGCCTCGACCAGGTCCCCGGCGAACAGGATCTTCTGGCCGGGCAGCCAGGCCACGATGTCGCCCTCGGTGTGGCCCCGCCCGCAGTAGGCCAGGACCACCTCGCCGCGGCCGCCGCCAAGCTGGATGGCGAGCCGGTCGGAGAACGTGGCGGTCGGCCAGGTCAGCCCCGGAATGGAGGCCGGCTCGCGGAACAGCCTCGGCATCCGGCCGAGCTCGGACTCCCAGTCCTGGAGGCCGCGTTCGGCGACCAGCGCGCGGGTGTTGTCGTGGGCGACGATCACCTCGGCGCCGAACGCGCTCGCTCCCAGCACCCGGACCGCGTGGTAGTGCGAGAGCACCAGGTAGCGGACCGGCTTGTCGGTGTGCGCGCGCAGCCGCTCCAGCCAGCCGCGGGCGGCGACGGGAGTCGCCATCGCCTCGAAACAGACCAGGAAGTCCTCGCCCTCGATCGCGCCCACGTTCGGGTCGCCCGCCGCGGTCAGCGCGTACACCCCGTCGGCGAGCACCTCGAGCGTCTGCTCCTTGTCCGCCAGGTCAGCCGAGGACGCGAATGACTTCATCGCGCTACTCCAATCGGGATGGTCCTTTTGACTGATGCCCCGTCAGCCCGGTCGCACTCCAGATGAGACGCCAGAAGAGCTAGCCCAGAAGAGCTAGCGGAGACACCGAGCCGGTGCCTCCGCTAGCTCCCTGGCTGCCCGTACGGCGCAAAGCTAAGTAGCCAGATCGTCAAATTCCCCGTTCTTCGCGCCATCGAGGAATGCGTTCCACTCGCTATGCATATAGACAAGCACGTGGCCGTCAGGGTCCTTTGAGTCCCGCACGACGACCTTTCCGGTGGCTGCTGCCACTTCCACGCAGGCTCCGTTGTTGGTGCTGAGCATCGCCTTGCGCCAGTTCAATTGCTGGCGCTCCGCGTCGGTGAGCATGATCTTTTCGGACATTTCAATTACCTCCATTACTCGACTCATCCGGATCTTTTATAGGGATGAACGACGGTGCGAACCAGAGGGTTGGACTGGCTCGGCTCGGGATGTGTGCAGGCGCCGCTGCTAACGCGGAACCTGTCAAATATAGCTCGCGGAAATTCTGTTGATCAAGGAAATCGAGCCAACCTGGTCCAATGCAATGGTCGCGAGATGAGAGAAGATCCGCTGATATCTCTCAAGATCGGCAGCCCGTTCCAGATAGATATTACCGACTAGGCCCTCCACGTATACGATGTCCGGAACGAGGGGCCGCCCGAAGCTCAGGAGCGAGAAATCGCTCTCCATCGCCGGGTGCGCGCCTGCCTCGTAAGCGATGATCTGAACGGCGACATCGGGCAGCCGAGCCGACCGCTCGATGCGCTCGAGCTGGGCGCGCATGACCTGGGGCCCGCCGACCAGCCGGTGCAGCACGGCCTCGTCCATGATGGCGTGATACCGCGGCCGGCCGTTCTGCGCGAGGACTGCCTGGCGGGTGAGCCTGGCCTCAAGCCGCTGCTTGAGCTCCTGCGCGCTGAACGGCGGAACCTCGGCCTGCAGCATCGCGCGCGCGTACCCCTCGGTCTGCAGCAAACCTGGCACGGCGCCGGACTGGTAGGCCTTGATCGACGTCGCCTCGGACTCCAGGCCCACGTAGGTCGCGTAGGGCAGGTCATAGTCCTGCCACCAGCCCCGCTGCTTGCCCTCCCTGGCCAGTGCCATCAGGCGGTCGCGCTCGCCCGGATCCGCCACGCCGTACAGGTCGCACAGGTCCCGAACGTCGCGCTGGCTGGCGCCGCTCTGGCCGGTCTCGATCCGGCTCAGCTTGGTCGGGGAGAACAGCAGCCTCGCGGTGACCTCTTCCGCGCTCAGCCTCCGGTCCGTCCGGAGCTTGCGCAGCGAGGCGCCGAGCTCCCGCCGCCTGATCGTGGGGCTGACTCCACGCGTCACCTAAGTCTCAGATCTCCCTCGCGGCGTTCAGTGTCGCTGCCGTTTGTCGCCGGACTGCACAACCATTTATGCACGCCAAAAACGCACTTGCGAAATTGACTTGTGCGGCTCACTATCAGAGCAGAGACGGAACCGAGAAGCAAGCGACATCCCGAGGTTCGGCCAAATGCCGTCGCGGGCGGCACCTGGCGGGCCGGGTCGCGGGATCAGGCAGGAGGCCTGATGTGGTACATAGCGCCGAGAGCCCGGCTCCCTGGACCGTCGCGCCTGCGGGCGCTGCGGCCGGAACGGTAGGACCTCGCGGGCCGACCACTGCAGGCGGACCTCCGCCGGCGAGTCCCGTCACGGGCTGACCGCCGCGGGCCGGTGCCGCCGCCGGGCGAACCCACACAGCAAGGCTGGGCCGATGTTGGCCCATCGACCCAGCCCTTGTATGTCACCGTCCCAGCCCCTGATCAGAGAAGGAACTGGTAGACATGGATCACGGTATCACCCGGCTCGGCCAATGCAAGATCTGCCTGCATTTCCTGGCCGGCCTGCGGAAAAGGGCGCCCAGGTTCGGCGAGCGGGTGTTCGCTGCTCCCGACGCCCTCGCCCGCGACCGGGACTGGCAGGTCATCATCGAGCGCGCGGGACTGAGCCGCCGGTACCGGGACCCGCGCTTCGACACCGTGGCCGCGTACTCGCGCCGCCAGGACGTCCGGGTCGGCAGCGCACGCGGCAGCTAAACGCCCATTGCGGCACGCCGCGGTCCCCGCGCACCCGGTTCCGGCCGGGCCACGTCGCGCGGTTGCGGCCCGGGTGATTGGCCAAGCGCGCGCGGGGCAGGTTTCTTGCCGCGAACGGGAGGGGCAACACCATGGCTTGGGCATGAGTGGCTGGGGCGTAAATGGCTCGGGCCGGAGAGGCTTCGCGCGCCGGATTCCCATCAAGCTCGCCTGGATCGCCGGGGCAGTGCTGGTCGCGGCGCTGTCGATATCGGTGGCCCTGCTGGTCACGCCGATGCAGCGGGTGTCACTCGCCGGCCAGACCGTGAGCGTGGGAGCGGCCGCCCCCACGTTGAGCTTCTCCGGCACCGGCGAGCTTGACCTGTTCGGGCAGCGGCTGCCGACCACTCTTCGGTTCGCCGGGCCGGTACGGCCGCGGCTGGCGCTGACGCACATCACGCTGGACCGCCAGCTCGCCACCGTATTCGCGCCGCACCGGCCAAGCCCGGAGCGTGCGATCGGCAACGCGCTGGCGTCGGGGTGGAAGCGGTATTTCGCCTGGGAGATCGTGATCAGCGCGGGATGCGCCCTGCTCCTGGCCGGGGCCGTGGCCGGCTGGTTCAGGCTGCCGGCCGGGCGGACGGTGGTCCTGCTGGCCGCCATGCTGGTCTTCGTCGAGGTGGTCAACGCGGGCGGCATCATGACGACCGCCTACACCGCCCCGTCCAGGCTGCGCCATGTCACCTCGATCAGCGCCCTGGTCGGCCGGGCGCCGCTGCCGGCCGTGCCGTCCGCCCATGGGCCGCCGACCCCCCGAGTGCAGGTCGTGGTCATGGGGGACTCCACGGCGGCGGGGGTCGGCAACCCCAGGTCGGCCCATCCCAGCCGCCTGGACCGGGCCTGCCAGCGCAGCGCCGACACCTACGCCGTCGACCTCGGCGAGATCAACAACTGGCGGGTCAGGAACCTGGCGTGCAGCGGAGCCACCATTCCGGCCGGCATCCTTGGTCCGCAGCCGCTTGGAGACGCGACGGCGCCTGCCCAGTTCGCGGTGGCCAAGAAGGCCACGCACGCCTCGTACGTGATCGTGAGCATCGGGGCCGATGACCTGGGCTGGTCGGCGCTGCTGCAGCTCTGCACGGTCACGACCTGTGACGACAGCGCCTCCACCGCGTACTTCCAGCAGCAGCTTGCCGCGTTCACGGTCGGCTACTACCAGCTTCTGCGGCGGCTCGCCGCGCTGCCATCGCATCCGGTCGTCCTGGTGAACTTGTACTACGACCCGTTCGACACCAGCCAGCACTGCCTGGACCGGGTGGGCCTGACCCCGGCCAAGGAGAAGGCACTCACCGGCCTGCTGGACGCGCTGAACAGCATCCTCGCCAACGGCGCGCGCGCGTCCGGCCTGATCGCGGTGCGCCCGGACTTCACCGGGCACGCGCTCTGCGATGCCGCGCCCTACGTGCAGGGCCTGCGCGGCCGGGCGCCGTTTCACCCGACGCTGGCCGGCGAGCTGGCGATCGCGCTCGCCGACGGGCAGGCGCTGCAGGCGGCCGCGCCGGTCATCTCGCCGGGGACCAGCCAGGGAGCGGGCCAGACTCCGAGCGGATCGCCCTCGCCTGCTGCCAGCCCCAGCCGGTCACCCTGACTTCTCCGCGCCGACCCGCCCGGCTGGCAGGCAGCGGGCCCGATCAGAACTGGTCGGGCGAGGAAATCGCCTCGGCGAAGGTGACCTCCGGCGGGACCGGGGCCGCGCCGGCCGAGCCGATGAAGGCCTGCAGCTCGGGGTTGGCGAAGAACTGCTGGAACTGCTCCGCGCTCTCCCACTCGTCGGCGGCAATCACGAAGCCGTCGCTGACGCCGAAGCGGTGGTGAATCGCTCCCGCCGCCTTGGCCTGGTCAGCGATCCTCTCGAACTCGTCGCCCCGCTCGGCTATCGCCTGGCGGAACCTGGCGGTGTCACCCTGGAATTTCACGAGCACCAGCACGCTCATCGAATCGACCCCCTCCTGTGGGCGCCCGGCGGGCGCGGAAAGCACGTGCCTTTCCCGTAGTGATACGCCGCCGCGAAGCCGGGCGGATCACCCGACGGGGGTGAATCAGTCCGGCGACGGCTCCGGACGCCTCAGCGCTCGTCCTGGCCCGTCGTGTCCGCCCGGTCGGCTGGGCCCGCCGTAGTGTGCAGGCCGCGGGCGAACCCGTCCCGCCAGCTCGGCCAGGCCGGCTCCCAGCCGAGCTCGCGCCTGGCCTTGGCGTTGGACGAGCCGCGGATCTGGGTCATCATCGAGACCGCCGCCTCGCCCGCGACGAGCCGGCCGAGCCACGCGGGAAGCCGGAGCGGCGGCTTCGAGCCGACCGCGGCGGCGAGCGCCGGCAGCCACTCGCGCACCGGCGCGGGCTCGTCGTCCGCCACGTTGTAGACGCCAGGCACTCCGTGGTCAAGGGCGGCCACGGCGGCGCTGGCGGCATCCTGCACGTGCAGGAACGACCAGATGCCGCCGCCGTCCCCGATGACGGGAACCTGGCGGCGCCTGAGCAAGTCCACCATCACGTCGGACGCGCCCGGCCCGTACAGGCTGCCGTAACGGAGCGCGATGCCCTCCAGCGGCGAGGCGACGACCGCGTGCTCCAGGTACTTGATCGCCTCGAGCGTGGACCGCTGCGCCTTCGGAGGACTCGGGTCGAGCGGGTCGTCCTCGGTCTTCACCGCACCGCCGGTCCGGATGTTCGGGAAGCCCGTGTAGCTCTGGGCGATGATCCGGCGCGCTCCCGCCGAGCGGGCGGCGGCCAGCAGGTTGTCCAGCCCCGCCGTCCGCAGCGTGTTGGTGACCGCGAAGGTCCGCTCGAAATGCCGCAGGTCCAAGTCGCCGCTCAGCGCGGTCATCTGATGGATCACGACCTCGGGCTCGGACCTGGTGACGGCCTCGCCGACCGCGGCCGCGTCGAGCCCGTCGACGACCGCCGCTTCCGCGCCGGCGGCACGCAGCCCCGCCGCCTTTCCTTCGCTCCGGGTCGTGGCCGTGACCTGGTGGCCGGCCGCGATGAGCTGCGGCACGAGCTGCCTTCCAACGACGCCGGTCGCCCCGGCGACGAGCACTCGCATGGTGATGTCCTCCGAAACCGGACCGCTACCCGCAACACTAACCGGTCGCGGTCAGGACGGTTCGCCGAGCAGCCGCAACCGCAGAAGCTGCGGCATCCGCTCGAGCTGCCCGGTCACGGCGGCGGGCAGCTCGCCGGCCTCGACCTCCATGATGGAGTAGGCGAACTGGCCGCGGCAGTCGTTGATCATCTCGACGACGTTGATCCCGGCGCCGCTGATCACGCGGGAGAACTCCGCGATCACGCCCGGCGTGTTCATGTGCGCCAGCGTCAGCCGCCGGTAGCCGCGCCGCGGCAGCGACACGGCGGGGAAGTTCACCGAGTACCTGATGTTCCCGTTCTCCAGGAAGTCCTGCAGCTCGTCGGCGATCATGACCGCGCAGTTGTCCTCGGCGCTGCTCGTGCTCGCGCCGAGGTGCGGCAGCACGATGACCTTGTCGTGCGCGTACACGGTCGGGTTGGGGAAGTCGGTCACGTAGCCGCGCAGCTCGCCGGCGTCGAGCGCGGCGACCAGCGCCCCCTCGTCGACGAGCTCGTCGCGGGCGAAGTTCAGCAGCACGGCGCCGCGGGGCATCAGGGCGAGCCGGCGCTCGTCGAGCAGTTCCCTGGTCACCTCGGTCAGCGGCACGTGCAGCGTCACATAGTCACTCTCGGCCAGCAGCCGCTCCACGCTCTTGACCCGGTGGACCTGGGCGGACAGCTCGGACGCGTGCTGCTCCTTCACCCCAGGGTCGTAGCCGAGCACGCGCATCCCGAGGTCGACGGCGGTGTTCGCGACCCGGTAGCCGATCGCGCCGAGCCCGATCACGCCCAGGGTGCCGCCGGCGATCTCGTGCCCGGCGAACTGCTTCTTGCCGCGCTCGACGGCCTTGCGCATGTCCCGCGCCGGGAGCGCCTTGGCGTAGGCGAGGGCGGCCGGCAGGTTGCGCGCGGCGAGCAGCATCCCGGCGACGACGAGTTCCTTGACCGAGTTCGCGTTGGCACCCGGCGCGTTGAACACCACGACTCCGCGGCGGGTCATGGCCTCGACCGGGATGTTATTGACGCCCGCCCCGGCCCGCCCGATCGCGAGGACAGTCTCGTCGACGGGTTCGTTGAGCAAACTGAAAGAGCGCAACATGATCGCGTCGGGCTGCTCGGCGTCCGGCCCGACGGAGTAGTCCGCGCTGAACCGCCGCAGCCCGGCCGGCGAGATCGCGTCGTAGGTGCGTACCCGGAACTTACCCATGCCTGGCCTCGAACCCCTTCATGAAGTCGATCAGCGCCTCGACCCCGGACTCCGGCATCGCGTTGTAGATGCTCGCCCGCATGCCGCCCACGGCGCGGTGGCCCTCCAGGTTCGCCAGGCCGGCGGCCCGCGCCTCGGTGAGGAACACCGGCTCCAGGTCGGGCGCGGCCAGCGTGAACGGCACGTTCATCAGGGACCTGTTGGCGGGCGCGACCGGGTTGGCGTAGAAACCGGACCCGTCGATGGCCTCGTACAGCTTCGCCGCCTTGCGCCGGTTGACCTCGGCCATCGCCGCGACCCCGCCGCGGGCGGCGACCCAGCCGAAGGTCAGGCCGGCGATGTACCAGGCGTAGGTGGGCGGCGTGTTGATCATGGAGCCGGACTTGACGTTCTCGAACCAGTTCCAGACCTGCGGGGTATCGGCCCTGGCCCGGCCGAGCAGGTCCTCGCGCACGATGACGACGACCAGGCCGGGCGGGCCGATGTTCTTCTGGGCGCCGGCGTACAGCACGCCGAAGCCGGTGACGTCGATCGGCTCGCTCAGGATGATCGAGCTGACGTCGGCGACCAGGGGAGTCGAGCCGGTGTCGGGAACCCGCTCGAAGCGGACTCCCCCGATGGTCTCGTTGAGCGTGATGTGCACGTACTCGGCGCCGGGCGTGAGCCGCCACTGGTCCTGCGGCGGCACGTAGGTGGCCGGGCTGGCGGCGGCGGCCACGTTGACCAGGTCCAGGAACTTGGCGCCCTCGGCGTGAGCGCGCTTGCCCCACATCCCGGTGATCACGTAGTCGGCGGCGGAGTCCTGGGCCGCCAGGTTCATCGGGATCGCGGCGAACTGGCCGGTGGCGCCGCCCTGCAGGAACAGGACGCGGTAGTCGTCCGGTATCGCCATCAGCTCGCGCAGGCGGGCCTCGGCGGTCTCGGCGATGTCGATGAAGTCACGGCCCCGGTGGCTCATCTCCATCACGCTCATGCCGGTGCCGTGCCAGTCGGGAAGCTCTTCCTGCGCCTGCCTGAGCACGGGCGCGGGCAGGGCGGCAGGCCCCGCGCTGAAGTTGTAGACCGTCGGTGCGGTGAGATCAGCCATAGGTTCGCGATCAGCCCAGATTGGTGTGGATAGAGTTCGGATGGGGTGGTGCCCGGTGGTCCGGCGAGTCCCCGGTGTCCCTGTCGCCGGCCGCGACGGGACTGTCCGCTGTGCGGGAGCGCCGCGGGAGCACGCACCTGCCGGACTCGGCCCCAGAATACCGGCGCGAGCCCCGTGATCACGTGCGGTCACCCTCGGCGCGGCCCGTCCGGGCGATTCGTCCCGGGTCAGGACTGCGCTGCGACCTCCACCCGCGCCCTGTCCTCGGGCCGCATCGCCGGGTGGCAGCCGGTCACCGTCAGCGCGATCTGCCGGTCGAGCGCGGCGACCACGTGGTCCCGGTCGCCGGCCAGCAGGCAGGCGCCGCGCAGCATCCGCAGCGTCCGCGCCATGGCCACGAGGACCTGCGGGTGCTCGGCCGCGTACAGCCTGATCTGGTCGAACGCGTGCCCCACGTACTCGGCGTGGTCAAGGTCGTAGGGCGTGAGCAGTGTCCGGCCCGACCGGTCGCCGTGGGCCTGCGCGGGCAGGTCGGCCAGCACCAAGGGGCGCATGATCGACCCGGTACGCAGGATCACCTCGATCGCCGTGGTCGGGTCGTTGACCGCGGGGGACAGCGCGCGCAGCGCGACGTCGCTGAGCTGCCGCAGGCCGAAGTCGATGTCCTGCTGCATGGTCCTGGCCGGGCCCACGATCACGGCGGCGCGGATCACCTCGCTGGCCGTCACGGGATCGGGAGGCGGCGGCCAGATGGATGCGAGCGGGGTGTCGCGGACGAGGTAGCCGCCCACCCGGGTCTCGAGCCGCACCACGCTGTCGGCGGGCGCCCCCGCGATCACGGCACGCCGGCTGATCTGCTGTACCCAGCCGTCCTTGGGCGCCCTGACGACCAGGCGGTCGCCGAGCGCGTCGGTATCGGGAGCGGGCACCGGTGCGTGCTCGCCGACCAGCATCCCCACGTGCGGGCCGTAGGGCAGCTCGTGGACCAGCGGCAGCGTCTCCTCGGCGATCCGCGCGACGATCCGGCCCACGTACTGCTGGCGGCTGATCCGGTCCAGGTACACGACGATGAACACCACCGAGGCGAGGGTGAGCAGCAGCGCGAACATGACCGACAGCGCCGGCGCGCGCCGCGCGGCCGGGTTCAGCCTGGCCAGGACCAGCACGCAGAACGCGAACGTCGACAGCAGCAGGCCGATCAGCACCTGGCCGAACCTGTCCCGCCAGAACCCGCGCAGCACGCGCGGCGAGAACTGGCCGCTGGCGAGCTGAAGTGAGACCACCAGCAGGGAGAACACCACGCCGGCCGTGGTGATCACGGCGCCGGCGACGATGCCGAGCAGCGTGCTCGCCGTTCCCGGCGCGAAGCTGAACGTCCACGGCAGCGGCCTGGACTGGTGCGCCTGGTCGACATTGCCGAGCACCACGGCCACGATCACCGAGGCGATCAGCATCTGCGCGGGCAGGAACAGCAGGCTCTCGCGCATCCTGTCCGCGAGCGCGCGAATGCGCAGCCGGCGCAGGTGGACGGCGGCATCGTCCGGTGGACCGCCAGGTCTCATGCCCGAACGCTAGCCGCAGCGGCCGGTCTCAGCCAGGCTGGAGTCGGATGTGGCGGTGGTGAAAAAAGCGCAACGAGTTCGCATACTGAAATTGTGCTACCGCATCGTTAGCGTCCGACGAGGAAAGTGGGTATAAAGCCGGTATGAGCGGTTACCGGACGGGAATCGCGGAACTCCGCGAACTCCGCCAAGTCCGCGAACGTCCCGAACCTCCCGAACCTCCCGAACCTCCCGAACTCGCCCCGTCTCTGCGGAGTGACGGAGATTCCCGTCGTGTCCGGCATGGCTAAGCGGCTTCCCGTGCGCACCCGCCCGAAGACGGCCCTGGTGCTCGGGGCGGGCGGAGTGCTCGGCGCCGCCTGGATGACCGGCGCGCTGCCCGCCGTGCAGGAACG
>WNGK01008227.1_pt1 | contig 10841 bp, 8 predicted proteins | sample 5400601 | NCBI WGS metagenome assembly WNGK01 (sample SAMN13153376, study PRJNA577476) | soil metagenome | isolation source: 60 cm soil or saprolite under Garry oak tree replicate 1 | place: USA:California | collected 2016-06-15
TCGCCTCCGCTGACGGGCCGCAACGGCTCTGGTTGCGCGCACTGGACAAGACCGACGCGCAACCGATAGCCGGGACTGAAGGAGCCAACTATCCGTTCTGGTCACCGGATAGCCGTTCGATCGCGTACACGGCGGCGGGTAAGCTGAAGCGCATCGATATCGCAGGAGGACCGCCGCAGACTTTGGCCAACACTTCTGCGCCCCGGGGCGGCGCATGGGGTGCAGACGGCACGATCCTGTTTACCGCTTCCTTGGGGCCCCTCTCACGCGTTGCGGCGTCGGGAGACGACCCGGTCACAGTCACACGGCTCGACCCACCGCGGCAGGGTCAGCATGTGTTTCCGCAATTTCTGCCCGATGGCCGCCATTTTCTTTTTTACGTCGTTGGAACGCCGGAAGGGTCCGGCATTTATCTCGGGTCGCTCGACGGTGGAGAACCGAAACGGTTGGCGGCGGCCAATAGTACTGGCGCGTACCTGGCGCCGGGAATGATCGCCTTTGTACGCCAAACAGCACTGATTGCCCAACGTTTGGATCTGAACCGAGGCGAGTTGGTGGGAGATCCGGTGCGGCTGGCCGATCCAGTCAGCTCTAGTGAGGTTGGGGTTACTGGCTTCGGTAGTTTTTCAATCTCGGCCGATGGACGGGTGGCATACCGCAGTGGAGTAGGATGGATGGCCCAACTGAAGTGGCACGACCGGACCGGCAAGGCCGTGAGCGTCGTCGGCCAACCCGACTCGTCCCTTCTGCAGTACCCTGCACTATTACCCGACGGGACACATGTGGCCGTCAACCGCACGATTCAAAACAACCCGGATATCTGGCAGATCGATCTCGTCCGGGACCGCATGACGCGCTTCACGTTTGATCCGGGTGTCGACATTGTTCCAATCTGGTCGCCCGACGGAATGCGGATTGTCTTTTCGTCGACGAGAAAGGGTCCGTTCAATCTGTATGTGAAATCGGCGAGTGGCGCAAGCGCTGAAGAATTGCTGTTCGAAACGCCGAAGAACACATACGCACAGGACTGGTCGGGCAATGGCCAGTTTCTTTTGTATAGCGACACCGACCCGAAGACCGGCCGCGACTTGTGGGCTTTACCAATGAGCGGCAATGATCGAAAACCGATCGAGGTCGTCAGAACGCCGTTTGAGGAACTCAATGGACAATTTTCTCCAGACGTGCGTTGGGTGGCCTACGAGACGAACGAATCCGGCCGGTTCGAAATCGTCGTGCAACCGTTTCCAGTACCGACTGGTAAATGGCAGGTATCCACTGGCGGCGGCATCCAACCGCGCTGGCGAGCCGACGGCAAGGAACTGTATTTCGTCGCGCCGGACGGGAAGTTGATGGCAGCGTCCATCACAGCCGCCGGCGCGACATTCTCGGCTGGAACGCCTGTGCCTCTATTCCCAGTGGCGCTCGCGCCGGGTCTCGGAGCGAACAACCAGCAGTATGCCGTCTCGCGTGATGGCCGATTCCTGATCAATCAACCCGTGGAAACATCCACGGCCGTCCCCATTACGCTGATCCTGAATTGGAAAGCCAAGCCCTGAATCCAGGGGCGCGCACCGGTTTAATTCGGGTTCCGGTCCATTGGTAGCCCGCCGCAGAACAGGGTAAATTTTAGGGCGAATCCGCCCGCGGTTTTTGTAGCCATTTCATTATTCTGGTTTTACAATTTTCGTTACCGGAGGACCCCGATGACAAACCGGTCTTTTGCTTGGGCCGCTCTTTGTGTGTCAATCGTTTTGACATCGGCCATATCTGCCACGCCTGTAGCACCTCAAGACGTGCCCTCGGCGCGCGCCTCGATCGATCAGTACTGCGCCGGCTGTCACAATGACAGGTTGAAGACAGGCGGCTTGTCTTTGAATTTGGATATCAGCCGGCCGGATGAACATCCCGAGGTATGGGAGAAGGTCGTTCGCAAACTCCGCGGCCGGATGATGCCTCCTCCCGGCCGGCCCCGTCCCGACGAACGCGGATATGATGCATTGGTTGCATATCTGGAGACGTCGCTGGACGGCGCTGCTGCCGCCAATCCCGATCCTGGACGTACCGATACCTTCCGCCGGCTGAATCGAACGGAATACCACAACGCGATTCGCGACTTGTTGGCGCTCGACCTTGACGTAGCATCGTTGCTTCCGAAGGACGACGCCAGCTACGGTTTCGATAATGTCAGTGTTGGAGGGCTTTCACCCACACTGCTCGAAAGATACCTGGCTGCAGCGCAGAAAATCAGCCGGCTCGCCATGGGGAGCCCCGTGCGCACACCGGCTTCTAACGTTGTGCTGGTGCCGCCGGATCTCACACAGGAAGACCACCTCGAGGGATTGCCCTTCGGAACACGCGGTGGAACGGTTGTCCACTACACGTTTCCCGTCGATGCACAATACGATATTCAGATTCGCTTGATGCGGGACCGCAATGAACATATCGAGGGTCTCACCGAAGCGCATCAGATGGAGCTCAGCCTTGATGGAAACCGTGTGCAGGTATTTACAATCAATCCCAAACGCGCGAACACGCGGGGGATCGACTTCACCGATGCTGACGTCGACAGTAACCTGAAGGTGCATCTGGCCGTGAAGGCCGGGCCCCACGAGATTGGAGCTACTTTCATTAAGAAAGACTCAGCCTTGATCGAAACTACCGAGCAGCCCTACCAGGCGCACTTCAACTACTATCGCCATCCTAGAATTCAGCCCGCGGTCTACTCGGTCGCCGTAACCGGCCCCTTCGATGCAACGGGCGTTACCGATACGCCGAGCCGCCGCCGTATCTTCGTTTGCCGTCCCGCAAGACCTTCGGAAGAAGAGCGCTGCGCGACGACCATCATTTCGAATTTGGCCCGGCACGCGTATCGCCGTGCGGTCAGCAACGACGATCTGCGCGTTCCTCTGGCGTTTTACAAGGATGCACGGGCCGAAGGAGATTTCGAGACCGGCATTGAAATGGCATTGCGCGCCATTTTGACGGGCACGGAATTCATATTCCGTATCGAGCGGGATCCCGAGAATCTTGCGCCGAACCGGCCATATCGTATTAACGACACCGAACTGGCATCCCGCTTATCGTTTTTCCTGTGGAGCAGCATTCCCGACGACGAATTGCTCGATTTGGCGGCTCAAGGCAAACTGCACGAGCCCGCGATACTCGAACGGCAGGTACGCCGCATGCTAGCCGACGCTCGCTCGCAATCGCTGGTGACCAATTTCGGGGGCCAATGGTTGTATCTCCGCAACCTGGCAGATGCGGGTCCGGATGGCAGACAATTCCCGGACTTCGATGACAATGTGCGGCAAGCCTTCCGTCAAGAGACCGAGCTGTTTTTGGAAAGCATCATAAAAGAAGATCGGAGTGTGGTCGATCTTTTGAACGCCGATTACACATTCCTGAACGAACGGCTTGCGAAGTATTACGGTATTCCGAATGTGTATGGCAGCAACTTCCGGCGTGTAACGTTGCCGAACGACAGCATTCGCGGCGGTCTGCTTGGCAAGGGAAGCCTTCTCACTGTGACGTCGTATGCGAACCGCACTTCGCCTGTTCAACGCGGGAAGTGGGTTCTCGAAAATATTCTCGGCACGCCGCCACCACCACCACCGCCGAACGTGCCGCCATTGACCGACGACAATCCGGTGGGCAAGGTTCTTACGATGCGCGAGCGCATGGCGCAACACCGGACGAATCCGGCATGCTCGGCTTGTCATCAACTGATGGATCCCATCGGTTTGTCCTTCGAACACTTCGATGCGACCGGCCGCTGGCGCGATCTAAGTGAAGGCGACATTCCAATCGATGCCGCGGGTGCGCTGCCGAGCGGCGTTACTTTTGAAGGTGTCACCGGACTGAAGCGAGCGTTGCTCGCCCGTCCCGAGTTGTTTGTCAATACCGTTACCGAAAAGATGCTCACGTATGCATTAGGCCGAGGCATGGAGTACTACGATGCTCCGGCAGTTCGCGCAATCGTGCGCGAAGCCCGCAATAATGACTTTCGCTTCTCCGCGCTCATTCTGGGCGTTGTGAAAAGCGCACCATTTCAGATGAGGAGGTCCCAATGATCGTCACGAAAAAGGCCCTGCCCCGGCGAACGTTTCTGCGAGGTATGGGAGTCACTGTAGCTCTGCCCCTGTTGGACGCAATGGTTCCCGCACTTTCCGCAATGACACCCGCCGGCAATCCGGTGCGGCGTTTCGGCTTCGTTTATATCCCGATGGGGATGAACCCCGCGCCGTGGATACCCAAAGCTGAAGGCAAGATTACTGAACTCTCCACTTCTCTCGCATCGCTCATGCCGGTTATGGATCAAACGACGGTCATTACGAACGCTGAGCTCAAAATGGCAAACTCTGCCGGCAATCACGCGACGGCAAATTCCTCGTTCCTCACCGCCACACTCGCCAAGAGAACCGAAGGCAATGATTACGTATTGTCGACATCGATCGACCAGATGATCGCAAAACAAATCGGAAGAGACACGCAGATCCCGTCGCTCGAACTAGGAACCGATCTCATTGCGATGGTCGGCAATTGCGATAACGGATATGCCTGCGTGTACCAGAACAACTTGTCATGGTCCTCGCCCACGAACCCGCTTCCGACCGAAGCAGATCCTCGCGTGATTTTCGAACGCCTGTTTGGTGACGGAGGATCGGCAAAGGACCGCCAGAGCGAGCTGCGAAAGAACCGTAGCATCCTCGATTGGGTCACCGAAGACATGGCGAGCCTTCAAAGGAAACTGGGTTCGGGGGACCGCACGAAGGTCACTGAATACATCGATTCCGTCCGCGAAGTCGAGCGGCGTATTCAGAAGGCGGAACAGCAGGCTGGTGAGGCCGTGCTGCCGGATCTCGACCGTCCCGCCAGCGTACCAGCGGCCTGGGAGGATCACGTCAAACTGATGTTCGATTTGCAGGTTTTAGCTCTGCAGGCCGACATCACACGCGTCACTACTTTCCAGATGGCCCGCGAAACCAGTACCCGGACTTATCCGCAGATCGGTGTGCCCGAGCCGCACCATCCCACGTCGCATCACTCGAACGATCCCGAGAAGTTGGCGAAGCTGGCAAAGATCAATGCCTATCACGTTTCCCTCTTCGCGTACTTCCTCAACAAGCTGAAAGCCACACCGGATGGTGACGGTAGCTTGCTCGATCATTCGACTTATATGATTGGCAGCGGTCTCGGCAATCCATCGCTCCACAACCATACCAATCTCCCATGCGTTGTAGTCGGTGGGCACAAAGGCGGACGGCACATCAAATACGCTGAACCGGCACCTATGGCGAACGTTCACCTCACGCTGCTGGAAAAAGCGGGCATTCACAAAGAGAGTTGGAGCGATAGCACCGGACACATCGAGGAGCTCCTGTGATGTCGGAAAAGACCGCCCACGCCGGCTGGTGGATAGCGTTGCTTTTTGTGATCAGTACCGAAGCCGCCGGCGCGGTTCCCGTTCGATTAATCGATGCCGTCAAGGCCGCCGATAGAGACGCGATTCGGACGTTACTCCAGCAGCGCGTGGATGTGAACGCTGGGGAGGCCGACGGGACGACGGCGCTGCACTGGGCAGCCCGCGCGAATGATTTGCAGGCTGCCGACATGCTCCTTCGCGCCGGCGCCAACGTGAAATTGGCAAACCGCTATGGTGTAACCCCGCTTTACCTGGCCTCGACGAATGGAAACGCTGCGATGATCGAGTTGCTGTTGAAGGCAGGAGCCGATCCCAACTCGGCTTTGCCTGAAGGCGAAACGGCATTGATGACCGCAGCGCGCAGCGGGAGCGTCGATGCGGTGAACACGCTTGTCGCACGCGGTGCCGATGTCAACCGGAAAGAAGCATGGCGCGGGCAGAATGCGTTGATGTGGGCGGCGGCTGAAGGGCATGCCGAGGTCATCCGCGCTCTGGTCCCGCATGGCGCTGATATCCGCGCCCGTTCCAACGGGGGTTTTACGCCGCTTCTGTTTGCGGTCCGTGAGGGCAGGATCCCGGCGGTCAAAGCGCTACTTGAAGCCGGAGCGGCCCTCAACGAATCGCTGCCGTCGCGTCGAGGCGGCGAAACGCCGGCCGCCGACGCGGAACCCGGACTCAACGCCTTCATGTTGGCGGTCGGTAATGCTCACTACGAACTTGCCACCTTCCTGCTGGACAAAGGAGCCGATCCGAACTCTGCGCCTCTGGGATTCACAGCGCTGCACCAGATTACCTGGCTTCGCCGGCCGGGCTCGGGTGACAACAATCCGGCTCCACAAGGATCCGGAAATATGGATAGCCTCGAATTCGTCCGAAAACTTGTCGCGCATGGAGCGAATGTCAATGCTCGGGCGACAAAGCAGGCCCGGATCAACGTGACCGTCCAGTTCCGAACAACCGGGGCGACACCGTTCTTGTTGGCTTGCCGAACTGCCGATATCCCGCTCATGCGTCTCCTGCTGGAGTTGGGGGCAGACCCGCTGCAGCCGAATGACTACGGCACAACCCCGCTGCTCGCAGCGGCAGGAGTCGGTACGAACTCGGCTGAGGAAGAGCCTGGAACAGAAGCCGAAATTCTGGAAGCTGTGAAGCTCGTGTTGGCACACGGCGGCAATGTCAATGATGTCGATAAGAATGGCAACACGGCGATGCACGGCGCCGCTCATAAGCGCGCCCCTTCTGTGATACGGCTCCTGGCTGAAAAAGGTGCCAAAATCGAGATTTGGAACCAGCCGAATAATGCAAAGCAGACGCCGTTGCAAGTCGCTGAAGGTGTCCGCGTCGGTTTAAACATTCGGAGCCACGCCCCTAGTGCGGAGGCCATCCGTGAAGTGATGGCCGCTGCGGCCAAGAAAGAATAGCCACAAAGAGGCACAAAATTCACAAAAAATTTTTGTGTTTTTTGTGCCTTTTTGTGGCCATTTTCCCTTTCGAAATCGGTGCCGTTCTAACCGGTACTCATCTGCACAAAATCGACGAGGCCCCTATAGGCATCGGCGCGCGCTTCCTATACAACTTCACAAAACAATTCGCGCTCGATACTGAAGTTGTAGGGTATCCCGGCAAAACCAGCGCTCTCTTTGGAACCAAGACGGGATTTCGTTTCGATCGATTTGGCGTCTTCGGAAAAGGCCGGCTCGGGTTTTGGCATTTTTCAAGATCGTATTTCGCCGCCGATACTGGTGGTGTCCTGGAGTATTACCCATCGTCACGCACGGTCGTGCGTATCGACATTGGCGACACCATGATCTTTTACGGCGGGGCACGGCTTGGGACCGTCCACAATTTTCAGCCGGGACTTGGATTCAGCTATAAGTTCTGAGGCTTATACTTATAGAGTGTCACCCGAGAACGACGGCCCACGTCTAGACCTGACGTTTACTGGTCAGCAGAGGAGTGCCCGCCCGCTCGGCATTGGTGTAGCTGCCGTACTGATTGTCTTCATCGTCTTGACGATGACGACGACTGTCGCGTCAAAGATCCTGCCGATGAGTGACGAATATCTGCTGGTGATGATCCCCGCGGCAGCCGACGGCGCGGAGCCGCTGGCGCTCACGTCACTTATGCATGAAATCGACGGGAAGACCCTTTCCGTCCGTGGCTCCGTTTTGAATCGCACGGCGCAGTCCATGTCGGACGTCCTTGCGGTCGTCGAAATGCAGGATACAACCGGCCGCTTTCCGCAAACGCAGGAAGTTCCCATTCAGCCGATGGAGTTGGCGCCACAAGCGGTGGGCTCTTTTGCGGCAATGGCCACGCTCCAGGAGAACCCGGGTGCCTATATCGTGAAGTTTCGCTTTGCCGACGGGCCGTTCATTCCGCACAGGGACGAACGCGTACCCGAGGTCACGATAACGCCGCAGCAAATTCCGCAGCAGATCAAGTGATGCGCACGTCCTGGATAGCCGTTCTTGCAACTTTTTTACTATTTCAGAGCTCCCCTCCCGCAGGGCTGCGTTTTGAGGTTGCGAACCTGCTTCAGCCCTCATCGGGGCGTCTCCTGGTCATCCTCGCGCAATCCGGCCGTCCGGATCCACGAAATACGATCGGCGACGCGGGCGCAAACGCTTCGATAATCCTTGGGCGCGACGTCGAAAATCTCGACGCCAACATCAGGGCGGTTCTCGACAACCGGGCGGCCGCGTTTCCGATTCAGAAACTGGATGAGCTTCCCGCCGGAGATTACTATGTTCAGGCGCTTCTCGCGTCGAACCGGGATCTCAAATCTCCGAATGCTCCCGGCAACCTTTATAGCAATGCGCGGCGTTTCCATTTGGATCCGCGCGCAGGGAGTACAGTGCAGCTTGAATTGACAAAGGCGATCCCAGCCGAAGAATTCCCACCGGAAAATGACTTCATCAAGTACGTCAAAATCCAATCTGACCTTCTCTCGCGGTTTCACGGCCGGCCGATTTATTTGAGAGCGGGGATCATTTTGCCGAAGGACTATACCGTTGATGAAAATCGGCGATTCCCCCTGAGGATTCACATCGGTGGTTATGGCACTCGTTATACTGCCGTTGAGCGCTTAATGGGCGCCGGTTCCGATTTTCGAAGGATGTGGCTTTCCAGCGACACACCTCGCTTTATATACGTGCAACTCGACGGCGACGGTCCGTACGGCGATCCATACCAGGTGAATTCCGATAACAATGGTCCCTACGGCGACGCGCTGACGAAAGAGTTGATCCCGTATATCGAAAAACGATTTCGTGCGGTTGCCGAACCGCGCGCGCGTCTGCTCGATGGGGAATCGACAGGCGGCTGGGTCTCTCTCGCACTGAAGATTTTCTATCCTGATTTTTTCGACGCGGTTTGGTCTTCCTGTCCTGACGGCGTGGATTTTCGCGCTTTCCAGATCGTCAATATTTATTCCGATCGGAATGCCTATGTCGACGACAACGGTTCGGAACGTCCAAGCAAGCGAGGCCTCGACGGACGTGTGGAGTTTACGATCCGCCGCGAATGTCAGATGGAAAACGTCCTCGGCGATGCCGATAACTGGACGCTTTCAGGTCAGCAGTGGGGTGCATGGAATGCGACATATGGTCCGCGAGGGACGGATGGTCGTCCTGTCGCTTTGTGGCATTCCAAGACTGGCGTCATCAACAAATCCGCCATCGAACATTGGAAGAGGTACGATCTTCATCTTGTCCTCCAGCAAAATTGGAGAATGCTTGGCCCTTGGGTTCGCGGCAAATTCCATATCTCCGTTGGCGAGGCGGACAACTATTATTTGAATAATGCCGTTCACATGCTGGACGAGTTCCTTAAGACGGCGGATCCTCCGGCCGACGCTCGAATCGCGTACGGCCGTGGCCGTGGCCATTGCTGGAACAGCCTTTCAGAGGCGGAGATGATGAAAGAGATGGCCCTCGCTGTTGAAGAGGTGGGTAAAGCAAAATGAGCCCAAGAGCACTTCTTACGTTGACCGTCTTGCCCGATCGCTATGCAATTTGTCGTTTCGATGGAACGGCCCCGGTGCCGCAATGGGCCATTGGCGATGACTTTGTCTCGATTTCGCGCACGCGCGATGAATTGTCGATTATTTGTCCCGAACGCAATGTTCCACAGGGCACGGCTTGCTCCGGCGGTTGGCGAATTTTGAAATGCGAGGGACCGCTCGATTACAACCTGATTGGTATCGTCGCTTCTCTAGCCGAGCCGCTTGCGGATGCAGGAGTTTCGATCTTTCCACTCGCCACGCACGATACCGACTACGTCTTAATCCGAGAACCGCAGCTCGAACTCGCCATCCAGGCGCTTACAAATTACGGTCACGCCGTCCGTGTCTGAATTGCCGAAGACTCCAAAGCTGCCGAAACTTTATGGCGAGCTTTCTTCCTGGTTTCATCTGTTGTCTGATCCTGCCGATTACGCCGAGGAGGCAGAGTTTGCTCGTGGGTTGATGGTCGAGACCTGCAGCGCACGGCCCGAGACGTTGCTGGAATTGGGGTCCGGCGGAGGAAACAACGCATCGCATTTGAAAGCCCACTTCAAACTCATGCTTGTCGACCTCTCCACGGGAATGCTGGATCTGAGCCGCACCATCAATCCTGACTGTGAGCACATGCAGGGAGACATGAAAACCCTTCGCTTAGGTCGCACCTTCGATATGGTCCTTATCCATGACGCAATCATGTATATGACTTCGGAGGATGATCTCCGGCAAGCCATCGAAACCGCATTTGCTCACTGCAAGCCCGGCGGTGCGGCCCTGTTCATGCCCGATGTCATTCGCGAAACCTTTGTTTCCCTGACTACTCATGGCGGGCACGACAGCCCTGGCGGTGACGGGCGCGCCATCCGCTACATCGAATGGACATTCGATCCCAATCCAGGCGATACCACGTATACGGTCGATTTCGCTTACTTGCTGCGAGAAAAGAATGGGCCTGTGCGCGTCGTCCATGACACGCATGTCTTTGGCATCTTTCTGCGCGAGACGTGGCTCCGGTTGCTTCGTGAAGCCGGATTTGAACCGCGCGCCGTCGCGGATCCCTGGGGCCGTGAAGTGTTCGTTGGCAAGAAGGATCACCAGCGACGTGCACAGCTGTAGGGGCGGTCTATGACCGCCCGCCGTGTCTCGATTTCGACATTGTGGGCGGTCACAGACCGACCCTACAGTTGCAGCATCCTGGAATGTTAACGGTCTTTGACCATCAGCGTGTATTGGCCCGTGGTATTGCGCTGGCCGGAAACTTGAATGTAGTAAATGGTATTCGGTTGGGCAACCAACTCATCGTCAGGCCCCAGCTTTTCATCGATGAGTTTCTTAGTCGCGTCGTATATGTCTAGAGCCGGTGCCAGCGTTCCCGATTCATTGCGCACATGAATGTAAAAACGGCCCCCGGGTCCG
>WNGK01008228.1_pt1 | contig 10839 bp, 5 predicted proteins | sample 5400601 | NCBI WGS metagenome assembly WNGK01 (sample SAMN13153376, study PRJNA577476) | soil metagenome | isolation source: 60 cm soil or saprolite under Garry oak tree replicate 1 | place: USA:California | collected 2016-06-15
GACCGCACGCAGTGCCTCGCGGATCGCATCTTCTTTTCGGCCAAGCCCGGCATCGAGGCCCGAGATTTGCGCGAAGTATTCCGCATCCTTGGGCTTGTCGGCCCGTGTCGCTTCCAGCTTGTTGCGCGCGCTTGCAAATGCCGACTGTGCTTTCTGCTTATCGCCGCGCGCACGCGCAACCTGTCCCTCAGCCCAACCCAAAGGTTGCCCGTCGAAAGTGTCGTCCGCCCACTTCGCAGGAATAGCGGCAAGCACCCGGTTCGCCGCATCATAATCGCGCAGGTAAAGAGCTGCAGTAAATCGAGTGTTCCAGATCTCCTCGGTTGGACTGAAGTCGAGCGGCACTTGTGCGAGAAGAGATTGAGCTGCGACTGGATCGCCCATGTCCAGTTTGGTGTTAGCCAGCTCAAGCTGAAGCCAGGGGCCTGGTAGGATGCCGCTCGCAGCATTCTGCGTTCTGAGTTGTTCGTACTCGTGGTAGCGGCGCAAACCACCATAAATCTGCCCGAGACGCCATGCGACCTCAACGTTGCGTGGGTCGAGGTCGTATGCCTTTTGGAGATTGGCGAGCGCAGCGTCCCAGCGATTTTGGTGCCTACCAATCCTGCCCTCGATCACAAGCGCTTCAGAATTATTCGGCAACTTCTGGCGAGCGATCGTCAACTCGTCACGTGCCCGGTCGTAATCACCAGCGTACAAGTAGTAGCGAGCCAGTTCGAGATGAGCCTCCCCGAAGTCCGGGCGGACCCGCAACGCTGCGTCCGCGGCTTTCTTTGCCAACTCGAGGTGCATGCGATCCCCCGGCCGTGAAAGCCTCGCGGGGTTGCTGAAGAGATACGTCTCCGCTTTCGCGAGGGCGCAATAAGCGAGGGCAAAGTTCGGATCATGCTGCGTAGCCTTTTCCAAAAGCTCCACTCTTTGGTTCATGCTTTTGTCCACGCCCTCCCAATTGCCCCAGATGTCGAGGTCCATGGCTTTGGTATAGAGCGCATAAGCCGCCAAATCTGCGGTCGGCCGTTCCGCGATCGCGGCTCTCTCTGCGGGTGAAAGTCTGCTGCGAAGCTGATCGGCGATTTGCTGCGCGATCACGCTCTGGATCGCAATGACATCGGCGACATCGTGATCGTATTGCTCAGCCCAAATGTGTTTGCCAGTACGCGCATCGATTAGTTGCACCGAAACGCGCACATGGTCTCCTGACCGTCGGACACTGCCTTCTACCACGTTGTTGACACCTAATTGCTGCGCAATTTCTTTGAGATTGCGCGTGATACCGCTCTTATACTGCATGACCGAAGTGCGGCTGATCACTTTCAGGTCGGCAATCTTGGCAAGATCAGTGAGGATTTCGTCTTGCACGCCGCTGGCGAAGAAGGCGTTTTCTTCGCCTTTGCTGAGATTTTCAAACGGCAGCACGGCGATGCTTTTATCGGGTGGTGAGCTCGTCGTCTGGTTCCGATGCCAGTAGAATGGAAGCGCCAGCGCCAAACCAGCTACTAACAATACGAGCACCAGAGCGGTGGGCGACCGTGTCCAGCGCAGCCATGAAGGAGCCGCAGAGGAGCGTTCCAACTCAGCCGCGAATTCCAACTTGTGACGAAGATCTTTGAGCGCCTCAAGCAGTTCGTGTGCGCTCTGATACCGTTCCTCGCGATCTTTGCGCAGCGTTTTGCTGATAATCTGCTGAAGCTCAGCGGGAGTGTGTGCGACGTAACTCGTGAGCGGCGGTGGCTCCCTCTCAAGAATCGAAGACATCACCTCTCCCGGTGTGTCGCCGGTGAACGGCGCATGCCCCGTTACCATTTCGTAAAGGACTACGCCGAGACTCCAGATATCGGTGCCTTTATCAACCGGCGCGCCGCGTGCTTGTTCCGGAGACATGTAACGGACTGTCCCAAGTACCGAGCCGAGGTTGGTTTCAACCAGTAACAACGCTTCTTCTTCCGCCATCGTCACTGGCACTTCTTGTTCCGCAAGCTTTGCAATCCCAAAGTCGAGTACTTTCACGTACCCATCAGGCCGCAGCATGATGTTCTCCGGTTTAACGTCGCGATGTACAACGCCGGCCTCGTGGGCGGCGGCGAGTGCGCCAGCGACCTGAATGGCAATCTCAACCGCTTCGCTTAGTTGCATGCTTTCGCGTCCGAGGCGTTGACGCAGCGTTTCGCCTTCGATTAGTTCGCTGGCTATGTAGCGAAGGGAGCTATCCGCGCCGACCTCGTAAATCGTCAGGATGTTTGGATGGTTGAGCCCAGCTACAGCGCGCGCTTCTTGCTGAAACCGCTTCATACGCTCCGCATCGCCGGTAAACTGCGTGGGCAGGAGTTTGAGCGCGGCCTTTCGGCCGGCGCTAACGTCAGAAGCGAGATACACTTCACCCATCCCGCCGCTGCCGATCCGTTTCGAGATTTTATAGTGGCCGATCGTTTGGCCCATCAGCACGTCAGCCCGCCCGTTCTTGGCAATGCTAGCAGCAAGAGAGACGACCGGGGTTTCGATAAAATTCCCCGCTTGTCGATGTGAAGCTAACAGCGCTTCAACGTTAGCGTGCAAACCTTCATCGCCAGCGCATGTCTCATCCAGAAATGCGTTGAGTTGGTCTGGCTCGCAATCCAGCGCCGCGTGAAAGATTTCTTTGATGGTTTGTAGCCGCGCCGGCGTCATACTCACCCACTATCCAATGGCGATGAGCAGTCTAATTCATTTAGGCGGGGTTGTGCAATTCCTTGTATAACCACGCCTTGGCAAACACCCAATCACGCCGAACTGTCACAGGTGAGATCTTCAGTACTTCAGCCATTTCGTCCTGATTGAGTCCGCCAAAGAACCTAAGCTCGACTACGTGAGCCGTTCTTGAGTCGAGCTTCGCCAGCCTCTCCAGAGCGTCATTGAGATCGAGAATCGCTCCTGTCTGTTCGGGCGAGATCAGCGCTGCCTCGTCCAAGTCTATTTTGCTTGCACCCGCGCCGCGCTTTTGGCGCTGCTGCGCTTTTGCGTGATCGACCAGGATCTGACGCATCGCTTTGGCCGCCACGGCAAAAAAGTGCGACCGGTTCGTAAAGTGTGGTTTGCTCTGGTCCGCAAGACGCAGATAAGCCTCGTTCACCAACGCCGTCGTTTGCAGCGTGTGATCGGGACGTTGCCCCTTCATATAATGATGAGAGAGACGTCGAAGCTCCTCATAAACGAGCGGGACCAGCTTTTCGAGCGCAGCATGGTCTCCATGGCTCCAGTTCGCTAATAGCTGGGTTACCTCCTGCGGACCCGCTGGGCGCGGCTCCTTGGAAATGCGTCCCGCAGCCGCGGGATTACCCGATTCTAACTCGCTGTTCATTTCGGTGTCCCTCTCCAAAAAAATCTCCCAATCCGATGATCGGTTTCAACCCCGTTCATCGTTTATCTGAGTAGAAGACAAATTACAAACCTAAAAAGAACGGAATAACACCTATGAAAACAAAATTTAGATCTGTTCTTGGCCTCACGAAAGGAAAGAAAGGAACAACAATGAATCCGCTGACTCAGCTAAAAAAAATATCAATTCTACCACTTCTCATCGCACTGGCGCTCCTCGCGGTCGCGTCGCCTCCGGTCGCGCGCGCGGACGCCGTTCTTGACTGGAACGGATACGCGGCCAGCGCCATCGTGGGTGGCGCCGGCATGCCCCCTCCGCGTGGGCTCATCCGCCTTGCGATGGTTCACGTGGCGATTTACGACGCTGTGAATGCAATAGAAGGGTACCCGTTCACTCCCTACGCAGTCACGCCGAACGTGGTTACTCCTGCGTCGCCGGATGCGGCGACCGACGCGGCGGCTCACGACATCTTAGTCGCGCTATATCCCGGTCAGCAGGCTGTTCTGGACGCTGAGTACGCGACGTCGCTCACGTTGATCCCTGACGGTCCCGCTAAGACCAACGGCATCTCTGTCGGCCAGCAGGTGGCTGCGGGAGTTCTGCTATTCCGCGCCAACGATGGGCGCGATGCCGTAGTGCCTTATGTACCGGGCAGTGGCCCCGGCGTCTGGATCCCGACACCGCCAGGCTTCTTGCCCGCGCAAGCCCCTGAAGTCCCGTACGTCCGACCCTTCACGATGAACGGTCCGTCGCAGTTCAGGGCGGAGGAGCCGCCCGATCTGTTGAGCGAGACTTACACTCGCGATTACAACGAGACCAAGAGTCTTGGAGCGGCGATCGGCAGCACGCGCACGCCCGAGCAAACTGATCTGGCGCGCTTCGTCTCCGATCAACCCATGCTGCAGTGGAATCGCGCCTGGCGCGGCATCTCCGTCAGTCAAGCATTGAACCTCTTGGACAACGCCAGGTTCTTTGCGCTGCTTACAACCGCCAGTAGCGATGCTTTGATCGCCTGCTGGGACTCGAAGTTCTTTTACAACTTCTGGCGGCCGGTAACTGCGATCCGCGCCGGAGATACTGACGGCAATCCGCTAACGGTTCCTGATCCCAACCGGATAGGAGTAGTAGTCACCCCGAATCACCCCGAATACCCGGCTGCGCACGGCTGCTTCAGTGGTGCTTCGTGCGAGACGCTGACCTCCTTCTTCGGGACCGACAACTTCAACTTCACCATGGACAGCCTCGTCCCCGGATTGTTACAGCCAGTGCGCCACTACACGAGCTTCTCGCAGGCGCTTCAGGACATCCTCGACGCTCGCGTCTACGGCGGCATGCACTTCCGGAACTCATGTCAGCAAGGGGCGATCATTGGCAAGCAGGTCTCCCACTTCGCCACGAGACACTTCTTCCGGCCGGCCCACTGACACCGACGACGGACATCATTTCAAAACCAATATGGGAAATCCAAACGTACCAGCGATAACCGAGCCTGATCGAAGAAAGGAGCAACAATGAATCCTCTTACTCAGTTCAAAAAAATACTAATTCTGCCACTTCTCATCGCACTGGCGCTCGTCGTTATCCAAGTGATCCCCCGCGCACTTGGGCAGCGAGACGCCAGCAAGAGATCTTCGGATGTTGAAATCCCATTGCTGAAACAGCAACCAGCACCTTTAGAGCCAGCCGTGTGTTCGTCCTGGACGCCCACGGGCAGCCTCAACGACGCGCGCGAACTTCACACGGTGACCTTGCTGCCCAACGGGATGGTGCTTGTCGCGGGTGGAGGTGGCAACGGCGGCATTCTCGCGAGCGCGGAACTGTACGACCCGGCGAGCGGGACCTGGACGCCCACGGGCAGCCTCAACGACGCGCGCGACCTTCACACGGCGACCTTGCTGCCCAGCGGGATGGTGCTGGTTGCAGGGGGATTCAGCGGTGGCAATTTTCTCGCGAGTGCGGAACTGTACGACCCGGCGAGCGGGACCTGGACGCCCACAGGCAGCCTCAACGCCACGCGCATTGAGCACACGGCGACCTTGCTGCCCAACGGGATGGTGCTGGTTGCAGGGGGTTACAATAACGGCCCGCTCGCGAGCGCGGAACTGTACCACCCGGCGAGCGGGACTTGGACTGCCACGGGCAGTCTCAACACCGCACGCGTTTTTCCCACGGCGACCTTGCTGCCCAACGGGATGGTGCTGGTTGCAGGGGGATTTGATAGCAATGAACATCGTCTCGCGAGCGCGGAACTGTACGACCCGGCGAACGGGACCTGGACACCCACGGGCAGCCTCAACGGCGCGCGCGGAGCTCACACGGCGACCTTGCTGTCCAACGGGATGGTGCTGGCTGCAGGGGCTGATTTTAATATCGGCGGTAACGGCGTGAGCGCGGAACTGTACGACCCGATGAGCGGGACTTGGACGCTCACGGGCAGTCTCAACACCGGACGCCAGGATCACACGGCGACCTTGCTGCCCAACGGGATGGTGCTGGTTGCAGGGGGAGACAGCGCTAACGGCGTGAGCGCGGAACTGTACGACCCGGCGAGCGGGACTTGGACGCTCACGGGCAGTCTCAACACCGGCCGCTTTTGGCACACCGCGACCTTGTTGCCCAACGGGATGGTGCTTGTTGCAGGGGGCCGTGATTACTCCGTTAAGGGCCTTCCTCTCGCGAGCGCGGAACTGTACGAGACTTGTAAGCCTACGCCAACACCTACGCCCACGCCAACACCAACTCCCACACCTACGCCAACAGCGACTCCGACAGCTACACCGAGACTTACTCCTGCACCGAGGCCACGCCCGACTCCGCAGCCTCGCCCCCACGCTGCCACGTTCGCTATAAAAGAAACAGAGTAACATAAGACTGCAGAAAATTTGAATTAAAGGAAACTCAAAATGAAGAAATCCACATCTCAAGCCGCGTTCTTTAGTCCGCGTGCCTTAATCGCTCTCCTTCTTTGCGCAGTCACATGTTCAATCGTGACTGGAACACTACTGGCTTTCTTCCATCCTGAAGCGCCTGCGAAAGTTTCCAACAGAACGCTGACGTTTGCAGAGCGCGTAGCCTATCAACGAGCTATCGAGCAAGTCTACTGGCGTCATCGCATCTGGCCAAAGGAACGCCCCGATCCCAAGCCTTCGCTAGATGAAGTGATGTCACCGGTACAAATTGAAAAGAAAGTCGAAGACTATCTGCGCAATTCCCAAGCGCTGCAGGATCACTGGGAGCAGCCGCTTACTGCTGAGCAGTTACAGGCTGAGATGGAGCGCATGGCGCAGCACACCAAACAACCCGAAGTGCTGCGCGAACTCTTTGAAGCGCTCGGGAACGATCCCTCTGTCATCGCGGAATGTCTGGCCCGGCCGGTGCTGGCGGAGCGTTTACTAACAAACTGGTATGCCTACGACCAAAGATTTCACGGCGAACTGAAGCAGCGCGCAGAGGCTGATCTGCGGGCGCATAACACCGTCGAGCAGATGAAAGCGACCAGCGGGACGTACAGCGAAATCGAATTGGTCAGAAGCGACAGCGCCCAAGACAATCGCAGCGCTGAACCGGGCTTGAAGCTGGGCAGTCACGAGTGGGACGAAAACGTGCAAAAACTAGCGGCAATGTTTGGCGACACCAAAAATAGCACGGCGCGAACCGTCGTATCGAGTCCTGCTGTAGCAGCAGGCATGCGTGCCACGCCGAAGCTTGGCGAAGGCGGGTCGCGTGCAAAAGCCGCGCCGATAACACAGCTCAAGACTGGGGTATTAAGCCCCTTGCAAGAAGACGAGGGACGTTACTACGCGACTGCAGTGGTTGAGAAAACTAAAGACCACTTAAAGCTAGCTACAGTTGAATGGCTCAAGGAGCCATTGGAGTCCTGGAGAGCCAGGGCAGCAAACCAAGTGCCTACTGCAATGACAGCGAGGAATGCTAACTATGCGCTTCCCGCAATATCGGATGGTGCGGGCGGATGCATTGATGATACCTGGACAGCTACCCCTGGGCCGCCCGATGCCCGAGAGCTTTCCAGGGCAGTGTGGACTGGCAGTGAAATGATTGTCTGGGGCGGGAGTTCGATCTCTAACTTTTATTTTGACACGGGTGGCACATACAATCCCAGCACGGATAGCTGGACAGCTACCAGCACCGTTAATGCGCCCAGCGCCCGATATTTCCACACGGCAGTTTGGACTGGCAGTGAAATGATCGTCTGGGGCGGATTTTCGTTCAGCGGCGATTCGAACACTGGCGGGAGATACAATCCCATTACAACTAAGTGGACAGCTACCAGCACCGTTAATGCGCCCACTGGCCGGCACTCCCACACGGCAGTTTGGACTGACAGTGAAATGATCGTCTGGGGCGGAAATAACGGCAGCGAGTTGAACACTGGTGGGAGATACAGTCCCGGTACAGATAGTTGGACAGCTACCAACACGACTAACGCGCCCACCGCCCGACGGCTTCACACGGCGGTGTGGACCGGGAGTGAAATGATAGTCTGGGGCGGATTTGATGGCTTCAACGCCGTGAACACCGGCGGGAGATACAACCCCAGCACGGATAGCTGGACAGCTACCAGCACTATTAATGTGCCCACCGCCCGATATCTTCACACGGCAGTGTGGACCGGCAGTGAAATGATCGTCTGGGGCGGGTCCGGTGAAAATGCTCTGCCATTGAACACGGGCGGCAGATACAATCCCGACACGGATAGCTGGGCACCTACCAACACCGCCAACGGGCCCTCTGCACGAGTCTCTCACACGGCGGTGTGGACCGGCAGCGAAATGATCGTCTGGGGCGGTTGGAATAACGCCAACCAGATGTACTTCAACACCGGCGGCAGATACGATCCCATCACGGATAATTGGACAGCTACCAGCACTGTTAATGCGCCCACTGGCCGGAACTCTCACACGGCAGTGTGGACCGGCACTGAAATGATCGTCTGGGGCGGCGAGGCGAACCAAACATTATTTGACACTGGCGGGAGATACAATCCCAGCACAGATAGCTGGACGGCCACCAACACCTACAATGCGCCCACTGGCCGGGGCTCTCACACGGCAGTGTGGACCGGCAGTGAAATGATCGTCTGGGGCGGCGGTTCGAACACCGGCGCGAGATACAATCCCAGTACAAATAGTTGGACAGCTACCAACACGACTAACGCGCCCACTGGCCGATTCTATCACACGGCGGTGTGGACCGGCACTGAAATGATTGTCTGGGGCGGGGGTTTTTATGATGCTGGCTTCCAGTACTTGAACACCGGTGGGAGGTACAATCCTGGCACAGATAGTTGGGCAGCTACCAGCACCACCAACGCGCCCGATGGTCGGGACTCTCACACGGCAGTGTGGACCCGCAGTGAAATGATCGTCTGGGGCGGCGCGGCGGACCCAACATTATTTAACACTGGCGGGAGATACAGTCCCGGTACAGATAGTTGGACAGCTACCAGCACCACTAAGGCACCTGATGCCCGATACCTTCAAGCCGCGGTGTGGACTGGTAGCGAAATGATCGTCTGGGGCGGATTTTCGTTCAGCGGCGATTCGAACACTGGCGGCAGATACAATCCCGAAACCGATAGCTGGACAGCTACCAACACGACTAACGCGCCCACTGGCCGATTCTATCACACGGCGGTGTGGACACGCAGTGAAATGATCGTCTGGGGCGGCGCGGCGGACCCAACATTATTTAACACTGGCGGGAGATACAATCCCGGAACGGATAGTTGGACAGCCACGAGCACCACCAACCCTTGCCCCACTGCCCGAGGCGGTCACACGGCAGTTTGGACTGGCAGTGAAATGATCGTCTGGGGCGGCGGTGGCGACTCCGGCTATTTAAACACCGGCGCGAGATACAATCCCAGCACGGATAGCTGGACAGCTACCAGCACCGCTGAGGCACCCGAGGGCCGCGCATCTCACACGGCCGTGTGGACCGGCAGTGAAATGATCGTCTGGGGCGGATATATAGGGAGCGGTTTGAACTCAGGCGGGAGATATTGCGCGCAATCCGGTCCAACACCAACGCCGACTCCTACAGCTACACCGAGAGTTACTCCTACTCCGAGGCCTCGTCCGACTCCAGCGCCTCGTCCGTAGTAGGGTGCCGCACGTCACAACCAGCCGTCACGCGTCACCAGCGTGGCGGCAACGTTGGATGTTGAGTGTTGCGTATTGAAAGTTTAACTTCTGGGCGATGCGGTTCCGGACTTGCAAAAATACGGACCTGACGGTGAGCGAAGTCGGCTTCGGTTTATGGACGATTTCCACCGGCTGGTGGGGAAATTTTACCGAGGGCGAAGCGATCGCGCTCATGCATAAGGCGTTCGATCTCGGCGTCACTTTGTTCGATGCGGCCGATACGTACGGAAACGGGTTGAGCGAAGAATTGATCGCGAAGGCATTCCCAAACCAGCGGGATGAAATCGTGATCGCGACAAAGGTCGGCTACGATTTTGTCCATCACGGTGAGGCGCGCGGACGCGGGCAACGCGAAATTCCGCAGGATTTTTCGCCGGAAGCGGTCACCCGTGCCACGGACGCGGCGCTGAACCGATTGAAAACAGATCGGATCGATCTGCTTCAACTGCACAACATTCGGATGGAGCAGGTTTATGATGATGCGCTCTGGAAGACCCTCGAGAAATTAAAGACCGAGGGAAAAATTCGTTATTACGGCATCGCGCTCGGGCCGGCGATTGGCTGGCTTTACGAGGGAATGAATTGCATTCGGGAGCGCGACGTCACGAGCGTGCAACACATCTACAATATGCTCGAGCAACATCCCGGACGCGCCTTTCACGAAGCTGCGACCGACACCGGCAAAGACACAATGTTCCTCATTCGCGTGACGCATTCGTCCGGAATGCTCGAGGGAAAATACACTGCGGAGACGACGTTCCCGCCGACCGATCATCGCAGCCATCGTCCGCGCAGTTGGCTTCTCAATGGAATCAAGAAAATTGAGCAATTGCGATTCCTTGAAAATTCCAAGCGCACGCTTGGTCAGGCGGCATTGCTATGGCTGCTCGCAGACAATCGCGTGGCTTCGACTTTGCCAAACATTTACAACGAAGAACAACTGGTCGAGTTCGCGAAAGCGCCCGAATGTCCGCCGCTCACGGCCGACGATATGGCAAGGATCGCCGAACTTTATTCCGACAACTTCGGAGTCGAAGAAGAACCGCCAAAATTCAAGGGAACAATGGAGCTGCCGAAGGAAACTGCGGCTGCATAGGATTCGAATTGTAGGGCAGGCGCTCGGCCTGCCAAAATGTCAAAGAACGGCAACCGAGGCGGTTGCCCTACAATTTTGGCGCGACCTCAATCTGACTCGTCTTCTTCCTCGACCGGCTCGGCGCGGCGGACTTCGGGTTGTTCCCGAGCGCGGCGCTGCTCGCGCTTCGCCACCATCTCTCCCTTGTAAACCTCCTTGAACACATCTGCGATCATTGGCGCAGCAGC
>WNGK01021052.1_pt1 | contig 10839 bp, 11 predicted proteins | sample 5400601 | NCBI WGS metagenome assembly WNGK01 (sample SAMN13153376, study PRJNA577476) | soil metagenome | isolation source: 60 cm soil or saprolite under Garry oak tree replicate 1 | place: USA:California | collected 2016-06-15
AGCGCCTCTCCGACCTGATCGAACGACAAATGGCCTTCGGCCGTGTCGATCCCGCGCCGAGGTACGTAAATGTTCTGCGGCGCCGTGCACATCTGCCCGGTATAGAGCGCGAGCGAGAATCCGACGTTGCGGGCAACGCCTTTCATATCGTCCGCCGAATCGATGACGATCTGATTGACGCCGGCTTTCTCGGTGTAGACCTGCGCCTGGCGTGCGTTCTTCTCCAGCCACTCGCCGTTGGCGCTGCTGCCGGTGAAATCGATGAGCTTGACCTCGGGCCGCAATGCCAGCTTCTGCGCGGTGTCGTCGCCGGCCCCGTGCGCGACCAGCGTCACGATATTCGGATCGAATCCAGTCTCGGTCAGAACCTCACGCGCAATCTGCACGCTGATCGCTAGGGGCAGGATCGCGTTCGGATGCGGCTTGACGACGACCGCGTTGCCAGTGGCGAGGCTCGCGAACATCCCCGGGTAGCCGTTCCAGGTCGGGAAGGTATTGCAGCCGATGACGAGGCCCACACCACGCGGCACGACACGATAGTGCTTCTCCATCCGGAGGGGTTCGTTCTTGCCTTGCGGCTTTTCCCAATACGCCTTCCGCGGAACCCTGCGCATCTCGTCCCAGGCGTAGGCCACCGCTTCGAGGCCGCGATCCTGCGCGTGCGGGCCTGCGGCCTGGAACGCCATCACGAACGCCTGTCCGGTCGTGTGCATGACGGCGTGCGCGATCTCGAAGCTTCGCTTGTTGATGCGAGCGAGGATCTCGAGCGACACCCCGACCCACGCCTCGGGGCTGGCCTTGCGCCATCCGCTCTCGGCCCTGGCGATGGCTGCGAACAGCGCGTCGAGATCGACCTTCGGGTAGCTGATGCCCAGCGGGAACCCGTAGGGCGAGCGCTCGGCGCCGATCGTTCCCGCAGCACCGGTGAGCGTCAGCGGAAACGGCTTGTCGAGCAGCGCGTCGAATGCCGCCTTGCCGGCCTCCGCGGCGCCTTCACCGTAGACCTTCGGGCTTGGCGACTCGGGGAACGCGCTCCAATAGCCGCGACCGGCGAGCGCTTTCAGCGCTTGCTCGAGCAGCGGCTGGTGACGTTCAAATAGCGGATGGGTCACAGACAGCCTCCTTGCGATTATAGAAGAACCTTAACCACAGAGAACACAGAGAGCACGGAGAAATTCCAAGAAGCTTTCTTGACGCTTTCCTCTGTGTCCTCTGTGCCCTCTGTGGTGAACGCTCTTCCCCAGGGGACGGCGATCAGGCCGCCTGATCGAAATCGACCACAACCTTGTCCGTCACCGGATAGCTCTGACAGCACAGCACGAACCCACGCGCGACTTCGTAGTCCTCGAGGGCGAAGTTGACGTCCATGTCGACCTCGCCCTCGACGAGCTTGGCGCGACAGGTCGAGCACACGCCGCCCTTGCACGAATACGGCAGCTCGATGCCCTGCCTGAGCGCCGCGTCGATGATGTTCTCCTTGGTCTTCTCCAGCGTGAACACTCTTGCCGCCCCGTCGATGATCGCCGTCACCGCGCACTCCGTGCTCCCCGGCGGCGGCTCGGCGTGGGTCTTGTGCTCGTGCTTCGGGATGCTGGCCGCGAAGAGCTCGATCTTGATCTTCGATTTCGGAAATCCGCGTTCCTGCAGGGAGGTGGAGACCGCCTGCATCATGCCGTCGGGACCGCAGATGAACGCCGTGTCGACCTCGGCAAGGTCGAGCCAGTGCGAGAGCAGTGCATCGGTTTTCTGCCGGTCGATACGGCCGTTGAGGAGCGCGATGTCCTGAGGCTCGCGGCTCATCACATAGACCAGGTTGAGCCGAGCGAGGAAGATGTCCTTCAGGTCGGAGAGCTCCTCCTTGAAGATCACTGCCGCGGATGAACGATTGCCGTAAAAGAGCGTGAAACGGCTGTGCGGCTCGGTCATCAGCGTGGTCTTGATGATCGACAGCAGGGGCGTGATGCCGCTGCCGGCAGCAAAGCCGAGATAATGCTTGCGGTTCGCGGCATCGAGCGGCACGTTGAAGTGCCCCATCGGTGGCATCACCTCGATCGTCTGGCCGGCCTCGAGCCGCTCGTTGACCCATGTCGAGAACGTCCCGCCCGGCGCCTTTTTCACGGCGATCCGAAGCGTGCCATCCTGGACCGCGGAACAGATCGAGTACGACCGCCGAAGATCGTCGTTGGCAATGTCCGCGCGCAGCGTGAGATGCTGGCCCTGGACGAAGCGGAACGTCTGGGCAAGCGCGGGCGGCACGTCGAACGTCAGCGCGACCGCGTCGCGCGTCTCGCGCGCGATATGCGCGATCCTGAGCGGATGGAACTTGCTCACCGGGTGATCAGTGCGGCTTGAAGTAGTCGAACGGCTCGAGGCAGTCGTCGCAAGCGTACTGCGCCTTGCAGGGCGTGGAGCCGAAGCGCGACACCTCGCGGGTGTGCAGCGAGCCGCAGCGCGGACAGGGAACGCTCGCACCCCTGTCGCGGCGGGAGAGCGCCCTCGCGTCGATGACGTGCGTGGTCGACACGGCCTTCACGCCGGGCGGCGCGATGCCATAGTCCGCGAGCCGCGCCTGCGCCTCAGCCGCGATCCAGTCCGTCGTCCATGCCGGTGAGAGCCGGATCTCCAGACGGTGCTTGGCAAAGCCCGCCGACGCAAGCGCGCGACCGATGTCGGACATGATGAGCTCGGTAGCCGGGCAGCCCGAATATGTCGGCGTCACGGTGACGACCAGCTCGTCGGCCTGCCACTCGACGCCGCGCACGATGCCCAAATCGACGATCGAGAGCACCGGGATCTCCGGGTCGGGGACCCTTGCCAGCGTCTGCCACACGGCGGCGTCGCGCTGCGTGCCGCTCATCGTGCTTACCACCGTGGTTACCATTGTGCCCCCGGGTGCGAGCGCGGCAACCATTGCATCGTCGCCAGCAGGTGGCCGAGGTGCTCGGTGTGCGCGCCGCGCCGGCCGCCGCGCTGCATGAACGCCGCCTTCGGAACGCTCAACGTCGCTTCGGTCAGCACCGCATCGACCACCTCGCGCCACGGCTGCGCGAGCGCGAAGAGATCGCAGCCGACCTGCTCGTCGGCCAGCGCGCGGTCGGTGTCGTCCGTCTCGAACATCTCGCCGGTGTACATCCACAGATCGTCGATCGCAGCCTGCATCCGCGCATGACTCTCGTCGGTCCCGTCGCCGAGGCGAATCACCCAATCGGCGCTGCGCTCGACGTGATACGCGACTTCCTTCTGCGCTTTCGCGGCGATCTCGGCGACCCGTGCATCGCGCGAGCCGACGAGCCCGGCGAGCAGCAGCCCATGCCAGACATCGAAGAAAAACTGCCGAGCCATCGTATCGGCATAGCTGCCGTTGGGTTGCTCGACGAGGAGCAGGTTGCGAAACTCACCGCTGTCGCGTGAGAACGCGAGGGCATCCTCGCTCCGTCCCGTTTCCTCGAACCGCGCCTCGACCTCGCCCGCGTAGGCGAACCACAGCCGCGCCTGCCCCAGGAGATCGAGTCCGATATTGGTCAGCGCGATGTCCTCCTCGAGCGCCGGTCCGTGACCGACCCATTCGCCGAGGCGCTGCGCGAGGACCAGGTCGCTGTCGGCCAGGCGCAGCAGGTAATCGAAGAGGATCCGGTCGGAGACCATGTTAGATATGCTTCACTTCCTCGGGCATCGGGAAGAAGGTGGGGTGGCGGTAGACCTTGCTGTTCGCCGGCTCGAACAGCGGTACCTTCTGGCCGGGCGCCGTCGCGGTGATGTCGGCCGACCGGACGACCCAGATGCTCACGCCTTCGTTGCGCCGCGTGTAGACATCGCGCGCATTCTTGATCGCCATTTCCGCGTCCGGCGCGTGGAGGCTGCCGACGTGCTTGTGCGCGAGCCCATGCTGGCTACGGATGAAGATTTCCCAAAGTGGCCATTCGCTCATCGTGCGCTCCTCAATCACTGCACACCACGCCTCAGGCTGCTTCCCGCGCCCGGGCCGCGCGCTTCTCCGCGTGCGCCATTGCCGCGTCGCGCACCCATGCGCCGTCCTCCCATGCCTTGACGCGGGTACGCAACCGGTCGCGGTTGCACGGCCCGTTGCCCTTGACCACGTTCTGGAATTCGTCCCAGTCGATGGGGCCGAAATCGTAATGGCCGCGTTCTTCGTTCCACTTCAGCAAGGGATCCGGCATCGTGATACCGAGATAATCCGCCTGAGGCACCGTCTGATCGACAAAGCGCTGCCGCAGCTCGTCGTTCGACAGGATCTTGATCTTCCATTGCGCCGACTGCGCGCTGTGCACGCTCTCGGCGTCAGGCGGCCCGAACATCATCAGCGACGGCCACCACCAGCGATCGAGCGCGTCCTGCGCCATCGCCTTCTGCTCGGGCGTTCCGCGGCAGAGCGTCATCATGATGTCGAAGCCCTGTCGCTGATGGAAGCTCTCTTCCTTGCAAATGCGAATCATTGCCCGCGAGTACGGACCGAACGAGCACCGGCACAGCGGAATCTGGTTCATGATCGCCGCGCCGTCGACGAGCCACCCGATCGCGCCGATGTCCGCCCAGGTGAGCGTCGGATAGTTGAAGATGCTCGAGTACTTCGCCTTGCCCGAGTGCAGATCGGCGACGAGCTGGTCGCGCGAGACGCCGAGCGTTTCCGCCGCCGCATAAAGGTAGAGGCCGTGGCCCGCTTCGTCCTGCACCTTCGCCATCAGGATGGCCTTGCGCTTCAAGCTTGGCGCACGCGTGATCCAGTTGCCCTCCGGCAGCATGCCGACAATCTCCGAGTGCGCGTGCTGCGAGATCTGCCGGACGAGCGTCTTGCGATACGCCTCCGGCATCCACTCCTTGGGCTCGATCTTGATATCGGCATCCACGCGCTGCTGGAACGCGCGCTCCTCGGCCGTCATCTCTTCGAGGGTGCGGAGCTTCTTCGCTCCGGTATCGACCATTTGCGCGTACATGAGATCCTCCTGCCGCTGCGCGCCGCGAGCGCGGGCCCGCGGAAGCGAATGGGGGTACCGAGCGCCAGCGGGTCCGGCGAGCGGCTTGGCGACTGCCGGTTGTGGCGGCGGTCACCCAAAAACGATACACTTTTTCGATGACTCAGGCAAAGTTTGTATCATTTCTCCCAAGCGCAGGGTCGGCGTGAGCCTTCCCGCGAGCAGGGGGCGCACGGCCCACGCGCGAATCGGGCGCTGGATCCGGCGCGAGCTTGGGCAGCATCCGCCTAAGGCCAAGTCGCTGGTGGTCACGGTCTGGGGCGATGCCATCGCGCCCCACGGGGGAGCCGTGTGGCTGTCGGGGCTGATCCGCCTCCTGGCGCCGCTCGGCCTGAACGAAAGGCTGGTACGCACGAACGTGTATCGGCTGGCCCAGGAGGGCTGGCTGGCCACACTACAGGACGGCCGCCGCAGCTTGTACCGCCTGACCGCGGCGGGATTGCAGCGCTTCGAGCACGCGTATCGCCGGATCTATGCACCGCCGGCACGGCACTGGGACGGCCGCTGGGAGATCGTGCTCGCACCAAGCGCGGTGCTCGCCGCGGGCGAGCGCCGCGACCTGCGCAAGGAGCTCGGCTGGGAAGGCTTCGGCCCGATTGCGGCGGGCGTATTCGTGCGGCCGGTCCGCGCCGCTCTGGGCGGCGCATCGCAAGAAATCGTTCGCTCGCTGGGGCTCGACCGACGGGTTGCCGTATTGATCGCGCGCGATCCGCCCGGTGCCGTACAGGGTTCGCTACGGGCGCTGGCCGTCGATTGCTGGGATTTGGCCGCCTTGGCAACCGAGTATCGGCGGTTCATGGCGCGATTCGGTCCGGTGCTCGAAGCCCTCCGGGCTCACGCCGACCACGATCCCGAGCAGTGTTTCATCGTGCGGACGCTCCTGATCCACGCTTTTCGCCGCGTCACGCTGCACGATCCGCAGCTGCCTGCGGAGCTGCTGCCCGTCCATTGGCCCGGGCCTGCGGCGTACGTTCTCTGCCGCGACTTCTATCGGCTCACCCACCAGTCCGCCGAGCGGCATCTCGGTGCGATCCTCGAAACCCGTAATGGACCGCTTCCGCCCGCGGCGCCCTACTTCTTCGAGCGCTTCGGAGGGCTTTGATCGCGAGCGATTTGGATAAGCGGTTAAGCGCCTGCCGCGATTTTACTGTCAACGCTTTTTACACCTGACCGCCGCCTGCGGCGGCACAAACAAGCTAGTGCCTTGTTTATAGGCCTTAAGTCAGGGCAGGCACACACGTTGCTCAGGTTGTCGGGGACAAGTTGTCCACCCAGCTTGTGGAGGAGGCAAACCATGCGCACTGAAACCATTCGGCGCCACGCGACGTCGCTGACCGCGGCTTCGGCCACCTTGCTGCTTTCCGCGGGCCTCTCCTCGGCCGACCCATTCTTTTTCAGTACCGGCAATCCTGACGGACTGATTGGCACGCTGTCGCGCCCCGCCGGACCGGGTCTCCTTCAAACCGAGACGGCCGACGATTTCGTCCTGACCCGGCCGACAACTAGCGAACGTCCGGTCCACCGACGTTCTCCACGCCCCAAGTTCCCACGCGGGTGAACTCGCCCTCGGACGTCGCATTGGATACGCGGGACTCGAGCGCTGCGGGAGAGCTGTCCTTTACGACGACCCAATTGAGCGCCAGTTTCACCGCTGCTAATTCCGTCCAGCCCGGCGGTATTAGCCCGAAACCCAACCAACAAACGCTCGGCAATGGTCCGCTGACCGGAGAAGAGCTTCAGTTCAATATCACTTTCACCAGCCCGTTCCTGCTGCCTGCCGATCATTACTTCTTTGTCCCGCAGGTCCAGGTGACCGGCGGAGAGTTTCTGTGGCTTTCGGCGCCGAAACCCATCGTCCCACCCGGCACGCCATTCCCGCCGGGCTCCACCGATTTGCAAGAATGGACTCGCGACGCGAACCTCGACCCGGACTGGCTGCGCGTGGGCACGGACATTGTGGGTGCGCCTCCGACCGGCGGTGCGGCGCCGACTTTCAACGCTGCGTTCTCACTGGTCGGCACGACGCCGGAGCCCGCTACGATTCTTCTCGTCGGCGCGGGTTTGATTGCCGCATGGTGGTCGCGGCGTAAGCCGGGTCGTTAGCCGCCCGCGCCAGTCGTACGACCGGTGGGATTTGCCCGCCGGGAATCAGGCGAGGGCAGGATTTCGCCCCGCACCTCGCCGAAGCCGACGCGGTAGCCGTCGCCTTGGCACCACCCTGTCATGATCACCTCGTCGCCGTCTTCGAGGAACGAGCGCATCGCACCGCCGGGAAGGGCAAGCGGGCGCGTCCCGTTCCAGGCGAGCTCGAGGAGGCTCCCGAACGAATCCGGCGTCGAGCCGCTGATCGTGCCGGACCCCATCAGGTCGCCGACCCGCGTGTTGCACCCCGACACCGTGTGATGCGCGAGCTGCTGCGCCATGCTCCAGTAGAGATGGCGCGCATTGGTGCGAGAGATCGTCGCCCGCGTACCGCCCGATGATGCGAGCGCGACCTCGAGCTGAAGGTCGAGTCCGCCTGCGCCGGTCTGGACGAGATAAGGCAGCGGGTGCGGATCCTGGACCGGGCCGGCGACCCGAAACGGCGACAGTGCATCGAGTGTGACGATCCACGGCGAGACCGAGGTCGCGAAAGTCTTGGCGTTGAACGGTCCCAGCGGGACGTATTCCCATTGCTGGATGTCGCGCGCGCTCCAGTCGTTCATCAGCACCAGCCCGAAGATGTGGCGCTCGGCATCGTCGACAGCAATCGGCTCGCCGAGCGCGTTGCCCTCGCCGACGATGAATGCGGTCTCCAGCTCGAAGTCGAGTTTGCGTGTCGGAGCGAAGATGGGCTCTTCGGCGTCCGGCATCTTGAGCTGGCCTCGCGGACGCCGGATTGGCGTACCGCTGACGACCACCGAGCTCGCCCGGCCGTTGTACGCGACCGGAAGATGGCGCCAGTTCGGCAGCAGCGCGTTCTTCGGATCGCGGAACATCGAGCCGACGTTGGTCGCATGCTCCTTCGACGAATAGAAATCCGTGTAACCGCCGATCGCGACCGGAAGGTGCATACGCGCCTCTCGCATTGGCACCAGCGCTCGTGCCCGCAATCCGGCGTTGTCGCGAAGGTCCGGATGATCTTCGTTGAGCAGGTCTCCGACGCGCGAACGTGCGTGCGTCCAGAGCGGCCGGCCGAGCGCAATGAAGCCATTGAGTGTATCGCGGTCGAAGACCCTGCTACCCGCGGGCGCCACGGTGAGCAGGCCCGCCTCCTCCAGCGCCGCGAGATCGAGCACGAGCTCGCCGATCGCCACGCCCGCACGCGGCCGCGGATCGGCTATCGTGCTGAAAATACCGAAGGGCAGGTTCTGGATCGGGAAGTGCGAGTCGGGCGCGACCTCGATGAACGCAGACGGCCTCGGTTGGGCAATCATGAGCGCCGCAGGGCCGCCCCAAGGCGCGAACTGCGCCCCCTCCGGGGGCAGCGCAGCGGCGGCAGCCGCAAGCGTGGGGGTCCACATCTGCGCCGCAGGGCGTTGGGGGCCACCATCACGGTTTACCCGTGAAGTGCTTCGTCAGCCCGCGCCAGCAGTCCAGGTAATCCTTCTGCCGTTGCGGCGTCTCCAGCGCGAAGCGCGTCGGCCGGATGACGTAGCGGCTTTCGAACATGAAGGCGAGCGTGTTCTCGATTTTCTGAGGCTCGAGTGCGGCGCGGCTCGCATTCTCGAACGTCGCGGCGTCGGGCCCGTGTCCCGACATGCAGTTGTGGAGACTGGCGCCCCCCGGCACGAAGCCCTCCGCCTTGGCATCATAGACGCCGTGCAGGAGACCCATGAACTCGCTCATCACGTTGCGATGGAACCACGGCGGCCGGAACGTATGCTCGGCAACCATCCACCTGGGCGGGAAGACGACGAAGTCGACGTTGGCCGTGCCGGCGGTATCGGAGGGCGACGTCAGCACGGTGAAGATCGACGGATCGGCATGATCGAAGCTGACCGTGTTCACGGTGTTGAAGCGCGCCAGCTCATACTTGTACGGCGTGAGATTGCCGTGCCAGGCGACGACGTCGAGCGGCGAATGGTCGATCGATGCGCTCCAGAGACCACCCCCGAACTTCGCCACGAGCTCGAAGCTGCCTTCGCGATCTTCGAACGCAGCGATCGGCGCCAGGAAATCGCGCGCGTTGGCGAGTCCGTTCGCGCCGATCGGCCCGAGCTCGGGCAGACGGAAGTGCGCGCCATAGTTCTCGCACACATAGCCTCGGGCGCTTGCGCCTGTCAGCCGGACCTGGAAGCGGATCCCGCGCGGCAGGAGCGCGATCTCTCCGGGCTTGACATCCAGGATGCCGAGCTCGGTTGCGACCCGTAACGCTCCTTCCTGCGGCACGAGCAGCAGCTCGCCGTCCGCGTCGTAGAAGAAGCGCTGCTCCATCGAGCGGTTGCATGCATAAAGGTGAATGCCGATGCCGGTCTGCAGGCCCGCGTCGCCATTGCCGGCCATGGTGACGAGACCTTCGACGAAATCAGTCGGCGCCGAGGGCGGCGGCAGCGGATCCCAGCGCATTTGCGTCGGTGGCGGCGCGACGTCGTCGAATGGCGCGCTTTTGAGCAAGCGAGCATCGAACGGCTGGAACGCACCATGCATCACCGCCGGGCGCAGGCGATACAACCACGAACGGCGATTGGCGTGCCTCGGTGCCGTGAACGCGGTGCCCGAGAGCTGTTCGGCGTAGAGCCCGTACGGCGGCCGCTGCGGCGAGTTCTGCCCCTGCGGCAGCGCGCCCGGCAGCGCTTCGGTGGCGAGCTCGCTTCCGAAACCCGATTGATAACGTAACGTCGCGGCGGTTTTCGCGTGTGCGTTGCCCGCGCGACGTTCGACCGTATCCATCATCTACCCCCGCCCGGTGAGGAGTGCGCCTCGGCGCGCCACCGCGCTCCAGGGCGCCTCATCATCGTCATCATCGTCGTCGAATCCGCCCTCGTCGTCGTCGGGATCGATGTTGCCCCCACCCGAGCCTCGATCCTCGTCTTCGTCATCATCGTCGTCATCGTCGACGGGCGGTATCGGTTGCGGTGTGTGGCAGACGAAGTCCCCCGCCCCAGGGGGCGGCAGCGACCGCAAGCGATCAGGCACAGCGTCGACGACGTTCATCGTGAGGCCCACCGATCGGATTATGATCGCACAGAACGCGCCTGCAGGTTCGAGCCGATTATCTCCGATGGCGCGTCTGCGTTAATGCACCGAGGCGCCGTCTCAGTTCCGGCGATGCCAGTGAAGCTTCGTACGCGGCGCGCGACGCTGCCTTCGCTTGGTCACCGGCGTCGATCGCGTGGATCTGCTCCTTCATCGATGCCACGACTGCCGGATCGCAGGTCTGGATTGCGGCGACGTACGCCGCGACGGTGCGGCCAAGTCGCGTGCGCGGAACAAGCTCCGTCAGGAATCCGATCCGCAGCATCTCCTCGGCGGCGAGCGTCTGCCCGGTGAGGAACACGCGCTTTGCCTGCGTCGCCCCGACCGCGGCGACATAGCGGCGCAAGCCCCCCGGGTAGTAATGGAGCCCGAAGCGCGCGGCCGGCATGAACATGCGCGTGCCCGAGACGCCGATTCGGAAATCGCAGCACAGTGCCAGGTCGGTCGCGCCGCCGTACACACCCCCGTTCACGACTGCGATCGTCGGCAACGGAAGGGCCTCGATCGCGTCGAGCAGGTCCTCGAAGCTGCGATCGAGCCGATCGAGGATCGCCTCGATAGTGAAGCCGGAACTGAAGGTGCGGTCGCCGGCGCCTGTGAACACAACGACACGAACCGACGTATCAGCGGTTACCCGCTCGAGGTGCGCGCGGAGCACCGGAATGTCATC
>WNGK01066805.1_pt1 | contig 10839 bp, 9 predicted proteins | sample 5400601 | NCBI WGS metagenome assembly WNGK01 (sample SAMN13153376, study PRJNA577476) | soil metagenome | isolation source: 60 cm soil or saprolite under Garry oak tree replicate 1 | place: USA:California | collected 2016-06-15
CACCTACTTGTCGAGTGCTTGTAGTCATGTGCATTGGCAACCTCCTAAGGCACTTTAATGCTCGAAGACTTCAACCTTGCAGCAGCGCATGATGCCCTGGTCAGCCTTCCAGCAACTCCACATTAGCGCAAATCGCGGTATGGCAGTCGAGAAATCCCTTGCACCCAAAACCTGAACAATTAATTGTTCTGATTGGCCCTCGCATTCCTCGGCCGTCAAGCAGATAAACGCGGTTACCGAACAAGAATGACCCAGCGCTGACGCGCTGGGGTAAATTGTGGCGCGCTTGCGGCGCGGCACAAAGCATAGCGGCGTCAAGCCGCCGCACTCCTAAACGAAATGGGCGCAGCAATGCTGCGCCCATACAAGGAAAAAACGCCGGCGAGATGCAGGGACGAAGCCGGCAGAAAAGACGCAGGCGAGGCATCAGGCGGTGGCGGGCTTGGGTTGATGCGCTTTGGCAGGGCCCAAATCCGGCAGGAACGCCGTCAGGATGCCAATTGCGGGAAGATACGCGCAGATGTGGTAAACGAAATCGATGCTGGTGCGATCGGCGAGTTTGCCGAGTGCCGCCGAGCCGACGCCACCCAGACCGAACGCCAGTCCGAAGAATAGGCCGGAAACCATGCCAATTCTTCCGGGCATCAGCTCCTGCCCATAGACCAGGATCGCGGAGAACGCGGAGGCGAGGATTAATCCGATGATCACGCTGAGAATGCTGGTCCAGAATAAATTCGCATAAGGCAAAATCAGCGTGAACGGAAGCACGCCAAGAATGGACCACCAGATGACCAGCTTGCGACCGAGCTTGTCGCCCACGGGCCCACCGAAATAGGTTCCGACAGCCACCGCGCCAAGGAAAAGAGCAAGGTGGAGCTGCGCACTCTGCACCGAGAGATGGAAGCGGTTCATCAGATAGAAGGTGTAATAGCTGATGAGGCTGGCGAGATAGAAAAATTTGGAGAACAGCAGCGCCACCAGGACAGCAAGACTGAGAGCGATTTTTTTCGCAGACAGTTCCGAGCCATGCACAGTATGCGGCGCCGCAACCAACCCTACAGAGTCAGCGGCGATGGATTTGGGCCGATCGAAATGATGCGTCTTTACCCACAATCCAATTCTTGCGAGCAACATCATCGCTAACAGAGCCAAAAGCGAAAACCAGGCGATGCGCGGCTGGCGATTGCGGAGAACAAAGGCGGCCAACAGCGGCCCGAGCGACGTTCCCGCATTGCCGCCGACCTGAAACAGCGATTGCGCCATGCCGTGTTGTCCCCCAGATGCCAGGCGTGCCACACGCGAGGACTCCGGGTGAAAGATTGCTGAACCAATGCCCACCAGCGCAGCCGCGCCAAGAACTGCGCCGTACGTCGGCGCAATCGCGAAGAACAACAGACCGAGAATCGTGACTCCCATACCAGCGGCGAGAGAATAGGGCTGTGGACGCCTATCTGTGTACATGCCAACGAGCGGCTGCAGGATGGAAGACGTAAATTGTGAAGTGAGCGCGATCACTCCTACTTGGCCGAGATTGAGTCGCAAAGCATCCTTCAGGAGTGGGTAGACGGCGGGGATCAGAGACTGCACCGTGTCGTTCAGCAAATGGCAAAAGCTGATGGAAAGAAGGATGGGAAAGACGACCTTTGCAGCGGCCTGGACAGGGGCATGCTCCTGAAGCGTCCCCACATTAGTTTCCGTGGCCATTTATACCTGCAGCTCTCCGAGTGCTTTTGGGTGATTTCGAGACATGAGTTCTATCTGGCGGAGGAGGCGAGACGGCGAGTCACATAGTCGGAAACGTAGGCATCGAAAAGCTCGAGCAGTCGCTGGCACACAGGTCCGGGGGCAGGAACGGGGTGGCCGGCGACTTCGCCCACGCTAATCAAATTGCGGTTCGTCGAAGTAATGAAAACTTCTTCAGCGGAGTAGAGATCCTCAGTACGCAGTGTCTGTTCGACGACAGAGAGTCCGGCTTCAGGCGCAATCTCCAAAAGAATGCCGCGAGTGATGCCTTCCAGGCAGCCGGAACTGAGGGGCGGCGTATAAATCTTTCCGTCCTTCACGGCGAAGATATTTGCGGAGGTGCACTCGGCCACTTCGCCGCGCTCATTGAGCATGACGACTTCGTCGAAACCTTCTTTATTGGCTTCGGCGATGGACCAGACATTGTTGAGCCACGAAATGGTTTTTACTCCGGCCAGCGGAGATGCCGCGTGGCGGCCGTGGGCGCGCAAGCCCAGGCGCACGATTTCGTGGTGTTCCGGCAGACCTGCACTGTAAATGATGAGGTCCACCGGCGGGCGCTGCTCGTTGCTTTGCCAGAAGCCGACAGAATTGTAGATGAGATAAATGCGCGCGCAGCCTTCCGTAACTTTGTTGGCGCGAATCACTTCGTGAAGATGCACGCGGATTTTCGCGCCTGTGTGCACCATGGGCAGGCGGATGATGCCCGCGTCTTTTTCCAGGCGGCGCCAGTGCCGCTCATACGCGAAAGCTTCGCCACGGGAGATGCGCACGGTGGTGAAGATGCCCCAGCCGCAAATGAGTCCGGCCTGGCCGGGAGAGAGGCGAACTTTCTCGACGGGGAAAAGGCTCTCGTTGTGGAAAATGAACGGGTGAATCACTCTTGCGCCTCGATCTCGGGGACGAAAAGAACATTGTAACCGAAGTTTCGGAAGATTGGGGGGAACTGGAAGAGGCCGCCGCGCATCCAACCCGAAACTGGGCAACGCCATCGAAGAAAGAAAGGCTAACGCCTGGCGCAACCCGATGGTTTTGGGGCGACTTTGCGGGAACTTCGTTGAGTTTCGGTCGTAAGTAACTTAAAGGAACCTCGCGAGCTAAGACTTGAATGCAAATAAGACAAACGCCGTAAACTAAAGGCAGGCTCGTCGTGAACTCCGGGAGACCAGGGTCCTACAAGAATCTTTCGGGCCGAAACCACCAGCACTCGGTCTTTGCTTACCGCGCGGTATTGCGGCTAAGCGCGTGTTTGCTCCTTCTCTTCGCATATCCCACTTTGGCGCAATCCCAGCAAGCCCCGGATCCGCCGGGAACAGATGCAACGCGAGAGCAGCCGGTCCGGCCGGGAACGATTAGCGGAACCGTCGTGGATCGAACGGGAGCGGTGATTGCGGGAGCGCGCGTGAAACTCGTGCGCGAGGATCCTTCCTTGGGCCAAGAAGTTGTATCCGACAGCGACGGACAATTTTATTTTGGTGGCATCGCTCCTGGAGCGTTCCAGCTTACGATTACGTCGCCCGGTTTCACCATGCAGACCTCTTCTGGAACAATGCGTTCGGGGGAAGACTGCATTGTGCCTCCGGTCGAGATGACCGTTTCTGAGGCGGTCAGCGAAGTAAAGGTTTCGCTCACGCCCGTGGAAGAAGCCGAAGCGGAAATCAAGGATGAGGAGAAGCAGCGAGTCCTTGGCCAAAGCAAAAGTTCGAGCTGGCATGGAAGGCCACGGTGGATCCCGTCAACTTTGGCCTGACTGCGGCTGTAGCAGGAATTCAGCAAGCGGCCAATCAGTTCAGCGGCTACGGGCAAGGCGCACAGGGCTACGGAAAGAGATTTGGAGCGGCGTACGCGGATTCGGTGAGCTTCACGTTTATCGGCAGCGCGATCTTGCCGTCGCTCTTGAAACAGGATCCACGCTATTTTTACAAAGGCACCGGAACGCGCCGCTCACGGATTTTCTACGCCATTGCCAACGCCGTGATTTGCAAGGGCGACAACGGCCACTGGCAGACCAACTACTCCGGTCTCCTGGGCAGCCTGGCGGCGGGCGGTATCTCCAATCTTTACTATCCGGCAACGGACCGCGATGCGAAGGTAACGTTCGAGAACACGCTCATCGCGATTGGCTCGACAGCTGCCAACAACATCCTGCAAGAGTTCGTGATCCGCAAGTTGACCCGCAACGCTCCAACATACACTGCAGTTGCCAAACCCTGACCACGAAAGCGTTCCATGAGGGCGTCGGTAAGTCCTGAACATCCTGCTGTCTGAACTAAACCTCCCTTTTCTTATCTCGATCTTCAATTAGAGCAATGCTTCACGCGGCCGGAAGGAGGATTTTTGGTCGGCGGCCACGGTGGAATGGCTGGTAAAAAGAAAAGAGGGCGAGCCGAAGCCCGCCCTCGCGGAAGCAAGGATGACAATCGGCTAGAAGAGCAGCTTCAAAGCAAACTGGATCTGGCGCGAGGAACCAAAGTCGCCCTGCGGAAAGCGCGTGCTTGTAATGTGTCCAAAAGCCAAGTTGGTGAAGGCCAGGACAGGATTGCCGAGATTAGGGTGGTTAAAGATATCGAACATCTCGCTGCGAAACTGGAGGTTAAACCGCTCCGTGATCTTGGTGTTCTTGGTGACGGAGAAGTCGGTATTCAGGAATCCCGGGCCGGTGATGGCGTCGCGCCCCAAGCTTCCGGGATGACAGCTGCCGGCAACGATCGGATAGTTGCTGCCACCCGTTGCTGTCGGCGTGCTGCTGGTCGTGCAGGGGAATGCAAAGGCCGCGTTTGGCGTTGCCGCACAGTCCGGAATTGCCGGTGCACCCCCTTGTGGAGTGCCGTTGAACGGCTGGCAGACAACACCATTCGAGAAATACTGGCTCGCCCCGCCACTGCCGGTGACGTGCTGTAACAGGTCCGGGCGAACAGTCTGCAGACCGATGGTCGCCGCCGGGTTCAATGGGTTACCCGTCTGGATTTGCTGAACGAGACCGACTTGCCAGCCAGAGATAAGACGGTTTGCCTTGAAAGGCAGTTCGTAGAAGCCGCTCAGAACGAAACGATGGCGGGCGTCAAACTCCGAAGGACCGTAGTCGGCGCGCGGGTTATATGCATTTTGTAGGATGTAAGTCTCGCCCGTTGACAAGGAGTTGTAATCCAAGGATTTGGAGTAGGTATAGGAGCCGTTAAACTGAAGGCCGCGAGAATAGTGTTTGGTAACCGTGGCCCATAGAGCGTTGTAGTTGGAGTTCCCGCCCGTGTTCACCTGGTTGATGTTTCCCAAAGTGCAGAGAGGGAAAGGAGGCTGACAGAAGGACGGAATCACCGGGCTGGAAAGAGGCAGTGTCGGGAAAGGCCTGGTGGTGTTGTAGAAGCCGTTGGTCAAGAATGGCTGATTGATGTTCTGCACGAGTTGGAGGTGCGTGGCCTTCAGGCCAACATACGCGACTTCCAGCCCCAAAGTTGTCGTGAGCTGACGCTCGACGGTCAGATTCCAGTCTTGTGCGTACATGTCCTGAAAACCGCTGTTAACGGCAGAAGGACCGATGTTAACGCTGCCAATGGAAGCCGAAGGATTCTCGAGGGTAATGCTGTTGGCATTGGAACTTGCAGAAACGGGGAGAGCGAACGGCGGGTTGGAGCTCAACCCGATGACGATATTTGTGGTGGGAGCCTGAGTCATGATGGCATAGGCGGCGCGGACTGAGGTCGTGCCGTTCTTGAAGGGATCCCAGGCAAAGCCGATGCGCGGCTGGAAGTTCTTGTTGTTGGTCTTATAGGGCTGAGGGGCCGAAACCAGCGTGCCAGTCGTGGGATCGAAATTGGTGAAGTGGCCAAGGGCCTCGGACGGAGAGGAATTCCAGGCGTAACGCAGACCGATGTTCAAGGTAAAGCTCGGCCGCCACTTGAAGCTGTCCTGGACAAACACATCGTAGGACGGCTGGAGGATTTTGTCATTGCCGGAGCCAATCTGATCCGTTACGGCACTGGCTTTGTCCTGGAGGAAGTTGGCTACGCTGGAGAAGGTAAAGCTTCCGATGTTCTCCGCGATGTTGTTGTTATAGGCGCGGCGAATTTCCCCGCCGAAGGCAAAGGAGTGACGGTGACGGAGCCAGCTCAGCGTGTCATTCAGGACGGCAGTTGTATCGCCACGTCCTGAAGGTTCGCCTGTGGGGCCGCCAAAACCCAAGCCGCCGGCGATGTTGATAAACGGCAGTCCCGAGGCAACAGGAGAGCCAGCTGGCATATTGATGTTGAAGCTCACAGGATCCAAAAGGGCGTTTGGCAGAAAGGTCAGGTGGATGCGGTTGAAGCCGAGGCGCACGGTATTGGCGAGGGTCGGTCCGAAGGTGTGGTCCTCACTAAGGGTGGCGAGATGGCGAAAGCCGTCGCGCGTATCGCCGTAGCCCGGAAGGTTCGCACCGAGTGTGGGGCCGCCGGCAGTCGGTTCCTGGCGGAGATCCTTCTGGACCACGTAGTAACCGTGGAGGCGATCCTGCTGGCGAAGTTCGACGTCAATGTCGGCTGAGCCCTGGTTCAGGTTGACGTTAGCAATCGTTGCGCCAGTGAAGCCCGTCCAAGTGTTGGGTTGTCCGGGCAGATCGTGAGTTGCTGTTGGGGTTAGTTGGGTATTTGCAATGGGAATTAGGGTGAGCAGGCTCTGCACAGCTGCAGCCGAACTTGCCGTGGCGCGGTCATCCTGGCTCGGAACCACGCTGGCCACGGTGATAAGAACTCGAAGAGTTCGCCATGATAGTTGTTCGAGCCAGAGCGAGTGGCAAGATTCACAATCGCTCCCGCATTCCGCCCGTATTCCGCGGGAAAGGCCGAGTTGTCAATCTTGTACTCAGAAAGCGTGTCAATCGGGGGCTGGAAGGTAATCTGGTTCTGAACATTGTCGTTGAGGTTGATGCCGTTGACCAACCAGTTGGTCGTGTCTTCGCGCTGACCGGCCGTATTGATGCCGAAGGAACCCTGACCGCGGAGAGGGGCAGAGAGGAAGCCGTTGGCCGGAGGTGTCATCGTGCCCGGAGTCAGCAGGCTCAGGTCCGTGAAGTGCCGGCCATTGAGAGGAATGTCCTGCACGGTCTTGTCGTTGATGACCTGCCCCATGCTGTTAGTGGTGGTGTCGATGACCGCAGCTTGGGCATTGATCTCGACGGTCTCTGAGGCTTCGCCAATCTTGAGCTGCACGTTTTGCGTGATGGAAGTGGCTACGGGGAGATCGATGTCGGGGACAATTGCCTTTTGGAACCCGGAAGCCGTGACCTCAATCCGATATTTGCCAATGGGCAAGGAGGAGAAAAGATACGCGCCGGCGCTGTCGGATTGCGTGTTTGAAGAAACACTCGTGGCCTGATTGATCGCCGTGACCTTGGCATTGGGAACCGCGGCTCCGGTGCCGTCCGTAACTATACCGTTCAGGCTCGCGGCGGACTGCGCCATTGCGGGAATCACCAGAGCACTGAGGATAAGCGCGGAGAGGAAAAACCTTTGGAATACATTTCGAAGCGACAGCCCTCCTGCAACAGTTCGCATAGTCCTGCTCCTCCTGGAGTCAGACAGACTCGATCAGATGAAAGTGACCACTCTCAACCGATTCCGTGGTTGCTGGAAGAGCGGCGCCGCGGAACAAGCACGGTTTCCCTGGAAATGATTCTTGAAAAATGAGGCCCATCCCTTCGAATACGCACAGCCTCACGCTGGAGTTGGCAATCCGGGTACCAGAAGCTGCGGAAACGTGACGCCTGAGGAACATTCCCAATATCAACGATTTATCGCGTGACGTGTGGAGCTTTCGGCGATAAAAGGAATCTCAACAGTTTGGATCAAATCCAGAAATTTGAAGGCGCCTACCAAATACAGAAGGGGCACGAATTTGGTGCGACGGTGCCCGCCAGGTTCTTTTTCTTGGGGGCCCTTGGCGACTCGGGTGAATACCTGAGCTTCTTGGATTGCCGCGGCTTCACGCGGATAACGCGGATTTGCTTTCCGGGATTCTCAGGCCATTCGTTTGAACGCTGCACGCCTGACAAGGCCGAATGGCGAAGGATTGGAAACGTTGCACAGTGGGAACTACGACTAGCGAGGGCAACTGGCGGGGAGCAGGAGGACTTGACCTTCGCGAATGAGGTTGGCATTGAGAAGATCGGGATTTGCGTGAGCGATGCAGGACCAGGAAGAGGCGCGATGCAATTGAGTTTGCGCGATGGACCAGAGTGTGTCGCCGTGACGGACCGTGTATTTTGTGGGAGCCGGCGGCGGAGCGACGGAAGACGGTAGAACGATTTCTGAACCTACTCGAAGAATGTCGGGATTGCGGAGACCGGGATTGAGAGTGAGGAGTTCCTGCCAGCGGTGCCCGTCTCCGAGGCGAGCAGCTGCAAACTTCCACAGCGTGTCGCCGGGCTTGACGATGATGACGGTTAGTTTTCCCGAGACTGCTGGTGACCATGAGCTGCGAGGCGCCACCGGCGATAGAAGTATGCGTGGCGTAAGCGGCGCTGGAACAATTGCGCGCGGTGCGGAAACAACGGGCGGCGCTGGCAAAACGCGCGGCCGTTCGAAGGGGGACCGCTTGACGAACGGCCGCAACGGTGCGACCACTCGCGGAGCAGGGTTGACCACTGTTGGAGGCACAGGGACAGCAGGAGGAACCAAGGGCTGGGCCGGCGCCTTGGGCGACGCGAGCACGGGTGCGTCCGCGAAAGGAAGATGAAATTCCGCGGAGCGCTGAAGCTGTTGCGATTGCTTTTCTTTCCGGAAACGGCGAGCGACGTCGCCGAGCGGAACGTTTTCCGAAGCCGTCGCAGGCGCTGCGGCATCAACAGCCGGCGCTGCGGCGGAGACCTTTATGTCTGGCGCTCCGGCAGAGCCGGCGACCGACTCTTGTGATTGCCGAGTGTTGGTTGGAGCGACCGGCTGTTGATTCTTGCGCGCTTCCAACTGAGCGCGATCTTCCGGCGTAAGGATGTGGTCGCGCTTCAGGTCTTCAGCGGTGTAAACGTGTTTGGATTTTTTATGCTGGCTTTCCTTGCGGGCGCGTTCCTGACGAGCGGCGTTTGCAACGCCTTGGTCTTTTTGATCTTGTGTCTGACTTTGGGTTTGATCCTGAGCCCCGTCTTGTTGGCCCTGGGCGAAGCACGGAGTGGTCCCGGCAACCGCGAAGGGAAAAATCAGGAGAGCGAAAACACAAATCCGCGGAGAGCCGAAGGGGGACTTTACGGCAGTCAAGCAGCTGACCCGGGCTGGAGCGTCGAGATCAGAACTTGCCATGTAAAACCGACCGAGGACGGGGGACAACGCCTAGAAAAAAAGTATACCCCAAAAGACGGTCCTCGGATACAAGAACTTTTTCCAGGGGCGGCCCTGCCGGGGGCGGCTTCCGGCCCACCTGGTGTGAAGAATTAGGTTGCGTTTGTATGCCCTCGCAGAGAGCCCCTTTCCTTCGATGCCGCAGGGAACCAGGATTATTTTTCGGCGACGAGGAGTTGCGATTTGTGATATGAAGCGCGCTGGAAGAGCAGCTTGAGAGGAATAGGAACGTGAACCTCAATTTGAAGACGAAGAGTGCGGCGTTGCTGATCGTGATGCTCAGTTCTTGCGTTTGCGCCGCCGCGCAAGAGAAGGCGCAGGACCGGAGAAAATTTTTGGATCCGTCAACGCCGGTCAGTGATGACCCGCGGCGAATTCCGGTGAAGCCCGGACCACAGGGACCGGATCGCATTTTCGTTTTGCGCGGCGGAAGAATTTTTGACGGAACGGGAACGGCCGCGCACAAGGGGACGCTGGTCATCGAGCGCAACAAGATTTCGAAAATTTTGCCGACGTCGTCGACGGACTGGCCAAAGAACGCAGCCGACGCGACGCTGCGCGCCGTCGAAAAGCTCCGCTACTTTTTGGAGAGCGGCATCACCAGCGTGCGCGACGTCGGCTCGCAAGGCGATGTGACCTTTCGTTTGAAAGAGTGGGTGCGCGACAACCGGCTCGCGGGGCCACGAGTTTTTCCAGCGGGACAATTCATCACCGCGGAGGGAGGGCACTCAACGGAAAACACTCCCGACGAATGGATCAAAGAGATGGGCGCGACGCGAATCGCAAATGGTCCCGACGACTGGCGCCTAGCAGTGCGCGAACAGTTTCATAAAGGCGCGGACGTCATCAAGCTGGGAAGTCATTTCTCGTTCGAGGAAATCAAAGCGGCGGTGCAGGAGGCGCACGAGTTGGGATTGAAGGTTACGGTGGACTCGGAAACGTTTTACATTCAGCGCGCAGTCCGTTGCCGAGAACGGATGAGACGGTCCAGTTGATGGCGAAGAAGGGAGTCGCGGCAGACCCGACGCTGATTCCGTATCAAATTATTTTTGACGAGTGGGGCGGATACTTCGGCTCGACGTCGCGGCGGTTCACTTTTTCGAATGACGCGAACATGGAGATGCTTCGGAGGCTGAAGCGGGCGGGAGTCAAGTGCGGTGTGGGGACAGACCTGATTCTTCATTGGTACCGCTACATGCCGGGGCCGTACATTCGCGAGCTGAAGAACTTTGTGGCAGCTGGATGGACTGTGCCGGAGGCGCTGGTGGCGGCGACGAAAACCAATTCGGAGATTCTGGACATGGACGACCGACTGGGAACGCTGGAGCCGGGCAAGTTGGCAGATGTGCTGGTGGTGGATGGACGGCCGGATGAGAACTTGGATGACTTGGCCAAGGTGGACCTGGTGATCCGCAACGGGTACACGGTGGTTCAGGGAGGAAAGGCGGCGATCCAAAGACACACAGTCGCGCCGCCACAAAAGAAGGCTCCTTAAGCAGTTCAGTATAAGCGCTGCATAATCAGTAGGATAGGCGTGATGTCCTGGCCGAGTTTACGGGCCATCAGCGCAAAAGCTGCTCGACCTTATATTATTATTATATTGTGCCTGGCTTGACCTTCGGGAAAGCCTCGTAAATAAGGACTTAGCCTGTTTTTTTCCACTGGCCCTGATAATTCGCATTTGACAGAGCACGTCATCTTCCTTATACTCTCTTGTTTGTCAGGGATGTTACTAACCTGAGTGGGGCGGTTCCGGATGTTTTGGAACCGTTGAGTTGGAAGGATTATCTTC
>WNGK01008230.1_pt1 | contig 10836 bp, 11 predicted proteins | sample 5400601 | NCBI WGS metagenome assembly WNGK01 (sample SAMN13153376, study PRJNA577476) | soil metagenome | isolation source: 60 cm soil or saprolite under Garry oak tree replicate 1 | place: USA:California | collected 2016-06-15
TGCCGTTGTGCAGGAGGGCTTCATAGGCCGCAAGAGCGTCGTCAACCGCTGCCGGATACGGGTGCTCGGGAGCGAGCCGGTAGTCGACGGAGATGACCTTGGCGTGCGTCCGCCGACCGACCTGCGAGGCCAGGCCAGCTGCGAGGAAGGCGTCCGACATCACGTACACGCCGCCGTGGAAGTACAGAACAACGTGGCGAGATTCGATTCCGTCGACTGTGATCTCGGCGGTTGGGACACTCCCCAGTGCTGTCGCAGTCACGGTCACGTCGGCGGGCAGCGGCTGCGCCGATATCGCCTCTCGGAGCAGTCGCCGTTGCTCGTTCACGTCGCTGCCGACAGGGAAGGCTGACTGTCGCAGGATTGCGTCGAGGGTCTCTCGCTGCTCGGTGCTCATGGAGGATCTCCTTTTCGTTGGGTTGGTTGCTCTAGGGCCTGGTCGCCCAATGCCAATCCGGTGCCGGCGCCTAGTCCGGCAGGCCGTCCGTGCCCGACGAGGGAGTTTTCCCGAGTGGCGCTTCCTGTGCGCTCATCGGTTTCTCCTTGTCTTTTCTCGTGAGCGCCGAGAAGATCTCGGCTGCCCCATCCGAGTCCATTAGCCGAGCCGGTGATAGAGATGCGGGCCATGCACAATCTCACTTCGCGGCGCGCCTAACCTTCGCTTCGGACGGCGGCTCAGGCCGCTTCGCGGGCAAGCCATGTCTACAGCGACATGAACGGCGTGAAGACACGTACGCCGCTGCCCACCAATTGCGCCCTGACCTCTGCGCTAGGCTCACCGAGGAGCTCGCTGGAGACCAATCCCGGGATTGCCTGCCCTAAGGCGCCAAGGTGGGTGCCATGCTCCATCATCGCCTCGGAGTCCCTGTACCGCTCGAGGACGACGCACTCCGATTGGTCGTCGTTGAAGTAGATCTCGTACTGCAGGGTTCCTGTGTCCTCGTTCCGCACGACCTCCATCAATCGAGCAGACAAGCGCTTGAAGTCATCGAGCTCGCCCTCGTGGAACTTAAACCGACCGATGCCTTGAATCTCGCGGACTGCGCTCCTGTTCATGGTTGCCTCCTCATTCGTGAATACCTGTGGTTGTTTGCCGCGCGTGGTAATCCTTCTTCTCCTTGCTTCCAGACGCTCAGGGATGAACGTAGGACGCATAGCCGAGGTCGAGGCGGATCGACTCCATGACCCAGAAAACAGTGCTCGAGGTGTAGACGTCCGCCGCGGCGAGCACGCCCTTGTACTTCTCGATGACTGGTGCGGCGCCGGCTTCAGTCCAGGCGTCGAAGAGAGCACTCACCGCGGCCCAGGGGTTGTCGTAGTACTTCTGAAAGAACGGCGTGGGGTCCACGCTCACGAGTGCCTTCCTCACGCTGGCGTCGATGTCGGCCATGTACTGCTGGTGCAGGGTGACGTCGTCGCGCGTGCCGAGCCTGCCGACGTGCCCTCCGATGAAGTGCTTCCACGGGTAGTCGAGCGCGATGGCCGGGGCCGCGACGTAACCAGGAATGTCTTCGGAGAGGTTGGACATGGAGATCGGGGCCCATCCAGGGTTGACGATGTCGATCAGCATCAGCGTGTTGTGGCCCGGGAAGTGGATGTAGATGTTGTCGGGCGAGTGATTCGGGCCACGCCATTCGAGCTCGATGCGTTCGCCACCGATTTTCAGGGTGCGACGGTCGGCAAACGTCTCCTCGGGCACTGGCCTCGCTGGGTCGTTGTCCCGCAATAGAAGACGCTTGGTCTCCTCGTGTCCGATGCGGATGACGTTCTTGTCGAACAGCGACGACGCACCGGCGTGATCGGCGTGATGGTGAGAGTAGACGAGGTGAGTCACCTTGTTGCTGACACCGTTTGCTGAGGCGATTTCGTCGACAGCTCGCCGGATGTTGCCTCCGATGCTGGGCGGCGCGTCGAAGAGAACCACCCCGTCCTTAGTGGTGAGGAACGCTGACTGGTAGCTGCCGTCGGTGACCCAGTAGAGGTTTCTCTCTACGCGGCCGACGTAGTAGCCCTGTTCGTTGAGTAAGGGGCCGATCGCGGACTGAGGGACCGGCGTGTAGTCCGGAAGATTCGTGGCGCCGGGAGCGCCGGTCGTCGGTGTTGCCATGGTGTCCTCCTTCGATTCCGTGATTACCGTTCGAGTCTCACCGCCTATGCGGTGAGCGGTCATCGCCTGATTCAGGCGATTGCGCGGGCGGGGGGAATCTGGCGGTGCAACTTTTAGCCCACTGGCACCCATCGTCAGGGCGCACTCGGTGCTGCAGCAGTCACCACCGAGGGTGTGAACTCGCCCTGATTCCAGCGGCCGAGCGCAACAGATGCACCAGTCGGCGGCTTGGCTGGCTGAGCTGGTCTCGAGAGGAGCCTGGGCAGCGATCGTCAAGACGGATCGGGGCAAGATTCGGCGCCGGGTACGTATCGACAAGGAGCTTCGGGCATGCACAGTCCTCGACAGGGCGATCGACATTAGTTAGTCGGTGACCTCAGCGCAAATCGGTCCCGACATCTGCTGGGAGCACCTGACCGGACGACTGCCGGCCAATCGTGCCGAAGTGGAGGGCTCGCTGTGCGGATGGCAACGCAACATTCACGATCGTGACGTCGAGCACGACCATGAGTTGTGCAATCCCAATCGCGCCCAGGCCGAGCCAGCGGCGACCGTTCTGAGCCTCGTTAGTGGGGACGGCGTTAGACATGTCGCTGCGTAAGCTCGAGGACCGGAATGATGCGGATACCCTCGGTGCGCTTGGCATAGTCGGCGAACCCGGGATAGCGGCGGGCTTGCTCAGCGTAGATGCGATCGCGCTCGTCGCCCTTGAGCTCGCGAACGGTGACCGGGTAAGTGTCGGTTCCACGCTCGACCGAGCCCTCGCCAGCGGTCCTGAGGTTGTAGTACCAGTCGGGGTTGGACGGCGCGCCTCCCCTGGTCGCGAACACGAAGATGACGTTGTCGTCAGTCTCGTGGGGCAGGTACATCGCCGGGTGGACGTACTCCCGGCCGCTCTTGCGGCCGTGATTGTGAACCAGGACTATCGGCGCGCCTTCGAAGACCCCGCCGACGCGGCCCTGGTTGGCACGGAACTCATTGATGGTCTTGGCATTCCAGTCGTTCACATCGGGCACTTCTTCCTCCTTGGATGCCTTCGCCTACGCATCATGCGCAACGATCAGTTCGTGGACGCCCGGGTCCAGCGCATTACGGGCGGTCTCAGGCTCGTGTTCGGCGGCGTGCCGTTGTGACTCAATCATCAGAGCCGCGAGTATCGCTCCGACTGCTGCGGTCCCCGCGAGGACCCCGAACGCAACGTCGAAGCCGTGCGTGAGGGCCGCGGCACTGAAGAGGCTGATGCCCGCGTGGGTGTGCACGTAATTGTTGCTGGCTGTGGTCGCGATCGTGATGGCGGCGGCGACGCCGACCGCACCCCCGATCTGTGTGTTCGTGTTGATCAAACCTGAGGCGATACCGGCGTCGGCCTGACGCACCCCGGTTAGTGCGCCGATCGACATTGCCACGAAGATCATTGCCAGCCCGAGCCCGCTTATGAGGAAGGCAGGGAACAGATCGGTGAAGTAATGGCCATGCACCGGCAACCGTGCGAACAGCACCAACGCCACCGCCGAGAGCGCTGGACCCGCGGGCAGCACCGTTCTGACGCCGACCTTGGTCACGAGTGCCTGTGTGACCCTGGAGAACACGATGGTGGTCAGCGTCAGGCCGATGTAGGCCACACCGGTTTCAATCGGCGAATAGTGCAGGACCTGCTGCAGGTAGAGCGTGAGCAGCAAGAACTGCGAGACGATGATGGCACCTGCGAAAAGCGCGCCCAAATTCGACCCCGCGAGCGTGCGCCGCCGCAGGATGCGCAACGGTAGGAGCGGTGCCTTCGAGCGGTGCTCGATAACGAAGAACGAGGCGATCAGGAGTCCAGAAGCGACTAGGAGACTGATGGTGGCGGGGGTGCGCCAGCCGAGGTCTGTCGCACGGGTCATCCCATAGACGAGCAACATCAGACCGCCGGTGATCACCGCGGCGCCGGCGAAGTCGAAGTGACGTTGGCTCACGTCCGCACGGCTGTCGCGCAGAAGCCGGGGACTTACCGCGATGACGAGCGCACCGACGGGCACATTGACGTAGAAGATCCACGCCCAGCTGAGGCCGCTGGTCAGAGCGCCCCCGAGGAGGGCGCCCGCAGCGGCGCCACTGCTAGAGGCAGCCGCCCATATGCCGAGGGCGCGGTTTCGTTCGCGACCTTGCTCGAAGGTGGTGGCGAGTAAGGAGAGCGCGGCGGGCGAGGTCAACGCGGCGCCGAGACCCTGCAGGCACCGACATGTGATTAGCGAGGCTTCCGACCAGGCGAGCCCGTCGAGCAGAGAGCTGACTGTGAAAAGAAGTACGCCGGCCATGAAGACGCGCCGACGTCCGAGTAGGTCCGCCAGGCGTCCCCCGAGCAGGAGCACTCCACCGAAGCAGATCGAGTAGCCAGTGATCACCCATTGGAGGTCTTCCTGGGTGAAGTGGAGATCGGACTTGATCGATGGCAAGGCCACGTTCACGATGGCCGTGTCGAGCACGACCATGAATTGCGACACCACGATCACGGCGAGAGTGAGCCAGCGGCGGTCTGCCGTCGGGATCCCTTCCATCGAACCTGACCATCGGCCCGACTCGGGTGAGCCGCCATCACCGGATGCTGGTGATTTCTTCCGGTGCGTGCCAGCATGACCACCATGGCGACGACGGCATCAACCGGTGCGACGCGCTCCCAGGGCCTGCTTCGTCGTGATGAGCTCCTGGCCGCGCTGGATCGCGCCAGCCTGAAAAAGGTGACTGTCGTCTCCGCGCCTCCCGGGAGCGGCAAGACCTCGCTGCTGCGGGCGTGGTCCGATCGAGCGGGCAAGGATCGCAGAGTCGCCTTCATGTCGGTGCCCCGTGACCAGCAGGACGCTCAGCAGTTCTGGCTCGCCGTATTGGACGCCATCCGTCAAACGGACCCCAGCGCCGACTCTCGAAAGCCAGCGCCGGCGCCCGCACTTGACGGTGACGTGCTGGTCGACACCGTCGTATCGGAACTGGCCAAAGCGGCCGGGGTCGTTGTGCTGGTCATAGATGATCTCCACGAGCTGAGCTCCGCTGAGGCTCTCTCTCAACTTGAGCACCTGGTTACCGCTCTTCCGGACTCTGCACGGTTGGTGTTGTCGTCTCGCCGCGATCCGCCGATTAGGCTGCACCGGCTTCGGCTTGCCGGCGAGGTAGCCGAGCTTCGAGCGGTCGATCTGCGCTTCACCGCGAGCGAGACGCGCGAGCTCCTTGCCGCTTCTGAGGTCAGTCTGTCCGACGCTGGGGCGGCCGCCTTGTACGAACGCACGGAGGGCTGGGCGGCTGGCCTGCGACTGGCAGTGATCTCCCTCAGCGGTCACCCAGAACCGGACCGCTTCGTGAATGAGTTTTCTGGAACCGATAGGGCGATCGGGGAATACCTGATGGCCGAGATGCTCGAACGCCAGCCGATCGAGGTTCAGAACATGCTGTTGCGGACTTCGGTAGTCGATCGGTTGAACGGCGAACTGGCCGATCTGCTAGCTGGCCGCCCAGGCTGTGAGCAGATGCTGCTGGCACTCGAGGACGCCAACGCATTCGTCGTTTCGCTTGACGCCCAGCGCACTTGGTTCCGCTACCACCAGCTTTTGGCGGACTTCTTGCGCTTGGAACTCCGCCGCACGTTGGCTGAGGAAGTGCCTTCGCTACACCGCAAGGCCGCAGCCTGGCTCGCTGATCACGGTGAGATCGTCGAGTCTATTCGACATTTGCTGGCAGCCGGCGACTGGCACGATGCGGCCCGGCTGCTCGCGGACCACTTGTTCAGCCTCACGCTGGACGGTCAGGAAGGCACCATCGCCACGCTGTTGCGACTGTTCCCGGCCGCGGCAGCAACCGGGCATCCTGAGCTGGCTTTGGCTCATGCGGCCGCGCAGCTGGCGCAGGGACGACTGGATGACGCTTCAGCCCAGCTCGCGGCGGCTGAGGCCGATATGGAGAGCGCATCGCCTGCACGCCGCCGTCGCTTCGCGATAGCACATGCGTCCCTACGGTTGGCGATCGCGCGGCGCAGCGGCCAGTTCTCAGAAGTAGTCGAGCAAGTCAAGGTGCTCGATACCTCGACGGCAGACGGATCGAGCGACCTGATCGGGATGGACACTGAGTTGCGCGCAGTCGCGCTGATGAACCTGGGGATCGTCGAGACTTGGTCTGGCCACTTCTCCGATGCGCAGCGGCACGTGGCCGAAGCAGCGACGCTCGCCCAGGCCATCGGCCGCCCCTACCTAGAGGTCGCGTGTCGCGCCTATGAAGCCTTTCCGTCCGTCTCGCTCAAGAACGCACTCGAACGCGGCCATAACGCGTTAGCCCTGGCCGAGCGATATGGCTTGAGCGATCGGCCGGTGCTCGCGCCCGCGTTGGGGGCGGTTGCCAGCATAAGTGTGTGGATGGGCGAGTTCGAGGAGGGAGAGCGTTGGCTCCGGCGCGGTTGGGAGGTCATCCAGACAGACATTGACCCGGCTGCCGCGGTGCTGCTGCACATGGTGACGGGTATGCTGCATGCCGGTCGCGGCGAGCACCAAGCGGCTCTTGAGGCGTTAACCGCGGCGGTGCAAGCGCAGTCGCTTCTCACCGGCGCGCTCATTCTCGCACCGGTGGTCGCCGAATGGTTGGCGGCAACACAAGCTCGTCTCGGGCTGCCAGAGGCGGCGCGCGCAACGCTCGACGGGTTCTCCACCGAACACGAACGGATCCGCGATATTGACCTCGGGAGGGCTGCAATCAGCCTCGTAGAGGGAGACCCTGCCACGGCGCTAGCTGTTCTCGGAGACCTTCAAGACTTCATGCCGCCGCCCGGCTTCCCGGCGTACGCACTCGTCGAAGCCCGCGTGCTCGCTGGCCTCGCTCACCTGGCTCTGGGCGATCGACAAGCCGCCGCTGGGGCAGCCGAGGCCGCGCTGGGTGCTGCTGAACCAGATCGGCTGATCTTCCCGTTTGCTTTGAACAACGCTGGCGAACTCCTCGACGTCCTCCCACGTCACCGAACGGCGCATGGCGCGTTGCTCGCCGATGTCGTCGACCTGTTACGAGGCACACTAGCGCCGCTCCCCGAGCGGGAGCGTTCAGCGCCACATGACGAGCTCAGCCCAAGCGAGCTGCGAGTGCTGCGGTTGCTGCCCACAAACCTCACCCGGCCCGAGATCGCGCGAGAGCTTCACGTCTCCGTCAACACTGTCAACACGCATATCCGCAGCATCTACTCCAAGCTCGGTGCGAGTGACCGCGGTTCGGCCATTCGGCAAGCACGCAACCTTCGCCTGCTCGCCATCCGGCGCTCGCCATCACTGCCGAAGTAGCCTCCCTGCGGACAATCACCAGATTCCAGTGGCGACCACTCACTGGGTCAGGGCCGAGGATCATGGTGTGGCTGCACAGCCCGGCGGCCAGTACACCATTCGAATAAGGGGGAGGCTCGGACCCACCGCCCTGTCAGCGTTTCCGACCATGGAGTCGGAGGTGCGAGGCGGCGAGACCGTGCTCACGGGCCCGCTCAAGGATCGGTCAGCGCTATACGGGGTCTTGGCGCAGGTAGAAGCGCTCGGGCTCGAGCTGCTCGAAGTCCGGCGAAAATAGCCAGCATCTGGTGAAGCCAGATCACCAGCCTCAGCGCGAGCCTGAGGGACATGGTCGACAGCCTCCAGGTTCCTGGCAGGGCAGCCTCAGAAACCGGCTCGGCATCAAGCATCAACCCCGGCACTGTGCTGGCGGTCGTGGCGGTTGCCCAGTTCATGGTCGTGCTCGACGCCAGCGTCGTCGACGTCGCGCTCCCGGCAGTCCAGCACGTTCCCCGACGGCAGCATGTCGCCGAGAGCCGTGACGCCCAAGCTGCGGCGCTGGCCTCCGCCCGCTGTCCAGGCGCCCCTAACTGCGGCCACCTCACTCGCCAAGTCGTCGTGGGTCCGCGAAACCGCTCCGTGGGCATGGCGGGATGACGGAACACGCCATCGTCGTCGAAGGCCTGCGCAAGCGGTTCGGAAAGGTGGCGGCCTTGGATGGCGTCGACCTGGAGGTTCCGCGAGGCGAGGTGTTCGGTCTGCTCGGCCCCAATGGGGCCGGCAAAACGACCACGGTGCGGATCCTCGCCACCATCCTGCGTCCGGACGAAGGGCGGGCTGCGGTCCTCGGTTACGACGTGGTCCGCGACGCGGCCGCCGTTCGCCGCAGGATCGGGCTCGCCGGACAGAGCGCAGCGGTCGACGAAAACCTCACCGGGCGCGAGAACCTCCGGATGACAGGAGTGCTGGGTCAGCGGCCGATCGCCGAGGTCAAGCAGCGCGCGAGCGACCTCCTCGAACGCTTTGATCTGACCGCGGCCGGCGACCGACCGCTGCGCACGTACTCGGGCGGGATGCGCCGGAGACTCGACGTCGCAGCGGCTTTGATGGCCCGCCCACCCGTCCTCTTCCTGGACGAGCCGACCACGGGTCTCGACATCAGCAGCCGCGAGGAGCTCTGGGACATGATCCGGGAGCTCGTGGCCGAGGGCACAACCGTCCTCTTAACCACTCAATACCTGGAAGAGGCCGACAGGCTTGCCTCGCGCATCGCTGTCGTCGATGGCGGCAAGGTCATCGCCAACGACACTCCCCAGCGTCTCAAAGCGCAACTCGGCAGCACGGTCATCCAGATGGACGTTCGCGGTGCCGGCCGTGCGGAGCAGGCTGCGCAGGCTCTATCGGATCTCAGGGACGGGCGCGTCGAACGCGAGGGCCAAACGCTGCGCATCACTTCCGAGCGCGGGGCTCTCGTGCTCATCGAAGTACTGCGAGATCTCAGCAGCAAAGGGCTCGAGCCCGACACCCTGACAGTGCGCGAGCCAAGCATTGACGACGTCTTCCTCACGCTGACCGGTCGCCACGCTGAGGAGGTAACGCCCGACCGCGGCGCAGACTCCCGACCCAGGAGGTGGCGTCGATGAGCACTCCCGTCATCGCTGCGCGCGACTCAACGGATCGTGACCAGCGCATACCGTTCGGACCTCTTCGCGACTCCTTCGAACTCACCCGCCGCGACCTGATCACGTACCTGAGGACTCCGCAGCTCCTGATCTTCTCGACGGTGCAGCCGGTCATCTTCGTCCTGCTCTTTCGCTACACCTTCGGGGGCGCGGTCAAACTCCCAGGCTTCCACTACGGCTACGTCGATTACCTCATGCCCGGGATCTTCGTCCAGACGGTGACGTTCGGTTCCATCAACACCGCGATCGGCATGGCGACCGATCTGAAGAGCGGATTGACAGAGCGCTTTCGCGCTCTACCAATGTCGCGCTGGGCGGTCCTGGTCGGCCGCACCTCCGCGGATCTGCTGCGCAACATCTTCGTAGTGATCCTGATGCTCGTCGTCGGCTACATCGTCGGCTGGAGGCTCCATTCCGACCTCCCAAGTCTTGTCGGAGCCATGCTGCTCGTTCTTCTGTTCGGATACGTGCTGTCGTGGTTGTTTGCCACGGTTGGACTTGCCGTGCGCGATCCGGAATCGGCTCAGGCGGCCTCCTTCCCGGTAATCGCTCCCCTGGTGTTTGCTTCCGGCGCGTTCGTACCGGTTGGCGGCATGCCGGACTGGCTGCGAGCCTTCGCGAATCACCAGCCCGTTTCGCTCACCGCCAGCGCCGTCCGAGCCCTCTTGGTCGGCGGTCCCGCGACGTCCGATGTGTGGAACGCGGTCGGCTGGGACCTGGGAATCCTGGTCGTGTTCGCCCCGCTGGCGGTATGGCTGTACCGTCGATCGACTTAAGGTGGAGGAACCATGAGCACGCCTGCCACGGCCCACCACGCGACGCCATTGCCGCCGGGTACTCTGGCGCCTGACTTCGAGCTCCCCTCGACACCCGACCAGAAGGTCATGCTGTCCGAGTTCCGCGGACAGCCGGTCATCCTCGTCTTCTACCCCGAAGACTGGAGCCCGGTCTGCTCGGACCAGCTGGGGCTGTACCAGGCGGTACTGCCGGAGTTCCAGCGCTTCGGTGCCGAGCTGATCGCGATCTCGGTCGACAGCGCCTGGAGTCACCTGGCGTTTGCGCGGGATCGCAACCTCCATTTCCCCCTCCTCGCGGACTTCGAACCGAAGGGCGAGGTGGCGCGGTCTTACAGCGTGTATCGGTCCGAAGCCGGGACGGCCGAGCGGGCGCTGTTCGTGATCGACGCCGACGGGGTGATCCGGTGGAGCTTCGTCTCGCCCGTCGGTGTTAACCCGGGCGCAGACGGGATCCTCCGGGCGCTTGAAGAGATGACGAGCGCAGAGGAGACGAAATGAGCACGACCCAATGGCAGGCGGTCTTGGCGCTACCGGTGGACGAAGGCCGGGACCACGTCCAAGGCGCCGTCGGCGCGCCCGTGACCCTCGTGCAGTACGGCGACTATGAGTGTCCGTACTGCGGGCAGGTCTACCCGATCGTCAAGGCGGTCCAGGCTCGAACGGGCGATCGACTGCGGTTCGTGTTCCGAAACTTCCCGATCTCGACGTCGCATCCCCATGCCGAGCATGCTGCGGAGGCCGCCGAGGCGGCCGGCGCGCAGGACAAGTTCTGGGAGATGCACGACCTTCTCTATGAGCGCCAGCAGCACCTTGGTGATGGCGACCTCCGGGGCTATGCGGAGGATCTCGGCCTCGACGTGCAGCGGTTCGATTCAGAGATGTCGGGGCAGGTCCACAAAGCGCGCGTCCATGAGGACTTCATGAGCGGCGTCCGCAGCGGCGTGAACGGAACCCCGACCTTCTATATCAATGGCGTCCGTCACGAC
>WNGK01012310.1_pt1 | contig 10836 bp, 6 predicted proteins | sample 5400601 | NCBI WGS metagenome assembly WNGK01 (sample SAMN13153376, study PRJNA577476) | soil metagenome | isolation source: 60 cm soil or saprolite under Garry oak tree replicate 1 | place: USA:California | collected 2016-06-15
ATAGTGACGATGCTTACGCGATGGAGATCCGGCTGGGAGCGATCGACCTGATGCGGGGCGAAACCGCCAAAGGCACAGAGTGTTTCCAGAAAGCGGTTGCCGAGCACCCTGAGGTGGCGATCGGTTACGTGGCTCTGGCAAAGGCATATATGAAAGATGGGAAGAACGAGGCTGCAGCAGATCTCCTGTCGCAGGCTCGCAGAAAAGTGCCGATGGACTTTGCGCTCGAGTATGTCTTCGGGCTGGTGTCGGAGCAACTTGGCGGAAGCGCAGATGCTATTGCTGCTTTCAAGAATGCCGAGCATCTCGATCCGGTAGTGGTTGAGCCGCACTACCAGTTAGGCAAGCTTTACATGACGGCTGGTCAATGGGAACTGGCGCGAACCGAGCTTGAGACTGCTCTTTCTTTAGCACCATCCCGCGCGCAAAGCCGTTCTCAACTGAGCAAGGTGTACGCCCGGTTGGGGGATACCCAGAAGGCCCATGAGATGCAGACCGAGGCCAGCCGGTTGATGAACGCGGAACGCGATGCTGCTCTCGCCGCGCAAAGAGAGCGCATGAGCGCATTCCAGCCGCAGTGAGTGCGACTCAAAACATCCAGAACCGCTTCTCGACTGCGCCGAGTTCCGAAGAACAACGGTTTCAGACGCTTGACGAACCACGAAAGAGAGGGCCACTTTGTCACGGAAGCTCGTCGTCTTTTCAATTGCGCTCTTCTTTGTCCCGCTTGGAATGACGGCGCAAGAGATCGCGAAAACGAACACAGGGAATACTGAGCGCGGCGACGACCGGCTCATCTTTCAGACCAGCCAGCCCTGGACCGCACGCACCAACATCGACGCGGGTGCGGCAATGGTTTACGGAATCGGGCCGCGGATGCTGCCGAATCTGCAAAGCTGGCGGGAGCACGCCTACATCGGGGATGTTATGACCGGTGTCGCCTGGGGAAGTTACCAGGATTATCTTGAGGGGCATTTTGACGGGCACAATCACATGGATCAAGCCCAAATGGACTCCACTGGCAACAAGATCCTGCATGGAGGAAACGCGTCCGTGCCCTATATCTCACCCGGAAATTCCTACGGCCGGTATTTGAGTCAGGGCGTTCGCCGGGCGCTCGATGCTGGTGTCCAGTCGGTCTTTCTTGAGGAGCCGGAGTTCTGGGCCAGAAGCGGGTGGGAAGATAATTTCAAGCGGGAGTGGAAAGCCTTCTACGGCGAAGAGTGGCAAGCTCCAAACTCTTCTGTCGATGCTCAGTACCGTGCCTCCAAATTGAAGTACTTTCTCTATCGCCGAGCTCTCGGACAGGTTTTCGATGCCGCCAAGGAATATGGGAGGGAGAACGGCCGGACGATCCGCTGCTACGTTGCGACGCATTCGCTGATCAATTATGCCAACTGGCGAATCGTCAGCCCGGAGTCGTCGCTACTGGCGGTCGGCGCCGACGGCTATATCGCGCAGGTCTGGACAGGAACAGCGCGCACTCCGAACTACTACAACGGCATACGAAAGGAGCGAACATTCGAGACGGCGTTTCTTGAGTACGGATCGATGCAAAACCTGGCGCGAGCATCTGGCCGGCCGATTTGGTATTTGAACGATCCGATCGAGGACGATCCCAACCACGATTGGGACGACTACCGTGCGAACTGGGAAAGCACTCTGACCGCATCACTCCTGCAACCCGATGTATGGCGCTACGAAATCATGCCCTGGCCGGAAAGAGTCTTCAATAGCCAGCACCCCATCAGAACTGTCACTGCGATCAACAAATCAATCAAGGAATTGGAACAAACTCCCGTCGGCACCGGATTGGGAGGATTCGGTCCGGAACCGGCAGTCGAGAGGACGGGCATTCCCAAAGCGTATGAAACGGAACTCCAAAGCGTGATTCGCGCTTTGGGAGATATGAAGCAAGAGAACGTCGAGTGGCTGGAAGCGGGTACGAAGAATGTCGGAATTCTGGTATCCGATACCATGATGTTCGAACGCGCCGACCCGTTCTCATCGGATGCAGCCCTCGGCTCGTTCTATGGGCTTGCCCTTCCGCTTGTCACGCACGGAGTGCCGGCCGAACCCGCGCAAATCGAGAGTGCGACCACACCTGGATTCCTCGATCACTTTAAGATACTTCTGCTTACTTACGAGGGCCAGAAGCCGCCAAAGCCGGAATTCCATGACGTTTTGGCACAATGGGTCCGCAACGGCGGCGCTTTGGTGGTGGTGGACAATGACGACGATCCCTATAACGGCGTCCGTGAGTGGTGGAATGCTGCGCCGAACTCGTATAAGACGCCCCGGGAAGATCTTTTCGCCAGGCTCGGCATATCCGAAGATGCAACTGGGGTCTATCGCGCGGGGCGGGGGATCATATTATCCGACCGCGAATCCCCAGCATCGCTGACGCATGGGAGCGATGGCGGTGAAATTGTACGGCGGCTGGTCCGCCGCGCTGCTGAGGCCATTCACCTTAGGTGGACGGAGACCAGTGCATTGGTATTGCGCCGCGGACCATACCTTGTCGCATCTGGCTTGGACGAGTCTATTCCGGCTGCCGCGCCCTACGTAATACATGGACGCTTTGTAAACTTATTCGACCCGAATCTTGCCGTTCTTACTCGGGCCGAGCTTGCTCCCAACTCGCGCATGTTGTTGGTCGATCTTGACCGGATGAAGCGAGATGAAGCTCCGCATGTGATCGCGGCGAGCTGCCGGCTTTCGAATGAGCGATCCGCTGCGGGCCGCCTCACTTTTGACATGGAGGGAATTGCGGATACCAACGCCGTCATTCGCATAACGGCCTCGCGAAGACCTGCCAAGTTGATCGCCGGAGGGGTGGCGGTGCCCCCTGGCGAATATGAGATGAGTACCGGCACGCTGTTGATCCGCTTGCAGAATTCCACGAGTCCCATGCAGGTCGAAATAGATATGGGGCAATGACGAGCCGCTTCGTCACCTTTCACCGACAAGTATTGGCATCGACCTTTTGGGTAATTGGAGTCAGAACCTGATTAGAGGAGCAGGCATGAACACCAGATTTGCGCGCAGGATGGACAACGTGCGTACCTCGACCATACGCGAAATTCTCAAGGTTACAGAACAGCCCGACATCATCTCGTTTGCCGGCGGTCTTCCCGCGCTGGAGCTATTTCCCGTAAGCGACGTTGCCGCCGCCGCGGACCGGGTCCTGCGCGAGTCGGGCGCAGCCGCGCTTCAATACAGCCCCACCGAGGGCTTTGCTCCACTGCGCGAGGCCTTCGCAGCCGAGTCCCGCCGCCGAGGGATTGCATGTTCGGCCAAAGACATTCTCGTCACCACCGGTTCCCAGCAGCCACTTGATTTGGCCGGGAAGATCTTTCTCGATCCGGGAGACTGTGTCCTCACAGAGAACCCGACCTACATGGCCGCCATTCAGGCATTTCAGACCTATGAAGTTCGATTTGCGGCGGTGCCCACCGACCACAAAGGCCTGATCCCGGAAGCGCTGCCCGAGTTGATCGAGCGCGAAAAGCCGAAGTTTCTCTACACGATTCCAAATTTCCAGAACCCGACAGGCGTTACGCTTACGGCGGAGCGCCGCAAGACTCTCTATTCCATTGCGGCTCGCTATGGACTGATGGTGCTGGAGGACGATCCCTACGGGCGCCTGCGCTACGCGGGCTCCGCGATTCCTCCCATCAAGTCGCTGGATACCGAGGGAAACGTCATCTACCTGAGTACCGTCTCAAAGACGATTGCACCCGGTCTCAGGGTTGGATGGGCTGTCGCGGCCGAGCAGGTTCATCGCAAGCTGACGATCGCCAAACAGGCGACCGACCTGCATACGTCGAGTTTCGACCAGCGCATTGTTCATCGCTATCTCGCGGACTTCGACAGCGACGCTCATATCGAACGCATCCGCCGATCCTATGGAGAGCGCTACTCAATCATGGACTCGACCCTGCGGGAAACCATGCCCCCGGAATTCACATGGACACACCCTGAGGGCGGCATGTTTCTGTGGGTCACCTGCCCCGAGGGCGTAGAGACCAATGAGCTGATGCGCCATGCCCTCGCGCGCAAGGTTCTCTTCGTGCCTGGACAGGATTTCTTCGCGAACGCGTCCGGCCACCGCTTCATGCGCCTGAACTTCTCCAATGCTTCTCTGGAACTGATTCGGGAAGGCATCGGGCGGCTGGCAGAGGTTTGCCATGCAACCGTCCAATAGCCTGTCGGTTGAAACCGCTCGATAGGAGTGCTTTCGGCCGACCCGCTTACTCCGCTTCCTTGACCAGCACAGCCGCTTCATTAGCCGGGTCGAGGGTATTGAAGCCCTCGGCTTGAGTTGCTTCAAGCAACTGCGGCAACTCGGAGGCGAAGGTAATCTCCGTTCACTTTGTCTGCCCGAATGCACTTAACGGCATGTCGCGGCGATCGTAACGGAGAGGAGCGAGCGCGGACGGACGCGAGCAGCGATAGCGCTGGCGCGTGTGATTGGCGACAATCAAATTTCCCGAACGGAACATTAGCTTGACGCCGGACACGCGTGAACGCTTGGTCTTTCAACGACGCTCAGGATATGTGCGATAGGCGATACATTCCGCGTCGAAAAACGTCCCCCGAATGTATGTTACTTTGAGTACCGCCTCGAAATAGGGGAAGCGATCCACGTGCCAGGTTTTCTGGAGTTTTTCCATCCGGTCCTCCGACGTCAGAAAACCGGCCGCGGCGGCCGTGGCATCCGTGTCGGTTCCCGCAAGCAGGATCACGTGGCCGGTCCGGCTCGGGTTGGGAAGGTAGGCGACAGTGGCATAGCCGGAAAAGTCGTCCACGACCCCTGGCGCCGGGTAAATCGGCAGCTCTCCCGGCTTTGGGTTGCGGTTGCGAACGAACATGTGTGAGTGCGCGTCGTCGTAGTCGGTCACGAAGTTCAGGTCGTTGACGAAGAGTTCATTCCACGGTATCGCTTTCTTGCCGCCCAGCAGCACCACGTTGTTCCGTTGAATTTCATCCGGGGTGAAATTGCGGGCAAGAGTCAGGTACTGGTGGTAGTCTGGCGGAATCTCTCCGGTCACGATTTGAACGGCGCGCGCCGCGCCGAAGTTCGTCAGATTGTGACTGAAGATTTCGTTTAGGTCCGCTTTGCGGTCCGCGCTCAGATCAGACGACTGAATCTGTCGTAGAAAATCGCGGGTAACGTAGTCGTTCAGCGTGACAGGGCGATGGGTTATGTCTTCGATCACGCTGGCCGAATCGTCGGACATGACGACCGCAGTATCTCTGCGAGGGTCCAGGAAGCCGCGCCAAAAGGCGGCCACCGCCGGCCGGCTCTGCCAAGGATAGAAGGATGTTTGTACGGCGCGGTACTTCTGAATCAGCACCGCGCACGCGATGGCAAGAGAGAGACTCACGAACGCCCACAACGGATGCGCAAGGAATCGCACCCGCCTCCGCACCTCCGGAACAGGCGGAGGCAATATCTCCTCTGGGGACTCCTCGGCCGGTGGGGAGGAAGAGCCGGAGGAGTCAGGGAGCCGCCGGCGAAAGACCGGCATATAGCCTCCCCGGGGGATCTCGAAGACGAGCGTCTCCCGCACGCCGGCGGTTGCGAAGTACGCATCGATGCGCTTTCGCAACTCGGTCGCGTTCACCCTGACGATGTTGTCGGCGGTGCGGTCATAGGAGTCCTCCCGTCCAAAGACGCGCGCTCCGATCTCCTGTTCGTGAATCTCGGTGCGTCCGTCTTTGAGCGACTCTCTTCCCACGTACAGCAGGAAATCCCGCAAACGCGCCGAACGCCGGAAGTGCTCGCTGGCTGCCACCCGCTCGATGAGTGTTCGCCGCTCTTCTACGCTCGGAAAATCTTCCGAGGCCACCCGAGCCGGGTTCTCCGCAATCGCTCCCATTGATTCCCCTGGTTTACGTGATTCTGAGTCTAACGTGTGCTTGCCGATCCCGGCAACAGACGGGCGCCAAAAGGTCCAACGAAGCTCATATACCGTTCTTAACATTCTGGAGACCAAGGGCTGCAATTTGCATAACGCTATGACAAACAATCGGTTATAGATTCTCTAGCGGTTAAAATTGCGATTCTTTGGCGGTGAATTAACTTGCTGGCAGTTGTCCGCCCCGTGAAGAATCGAGAGCGATCCCAGAAAACTGAGGATTGGCCGGAGTGTTCTATTGGTGCGAGAAAACGAAGCATGAATCGGCACGCTGCCTGGTCGCGCCAAGAGGCGTCGGACGAGCTGGCGGACAAAGCCAGACGATCCCAATCAGTGCAGCGCGGAACTACGAACCTATGGCCAAACCCCAAACCCGCAGGAGGCAATGTGAGGAATTTTTAGGTTTGTTGGAGAGGCGGCGGCGCCACATACGTCGTCTCCTCTGCACGGCCCTGATCTCTGCGGAGGCGTGAGCGATCGATGCCGGTCCTTCGCGTTTCGGCAAGTTTTCCAAGCCCTGTTTGTGTCCGGTCTGTGCTGTGGGCCAATGCGAATAGGAAGGGACGAATCGACAACCCAAATGCAAGACTCGGAGAGAAACAAGATGAGGGTTCGGAACATTGTTTTGCTGGGCATTACATTGGCGATTGCCGCGGTCTGCCGTGCGCAAGACGCCTCTTTCGACGGGCTCAATAACAGCCTGGCGAATGTGTATCGCTTGTCTGATGCGCAGAGCTTCTCCATTAGCCCGGAGAATCCGACGGGAGAAAAAGGAAAAGGCGGCGTGGCGACCGAAGGCACCGGCGCGCATGCAGCGCGCGATTTGGGCCAAGGCTGGAAGATGAGTCCCTCGGTTGTTGTTCAGCCTGGCCAAACCTTCACGCTCGCCCATATCGCCGGCGCGGGTGAAATCGAGCACATCTGGATGACCCCCACCGGAAATTGGCGTTGGTCAATCCTGAGAATGTACTGGGATAACGAGACCAGCCCCTCCGTAGAGGTTCCCGTCGGAGATTTCTTTGCGATGGGCTGGGGCAAGTACGCCCACATTTCGTCCTTGCCAGTATGCGTGAATCCCGGAAGCGGCTTCAACTCCTACTGGCCGATGCCATTTCGCAAGGACGCCAGGCTGACGCTGGAAAACCTCGACGACAAGCCCATGATGGTCTACTTCCAAATCGACTATACGAAGGCCCGGGTTCCTGCCGATGCCGCATATTTCCACGCTCAATTCCGTAGAGAAGATCCGGTCCGCTACAAGCAGGACTACACGATCCTGGACGGCGTGCGGGGAAAAGGCCAGTATGTCGGTACGTATCTGGCGTGGGGCGTCCACAACAACGGTTGGTGGGGTGAAGGAGAAATCAAATTCTATCTGGACGGAGACAAGCAGTTTCCTACCATCAACGGCACCGGAACAGAGGACTACTTTGGAGGCTCCTACAATTTCGAAAACAAGGAAGCCCGCCAGTACGAGGAGTTCACCTCTCCTTACTCCGGCCTAGCACAGGTCATCAAGCCGGACGGCCTCTATCAATCCCAGCAACGGTTCGGGCTGTATCGGTGGCACATCAGCGATCCAATTCGTTTTGACTCCGACCTTCGCGTCACCATCCAAGACTTGGGGTGGCAAACTGGGGGGAGATATTTGCCTCAGACGGATGACATTTCTTCCGTCGCTTTCTGGTATCAGACTGAGCCACATGCGGCTTTTCCCAAGCTTCCCGACAGGGATCATTTGGCGGTCAACTGAGGGAGGAATGAAATGAGAAGAATGAGCAGGGCAGGTTTGATCAGAGCGATAGGGGTAGTGGTCACGATGATGACGTGCACAATGACTGCGAAGGCGATCGTGCGGGTAGAAAAAACAGACTATAAAGGTTGGAAGAACTGCTATCGGATTAGCAACGGAGAGGTCGAGCTCATTGTTACCGGAGATGTCGGCCCACGCATCATCCGCTACGGATTTGTCGGCGGACAAAACCTCTTCAAGGAATTCTCAGATCAGTTGGGTAAAAGCGGGGAGAAATCATTTCAGTTGCGCGGGGGCGACCGTGTATGGAAAGCACCCGAAGATCCGATTGCCACGTGGGAGCCAGACAACGTTCCAGTGGACGTTCAGATCACCCTCACCGGTGTCGTTGCGCGTGAACCAATTGAACCAGGAACGAAGCTGCAAAAAGAAATTCGGGTCGATTTGGCGCCAAGTGGCTCAAGTGTCCAAGTAACCCACAGAATCACGAATCATTCTCTCTTTCCGCTCGAGTTCGCACCGTGGGCCCTGACGATGATGGCACAAGGTGGCACGGTGATAAGCGGTTTCCCTCCGCGAGGTCACCATCCTCAAAACCTGGAAGCCACCAACCCGCTGGTAATGTGGGCCTATACGAACCTGTCTGATCCTCGTTGGAAATTTACGAGGAAATATCTGACTTTGCGACAGGATCCGAATAACAGCGATGCTCAAAAGATCGGAATGTTTAATCGCGACACTTGGGCCGCATATCTTCTGAACGGGGAGATGTTTGCGAAGAAGACGATGCCGGACCCGACAAAGCAATACCCTGATTTTGGATGTTCATTTGAGACGTTTACAAACAATGAATTTCTCGAAGTGGAAACGCTTGGTCCGATGACGAAGATAGCGCCTGGCCAGACCGTAGAACTCGTCGAGTATTGGGGGCTGTTCCGGAACGTCCATGTAAACGAACTTACGGATGATGAGATCGATCGCGCCGTGTTGCCGCTCGTTTCCCTTGTGGGCCGTTACCGGTAAGCCTCTGGCCAGCTCGACACAGCTCCATCTTCCCCAAAGGCCGAATGGTCCTGTTTGTATTGGTCACAGTCCTCTTCTTTCTTTGGGGCATGTCCAATAATCTGACCGACATCCTCGTTCAACAATTCAAGAAGTCCTTTGAGCTGTCGCCGCTTGCTGCACAATTGGTCCAAACCGCCAACTTCCTCGGGTATTTTTGCATGGCCATTCCGGCTGCTCTGATCATGCGGCGGTGGGGATACAAGTCGGGCATGATCCTCGGGCTGATTTTGTTCGGCTCCGGAATGCTGATGTTCTGGCCGGCGGCCCGCGGCGGTTTGTATGTACCATTCTTGTTCGCGTTATTCGTGGCGGGTTGCGGTGCATCGACTCTCGAAACAGCAGCGAATCCCTTCATGGCGCAATATGGCACAGAGGAAACAGCTGCCCGCCGCCTGAATTTTGCCCAATCCTTCAACCCCCCGGGAACCATCTTGGGTGCGGTGGTCGGAGCGCGATTCATATTTTCTGGCGTAGAACTCAAGCCGCCGCAAGTTGTTGCTATGAAGCGTGCGGGCACGTATTCCACATATCTCCATGGGGAATTGCTTCGCGTTGTGCCCACCTATCTGATCCTTGGGTCGATTGTTCTCCTGTTCGCGGTTGTGCTGTCTCGGATGAGATTCCCATTGATGACAAGCGAGCATGAGGGTAGTGAGGGAGAGCATGGCAACTTTCGAGCGTTGCTGAAGTATCCCCATCTGTGGCTCGCGGTAGTCGCAAATTTCTGCAATGTTGGAGCGCAGGTGGCGACGTGGAGCAGTCTAATCCCCTACATGAAGCAATTCACTGGTGTCAGCGAGCGGGTTGCCGCAACATACCTGACGGGGACGCTCGTGGCGTTGGCGTTGGGCCGCTTTCTCGGCACGCATCTGATGAAGTACGTGTCAGCCAGCCGACTCCTTGGGACTTACGCGATCATCAACATTGCACTCCTCGCATTCGCCGTCTTTCGGCCGGGTATTCATGGCGCTTACGCGATCGTGCTTAGCAGTTTTTTCCTGTCCATCATGTTCCCGACCATCTTTGCTCTCGGCGTGAGCGGGCTTGGACCCAACACTAAATTGGCTGGATCATTTTTGGTGATGGCGGTTGCTGGCGGCGCGGTCTTTCCACCGTTGTTGGGATTAATTGCCAAAGAGACGGGTAGTGTTGCCAAGGGTTACATTGTTCCTCTACTCGGATACATGATCGTGGCACTCTATGCCTTTGTTGTGCGCCGCATGATCGCCCGCGATGCGGAGATGAATGCCGTGCCATCCAGTATCCGATTCGCAAAACGCGAATCGGCAGAGAAGACGATTGCGATTTCTGGAAGGCGAATAGAAGCGAGTGGAGCGCGTGATCGCCGAGTTGAGTAAGGAGTTAGAGAGTGGAGTAATGATTGTGCGAAGTTGCGAGAAAGCATCCGGTAGCGTGAACAGCCCCTTGTTCATCAATAGGTCGCGGTCGTAGTACCGCGACTTCGTGGTTATTTAATCGTGCTCATGAGCTTGGGTGCCCAGGTCTCCCGGTTTTGGAGACCCGGAAGCCACGAAACTACTCGATCACAGCGCTGGATTGGATTTTGCGCGCTCGGGCGAGTGAACTTGGTGTGAAAGGAAGGCAATGAGGAACTGGTCGAAGATCCGCAGACGCGAATTTCTAAAGGGTTGCGTCGCAACCGCTGCTGGTACCCTGATGTCCGGAACCGCCATATTTGGAACAAGGGAGATTGCGGCTGAAGCTGGAGCGCATACCGAAAAGCACGGTCCTTCTCCGCTCGAAAGCGTTCGGCCGATGATCGGCACAGGCTGGCGTGGACATCTGTTCCCAGGTGCAGTAGCGCCGTTCGGGCTGGTGCAACTCAGTCCCGATACCGCCGGAGGTCCGGAGCCGCAGTGGAATATTCAAGGCGACTGGTACGCGTGGGACCATTGTTCTGGCTACCACTATCCCGACACCCTCGTACTGGGCTTTAGCCATACGCATCTGCAAGGGACCGGCGGCGAAGATCTCGGGGATGTTCTGGTGATGCCGGTGGTGGAAGGCCGCAACTGGTCGTGGGAGTCGGGTATTCCGCCGGCTCTCGCGCAGATGGAGATCGAGAACTTAGGC
>WNGK01008233.1_pt1 | contig 10832 bp, 10 predicted proteins | sample 5400601 | NCBI WGS metagenome assembly WNGK01 (sample SAMN13153376, study PRJNA577476) | soil metagenome | isolation source: 60 cm soil or saprolite under Garry oak tree replicate 1 | place: USA:California | collected 2016-06-15
TCGCCAAGTCAAGGCCCGGACCGCAATCGCTCTTGATCAGGCCATCACACAAGCACTCCCCGAAATCTCACCAGACAACGCTCAAGCCTGGTTTCGGCTCTGCTTAAAAGGTATATAGCTAAATGAGAAATGCTCTAGTTCCACTGCCCTCCAAGCCAACGCGCGGCCAGCAAATGGTGGAACTTCCGTCAGTGTCTCCGCCAAGGTTCTCCTCCTCAATGAAATGCTCCGCCAGAAGGTCCGACCGGCTGAACTGGCGCGTCGTCTGGGAACCACGCCGCAGGAAGTGAACCGGCTCACCAACATCCGCCACACCAGCCGCATCGACGGCATCGACGCGGCTCTCCGCGTGCTCGGTAAGCGTCTGCTTTTGGATGCTGCCTGACGCTAACCCGCATCATCGCGTTCACTTCTGCGGATCTGCTCTCTTCATCTCCGTCGCCATCACACGCTCATATTCCTTCTTGAACGACGAAAGAATGACCATCGTTCGATACGCATGTCCGCTTCGCATGTAGAGCACCAACAGGTGAGCCGAAGACAGGAACTTGTCGAGCAAATCCATCTTGTGGGCAGCTTGGCCCTCTTCCAACATTCCCAGCGGGACGCGGGCACGGCAGGAATTCTTATCGCAGTCACCAATCGTCAGCCTTGATGCCCCGGCAGGATCAAGGTCCAGCTTCCACTTACCGTTTTCCTGGGTGGTCTTTGTGAACGTGATGAAGATGCCCTGGTCACGCTGCGTCCTCGGATCAACGAGGAATGAGAAGTACGCTGGCCTCGACAGACTTCTATCGAGAGCAACATCCAAGCTCACATACTCCCTGAAGTCCTTCGGATCCGGAGGGTCATCCGACACACCCCGCAGCACGTCCGTCTGCATCAGGCACCCTCTTGCGCCACATGTGGAATCCCATTTCACCAGTGCGTCGCCTGCATCATCGAGGGCTTTTTCTTGCGCCGGATACGCGAATGGGCAGAATGAAATGCAAAGCGCGGCCGTGGTGAACCAGTCTGAAAAGGTGATCATCGTGCGATTGTCACCCAGTCCGTGGGCTAACACAACGGCTCTATGCGATCCGGTGCCGCTAAAATCATCAGGTGGCCCTCACCTTCAACCAGCTCCACACCACCCCGGGAGGCGGCCGCCGCGCTCAGCTTCACCTGCCCCATCACATCGTCGAAACACCAGTCTTCATGCCGGTCGGCACCGCCGGCACAGTCAAAGCTGTCCCCCAGGACACGCTCGAATCCCTCGGCGCCCAGATCATCCTCGGAAATACCTACCACCTGTACCTGCGGCCCGGCCACGAGCCCATTCGACGCATGGGCGGCCTGCACCGCTTCATCAGCTGGCCGCGGGCCATGCTCACCGACTCGGGCGGTTTTCAGGTCTTCTCGCTCAGCGAACTGCGCAAGGTCACCGACGAGGGCGTGCGCTTCCGCTCCCACCTTGACGGCAGCAGCCACTTCTTTACCCCCGAGCACTCCATGGACGTCCAGATCGCCCTTGGCGCCGACATCGCCATGGCCTTCGACGAGTGCACCGAGTACCCGGCCGACCGCACCCGCGCCGAAGAGAGCCTGCGCCTGACGATGGCGTGGGCACAGCGCTCCCTCACGCACTTCCGCGCCCACCAGCACGAGGTCCCCTGGACCAATGAACTCGTGGGAGAGCCACGGGTCTCGCCGCAGAAACTGGAGAACGGCGGCCCCACGCAGTCCTTGTTTGGCATCGTGCAGGGCGGCATGTATCGTGACCTGCGCCGCGAAAGCGCGGAGCGCCTCGTCGAGATGGACTTCGACGGTTATGCCATCGGCGGCCTCAGCGTCGGCGAACCCCGCGACCTCACCCTGGAGATGATCTCCGAAGTCCTCCCGCTGCTGCCCAAGGACAAGCCGCGCTACGTCATGGGCGTCGGTTATCCCGACGAGATCGAGCAGTATGCCCGCATGGGTGTCGACATGATGGACTGCGTGCTGCCCACGCGCGCCGCGCGCCATGGCCTGCTTTTCACCAGCGAAGGCCGTATCACCATCAAAAATAAGCAGTTTGCCGAGGACCAGGGCCCACCCGACCCCAACTGCGACTGCATGGTCTGCCGCCGCTACTCCCGCGCCTACCTCCGGCACCTGATGCAGGCGGGCGAGGCACTGTCCGGCACTCTCAACTCCATCCACAATCTCGCTTATTACCTGGGAACCATGCGCAAAGTGCGCCAGTCGCTCCAGGTAGCTGGCGCACCGATTTCGAGCTGAAAACCTGGCAGGCTCCGGCCAGGCTTTCAACCGGCGGTGGGAGCCTACCGACCGCCCCAGAGCCTTGCGGCGGCCATCTCGTAGCCGTGGCGGAAGCCCTCGCGGTACTCGTTCCACAGCTGCTGCGACATATTCGGCTCGCGGTACTCCTCGCGATTGGTCACGTTGGGCCGGCGGTGGTTGCCGAAGTCGCGCTGCGCGCCAACAATGCCGTCATGGAAGCCGCGGCGCTCGATCTCTGAAAAGCGCTCCGGCGCCTCCCAACGGTCCGGATCGCCGCGGTCCTGCCAGGAGGGCTCGCCAACGAGCTGCGCTCTCGTCACCTCGTACCCGCGCATGAAGCCCTCGCGAAACTCGCCGACGAGTTCCGGTGGAACCCGCGGGGAGCGGAACTCCTCTTTATCGTCGGGATCTGGGCGGCGCTGGAACTGGAAGTCCTTGCGGGCCTCTTCGGCTCCCTCGTGGTAGCCTTGGCGCTCGGCCTCGCTGGACAGGCCGCGCATGCCCCATCCATCCCCGTCGCGGCGATCACGGTCGCGGTCCTGATCGGGGGGAGGAGGCGGAGGTTGCGGCGCGCCCCAGAGGTGCGATGCAGCCGTTTCGTAACCGCGGCGGAAGCCCGCTCGGTAGGCCTCGCGCAGTTCACCCTCAACGTGCGGATCGCGGTATTCTTCTCGATTGTTCACATCGGGGCGGCGGTTGTTGCCGTAATCCCGGCGCGCGCCCTCAACTCCATCGTGGAATCCGCGCCGCTGGGCTTCGTTGAACTCGCCGGGCGGCTCTTCCCATCCCCGCTGCTGCCCATAGGCCTCAGGCTGCGCGGGCGTGGGGGACGCGACGATGCGTCCAGGGTTCGCAACGGTGACCATAAGTGCCACTACAGAAATAAGTAAACTTCGGGGGACTTGCATGTGTTCCTCCTCCTTAGAGGAACGCCAGAATACTACGGAAGTTGCGGGGTTGGCTTCCGGTATCTCGTGAAATTGCCCGAAAGCACCCTTTAAACACTAGTGCGCGAAGGCTTCAAACCACGATCGTCTGGACGGCGGCCTTCCGTGACGCATCGAACGCCAGCGCCAAAGTGATCGCCGCCGAAATGCACAGAATTGCTCCCGTACCCAGAGCAGCCACCCCCTGCAGTCGATTTTCCGGCACAAAGATGCAAGTACCCACAGCCCAAAAGAGCAATGCCAGCCCGGTTCCAACGTGGGGCCGATAGTGAAAGAGCCGCGCCAGCGGAAGCAGATGCAGCCCGACAATTCCGGCAACTACTCCCGGAATGTAAGCCGACAATCGCATCTGCCCGAGGACCAACGCCACCGCGAAGACCCCAATCCACTGGATCGTGTTGATCCGCGCAAAGGCTTTGGCGCGCGCCGGGTCGTCTGCGGCCAGCGTCGCGCTTCCCGCATCAGGTGGAACGCGCCTAACACCAGTCCGGAAGCGATCAGCGCCACGCCAACCGCCGTTCCGGCGTTCAGGCGGCTGCGAAAGTAGAACCCCAGCAGCAGCCACAATGCACCAAAACCGGTGAAGAACAACGCTCCGGTAGAACGACCATTCAATTGATTCGCCGTCATGCTCGTCTCCCCGCGAAGCGTGGTGTTGGCAATTCGTAGGCTGAGCTAGCGAAATAGGCAAAAGCTCACGCTTCGATTGCCGACCCCAGCAGCTGCTTCAGCGCCTGCACATACTCGGTCAACGCCTGACGGCCCTGTTCGGTTATCCGGTAGATGGTTTGCGGCTTGCGCAGCACGAAGCGCTTCTCCATGGCCACGTACCCGGCCCCCTCAAGCTTCAGCAGTTGCGCACCCAAGTTGCCGTCCGTCGATCCGGTCTTGCTGCGAAGCCAGGTGAACTCCGCCTCGTCCACGCCCACCAGCAGGGAGAGCAGCGCTAGCCGCAGCTTGCCGTGAATTATGGGATTCAGTTCCGGCAGCTCAGGCATGGACCGCACCACGGGACCGGCGTCCGCGCGCCTCCAGGACCATGCCATAAATCCCGAAAACAATCAGGCACAAGAAAATCGCTGCCAGGAAAATGATCACCGCCTGGTTCTCGCTGCCGAACGAGCCGGTAACGGAGGTGGCCCACCACACCACCGCGCACGCGAACTGCGCCTTCCATCGCAGCATCAGGCTGCAGGCGCCATTGGCCATCCCCAGAAACGCCGACACCACAGCGATGAAAACATGCACGTCGCCCAAACGCCCCGAAATGCCCAATGCCGGGAACAGCAGCACCATGGAGATCCCCAGCCCCAACCAGATCGACCCGATCGCCCGGCCGAGCGTGGTCTCAGGATGCTTTTCGTGGCTCCGGCTTCCCCACATCCATGCCATCGCCATCACAACCAACGCGGCCGCCACGCACACCGGCCACGCCAGCATCGTGTGCGAGCCCCACGCCGACCAGGCCATCGCCACGAAATACGTCACACCCCACAACACGCTCGACCAGCTCCAATGTGCCGTCGCCCTGCGCCCTTCGGCGATCATGTTTTCAATCAAGTTCAACCTGTCCCTCAGGTCCTGTTCGTCTAACTGATTTGGCACGGCGATTCTCCTTTTTTCTTCGTTCGGGTGAAACTCGTTTGACTGCGTCCGGCCGCGACGCTAGGGCTGCCGATTGAGCAACATGTCAACGAAGCGGCGCGGCGGACCGCTTCCCATGTCCACTTCGGTCGATTCCTGCCATTCGCCCTTGTCCGTGATGTGCATGGTGTTCACCACGTGCGCCTGCCCGGCTGCGTAGCTCCACGAGAAACCGTTGCCCGCCATGGCAAGCTCCGTGTCAATGTAATGGCCTTCGTTGTAGGCGCGAAAACGGTAGGTCTTCGAGGCATCGTCGTAGGAGATGGTGGCTAGAGCGCTGAACTGCACTTTGCCCCCCGGATCAGTGCTCTTTCCCTCGACCAGCAGGACCAGCCCGTCGAGCTTGAACTGCACTTCTTCAGACTGGGTGGCCTTGAGAGGTTCGCCAGGTCCGCGGACAACGTTGATGGGCCCTGACCAGTGCCCTGCGAGAAATGCCAGCTTCTGCATGGCCTCCGTTGAGGATTGGGGCGCCTGCGCTGCAAGTGCGACGCCGATCGACGCGAGCACCGTCGCGGAAACCATTTGCCGGACAATTTGAGATTCAGTGGTTGGAATGTGGCTCCCATGGCGACCTCTCCTCACTCCTCCCAAAACCGCGATAGAAGAATCGAATGAGAGTGCTCTATATAATAGAGTACTCTGTGTCAAGATAATTGTTTGTCGAACTGGACCGTGACGTTGCGCGTAATGAAGGATGAAAGACGTCTGGCCAGCATGCTTGACCCGGGCATTCGCGCGCGGATATACACTGGCGGGGGCTTGCCCTTCAACTCAGCGGTTCCGTTGCACCCTGCTCACCAGCCGGAGTTTGCCTGCGTTTAACCAGACGAGCCCCTGAACCCTGCACTCAACCAATCCCGAATTACGGGGGGAGATCGATGAGAAATTTGAAGATTTCCAAGTCGCTGCCGCTCCTGATCGTCGGCGCATGCGCAGCCTTGGCCAATGCGCAAGCCACTTCCGGAACCGCGACAGGCAAGGACCAGATCAAAGGTCTGAATATGGACTATCTGGACAAGACAGCCGACCCTTGCACGGACTTCTACCAGTACGCGTGCGGCAACTTCAGCAAGCTTTACCCCATTCCCGCAGACCGCCCGGGATACGGCAATTTCTATCTGCTGGCGGATGAAAACGAGAAGGCTCTGCATTCCATCCTCGACACAGCCGCGCCGAACAATCCGAATCGCACCTCAAACGAGCAGAAGATCGGCGACTACTATGCCTCGTGCCTGGATACGGCTGCCATCAACAATGAAGGGCTGAAGCCGCTGCAGCCGGAGTTCGACCGGATCGACGCGCTGAAGAGCAAGAGCGAATTGCCCCCGCTCCTCGCGCACGATCAGCTCATTGGGGTGAACGCGTTCGTCAGCTTCGGCGAACAACAGGATTTCAAGGACGCGCGCAAGCAGATCGCTTCGCTCGATCAGGGCGGCCTGGGATTGCCGGAGCGCGACTACTACCTGCGCACCGGGACCGACGATGAAAAACTTCGCCAGCAGTATGTGGAACACATCGCGAAGATGCTGAAGCTGGTAGGCGACACCGACAAAAAGGCCGCGGCGGATGCTAAGGCGATCATGGAGCTGGAGACGTCGCTAGCAAAGAACTCGCTCGACATTACCTCGCAGCGCGATCCCAAGAACGTGTATCACTTGATGCCTTTAGCGGATGCTGAGAAACTGGCTCCGGCCATCGACTGGGACACCTTCCTGAAGGAGACGAGCGCGCCGCCGATCTCTGAGATCAATGTCACGTACCCGCCGTTCTACAAGGGACTCAATACGTTAATCGAGTCCACCTCTCTCGACACCATCAAGGTCTATCTCAAGTGGCAGCTCATCAGCTCCATGCCCACGACCGCGCTGCCTGAAGACCTGGACAAGGAGCAATTCGATTTCAATGGCAAGATCCTGAGCGGCCGGAAGGAGGAGCGCGCCCGCTGGAAGCGCTGCGTTGCGGCCACCGATGGCGCGCTGGGCGAAGCCCTTGGCCAGGTTTACGCCGCGAAGGAGTTTCCGCCTTCCAGCAAGGCTGCCACGCAGCAGATGGTGCGCGATATCGAAGATGCCATGGAGAAGGACATCGACACGCTGGACTGGATGAGCGCGGAGACGAAGGTAAAGGCCAAGGAGAAGCTGCACGCCATTGCCAACAAGATCGGCTATCCCGATAAGTGGCGGGACTACTCCAGCCTGAAGGTAGTGCGTGGGGACGCTCTTGGGAACGCCGTGCGCGCGCAGGTGTTCGAGGCGCACCGGCAACTCAACAAGATTGGCAAGCCTGTCGATCGCGGCGAGTTCGGCATGAGCCCGCCCACCGTCAACGCCTACTACAACCCGAGCATGAACGACATCAATTTTCCCGCCGGCATTCTGCAGCCGCCGTTCTACGGTGCCAAGGAGTCCGACGCGGTGAATTACGGTCACATCGGCGCGGTGGTGGGTCATGAGCTTACGCACGGCTTCGACGACCAGGGTCGCCAGTTCGACGGCAGCGGCAATCTCGCCGAGTGGTGGACGGATGAGGACGCCAAGAAGTTCGAAACCAAGACCGACTGCGAAGTGAAGGAGTACGGCGACTTCACCATTGAGGGCGGCGCGCACGTCAACGGCAAGCTGACCTTGGGCGAGAACACCGCGGACAACGGCGGCATCCGCCTGGCCTTCATGGCACTGCTGGCCGACGCCCAGCGGAAGAACATCAACCTCGAACAGAAGCACGACGGCTTCACGCCCGAACAGCAGTTCTTCCTCGCCTACGCGCAGAACTGGTGCGGAGATCGCCGGCCGGAGAGTGCGCGCATGCAGGTTCAGACCGATCCGCACTCGCCGGAACACTTCCGGGTCAACGGCGTGGTGCGCAACATGAAGGAATTCGGCGACGCCTTTAGCTGCAAAGCTGGTCAGCCAATGCAGCCGGCGAATGCCTGCCGCGTCTGGTAGGTAGCAAACCAAGCGGGCCGAAGCTCACGGCTTCGGCCCGCGTTTTTTATTTCTCGGTCTTCTCGGCCGCCGCCGGTCTCTTCGACAGCGTCTTGTTGAAGAAATCGGCCATGATGTGATTGGCCTCGATAGCCTCGGGCAGCTTGGAGTCGTACCAGAACGCATGGGTCAGCGCGTCGAACACCACCAGCCGCGCATCCACGCCCGCACTCAGAAATGCGCGATGCAGATTGGCAGTTCCGCTCAGCAACAGGTCGCGTCCGCTGGTGACGAACAGTGTCGGCGGCATTCCACGCAGGTCGGCATATATCGGGGACAGTATGGGATCCTTCGCGTCGGTTGAAGCTACGTAGAACGGATCATGCGCACCCTTCTCCGGCGGATCGAGATGCCCTGATAGCCCGCGCAGCGCGTATATCGCAATCGAATCGCCGGGCCGCGCAAAGTCTCCCATGCCGCTGAAGATGCCTAGGCCGCCCGGCTCGGGCAGGCCAAGCTGCTTCAGCCTGACTGCCACTTCGGAGGTGAGAATGGCTCCGGCCGAGGTTCCGTAGATGATGACGTGCTCCGGCTTGTAGACCTTGATCAGTTCCTTGTAGACAGCGATGGAATCATCAACTGCAGCGGGGAATGGATACTCCGGCGCCAGCCGATACAGCACCGCGACCACCTTCATCTTGGCGTAGCTCGCAATCGGGATGGACTCCGTGTAGGACCCCGAATCCGAATTGAAGCCGCCCCCATGCAGGTTCAGAAGGATCTTGTCGTGATTGCTAAACTGCATATCCGGCGGGGTCACCACATGCACCGGAACACCTCCGATGGTTCGATCCTCGATGGTGACGGGGCAAATCTTCAGCCACTCCTCACGCGCGCGGGCGGTGTAGGCGTCAGTGGACTTTCGGCGCTCGGCAAGCGATTCCGCCGGTCTCTGATCGGGCTCGACGCGGCTCAGCGATTTTTGCGCTTCAGGGCTCAGATCCTGCGGCACCGGCACCACACGCGTCACGTGCGCTGTACCGTCCCCCTCGATGTAGCTCGTATCGCGATTCGGCGCTTCCGCGGCGGTGGTTGGCTTGGGTACGGGCTCCTGAGCGACAAGCACCATGGAAGCCAACAACGGAAGGCAGGTAGCGGTGAAGAGACGCTGTGCAGGCATGCGCATGGAAGCAGTTCCCCCGGGTTTTCAGCAGAATATCGATCGCTGATAAGGTTCGTGAGACGAAACCACCATAGCAGACGGTCGAGCTGCCAGCGGCATTCAGCAATCGGTGCGTGGATTCTGCCCAGCCAAAAGAAGACGGGGCGCTGCCAAAGCACCCCGTCTTCTTTGCACTAGATAATCAATGCGGTAAAACGAGCAAATTGGCCTTCAGCAGGATTTCGGTCAGCCGATCAACCGCCATCCCCAGCTTGGTAGCTGTGGTATTCACGTTGATTCGCAGGATGACGGCTGCCTCTCCCACGGTGTACTCCTGCAGAACGATTCTGCTCAACAGGCTCCGTTCCAGCGAGCTTAACTGCGAGAGGCATCGCTCTACATCGAGAACGAAGTTGACAGCGTCCTCGAAGGTGCGCACCGGCCGGCTAGATGCCCATCCCCGCGCTACCGGGTGATCAAGCAGAGAGGGCGAACGGCCAATCAGCATGGAGGCATACAGGTAGCGCCGCAGCAGGCTCTCGGTGTGCTTCCTGTAAAACGCGAGCGTAATGAGCGGCTGTTTTCCGTCTGCCGGTTCTGGTGCGATCCCGGGCTCGAACTCGTCCTGCTCCTTCTTCCTCACAATCTGGCAAACGGCCTGTTTGGCGGCTGCTGCCCAGATTCCCGATACCTGCAGGGCAGCGCTCATTTCGCACCCCCTGCCCCTTCAGCTACAGCCCAGATCCTGATCAGCGGCGTGTCCTTCTTCGGTCCCCGTCGCCTCCGGCTCTCAGCCGATGGAAATTGCTTCAGTTTGGCATCACATCCAAGGCAGTACACACCGCTATGATTCTGGGCGCGGTACCAAAGACAACCGCATCCTTCGCAAACCTTCAATTGCACGCGCAAATCCATCTCGACTTCTCCGTGATCGCTTGCAATCCCGGCAATTTTGTTTTTGTGTTGCTTTCTGCCGGGGTGACGGGGAGCACCCACTGCGCCTCGGGAATCTAACGTTCCCATGGAGGTATGCAGTCGGTAGTTCCTGTTTGCTTCCCATGCTTATCACCGCGCAGAGTCTGGAATCTCGCACAAAGCTAACTAGCGATCGAAATCGGCCGCATCCGGGCTGGCTTTCGTCGACAAGGATAGGGGACAACTAACCCGTCCGGTACGTTCGTAATGACACGTTTGCGCCGGGTTATCCCCAGTTATGTACGAGTAAATTACTCACAATCTATCGACCCGTATCTCCTGCGTCAACGCGTGCTGGAGATATTCGGTTCCGCGACTTTCTATTCACATGGCGAGCGCTCAAAATAAAGGCAATTCACACTTTATCGTTTTGCTTGCAGCAATTCTGGACCCCTCTGCTCCATTGCTGGTGGCGGATTTTCCACACATGAATTTTTCTCAGATGCACGAGCGTCTCCGCCTGGAACTCCAGCGGAGGATTCAGCGGGGCACATTAAGCGTCTCGTTGCTGGCACGTCAGACCGGATTCAGGCAGTCCCACGTATCCAACTTTCTGCGCAGCCGTCGGCAACTCTCACTGGATGGCGTGGATCGCGTCCTCGCGGCCCAACATATGGGAGCCGCCGATCTGCTGCCCGCGAACGCTCTCCCCGCCTGGCAGCTTGGAGAAGATTCCGCTCAGGTTCCGGTAGTATCACACGCCACTGCAATGCACGAACCGGTCGTCCGCCCATCCGCGGTGCAGAGCCTGTTGTGGGTGCCCGCGGGGCTGCTCGTGTCAACCCGCAGCCGACCTTCCGCTCAGCGCCGCGCGTGGCAACGCTTCGTGGCAATTTCCGTCGCTGCCGCCGATGCCCCGGCGATGGACCCGCTGATCCAGCCCGATGCGATTGCGCTAATCGACCGCCACTACAA
>WNGK01009004.1_pt1 | contig 10832 bp, 7 predicted proteins | sample 5400601 | NCBI WGS metagenome assembly WNGK01 (sample SAMN13153376, study PRJNA577476) | soil metagenome | isolation source: 60 cm soil or saprolite under Garry oak tree replicate 1 | place: USA:California | collected 2016-06-15
ATACTTCTGATAACCTGGCCCAGGCGAAAATGAGCGAGCTCCAACAGGCGGCTATCATTCTCTCGCAGCTTGACACCCGTTTCACTGCCTGGATTGGTTCACTGGACGTAGAAGCATTGATCGACCGCTCGGCTCTTGCGCGAGAGCATGCTTTTATGCTCAGAAAAGCAAAATTGCGAGCAGGACACTTAATGACGCCTCCCGAAGAGGCCCTCGCTTCCGAACTGAATGTAAGTAGCGGCACTGCCTGGTCCAAGCTCCATAGCGATATGACCTCTCAACTGGCTGTACCGCTGGAACTGGATGGCCAGCTTCAGGAACTGCCCATGAGTATGGTACGCAACCTGGCCAATGAGGGTGACCGGAACGTGCGGCGACGGGCCTACGAGGCCGAACTTTCAGGCTGGAAACGTGTGGCAGTTCCGCTTGCCGCTGCCCTCAATAGTATCAAGGGTGAGGTCAACGCCCTGGTGAAGCGACGAAACTGGGCATCACCTCTCGAAGCCTCGTTGTTTGACAGCAGCATTGATCGCCAGACACTCGATGCCATGCTGATAGCTGCCCGCGAGTCTTTCCCTGGCTTTCGACGCTACCTGCACGCCAAAGCACGTATGCTCGGTCTACCGCGTCTTGCCTGGTACGACCTGTTTGCACCGGTAGGCAAGGACGACAGGGTGTGGGAATATGATGAGGCCGCAGCATTTATCATAGAGCAATTTAGTGGATCGATGCCGAGCCTCGAACGGGAAAAGTTGATGGCGCTTTCTGCATCTCACTTTGGCGAGATGAGTCCCGCGTCCTTGCCAACTACAAGCCTTCGTATGATGGTATGAGTACACTGGCGCACGAATTAGGCCATGGCTACCATAACCTGAACCTGGCTCAGCGCACTGCCCTGCAGCGCGACACACCTATGACCCTGGCTGAGACGGCCAGCATCTTCTGTGAAACGATCATTCGCAACGCCGCATTGCAGAGAGCCGGAACACAAGAACAAATCGCTATCCTTGAGGCTTCCCTGCAGGGCTCCTGCCAGGTCGTGGTGGATATTACCAGCCGCTTTCTCATTGAGCAGCGTCTCTTTGAGAAGCGCAAACAACGTGAATTATCCATCGATGAACTCAATGCCCTGATGCTGGAGGCCCAGAGCGAGACGTATGGTGATGGCCTGGATGCATCGGCGCTGCACCCATACATGTGGGCCATGAAGCCGCACTACTACAACACCGAGTTTTCGTTCTACAATTATCCTTACATGTTCGGCCTGCTCTTCGGGCTTGGCCTCTACGCCCGCTATCAGCAAGACCCCGAAACGTTCAAAACCGGCTATGACGACCTGCTCTCATCTACCGGCCTGGCCGATGCCGCAGCCCTGGCAGAACGCTTTGGCATCGATCTTCGCTCACCAGATTTCTGGCGCGCCAGCCTGGCTATTATCCGTGCCGATATCGAACGCTTCGAGGCCCTGGCTCGCTAATGTTTTTGTGTTGGTTATCAGGAAACGACTCGCATTACCACGTAACGTTTTTCCTACTGAACTTGCACATTCACGTGTTGGGTGCCGACTTTGCCGCCGCAGGTGGCAAAGTCGGCACCCAACACAAAAACACTTGCGAACTGCCGCAGGCAGTGAGGAGTCAAGAAAAGAGTGACGTGAATAGTTACGAAGGAGAAGGTAAGTACTTTATGCGTCGCCATATATATCTATCAATACTTGCATACGGCCTGCTCATCCTTTTCTTACTATCTGGCTGTAGCGGCTCCAGTGTTTCAAATACCCCCACCGCTACAGCACATCCCACCATGCATATTACCGCACAGCCTACTCCTACAGCACGGCCTATCCTGTCTGGCATCCCTGGTCTTAAATTGCCTCCCGGCTTCCAGATCAGCGTTTATGCAACTGGTTTAAATATCCCTCGCTTTATCACTATAGGCCCTGGTGGAGTCTTGCTCGTCGCAGATCGTGGCTCTGGTTCGGTTATTGCTTTGCCGCCAGGAACATCACCGAAAAAGTCAGGCAAACCAATAGCGATAGCCAGCAATCTCAACAATCCTACCAGCCTTGTCATGGATAAAGGTTATCTCTACGTTGGTGAAGGATCGAGTATTGCACGTATGGCCCTGGGCAACGATTTGAAGGCTGGCCCGATCCAGCGCATCATTACCGATCTGCCTGAAGGTGGACAGCATTTTACCCGCACAGTGCTCATTGGTCCAGATAAGCACATTTATGTATCCATTGGTTCCGATTGTAACGTCTGCATCGAGACCGACCTCCATCGTGCTGCTGTCTGGATATACAATATGGATGGCTCTAACGGCAGGCTCTTTGCCAGAGGTTTGCGCAATGCCGTAGGCATGGCCGTCAATCCCTCGACGCAAGAAATCTGGGCTGATGTCAATGGACGCGATTACCTGGGTGATAATACGCCCCCAGAAACCGTGTACGCATTGATCAACCAGGGTGATTACGGCTGGCCTCGCTGTCACGCCGGAAATATTCCCGATCCTACTTACGGTCAATCGGCAGGCGCCTGTAGTGGTATTCAGCAGCCACTGGTCAAGATGCAGGCTCACACTGCACCGCTAGGAATGGCATTCTACCCTGCAGGTGCGAAGATGTTCCCCAGGAGTTATCAAAACAGCCTCTACGTTGCCCTTCATGGGTCCTGGAATCGTACCGTTCCAACAGGGTATAAAGTGGTACGCATTCCACTAAGTAATGGAAAAGTGGCAGGTCCCGCCGAAGATTTTATTACAGGCTGGTTGAAGGACGACGGCAGTGTCACCGGTCGACCTGTAGGGTTGGCATTTGCAAACGATGGGTCTTTGTTTGTAAGTGATGATAAAGATGGAGTCATTTATCACGTGTGGTATACGGGTTGAGACTCATGTTTATATCCTTGTCCTTCCCAAAATCTGTATCTCCATCGGCCCTAAATTCACAGCAACAACACGCGCCGGTCCATGCGTGATTGTGCCGTCTATTTCTGTGATCTCGACACTGCCAGAGGGCTTCTCGATGACCGGCCCAGGCTCCGCAGGAGCACCTTTATTGCTGAATAAGATATGGTAATGGGAACCTGCCGGGTTGAGAGAAAAATCGACAATGACCTGGCCCGACCAGGGTGCCTGTGTGCTGGTGTTAGCTATGATAAGCACTTCCTCGTCATTCAAAATGCGTGAGAAAGCCAGCACACCCGGTGCGCTCGTGGAAATACCGAAATGTAAACCATCACCCGAGAGGGGACGAAAGTAGTAACGACCAAAGCGCACCGCCGGTTGCTCACTGCGCAGGACCGCAAGCTGTTGAATCGCCCGGTAAAAAGCAAAGTTTTGATCGAAGGCGCCTGGCTTACCCCATAGCGCTTCGCGCACTGCCCAGTCTATATTTCCAGCACCTGAGAGACCTTGCTCAGTGCCATAGTAGAGACATGGGATGCCGGGCAAGGTGAACAGGCACCCGACACCAAGGGAAACCTGGTCATCAAATGCATCGGGATTGCCGGGGTCGCGATAATAAAAGCGCTGCTTTTGATCATGATTGTCCAGGAAAGTCACAAAAAAGTTGCTGGCATCACCATGCGTGCTGAGTATGTCGTGCTCCACTTGCTTGCGATGCGCATATGTATTCGCTACTTCGCTCGGCGCGAGCTGGCCTTTCGACATGCTCGGGAGTTTGTAGAAAAGTGGGAAGTCGAGAGCGGCATCGACGCCTACAAGATCGCCTGCTTCCAGCGTATTGCGGCCAATAAAACGCGCAATTGTCTCCTCGTTGTCATAAACTTCACCAAAAGTAAAAAAGTTCTCTTTGCCGATACTGAGGGCAAATTCGCGCATTGCGTTGGCAAAAATTCGTTCGAAATCGGGGCTGATGTACTTTAAGGTGTCAATACGAAAGCCATCGATATCGTATTTGGCGATGAGATACTGGTAAGCACGGATCAGAATGTTATGAGTGGGATAACCCGTGTTATCCTGCAGGTCGGTGTCGAGTGCCTTCAGCGACTGAAAGTCGCCCCGGTAATCGATCAGATCGCCCGCAGGAGAAAAGGCGTTGCCCTGGCGTTGGAAGAAGATATTGCTATGCAGTTCTTGCGGCCATACCGCGGCATTGGCCGGTGGGTTAGCGGGTACATCGGTCCAATCCGGCCGGCTATTACCGTTCTCATCGCGCCAGTAAACCGTATACGGCTGCCCACTCCATGGCGCTTGCGAGCCAAAGTCTTTATATGCAAAGACATCACCCACGTGATGAAGCACAATATCGAAGATCACATACATACCACGAGCATGGGCCTCGTCAACCAGTTGGCGTAACTCGTTCTCCGCCAGTTGGGGGTCCTGTTGTGCCTGGGCAGGATTTGAGGCAAAACGAGGCTCGATAGCTAGAAAATCCTGAATGCCGTAGCCATGATAAGAGGGGCTATACTGGCAGTTCTTCAGCACAGGCGAGAGCCACAGCGCGCCGGCTCCCAATTTTTGCAGGTAGTCAAGCTGCTGCCGTATCCCGTTGATCGTACCGCCCTGAAAGTCACCATACTCGCTATCCCAGGGCAAGTGACGAGGTGGTGCACCCGGGTTATTGAAGCGATCAACCATGATAAAGTATATCCATCTATCCCGCCAATCTTCCGGTGACGGGAAAGGGCTTGGTATTTCAATGCTCTGGTCACCAACCTGCACGCGCCTGGTGCCCGGCATTCTCGCCTGGTCAAATACTGTTTGGATTTCGGGGCTCCAGATAGATGTTGGCATACATTTTCCTTCTTTGTAATTATCGAGGTTTGCTCTCTTCTTGATTCCTCACTGCCTCCGGCAGTTCGCAAGTGTCTTGTGTGAGTTGCGGATTTTGCAGCCTGCGGCTGCAAAATCCGCAACTCACACAAGATTGGGTGTGCCGCCACAGGCGGCGAGAAGTCCTGAAGAGTTACCCCTCTTCTTTAAGAATAAGCAACCTACCGCACAGACTATTGTGCAGCTTTATAAGTCCTGGAGTAGTCGACGCACGGCTGCATAGTTGGCAGCAAATTGCCTGGGATCGAGCTTCTTGTAGGGATCTTTTCCTACCTGCGGGAGTATTTCGTTATAAGCGTCATCCAGCCCTTGTATGGTGATGACTTTCTCTTGAAGAAGAAGCTTGACATCATTAATATCACGCGTATTTCCCCTCTGGATTTTACTGAGAGCGATACTGTAGAAGTCAAAGTAGAAGACATCAACTGTTCCGTAACGACCAATGAACTTCGACCGTACCATCCACTGACTGGGGAGGGGGATAAATTTTTCTGCTGAAACAGGCTCTACGTCAATTTGCATTTGCCGCCTCAGTTGCCAAATAGTCGGAAATATCTCGTCTGTAGTATCCTCAGAAACTTCTACATCGATATCCTGGGTGGTGCCAGACCGCAGCCCCATATGGACTAGAGCAGCGCCTCCTACAAGATAGAGGCGTCCTGGTTTGCGAAAGGTTCGCCCCAGGTTTTTAAGAAAGTTTTCAATCTGTTCCCTGTCAACATTTGGGCGCATACTCATCTCAATCTCAAATTCCTGTTCATCTTCATTTTTCTTTTCAAGAAGCTCCCTGACAGCACCCGTAGCTTCGCGGTGATAAGCCTCCTCCTGCTGCAAGAGGTGATCCACCTGATTCTGCCAGTCACCTATATAGTTCAATGGTAGACCGCTGCGCCGTCGTTCGGCCTCTTGTAACGCCACCAATCCCCATTTCCCATCATGATACGCTGGAGGTGGTAGGTGGCGACTGCGCCACAGGGAAGTAAAAGGCTCTTCGGGAAAACCGGGGGCGTGCCCAAGAGCCATGGTCAATCGGAGGGACCACAAGCGCTGCAGATAAAGGGTCGCCAACGTTAGAATAGCAATTTGTTCTGCCGCCGCCGGTTCACTCGTCTCCAGCGCTTCAAGCACCGCCGGAGCGAATTCAGGGTGCAGCAAGAAGAGCGAGATACTTGCGTCACGCACGCGCGGGTACGCGCATCGCGCTAAACGTTTCACAAATGTGACACCAGATGACTGATCTCTTGCCACCTCGGAGGGGCTAACGGGATGATTCTCCCCAACCAGGTAGCCAATGCCCCATCTACGCAAGATACTAATTAATCGATCGGCCTCTTCCCACGATGAATCGGTTTGGGCACTGAGAATAGTGTTCATGTTCCTCCGATTTGTCCCTGCTGGCTGACTTAGAGCTTGCTATCCACGCTCTCCTGTGACAAGCATAGACGAAAACAAGGAGGCATGTCAATCTTCTCGTTAAATCATTTCACCTTCAAACCTTCAACGTAAACATTGCGCTCACCAGCACAGGATGATAAGATGGGCGCAAGCAACGTACCAGGCCGAACCGGGTCATGTGTCCCTGGCGGTTCTTGAAAGGAAGTGTATGTGCCAACGACGAATGAGCCGGTAGCTCAACCGGCATCTCTCTGGCACAACCGGAACTACCTGCTCTTATGGAGTGGGCAGATTGTCTCCTCCATTGGCACGCAGGTCTCGGACATCGCCTTCCCCTTTCTCGTCCTGGCCCTCACGAACTCACCCGCCCAGGCCGGTTTTGTCGGGGCTGCCGGTACACTCCCCTACTTCATTTTCAGCCTGCCCGCCGGAGCTCTCATCGACCGGTGGGACCGCAAGCGCGTGATGATTCTCTGCGATACGGCACGCGCTATCAGCCTCGGCAGCATCCCCCTGGCCTTCGCCATCGGGCACCTGACGCTCCTACAACTCTACCTCGTCTCGCTTATAGAGGGCACGCTCTTCGCCTCATCATCTTCGGTGGCGACCCCATTGGACTCGCGCTCACAGGCATCCTGCTCCAGGTGATAGGGACTGTACCGGCAGTATTGATCTATACTGGCGGCCTTGTTGCGCTGGCGGCAGCAACGACGCTTAACCGGCATGTACGGTCTGCTCCTACAGTCGCGAGAGCGAGAACTACCTGACACGCAAGGCGTCGAGGAAGGTTGATTTAAGAGACTCAAACAAGGCCATGCTGTATGGCGTAGCGAGTGGCCGCAGCGCGTGTGTTAACCCCGGTTTTAGAGTAGATGGAGCTGAGATGGGTTGTCACAGTGCGTAAACTGATTACCAGGCGCGTGGCAATCTGCTTGTTGGTCAAGCCCTGGGCCAGCAGGTTGAGTACTTCCACCTCACGAGCAGTCAGCCCATCGGGATAGGCAGGAGCCCGGGGGAGCCTGATACGCGCTGATGATTGTAGCGCGGGCGGTTGTTCGGAGGCAGCGAGGGCTTGCTCTGGCGTCTGAGTGCGTCCCTCGGCCCATGCAGCGGTAAATGCCTGCTCCCCCAATTTGCCGCGCACGCCCTCTACCGTACGTGTGTACTCAGCCTGCTCCACGGCGTTCATGCTCACATTGATATCAAGCCGCATCTCTGCTGCTCCAAACAGGCATGCTGCTCGCCTGGGCTTTCCCTCTGCCGCTGCGACGCTGGCCAGCCCAATCAGGTGCCAGCCGATCTGGGCTTCGTCGCCGATCTCCTGCGCATGAGACAGGCCTTCGCCATACCATTTGGCAGCTTGCTTTATATCGCCCTGACGCGAGGAGATGTATCCCAGATTGTGGAGTGCAAGGTTGATGGAAATTTTGTCGCCCAGTTCGCGCGCAAGCGCGAGGCCTTCCTGAGTACGTGCAACCGCCCGTGGCAGGTCATCCTGAAGCGAGGCGAGGTAGCCCAGGTTTTGTAGTGCAAGGGCGATAAGAGATTTGTCGCCCAGTTCGCGTGCAAGCGCGAGGCCTTCCTGAGTTCGTGCTGCTGCCTGCGCAAGATCGCCATGCACTCCCGCGATATTTGCCATGGTCAAAAGTGCGGTGGCGATAAGGGACTTGTCACCGAGTTCGCGTGCGAGAGTGAGGCTTTCCCGGGCATATACTGCTGCCTGTATCATGTTCCCCTCCCTCAGCACTCGTTGCCCCAACTTGCGCAGCAAATAGGAAAGTTCCCAGTTGTTCTTTAGTGTGCGGCAGAGCTCCACGCTCTCCTCCAGCAGGGGACGCGCTGCCGCAAGATCACCTTGCACATGTATGAGCACGCCCAAAGCACCCAGGGCGCTGGCCAGTTCTCTCTTTATCTCCAACGTGCGGCAGAGCTCCACGCTCTCCTCCAGCAGGGGACGCGCCACCGCGTAATCATCCTGATAGTAGGCAAGATCACCAGCGGCACAAAGTGCTTTAGCTCGCGCCGCTGTTGGTCCTCCGGTCTGTGCCAGTCCAAGCGTGGCTTCCAGCCAGCGGCGTCCTTCACTCCAGTAACCACGCAGGTGCCAGAACCACCACAGTGCCCCACAGAAGCGCAATGCAAGCTCTGCCTCCCCCTGCTCAACGAGCCATGCCAGTGCTGTCCTCAGGTTTTCTTGTTCTAGTTCCAACCGCGCTAACCACGTGGTCTGCTCTCTTCCTTTGAGATGGGCTTCCGCCTCTTCTATAAGTGTGAGATAGTATAACGCGTGAGCGCGCTGGCTTTTCTCAACCTCTCCACTCTCACGCAAAAGTTCCAGCCCATACTCACGCACAGTCAACAGCATCTGCAAGCGTGGTTCCTCACCTTCCTTCGCGCTCTGGATCAGCAAGCTTTTATCGAGTAGTGAAGCCACATTGTCCAGGACAGATAAGGTATTGTTTTCCTTTTCATTGAAGGCTTTTTCCACTGCCTCCACTGCTTCCACCGCTTCCACCGCCTCCAATGTCCAGCCACCGGCAAAGACGGAGAGCCTTCTAAAGAGTCGCTGTTCCCCGGCTTCCAGTAGATCGTAGCTCCACTTAAGCGCGTTGCGCAGCGTTTGATGTCGCAGCGGCATCGTTCGTGACGCACTGGCGAGTACCTGGAAAAGCTGCGAGAGCCGTGAGAGAAGCGCCTGTGGTGGCAGCAGTTTTATGCGGGCTGCCGCCAGTTCAATTGCCAGTGGCAGCCCATCCAGGCGCACACAGATTTCTGCAATAGTACGTGCGTTGGTCTGAGTTAACTGGAACGAGGGCAGTATAGCCTGAGCACGCTGGACGAACAGAGCGATTGCTGTATACTGGGCGAGTTCATCATCTTCTGGAAGTTCGCTGAGGTTGGGAAGGCTCAACGGCGGTACGGGAAACTCATGTTCTGCACGCAGATGCAACACTTCGCGGCTCGTCACCAGTATTTTCAGGCGAGGGCAAGCGGCAAGCAGTTCCTCGATAAATGGAGCCGCCGTGACGACCTGCTCGAAGTTGTCCAGAACCAGCAGGAAGTGCTTGTTGCGCAGCGCGACCTGCATTTGATCAAGGATGGGTTGCGCTCCTATCTCCTGAATGCCCAGCTCTTGCGCAATGGTGGGAACGACCAGGTCAGGTTCACTGACTGACGCCAGGTGGACAAAACAAATACCATCGACGAAGTGTTGTTGTATCTCCCTGGCAACCTGCCAGCTCAAACGGGTCTTGCCGATACCACCTGTCCCCAGCAGCGTGAGCAAGCGGACATCTGGATGCTTCAGCAGCGCACAGACATCAGCAAGTTCTTTATCACGTCCGATCAGCGGCGTAAAGGTCGTTGGTACCTTCCACATCGGTCCTGGCTTTAGAATGCTCTGCAACGCTTCACTTCCCTGGGAAAGTGCAGGCGAGGAGTATGGCAGCAATGTATATTGATAAGCTCTTTCCAGGGCGGAAGCAAAGTCCTGTATGCTGGCAAAGCGCTGCTGCGGCTCTTTGGCAAGCGCCCGCATTACGGTCTCCTCGATTGCAGGTGAGATACCCGGTAACTGCTCACGCAAAGGTGGAGGGGAAATGGAGATATGCTGCATAGCAACCTCGAGGGGAGAACCACTGAATGGCTTCCTTCCACTAAGCCATTCATAAACTACTACACCCAGAGAATACTGATCACTCGCTGGCCGGGCGCTCCCTTGCAGTTGTTCAGGAGCCAGGTAGGGCATCGTACCTACCAGTGCAGACTGCATCTCTTGTGTGCTATGGTCGAGAGTGTGAGGAGCAAGCAGGGCGAGACCAAAGTCACTGAGTAGGACCTGGTCACTCGATCCAAGCAGCATATTCTCTGGTTTGATGTCACGATGGATCAGGCGCTGATCGTGGGCGTACTGCAAGGCGGCGGCCACCTGCCGGACATAGGAAACAATTGTCTCGGACGGTAAACGCGAGTTCTGAGGGTGACGGTCACGCAAGGTACCGCTGGCGGCATACTCCATTACTAAAAACGGAGTACCATTTTCGACTGCGAAATCGAGAACGCGAATGATGTGAGGATGGGTCAGGCTGGCCAGGGTTCGCGCTTCTTGCGCAAAACTTTCAATGTCTTCGTCATTGAGTACTATCTGGAGAACTTTTAGAGCGGCCTGGCTGTTGAGATAAATATGCTGTCCGAGGTAGACTTCGGCAAAGCCACCTCGGCCTAAGAGACGAAGCAATCGATAGTTCCCTAACTGCTGTCCTTGGCGGTCCACAATGCACGCTCTCCTTTGCAAGAGAGTATACATGAGCGCATTGTGAAAGACAAGTGAAAATTAAGGGCACAAGCAATCTGTTCTTAAAGCCGCCAGCGAATATAGTCGGCAGCACGCAGGAGTCGTTCGTGAATATTGCGACGTATGAGATAGACTTCTCGTACATCACTGAACTCGTGGGGACAGTAGCGAACAATTTCCCTGGGTTTAAGGCCGCAATGAAAGAGCAAGTAGATCAAACGTTGTTCCCGCTCACCAGGGAACATCTCTCGTAGCAGTTCCCACAATTCACCGTTGTCTACAGAATCTTCAACGCTCGGCTCCTCTGGAGAGCCCGCTTCTGGCAATGGAGTCTCCTTTGGTC
>WNGK01008235.1_pt1 | contig 10831 bp, 13 predicted proteins | sample 5400601 | NCBI WGS metagenome assembly WNGK01 (sample SAMN13153376, study PRJNA577476) | soil metagenome | isolation source: 60 cm soil or saprolite under Garry oak tree replicate 1 | place: USA:California | collected 2016-06-15
TCGTCGACTAGTCCACCTCGAGCCAGCCAAGCTGGCGCTGCCAGTCGGCTGTATCCCAATAGGCGGTTATTTCCTCGATCAGGCCTTCCTTCCCGACACGAAACAAAAAGACATGCGGCAAGTCGTAGTGGAGTCCCTGGTTGCCAATCGAGCCGAATGGTTTGGCCTGCGTACCGGAGATGACTACCTCGACCGCAACGTTCCCCTCGTCATCCGAGGTGATAGACGTGACCTCGTTGGTCAGGTCGGGAAACGAGTCGATGAGTGTCCTCCAGATGACCTTGCCGATGGTGCGGACCTTGCCGTCGCCCCGAATGACCCGTTGCTTGCCCCATACTTCAAAGGGGACATAGTGGAAGTCGGCGTTATCAGCGCAGAGCTCCACCATGCGCTCCACGTCGTGCGCCCGGTAGGCATCAAAGAACTCGGTGACCACTTCGACCGCTCTGGTGATGCTTGTCACGCTCATGTTCATCTCTCCTCTTCGTTCCTTTCAGCCTCTTGAGCCGAAGGCGCACTCTTTGCAACTTGCCTGACTGCGAAGCAGTAGACGCGCAAGCGTCGTTGGCAAGTTGTCTAAGTTCAGCCGCCCGCGTAGCTTACAGTGGCGTTAGAGGCTGGTTTTCAATCATCACCTTCACGCCGTGATGGTGACGTGGTCCAATCGCTTCACACCTAGCCGCCGGTAGAGTTGGTTCTGGCACCAATAGGCCTTGATGCGGTCGATGGCCCCATCAGTCACATGTAAGAACCAGACCTGCTCCAGGTCCATGAACTTCTCCTGGTTGATGATGCCAAAGAAGTCCGCGGCCTGTGTTCCCTCAATGGTGACCTGGGCGACGGCGGTGCCATCATTGCCGACGAAGAGTCGGCGCACACGCACTGAAAGATCAGGAAACGCACTGGTCAACTGCTCGAAATAGTGGCGTCCTACCACTTCTGCGTCTCCCTGGAGGTTCAACGGCACCAGGTTGACGCTTGCATGTGAGGTAACCAGGGCCAGGGCGCCGTTCGTGTTATGAGCGTCCATCCTGGCAAAGAAGTTGCGCGCAATATCAATGCTGCTCATTTGACCTCTACCCCCAGTTTTTTCAGGATGGCTTCAGCCGTCGCCTCGGAAGAATCTGGGTTCTGGCCTGTCACCAGGTTGCGATCGACTACCACGTGGGACACCCAGTTGGCGTTGCCGTCGTCGAAGACGGCTCCATAGTTCTTTAACTCGCTCTCCAGGTACCAGGACATGCCCAGCTTACCGTAGGGCGTCTGGTCCTCCTCCTCGTCGGTGATGCCGACAAGCTTGTAGCCGTCAAACAGCCAGTCACCCTCCGGACCTGACCCGGCGGAGAGGAAGGCGGCAGGACCGTGGCAAACAGCGGCCACCGTTTTTTCTCGCAGGTGCAGCAGCCGAAGCACCCGCCCTACATCGGCATTGGCAGCCAGATCCACCATCGCTCCGTAGCCACCCGGGAAGAAGACCGCGTCGAAGCTCAAGATCTCCTCGTCCGACATCTGGCTGAGGTCCCGCGGGTGCTGCAACGTCTCGATGGCAGTGAGTCGTTCGGCTATATGCGTCGCACGTGCGACGCTTTCGTCTTGCACCTCCAGGGCAAGGGCTCGCAGGCGCTCTGGGCTCAGCTTGCCCGTGACCTCGGGATCGCCAGCCAGGACCTCGATGAAGTTGCGGTCCTTTCGCCAGGCAGTTCGTGCCGCCCTGGTGACGAGACTCCAGGCGCTGTCACGATCCACTCCGCTTACTATCAGGGCCTGAGAAACCCGCCTGGCCGCGATAAGGTCAAGTTCAGTAAGGTGGTGGAGCGTCACCCGGATATCGTCTAGATCCGGTGCGAAGCTGCGTAGGACTTGAGAGAGGAAATCCTTATCTTCGTCAGGGTAATGAAACTGTGGTTGAAGCCCAATTGGATCAGCATGCGGCGGCTTTCCATCTGGAGTAGCGGCCACCACTTCCACGTCAGCCGCCACGAACTTGTCGTAGGGCTTGAGCACTTCATCCGCCCAGTACCCGGTCTCATGTCCCTTCTCGGATGCAAGATCAATACTGCGGGCACTGGAAACAATCATTAAAAGCCGTGCCATATATGTACCTCCTTGCTACTCTACTGTTACACAATAGTGCTAGAGGATCGATCAAGTAATGCCATTTCTGGTCATAGCTTGTTCAAAAAGGATGCTCATTGAGCACAAAACGCCAGAGTTTACAGCAGCAATTTCGATTCCTTCAATGGTGTACTAGGAACAGTATGCGATACATCTCGGTGGAATGCGAGTACTTTTCTGCTAAATTTGTGCCCAATCCTGCACTTTTGTCAGAGCTGTTCCTGAGTGAAGCAATGAGTATCCATAGCGGAGGAGTCGATGAGCAAAGAAAAGGTCAGGCCTCTGCAACGGTCACAACGAGATCGGTTGCAAGCCCAGCAGGAATCGGGGTCACAACATTTTTTACCCTGTACTGGTTACGTGGGACATGCGTTGAGAACAAGGTCCTTTGAGAAGCGAGAGACCTAGGAGAAAAGGGGAGGGAATGGCAAGCGGGAAAGAGCATGGTTCTTGGGGGAAGGATGCCGTGGTGCAGTGCGCAAGTGCTCCTGGTCTTGTCGGCGAGGTGCTCGACACTGAAACAGCGTGTGAGCAGGCACGGAGCACGTTTTTGACAAACGCACCCGGGAGACATCTGTGTGAAGGGTGGCGACTCGTCTTTCCTCAGATCTATCCTTATAAGTTATGCTATGTATTTCCTATTCTATAAATAGACTCACCGGAACCGGCGGGTTTCGAGTCCTCTGTCGCCAATTTTTTCCGTCTTCCTTGAGCCGTCGGGACCCATGTCATTTAAATTAATTCATAGCGCTTTTCTACCATATAATTTGCCAACAATTGGCTTGTGAAGGACATTGAGACGATTTTTGGGAAAAGTCGCTAAAGCATAATATGGCGTTGCATTGTAGCTCATCTATTTGGCGCTATTCGGAAGTGATGCAATGACTAATTTTTACACCATAAAATGGCGCAAGCCTATCGGGAACCGCTTCTGGAGGAACACAATTTTTTGCGACCATAAAATGGCGCGAGGCTGAAAAAGAGATGAGCTGAAAGGTACAGATGAGACTTGAATTTGGCTCTCCGACGAATTTGGTGCATGCTGAGCTTCTTTTGTCAGACCGCAAGCCCTGTGTTGGTTTGTTCGCTTGCTTGAACGCTGGTTGCCTGATCTGTTACACTCGGATCAACCTGTCACTCTCGGCATGAAATGGCCGCCAAAAATGGCATAACTTGGCCGATAAACAAGAGCATTCAAGCTCATCCACTGTTGTATTAACACGGCATGAAATGGCCGAGAGTGCAAAAATCGGGCATAACTTGGCCAGGAATCTTTGTTGTGTAATATGATTTGGGGGAGACGGAGATACAGGTAAAAAGATATTTTTAGAACGAATCATCTTTCCCGCCCTCTTTGGGCAAAGGAGAACTGTTGTGATGAATGATTCTGTTTCTCTTCAAACGCTCGAAGAAATGAAGCGTTACTATCAAGCCAGTGCCAGCGAGTACGATGAAATCTTCAACCGCCAGGGGCGCTACGATCAGGGGCCAGAGCTGAATGCCCGCTGGTTCGCTGAATGGGATGAGGTGTTTACCCAACTCCATGCCTTTCATCTGACAGGAGACGTGCTCGAACTGGCCGCTGGGACGGGAACCTGGACGCAGCAGTTGCTGCGCAGCGCATCGACGGTTACCGCCGTCGATGCTTCTGCCGAAATGCTGGCGATCAATCAGGCCAAAGTCGCCAGTCCTCGCGTTACCTATGTCCTAGCTGATCTCTTCTGCTGGCAGCCTGAGCGCGTCTACGATGCCATCTTTTTCGGCTTCTGGATTTCCCATGTCCCGCGTGAGCAGCTTGATGCCTTTTTGCGTTCCTGCTGGGCCTGGCTACGTCCTGGAGGCAAGATGTTCTTTGTGGATGATACGGGCTGCCCCACGACGGCTCCCGATCAGCCCGTGAGACGAGATCGCCAGATCGAGACACGCACCTTAAATGATGGATGCAGCTTCCAGATCGTGAAAAACTTCTATGAGGCTACTAATCTGGTGGCTCCCTGTATCCGTGCTGGATTTGACATCACGATGCGCCAAACCGCCACCTGTTTTCTCTATGGCTTTGGAACCCGTCTCCCCTCTGAGAGGAACAGCGAAAACCTTTCACACGGATGAGATGTTCGGGAGAGAAGCAGGACTGAAAACCTGTTGCTGAATTTTCCAAAAACGGCATAAAATGGCCGAGGCGGCCATTTTATGCCGTGTGTCACACAACCTTTCAAGAACGAGGAAAAAAACTATGCAACAAGAAGAGTACCAGGTCGCGCATTCCCACGGTTGAGGACTATCTCGCCTTGCGTGAAGCGGTCGGCTGGGGGAGGCCCGACGAACAAATGACAGCCAGAGGACTTGCCAATGCCTTGTTCACGGTCTGCCTCCTGCACAACGACAAAGTCATTGGCTGTGGACGGGTCATTGGAGATGGGGGACTGTATTTTTATCTTCAAGATATCATCGTGCTGCCCGCCTTTGAAGGCAAAGGGTTGGGAAAACGCCTCATGAAGGCTATTCTCGCCTATCTGGAAGAGCATGCACGCCCAGGAGCGTTCGTTGGACTCATGGCAGCCAAAGATGTGAGCTCCTTTTATACACAATTTGGCTTTGCTGTTCGTCCGTCTGAACGAGCCTACCATGTTTCGCCTCCAGGAAGAGCTTCAGCCACCATCACCTCGCAACGGGGTGCTCGTAGGGATACAAACGAATAAGCGCGCGTCAGCACCAAATTCACTGGAGAGCCAACCACTTACGAATCGTTGGCAAACTCACTCCGCCGTTGATGAGCTCAGTCGTAGTACAGGAACCCCTTTGTTAATATATAGTCTTTGCCCGTTGTCTAGCAACCCTTGTCGCATTGCTTCGATCTGCATCACAACATTGTCATCAGATGCTGCAGATCACAGCCAGGGATGTTGCGATTTTACCCATATTTAGGCGGTATCCCTGTAGCATATCCTGGCACCATCTCACGCTCACAAGCCGATTGAGAACAAGCAAACGGTATTTTGTCCTGCAGCATCTTTTGGCAGCGATTCCGCACCGTGTAGCATATCGTGGCAGCGAGTCGTTTCGTTCTCCTTTCCCAGCATACAGCGATTCTGATACTGTTTTTCTTGCCATCATATGCTACACAGTGCCAAGATATGGCTCATCCGCAACCTCGCTGATGCGGGAGAACTCCAGGCGGGTCAGCTCTGGCGTCCCCACGGCACTTGACCAAAGTCAGCGAACCGGCGCAAGACTCATGCTAGTCCTGGCTCTTGTTCTGAGGAGGGGCGAGTTCGAAGGCAATGTAGGTCACGTTATCCCACGTGTTGTGGATGCCGATGAACAGCAGCAGCATCGTTGCCGCGGCGATGACGAACAGTGCCGGTGCCGGTTGACCTGGGAGCACAAGCGCCGCGACGACGAGGGCGGTGTAGGAGACCAGCGGCAAGACTGTATGCCCCAGCCAGTCTTCCAGCACCGGTTGATAGTCCGTCTGACGGCGCACCCGCCGGAGCACGATGAGGACGTAGCTCACCCCCGCCAGACCCGCAAGGCCCAGCAGCAGGCTAGCAGGCCAGAGCGCCTGCCATGGCGCGCTGAGAAGCGCGGCGATCAGAAGCGCAGCGCCAAAATGCACGACGTTGGGTGTGTTGAATGTCGCACCTGCCTCACGAGCCTTCGACCCGCGCCCCCGCACCCCCGCGATCAAGGTGATCACCACGAACGTCAAGCCCGTCAGCGTCGCCGCAGCGGTGCCAATGATGACATAAAAGTTTTGCCAGGTGGCAAGCGGCGACAGCACAGCCTCTTGCATACGGGATCCTCCCTTCCAGGTCAATACAAACGGTAGACGGCTCATCTGCCAGAGCCAAGGAGGCGGATGAGGCACGATTGGACGGGTTGCATCAAAGAGCAACACCCGGCATTGGTAGGGCTCACTCCGTGTTTCTGAGGAAGACATGTTCCTGCTCTCATCCTATCACATCTCTCATCGGCTGGCTGCACCGCTCTATTATGTTCATCCTGAAGACAGTATTGGTTTTGAGCACAATAGGATTCGTTAAACTCACTTCTCTTCTGTGAAGGATATCTTGACAGTGTCCTTCTTGGGAAGAGTGGCATGCGAAATGTGACTAAGACCATAATTTGGCGCTTCACGACACCTTTTGCTTCACAAAGTGTCTTAGGCAAAAGGTTTCGGGTGTCTTTTTCGAAACGAAGTTCTTTCGTCGCCCACTATATGCTTCTCTAGCGTCAGGTGCATCACACGACTCGTTGGCAAAATATGCTTCTTAGACAACTTTCCGCCATATTTTGCTTTCTTGGAGCCGCTTTTCTCTGCATGTAAAAACACTAAAAAGGATCAAAAACCTGTTATGCACGCCAGAATTTGCTTCCCAGAAGCGCCAACTTATGGTCTTAGTCACAGATGTACGTTCCCGTAACACCCCATTCGAGGCACTTCCTTATTTTTGCTACACGAGACGTGGTGATTATCCACAATTACTCGAGTCTGCTTTCTAGGCAAATACATCGATATTATGTGATAACCTCCACAATATCGCCATCTTGCACAGGATGGTCGCGCCCAACTTGCTGATCATCAAAGCGTGCCGATGGACCCCACATGCGGGCACCACGACAGGTTGCTCCCAACTCCTTATGTACTTTCGTGGCAACATCGATGATTGTTGCTCCTGGCTCCATTGCCAGTGGTTCCTCATCCACTTGTTTGTTGTGGCGCAGGTAGACGCGGATCAAACCCGTGAGCTTCCACACGGCTTCTTTGAATGCGGCCAGGCTCTCGTCATCAATGATGGAGACCCCGACGACAGAAAGATCGGGAACGGCTGCTTGCAAGGCTGCGAGATCTCCCTCGTTGGCCTCATCCATCTTGGTGGCGGCGAGCATCGATGGCAGGTCGATACCTGCGAGAGCTACTTCGTTTCGTACATCTTGCAGCACGTCATACGGCCCGCGTACATCCAGGCAGTAGACGATGGCATCGGCACCGCGCAGGACACCCAGGAGAGCATGACCTCCGCCGCGACCCTCGGCGGCACCAGAGATTAACCCTGGAATCTCTACAAGCTGGACGAGTACTCCGCCGATGCGAGTGAGTGCGGCGACCGGTCGCAGAGTAGTGAAGGCGTAATCGCCGATCTTGATCTGAACATGCGATAAGGCATGGAGCAGTGACGATTTCCCTGTATTGGGTGCGCCTACGAGTGCGATCTGGGCTACGCCTTCACGACGGACTGCAACAGAATCTCGTTGGATCGCATGAGAGCGCTTCTGTGTCTCCTCAATTTGCTCGAGGACCCATTTACGTATATCTGCATAAGGACCGTTGCGATAGCCAGGGAGTTCCTGGAGAATAGCGCGCAATTCGCGCACACGTTCAGAGCCTTCTTTGCCGATGAGGCGGCGTTTAATCAATTGCATGTGGGTTCGATGGGGCATAGGCATACCAAAACACTCCTTGATGATGTAGAGGGACAGAGCAGGAGGGTACGCCAATCGAGTGGCCCAGGAGACGAGGGCAAGCTGATAGGTGCCCTTATCCGAGCCGAGGAGAGGTGCGTCCGCCCCGCTGCTTACACACGACGCTTAAAAGCGTAAGCAGCGGATTAGCCGTTTTTCTTATAAACCGTGAGGCGCCAGGCGCTGATGCGAGAGATGCCCATATGTACTGGTTTCCTTACCTAAAAAAGCGTTAGAGCGGTGGCTTTTAATACGCTACCACTCTATCATAGGGAACGTGGCATCTGCAAGAGTGCAACTCCTTTTTCTTATGGATAAGCACCAAATTATACGTAGTCTATGCTTCCTCTCCACCCTATGGAAAAAACCACGTATACCAGAGACGAATGAAGAGAAGCATTGCTTGCTGATGCAAGCATTTGAGGCATGGTATTTGTTCGCTTAACGATTCTTGGGTTTTATACCTGTAACTGTGGATTATGAGCATTCTCCTCTGTCATCTTTTACTTTATTGAGGAAGGTGCTTTCTTGTAAACTGTAACTTCAGCCAGCGAAAAACTCCCCCAAAACGGGAGCGAGGACCTCCGGTGCTACATCGCGGGTCTGGCCTTCCAACGTGCAGCGCTGAGCATTGGGAAGGGCGTCCGCAGCCGCTTGCGCGGCGTTATGCATGAACGTAGGACTCGCTCCACCGACTATGACCAGCGTGGGCACAGTGACGGACGCCATCCATTTGGTGGGCACAGAGCCATCACCCATGATAATGTTATCGTAGGCAAGCGTAGGTGCCACAGATTCGAAGATTGACCATAGTAGCGTTTGTCGCATGCCGGCAACAGCTTCGGCAGGCGCGCCAAATGTCGTCATGGCGAGTGCGACAGCATCTCCTCGACGACCCCCTGCTAGCAAAGCGGTCAGCTGCTTCGTGTAGTTCTCCACCTGTGCTGGCTACTTAGCATATCCGTTCTCAAAAGAGCGCTCATGTTGGCTCTCCCAGTTCTTTTTCTTTGCTATCTCTCCATCAGATAGATGCCATGAGAGTTTCTCACATGAAGCTTCCTCTCTCATATGAGAACGGATATGCTAAATAGCCAGCACAGACCCTTTCAATCGTTGGAGGGAAATGGAAACCGTTGATCGTCTTTTATTTGCTGGGCGGCACCAAACGCTTCAGTGAGTTAGGCCGGCTCCTCCCTCAGGCGACCCAGCAGATGCTCACGATGCAATTGTGCGGGTTAGAGCAGGTCGGCATCCTGCAGCGGCACGTCTACGCGCAAGTCCCCCCGAAGGTCGAGTATTCCCTGACCGAACTGGGGAGAAGTATCGAGCCGGTACTGCGCCAGATGTGCTCGTGGGGGGAATGGTACAGCGAGCAGATGGGTCTTGAGACCCAGCGACTGCCATTCCATGCAGAAGCGCACCTGGAAAAGCAGCCAGCACCGCGAACGTTGACCACGCGGGCAGAGTAGAGTGCTCTTCCGCATGTCCAGCCTTTGGGAGACCCTCTCTCCCATTTGCTTTCGCGTGTGATCCTTGCATATCCGAGGTGTGCCTTTTCCGGTTTTGCAGGCAGCCGCCGAATACAGTACCAGAACGTTTTTGAGAAGAGGATGCTCTGGGTCATGAGGCCATAGCGTCCTGCACGATGAAAAGAGGGAGACACTCTCCGCGCCTCCCCGCGATAGGTGGAGGGAGTCTCGCTCTTCAGGAACACAGCAGCATCGCCCGATACTCTGATGATACCTCATAAGCGCTAGGGAGGAAGCCAGTATGCAAACGAGCAAGACTCAGGTGCTCTTTACGGAGGGCCATCCGATTTTGAACGTGAAAAACGTGACAGCCAGCCTGGACTACTACTGCACCAGGCTGGGGTTTGAGAAGGATTTTTGTTGGCCCTGGGGACAAGCGCTCCCGACGTTTGCTCAGGTCAGCCGAGGTCACTTCTCGGTAATGTTGGCCCAGGAGGCGCAAGGCCGCCCGGGCATGTGGATGTACCTCGATCTCGCCTCACTGGAAGACCTGGCCGCCCTGCATCAAGAGTATCTGGCAAACGGTGTGAAGATTGCCGAGCCGCCCGCCGATAAACCATGGGGGATGCGCGAGATGCTGGTCGAAGATGTGGATGGGCATACCCTGAGAATCGGCGCCTCTCTCCCTCATGAATAGAAGATGAGGATCGCGAGGCCACAGCGTTCTTCAATCAGCTCTCCCCCTTTGTTCGCCGGTGAACAAAGAGAGCACGTGACCTTCGCCCTGTTCGACCGCAGGAAGGAGATGCGCAGCGACCCACTGCAACAAAACTGCGCTTATCCCATCTCATGGTGGGACATGTCTTGCGCCGATTTCCTCATCATGCGCAACATGGGTAAGCCACCCGTGCGGATAAAGCGAACCACCAAGATGGCTGCCAGGAGGAGGAAGACGATATTGAGAACGCTGGTGTAGTTCGACTGTACCCCCTCGGTGATCGCTACCTGTGTTGGCTACTTGGCACATCCGTTTGTATGGCTTACCAACATCGTGGCTCTCCCTAGAATTTGCTGATTCTGGTCCACTGCAATGGTTGTACTCGAGCGAAAGGCACTGACAGAGCCAAGTGGAAAAGACTCATCTCATGCAAACTACCTCGAATCATCTAAACTTGGGGAGAGCCATGAGGATCGAAAACAATACAAGAGGAGCCGAGACGAGGCTCCTCCCTGAGCGAAAAGGACGACGAACAAGATGTTCCCAGGACCCAAGAGGAATCCTGGGAAGGAACGCGGAACCGACCGGAACCGACGGGTTTCGGCTCCTCTGTCACCAATTTTTTCCCTCTTGCTTGCCCCGACAGGCATATTGTATCAACGGGTGCAACGTCTGCTTTCTGAGGAGGAACCAGCTGAGGGAAACACTCCTCCTGCGGTGATCAAGCAGCGGCGGCCAAGGCCAAAGCAGCCGGCAGACGGTCTTCCCGCTTCCCAATGGCCGACTGTGTTGAAACGTGTGCTTGAGAAGAAAGCATCTCTGCGCAACGTTGCAGATGACTCTGGTGTCTCACAGGAAACGATCCGGCGTGTTGTTCGTGCTGTTCGTTGCGGCTCAAAGGCCTCTGTGAGAACAGAGAGACCAAATAGCCACCACACAGAGATGTTGCTTTTCGGCAAGTTGACAATACCTCGCACGGCCATACATGCTGCGTTTGATCAGCTTGAGCCGATTGACGTGCCCCCTTAGCCAGGGATACCATACCACTACTTTGGTAGCTGATCAA